>Ga0247837_1000279_pt1 | contig 105835 bp, 100 predicted proteins | sample LaCtaG_2_FD_187115 | JGI IMG/M metagenome (GOLD analysis project Ga0247837, IMG submission 187115) | Freshwater microbial communities from meromictic Lake La Cruz, Castile-La Mancha, Spain - LaCruzMarch2015_14.5m | ecosystem: Environmental > Aquatic > Freshwater > Lake | place: Spain... | reverse complement strand
TTTAGTAATTTCTGTATCTTTGACTAAGTGATGCATCACAGCTTCCTTTTTAAACCTTTAGTCTGGTTTTTTTAAAGGAAGCTTATCTTTTTTTAATGCTTTTTTAAATTTGGTTCACAGAACCTAATGAATACGTTATTTGTTTATGTGACATGTAAAAGCTCCTAGAAATAATATGTGTGAATATAAATAGTTCAATGTAAAAAAATAAATCATTATTGTTATGTTAAGCGCAGCGGTGATCGAAAAATATATACGATAGCAAATAGTGCTCCATAGGTTGTTGCGATAGATCCAGCAATCGATACTGCTGCAACATGTGCGACAAAACAACCAATCAGTGTTCCTAAAATACTCAGTAAAATACTGACGCATAGCATATGGCTGGTCCGTTTTGTAATTAAGTATGCAGTGGCAGGGGGTGTGATAATAAATGCTACCACTAAAATTGCACCGGCAGATTCAAAAGCGCCTAGGATTGTAATACAAGTTGTGGTCATTAAAGTCCAATAAGCTTGATTCGGTTTTTGTTTGATGATAGTTGCGAAATCATGATCAAAAGTTGCAATGATTAATTTTCGATAAAACAATATGAGGGTCACAATGTTCATGAGCAAAATTGCAACCATGGTCCATAAGCAATATGATCCAATATTTATATTGTTGTAGGTGATTTGATACAGTGGCGTGAATGCAAGTTCCCCCAGTAGCACTGCATCAATGTCGAGGTGAATATTTTGTGCGTACAGATTGATTAAAATAACTGCGATTGAAAATAAAAATGGAAACATAATTCCAATGACCGCATCGGGATATAATCTTTTGCTGGCGATAATGCGTTCAATGGCCCAAACGGTGAGTAGTCCAACCGTTGTTGCTCCAGCAAAAAGAATGGGAGCGTAAAATTGTTGATAGAGTAAAAATGCAAGAACGATACCTAAAAATATAGCATGACTAATTGCGTCACTAATTAAACTGGTACCACGCAAAATCAAAAATGTACCTGGTATGCAGCATGCAACACCGGTCAGCAGTGCCGTTAAAATAAGTTGTAGGTAGAGTAGTATTAAATTCATAGCTTACTTTGATCAGTTTTTTGTGTTAAAAAAGCTACACCTTTTGGCGTCAGTCGCCAGAAATTTTTCCTTGGAGAATCAATCAGCCCATGCTTGCTTAGAAATTGTAACGTTTGCTGTGTGAATGGTTTGCCAATAGCTTCAAGTGCAGCAATGTTATGAGCATGAAAAGGATCCTGTTTGCCTTCGTTAAACAGATAAAAATGAGACAAAAATGATATGTGGTTAATTGTTTTTATCTGTTTTTTGTGTTTATACCACGAAATAATCACCCCACAAGGACTACATAAAATCGATACGCTGGTAATCATGGTGGCGATAATAACAATGACTGGTCCTGTCGGTAAATGTGCAGTCGTGCAGCTGAGTAGGGTGCCAATGACGGTGGAAGATGATCCAAACAGTGCAGAAAGGAGCATCATTTTATTAAAGTTTTTAGTCCATTGGTATGCAGCCGCTGCAGGGTTAATCAGTAGTGCACTCATGAGAATGATACCAACAGCTTGAAGTCCAAATACAATCGTTATGGTGATGGCTGTGAGCATGATCCATGAAACTTTGTTGATAGAAATACCGATCGTTGTTGCATAGGTAGTATCGAACAGCACAATAGCATATGGTTTAATGTAACGCATGGTGATCAGTAAGGTGATAATTGTTGCGATGATGATCATGATTAGATCTTCAAGCAGCATGGTTGCCGGATTGCCCAGTAGGTATTTGGTAAGTCCTGCTTGATGTGCATTAGGAAGTGTTTGAATTTTGCTTAAAAAAATGGTGCCAAGACCAAATGAGCTGGCAAGAATGACACCTAAGATAGTATCTTTTTTGAGTGTGCAGTGTTGTTGTATCACGTGTATTAAATATGCAGCGACTAGTGCTGAACAAAGTCCGCCCAGAAGTAACAATCCTGAATGTTTGATATGTGTGAGCAGAAAAATGCCGGTTAGTCCTGGTAAGGTTGCATGCGCAATGGTGTCACCAAATAAACTTTTTCTTTGCAAAAAAAGCCATGATCCAACAACTCCTGCGAGCCCACCTAAAACACCTGTCCCGCAACAGATCAGTAGCATCGTAAAATCAAATAATATCATTGGGGCTGATTCCAGCTAAAAGGTACATGAAATGTCTTTGCAATATTTTCTGGAGTTAAAACTTGATCAGTCAGGCCCAGTGCGATATGTCGTACGTTCATCAGAAACGTCCAATCAAAATATTGTCGGACGGTTGTCAGGTCATGATGTACTACAATAATTGTTTTACCTTGAACTTTGAGTGACTGTAAAACTTTTAAAATAAGATGTTCGGTAAAAGTATCAATACCATTGAACGGTTCATCAAGTATTAAAATATTGGTTTGCTGTGCGAGTGCTCGAGCTAAAAAGACACGTTGTTGTTGACCACCCGAAAGTTCGCTGATGTGTCGGTGTGCAAAGTTACTCATTTGTACTTGCTCTAAGGCCCAAGCTACGATATCCAAGTCGTTTTGAGTTGGACGCTGGTACCATGAGATATGATTGTAACGACCCATCATAACGACATCTTGTACCGATACCGGAAATGTCCAATCAACAGAATTTTTTTGTGGAACGTATGCGATAATGTCTTGCGTGGTGTGAGTAGCGCTATCTATTTTGATAGATCCGGCAATTGGTTTTATAATGCCAAGGATAGACTTGAGAAGTGTTGTTTTACCACTGCCATTAGGCCCAACAATACCGAGCATGATCTGATGTGGTATAAGAAGATCCAAATCCCATATAACGGGTTTTTCTTCGTATACAACGGTAAGATCTTTGATGGTAATAGCAGCTGGTCGTAGATGAGACATGGTATAGCACAATGTTAAAAATCAATAAATATTTATAGTCTTAGTATATCACAAATATATGAGGTTATAAAATCAAATGGTTTTTTGTGGCGTGAGCCCTTGCTTGATAGCTTGTACGTTATAATCAATCATTTTTTGATAGGTGCTTGCAGGCGAGCATGGAGCTCCTAAGGAGTCAGAATAGAGTTCTTGGCCAATATGTACTTGGCGACGATGAGCAGATACTCCTTGTTGAATTGCTTGCATGCTACGCGGTGGAATAGAGGATTCTACAAATATAGTTGGAATATGGTGCTGTAGTATTGTTTGTATGATGGCTTGCACATCAGAGACGCCAGCTTCACTTGCGGTATTGATACCGCATAAACTAATGACATTAAAATCATAAGCGCGTGCAAAATAAGAAAATGCATCATGGCTTGTAATTAAATATCGTTTTTCGGGCGGTATTGTTTTGAGATCTATGTGCGTTGATTGGTAAAGCTCTTGGATGGCGCGAATAAATTGATCAGCATTGCGCTCATAGATTTGTGAGTTCTCTGGAAGTAGTTCAGATAATTTTTGGGTTGTTGTGTGAATGGCATAGATCCACAAAAGTGGGTCAAACCAAACATGCGGATCAAATACAGCTTGGTGTTGATCTGCGGCAATCAGTAAGTGTCGCGGAATATCTTGAGTGACGGGATAGGTTATTTTCGTGGTTGCAAGGTGCTCGAATAGGTCGGTCATGCGTGCTTCTAGATGAAGACCGTGATATAAAATTAAATCTGCTTGTGCGATTTTTATAAGGTCGTGTTCTACTGGTTTGTAGGTGTGTGGATCAACTCCTGGTCCCATCAGGATTTCAAGATGAATTGTATCACCAGCTATTTGGGCAATAGTGTCGCCAATGATGGTTGTTGTGCAGACGACGTATGGTTTTGAATTACCAGTGATGGTTGGTACCATAATGGTGCGATATAAAACATACAGCATCGCAACAATGCATAGCGTTAAGATTAATATTAATTGCCGAATATTCATGTGTGGTAATAATTATTGAAAGCGCTTTGAAAAATAATTAATGATATCCTGGCTTTCATGCATTTTGACATTTTTTTCTTCGTCATAGATAAAAGGACACTGTGTATTGTTGTTGGTTAGTTTTTTTAATTCCACCATGTTTTCTGGAATATCAACGTCCATGATGAGTACTTTTTCTAAATTACCATTGAGGCGCAAAGCTCTAATGACACGATGACAATATGAGCACGATTGATAAATAAATAATTTAATCTGTTTTTCAGCTGGCATAAGTTGCTCTTCTCTGTTTTCTATCTGTGTATTAGAATTTTTTTTCGAAAACATACAGCTTGAAGTGGTTAGTAACATAACCATTGCCATAAACGCTATTGAAATATTTGGGTGTTTCACGTAATTCCTTTTTGTTACTCTTGCCTATTTAAGCTGCAGGGATATGCCCTTGATAAGCCTCATCGTGTTTGTGTAAATTGTTTTTTCTAGGTAAGTTTGTTTTTTGTTTTTTCTCAATTTTGAGTAGTCTGCTAATTTCTTTCCATTCATGTTCGGCAATATTCATGGCGCCATAGACCTTTTGATTGTATACATCAAGGTTATAATCATCAGGAATGAATTTTTTCACGTGGTATTTCATGTGATCTATCAGTTCGCGATCAATAAATGGAATGGTTTCTTTGTATCTACTTTTTACAGTGTGATACGGGAAGAAATCGACGACATTAAAGTTTGGTTTAAAATGTGCTACCAAATCATTTGGAATCCCTGGAGTATCTTCTATGTGTCGTACAATGAGAGGCAAGAAGGTAAGAATTGGTAATGGGTAAAATGGAAAGTGTGGGCGATATGTTAAAATAGTCCAACCCATAAACCATAATTCAAAATGACCTGGATCATAATTATATTCTTTAAAATATTTTTTCAACAACTTTGGATCAGTTGGCATTTCTGTAATGCCAGCGCCACGCTTCGTAGGTTTATATTCGGTTACTTTAAGTCTAATTTGATACAGTTTGCTTGGGAGTTTAAAGTTGTGTCGCTTTGAGAATTTTTTATCAGAGAAAAAGCGTTTAAATGAAAAGAAATCAAGAGATTGTACGCTATCTGCTCGTGAATAAAAATTAAAAACTTTTTTAAATATTGGACTATTGATTAGGTAATCTGTTTCGACTTGAATAGGTGTTCCAAGTAGCCATAGTTCATCAATGTAAAAATGTTGAGATGCTTTTTTGGTAGAATAAATAGCACCAAGCTGCAGGGCGAGGTTGCCTCCGTGACTATAACCTATCAGGCGAATTTTTGGATTGTAACCTTGTCCTTGAATTTTCTTGGAGATTTTTTCTAGATCTTGGTACAAGAATGCTGCTTCTAAATAACGTAACTTGTTACTAACGAGCCCACTCCAACCAAAGGTATAATATTCTTCTGTTTTTGGATAACCAACTTGTGTTGCGATTTCTTCAAACGATGCTGCAAGTATGGGAGCTGCTGCATTGTTGTGCGGATGATCGATATCTATTTTGTGCAGACCGAGTCCTGCCATAGCTTGGTTTTTATAGAAAAATGGATCGCGGCGATTGATTTCAGTAGAGCGATAATACACAGATTCTTCAATGGTATCGTACAGCATTTTGATAATATTTTTAATGCTTAAATGTGGTCGCAAAGAAAATGATCCATGAATAAATACAGTAATCCATTTATCGTGTGTTGTTTTGTGCAGATGTGTATCCGGAAGTAGTACATTACTTCCCGTGAGGAAAAGAAAAAAAGTCACATATAAAAATTTAATGTTCATATTCTTGCCTGTTTTAAAACAAATCATTTCTAGTACTATACCGCGAGTGTTAGAGGATCTCCAATGGATTGCCTATTTTTTCTGTAAAGTTATCTGTTGAGCAATGAAATATCCTGTCAGTGATAATCCGAGCGCAATGAGGTCGTTGAGTATGGGTGCGAGAGGGAAAATGTGCATAATGCCATATCCAGCCATTCCCATTAAACAAGAACTCCATGCAGGAGCTGCCGTGGTTGGTTTACCAAAGTATGCACGCAGCGTAGGGATAAATAAGCATACGACAGAAATGCGATAGCTTTCTTCGAGTATGGAAATGATATCTCCATACATAAAAAAAGAAGCAATGAGCGCACTCATACCAATGGTAGCAGAAATTATTTTAGTCAGTAGCAGTTTGTTATTTTGTAGATGGAAATAGGATTGGAAATCTTGAACAATGTTAGAGCTGATTGCGCACATGAGTGAGTTTGCTGTTGATGTAATAGCTGCGACAATACCACACATAACTAGTAAAAATAAAATTTGTGGACAATAAAAAGCTAACGTGCTTACCAGTGGATTTGCAGCATGTGGAATGGTGAGTTGAGATGTTTTTGCAAGCATCCCAAAAAAGAGCGGAATAGCGGAAAATAAAATTAAAAATATGCCTGCCAAAAACGCTGAAATAGTTGCCGTTGTTTGATTTTTTGCTGCAAAAAATTTCTGAGCGAGATCTTGTTCGATAAGTGCAAACAGAGTTGGTATCAGCAGAGCTGGTGCTAGAGTAGCTAATGTTACGTTGTGATCAAAACAGTTTGATTGCATGGTGAAAAAACTTTGTATGTCGATAGGGCTTGGTATTGTGTACCATAAAGCTGCTATAAATACGGTGATGATGAAAGAGACTTGAGCAATGTCGACCATGATAATTGAATGCAAACCACCCAGCATGGTGTAGCAGATCACAAATAACCAACAGCAGATAAAAATGTACGGATCAGTTATTTGGAGTCCTGCAAATAAAGTTTTTGATGCAATGATTTGTGCAATCAAAATTCCCCAAAGGCTCATTACTGATAGCATAGAAGCAAACATTTTAAGTCTTGTTGAGCCGTAATGGGTCTCAAATATTTCTGCAGTCGTTGCAATATTTAAACCACGCATACGAGATGCAAGTCCGCATCCTAAAATCATAAATCCAAGGCTCATGCCGATGGTATACAAAATACCCCATGCTCCAATATGGTATGCACGATATGCAGTACCAAGTATCATGCCGCTACCGAGTTGGCTTGCGATAAGCGCAAAGGTTAGCTGGAAAACTGATAAATTTCGGTTGGCTAAGAAATAGTTTTGAATGGTTGTGACGGATTGAGCAGCCCACAGTCCTATCATCAAATAGATAAGAGCAAAACCTATTAAAAAGATAAAAAACAGTTGAACGTTAATCATTGTGAGGTAATCCTTGCAATATATTTTCAAGTTTTATTTCATCATATTTGTCGATGATACAGTCAGCTTGTGCAAGTGCGTTGCGATCTTGTCCTGTATTTATACCTATACAAAACATACCTGCAGATTTTGCTGCAGCGATGCCGTGAGATGAATCTTCAATCGCGATACATTCATGTGGAACTACTCCGAGTTGTCTTGCTGCATACAAATAAATATCAGGTAGGGGCTTTGGTAGTTTGTTAACGCGATCGATGGAATAAATATGTTCTTTAAAAAAATTAGTCAGAGGAACTTTTTTGAGAACTTCATCAAGAGAGCGTTGATTTGCATTCGTAGCGATTGCGCTTGCCATGCTCAGCGTTGTTAGTTTTTGATGAAAAATATCAAAGCCATCAATGTAGCGAATGTTTTTTTCGAAAAACTTAAAAGCATGTTGTTGCTTTGCTTCCATGATCTCTTCAATAGATGCCGCTGTATTAAATGTTTTTTTGATGTATGCACTGGTGGTATAGAGTGATGCACCCTTTAAAAAAGGCAGGATTGCATGACATTCTTGTTCGCTGAGATTACCATATTTTTTAAGGAGCGCTTTATCTGACTGTTCCCATGCAGATTCAGTCGCTATTATGGTACCGTCCATATCAAATATTATAGCTTTGTATTTCATTGAAAACCTTTGTCTGTTCTGTACAACCAGTAAAGTTATTAGTACACTACTTTGAATCATATAGTATATCAAAATTCAGGTAAAAATCAGATGAAAAAATATCTTGGTTACTCAGTAGCCATTTTAGCTGTAATATTTGCCCGACTTATGCCATTTAGTTGGATCATAGGTTCTACGGGCTTTTATTTTTCATGGTCTACTATGATTGCTCCTATTGTCGTTAAATATATCGGCATGAGCTGGATAGGATTATTTTTTATTGCAAAAAAAGGACTGACAGCATCAGTTTTGTTGTTGCATATTTTGCATCGACTACCACTTGTGGGTGCTGCATATGCATATAAAACGCACCATTGGTTTTTTTCTGTTGTTATACCGTTGATTTGTATGGGTATGTTTGCCTTGCATGATGTGGGCTGTTTGGCTTGGCCATATACATTATATTGGTTGATTCCGGTTGTGCTATGGTTTGGGTCTGACAATTTATGTTCACGAGCATTGACCTCTTCATTTGTCGCGCATGCGATAGGTTCTGTTATTTGGTTGTATTGTGGCGATACCTCTGCTGCAACATGGATGGGACTGATTCCAGTTGTTTTTGTTGAGCGACTTTTAATGGCAATGGCAATAGTTGGTCTTGATCTGCTCGTTGCACATTGCGCGTTGTTGTACAGCAATAAAGTCAGATCAGTTAAGATTGCGAGTGTTGTATGATTACTCATTTAGCATTAATTATGGACGGCAATCGGCGATGGGCTACGAAGCGGAGTATGTTTCCTTGGCTCGGACATCGGCAGGGCGCAAAGACCGTAGAAATGGCGATTCAATATTGTTTGGATAAAAAAATTTCGTATCTTTCTTTGTATACTTTGTCATTGGAAAATCTATCTAGGAAAGAACAAGAGGTTTTGTATTTATTCGGACTCATTCAAGAAGCGCGTGATCGCGCGGCAGACTTTGTTAAAAACGGGGTCAAAGTTCGATTTGTGGGTGATTTATCTAAATTGCCGTTGTCTACTCAGCAGGCTTGTGCCGAGTTAGAACAAACAACATCCATGGGTAGTGCGCTCGTCTGTAATTTTTTATTATGTTACGGTGGGCAGCAAGAAATTATATCTGCTGTCGAGCGGATGGTTCGTGACCGTGTGGAGTTAGTAGATAGGGACGTTTTGAAGTCCTATCTTTGGCTCGGGAGTATTCCTGATCCAGAACTGATCATACGTACCGGTGGAGTCCAAAGAATTAGTAATTTTTTACTCTTTCAAACTGCATATGCTGAAATCAGGTTTCTAGATTGTTTATGGCCAGACTTGACGGCTGAAATCCTGGATCAAACAATTCAAAGTTGTTTACAGGCGCCTAAGAATTTCGGTATTTAAATCAAAATTAAAATTCAACAATAGCTACTTCGAGCTGTAAGCAAAGTTTTTCTCCCAGAGATACGAATGTCCCTGGTCGTGGTTTTTGTGCAGTGATGCAATAATCTTGTTGATAGGGTGGCGTTATTTCCTGGTGTAGGTGAGTAACGGTGACTGGTAGCTGATGGCGCTGTATGCTTTGGAGCGCATCTTGTAGTTTTTTACCAATAAAATTAGGCATTACGTATAAATTTGCCTGCGGCTTTGCGGTGTAAATAGTCATTTTTTTGTCAGCTAGAGGTGTCTCGGGTTGAGGTGTTTGACCGATACAGCTATTTTGGGGTAACATTGAAAGAAGAGGGTACTGCTTGATTTTGATACCGAGTTGTTTGCTAATAGATTGAATTTCTTGGCTGTTTTTAGCCAGGAGCGTTGGGGCTGGAGTGAGGGTGTGCTGTTTCGAGGCGGTAACTAGGATTGCTTGGTGAGGCTTCATGAGTCGACCAGCAGCAGGTTTTTGGGTTAAGATTGTCCCCGGCAAGATACCAGAGCATTCTTTTTCTGCGATAAGCTGTATAGTCACGTGATTTTGAGAGGTGGTTTTTATTGCTTCATGCAATGTAAGGCCAACGATGTTGGGTGTTTGATGTGTCGTTGTGCCAATAAGTAGGGTGGATAGTCCATATCCTACGATAAAGCCCATGAATGGGATAATCGGCAGTAAATATTGAAAATGTATCTTCATGTAAGTATTACCAAATTTAAAAGAAGGCAGACAATAAGCCGGATTCTGTGCACCCAAGTTACCTTGAGTGTGGCAACCATCTATCTATGCAACATACCCGCAAGTACGGGATCAAGCGCCCTGCTTGCTTATTTTGTCTTGCTCCTGGTGGGGTTTACCCTATTATTATATTACTATACTAATCCGTGTGCTCTTACCACACATTTTCACCCTTACTGATTACTCAGCGGTTATTTTCTGTGGCACTTTCCGTCAATAGCTTACGCTATTTCCCTGAGTTGTGTTATCTCCGCAGGCACCATGCTTGATTGGAGTCCGGACTTTCCTCATAAAACCGAGATTTTACGCGATTGCCTAGTCTGCCTTAATTTATATAATTTTACATAGAACAGTATATATATAAAGACAAGAAAAGGTAGGGGTGGGCGGTTGTTTTGTCTCTTATTTTATATATATTTGTATATATAGTGTATATTAATAAGAAGTAGATGACTTTCGTGTTTTACTTTGGTTTGACAAACAGAAACGGTTTGTTATCCTCAGTTACGAATCCAAGGTTGATTGAAATGAATGAATTATTAAGCCAAAATTTATAATATCTTTTTATCTAAAAGGAAAACCATGAATAAGTTTTTTCTGTTAACATTATTAGCGGTAGCTCCAGTTGTTGTTTTAGCAGCAGTAGAAGCTCCCAAGGCAGAAGCACCTAAAGTAGATGACGCAGCTAAAATTAAAGCTGACGCAGAACTTAAGGCTAAAGCTGACGCAGACGCAGCTAAGGTTAAAGCAGATGCAGACGCAGCAGCTAAAGCTAAAGCAGATGCTATTGTGGCGGCTGATGCAGCAGTAAAGGTATCGGAAAATGCTGTGCAAGCGGCTAAAGATGCAGACAAAGCAAATCCATCTGAAGCGAATAAAAAAGCTATAGCAACTGCGGAAGCTGATCTCAAGGCTAACAAAGAAGCAAGAGCTAAATTGAACCCAGATACAGGTTATTTGGCATCAATTAAAGCTTCTTTCTCAGCGCAAACAAAAAATTTAAGAGAATTGATCGCAGCAAATCCTGTGATGTCAGTTGTAGTAGCTATGGCAACAGCAGTAGTTGTTGTTGAAGCTGTACATGCATACTATGCATCAGCAGAAGCTGAAGAAAATAATTTCTAATTATTTTGAATTAAGCAATTTACAAAAAAGCCACACAGCAACGTGTGGCTTTTTTCTTGTCTTTTTTTTAGGGAGATTGGTCTAGATGTATGATTGTGATGTTGCTTATAGCAGGTTGAGGTAGCTGCTTAATTATGCAAAGGCTGCTTGGTCAGGTACCAGATTGCCACAAAGCATAGATTGTTGATGATGCAAGATAGTAAAAAAGCGGTCAGAGTCGGTGGGCAGTCTAAAGCTATATAAAAAAGCAGAGACTCTATGAGTTGATAGGTGATTATGCAGATTACCGGCATGATTAGTTTGTTGTAGAAATTATCTTTGATGGTGAGTGCGCCCCAAGATATCAAGACCAATAGAATTGATATAAATCCAAAATATCCAGTGAGCAAGAAATTAAACATATCAAGCATTACGATCAGCGTTGCTGTGATCAGGATTGATAATGGTGTAAACAGTGCATATGCGTAAGCAATCAGCAGTAGATTGATGGTTGTATTGTGTTCATATTTGAGAAGGCATAGTTGTAAACAAAATAGAGTGATAAGTACAAAGATACTGCTGAGAATATAGGTAGGATATTTCATAGAGTTATTCTATTGTTTTTTAAAGGACCTGATACACTGATTTTCATATCAATTTTAAATTTTTAATAATATGCGTCAATTTATTTTTCCGATATTTTTTATATTTTTTTTAATAGGCAGCATCGCTTTTGGGATGATTTGCTTCACGCTTCATAATCATACGATTGATTTTTCAGCACTGCAACAAGATGTTGCTGCAAAACCATCGCGGTTAATTGATTGTCACGGCAATGAGTGGGGACGCTTTCAGCTGGATAAAAGAAAGTATGTGTTACTAGAAAGTTTACCAGAACATTTGATACAGGCATTTTTGGTCACCGAAGATCGTTCTTTTTTTCAACATCCTGGCATATCGTTTCGCGGAATCGTTCGTTCTCTGTTGGTTAATTTCTTAAAAGGTAAGCGCATGCAGGGTGCAAGTACGATTACTCAGCAGTTAGTGCGTTTAAAGTTTTTGAACTGTAAAAAAACATTTAGCCGAAAAATCAAAGAACAGATCTACGCTATTCTCGTTGAGCGTCAATGGAGTAAAGAGCAGATCCTGGAGGCCTATTTAAACAATGTTTATTTTGGTTATGGAATTTATGGTGTACAAGCAGCAGCGCAAAGGTTCTGGGGTATTGATGTATCTTGTGTGAATTTAGAGCAGGCTGCTGTGCTTGCCAGTGTTATGAAATCTCCGCGCGTGTATTCACCTATTCATGCACCTGACGCGGTGTTGCAGCGTCGCAATTTAATTTTAAAATTAATGTATCAATGTGGCATGATTAACCAGCAAGATATGGATGAAGCGCAGTTGCAGCCTTTGCGTATTAAAGAATCAGATTCTGTTGTTGTTGCGCCACATGCAAAAGAAATGATTCGTATTTTACTTGAAGGTATTATTGGAAAAGATCGTTTATATACCGGTGGGCTTACCATACAAACGACACTTGATGTCGATGTGCAGATGAGTGCGCAAGAAGCGTTTGTGGCACATGTTGCTCATTTGAAAAAAAAGATTAACAAAAATACCGATGGTGGACTTATTACCATTGATAGTCAGACTGGTGCTATTAAAGCGTTGGTTGGAGGATTTGATTATCGTGTTTCAAAGCTTAATCGAGCGGTTCAAGCCTATCGCCAAATGGGATCAGTTTTTAAACTGTTGGTGTACAGTGCAGCACTCGAGCAGGGATTGCATTTCTGGGACGTAGAGCAGGATGAACCATTTGAGCTGACCCAGGGTGGATCGGTGTGGCGTCCAAATAATTACAACAATAAATTTATCGGTCCCATGACGCGTGCGTATGCATTGTCTCATTCAAATAATATTGTGACGATTAAAACTTTATTACAAACTGGAGTGGATAGGGTAATTGATATGGCACATCGATGTGGTATTGTTTCACACATGCCACCATATCCATCGCTGGCTCTGGGCTGTGTGGATGTAAATGTGTTAGAGGTCGTTGGATCGTTTAATGTTTTTGCAAATCACGGTTGTTACGTACAACCACATTTAGTGAACTGGGTAAAAGATGAGTACGGTCAGAAAATATACAAACCAACAGTGATTAAAAAACAGGTGGTGAGTTCTAAGATTGCATCACAAATCATGCGTGTTTTAACGTTTGGTATTAAGCGACTGCAGGCATATTGGCCGGAAAGTTCTCTGGGTGTTCAAGCGATGGGCAAAACAGGAACAAATAATGATTGTCGAACCTGTTGGTTTTGTGGTGCTACGCCAGAGTTGACAACTGCGATCTATATTGGCTGTGATGATAATAAATCTTTAGGGACGTGGGTGTTTGGATCGAAGACTGCGTATCCTATTTGGTTTAAAATGCATCAGAAGATTGCCAAAACAAAAACAAATTTTTATTATGATCCACAATTGCATGATGTGTTTGTGAATTGGATTACGGGTCAGGTAAGCAGTGATCGAGACAGCTTGGAGGTAGTACCTTTGTTGGTCTGATGTAAAAAAAGGGTGAGTATGAAGTCAGTAGGTTTACGTTATTTCTTTTTCATAACGATTTTATCACTGAGCGCTACAGATAGCTGTGGTGGTTTTAAGGGAATGTGGTCTGATGTAAAAAGTATTCCTATTTTTAAAGGTAGTTTTTGGAAAGGACTGGGTTATGGTTTTGGAGCTCCACCAACAGGGTATGATTATAGTTATTCTGTGTACAACGACACGCAGAATAATATTTGGGTTGGTACGCAAGGAATTATATCTCTCATGGGTGCTTGCTTTCCCGAAGCAGGTAAGTGGAATGTATACCCTATAACTCCAGGGACTCATTATACCGACATCAATAAAGAATATTATTTTGAGATGTTTATTAAAACGACACCAAATTCATATTCGAACCATATGCCTTATTTACAACATGATGATGTGCTGTATCAAAAAGATTGTATTCAGTTACAAAACGAACATTCCCAAAAACATAATTATTTTCGTGTTTACACTGGTCGCGAGTTTTCAAATGGTGGTTATGAGCATCTGGCAAAGGCAGAATATCTCGGTTATATGAACATGAACGGTCAAAAAGATCCCAACGCTCTCGTTTTTACTTCAACTCTTGATGGTCTGACCATTAAAAATAGTACTTTGTCAGATTATTATGTTGGTTTTTCTAAACAACCGGGGTTGACCGCTGCCTCAATGACTCCGGCAGTCTGCCAAATATACGACCTGGTGGCCAAAGATTCATTCGGGCTTATGTCTTCCTTTGGTTCGGTAACATCGCTGTGTCCTGGGACAATTGGTCTGTTTGACGCAACGTCGCAAAAATGTTTAACGATGATAACTATTCCTGCGCAGACATTTCAGGATATGTCTTACACGATAGAGATTTACCAAGATGCAGGTGCTACAGTAGCTTCTCTTGGGTGGCAAGGATTGATGTCAGGTCATTATGATATGCCGATGAATCGCATACGTGATCTTACGCCAATTGTGGGATGTTTTTGGTATCAGTCAGCAAAGCAAGCGACGCAGGGTGTTGATTTGTCTGGTTCGCTCTGGGTTGTGGCAAAAAGCTCGAAATCTGAAATTTTGGCTGTTGCAACTCCTGGTCAAGCTGTACAGTTTACGATTACGCGCCCTGAGGTTGGCATACGCAAGCAACTATATTTTATATATGTTGATGAGCCAGATCAGAAAAAAGCAGAGCAATTTATTCAAAAGTTTTTGAGTAGCACTATGGGTGATGCGTTGGTAGCGGAATATAATACGCAAACACAAAGCATGATGCAGCAAGGTGCATTATCATTGCAACCGCAATCTCTGTCAAATCAGAAAGCTGCAGTTAAGACTGTCATACCACCAACGCTGATTAGCCAGGCTGTTAAAGGGAGTTTGCAAATGAACCGGGGACAGATGGTAGATTCTGCTTTAGGAGTTACAGGATATCTGTTAGGTACTGATTTGTTCTTGTCTGTTGGAGTGGGAGCAACGAGCATGTATTATCTGCTTGGGCCATCGATTCAAAATCAATTAAATTTACCGACATCTGCTGTTCAGAATCTATATGCACAATCTTCTGTGACATCTGCTCCGCAAGGAATGCCGGCGCCAATTTTAAATAGTTATAACCCAGCTGCAGCAACAGCGTAAGAGCAAAATTTATTTAATTTGTTGTGCGAGTATTTCTGGTGTGAAATTAGATTGTTTGATGACCTGGAACTGCTGCGGATTTTCTGCTTGGAGTTCGAGTACATTTTTAATTTGATGATTCGTATTTGCTGTTTCGTGAGGAATGGTGATACAGGATTTGTTAAAAAATTTAATTTCAAATAAGGTTCCTGCACCAGCACGGCAGATTATGAGATCTGCAAGGTTATAAAAGTCCTGTAAGCGTTCACAGTATCCAAATACATGAGCGGGAACATTATGTTTCTGGTAAAACGAGCTGTAGTCAAAAGGATCGCTGGTACCTGTTTGATGGATTACTTGAACTTTTTGAGCAATGGCTGGATAATCTTCTATCATTTTCTTAAATGTTTCATTGAGCAGGATAGATCCTTGCGAGCCACCAAGAATCAGGATAGTGATACGGTTTGTTTGTAAGTTGTATTGCTGTAATAATTTTGCTTTATCAAAAATAAGATCTTGTGCTGTGAATCGAATAGGATAGTCGAAATGCACACAGGTTTTGGTCGGGAAATATTTTTGTGTCGATTGAAAACAAGTGTAGATAGAATTTGTAAATTTTGCTAAAAAAGTCGTTGCTTTACCTGGTTCAACATTCAGTTCATACAGTTCAATGGGAACTCCCAGCAGTTTTGCAGCTAAACATGTTGGTATCGCAACAAATCCGCCAAAGCTGATTACTTTTTGTGGTTGTATTTTCCACAGTTGGTATACGCTTTTGCAAAAATACCATGCTGTTTTACATGCAAACCAGGGAAGTAACCACGGTTGGCCGTATGGAGGATTTTCAAGAGAGGTTGGAACGATGTGATGTAAAAGGGTATGTTTATCAACTATTTTATGATCCAGCTCTGAACCACATGTGAACAGATAGAGCTGTGCTTGTGGTGACTCCTGTTGTATGTGTGTTGCTTGAGTGATGCAGGGTAAAAGATGTCCGCCAGATTTTCCAGCTACAAAACAGATTGCCATAAGAGAGTTTAAGATAAGTGATGACATTTTTGTAAAAACCTCATAAGTGCTTGTGATAATTCTGGATCTTTAATGCGCGTGAGCGCATCTTGTTCTGTTTTGTTGAGTTGTTTTGGTATAAAGCCGTGAGGGACATTGATATGTTTCTTGGGCGCAGAGTGTGTTTTCTTTGTTGCGTATTTAAATCGAATGGTTTGAATGCGTGGTTCGCTGAGCGTTTGATTGATTTTTTCTTTAATTATTTCAGAAAGTAAATGAAGTTCTTGCATCCAACATGAATCGGTGACGGCAAGAGTGATGGTATCATTGTGAATTTTTTCAATAAAAACTTTTGATGTCAGGGAGCCTATAATGTTGCTCCAATTTTGCATAATAATTGATTTCCAGTCGTGCTCTGGATTTGAAGTTTTTACGATCTGAATAACAAAGTTTTTAATATGATCCATACGCTCTGTTATGTTTTTAAATTAAAATTATTTTACGATTGACGTGGGAAGGTGTTGCTCGAACAGTATATGAAAAAATATAAAAAAGTTTATTCTTTTTTTAGAAAAACTTCTAATTTTTAAAAAGGTCATAGATGAAAAAAAATATATGGATACTGCTGACACTCTTACTAGCTGCTTCGATTGGATTTATTTATAAATATTTTGATCAAGCGATGCCTTTTGTTCGAGTTGCAATTACCATGGATGCAAACGAAGCTCGCGTTAAATCTCGAGCGCTCGCTGAACTGTATGGTTGGGATGTAGCTGGTTATGATGAAGTTGCAACATTTCAAAACAATAACAAGTTGCAGGCATTTGTAGAACTTGAAGGTGGAGGTAAGAAGGCTTTCATCGATATGATCGAAGAGGGGTATCATCAACCATATAACTGGGTGGTACGTTTTTATAAACCAGCTGAGATTAAAGAATTCTTTGTAGCATTCACTCCTGATGGAACTCCGTATGAATTTTCGATGAAAACACCAGAAAGTCAGGAAGGCCCATCTCTGCATAAAGATCAAGCTTTAAAGATTGCGACTCAAGGAGCGCAGGCTTGGAATGTGCCATTGTCAGCGTATGATTTTGTAGAATATCACAATGAAACACAGCCATCTGGTCGAGTGGATCATGTTTTTGTGTATCAGCGTCATGATGTTACTTTAAAAGATGGTTTGTATCGATTGAAGCTTAAAGTGTGCGGTGATACTTTTGCATGTCTTGATCGACATGTGAAAATTCCTAACGAATTTGACCGTCGCTATGCACAAATGTTTGCCACCAATAGGTTAATTGCAAGTGTTGCGTTTAACGTAGCAGTCTTTTTATACATATTTATCATAGGTCTTTTTGCATGTCTCTTTTTCTATCGTAATCGTCGTTATTTGTTGATTCGCTCGCATAGCTATTTAGCTATGGCGTTTGGAACAATAATGTTATTGTCATCACTAAATATGTTGCCACTATGGTGGAACTGTTATCAAACTCATAATTCAGTATTTTTGTTTATGATGTCGCAGCTTGGTATAACCTGTTTGGGGATAGGTTTTTTCTCTTTGGTAGTTGGTTTTGTTTGTACGATTACTGATGCATCTGATCGTTATGTTTTCGGTCGTCATATTCAGTTCCTAAAAAATTGGTCCCCTGGAGTTGCTGGGTCACATGAAATACTCCAGCAAACATTGCTGGGATACGTGAGTGCAATTATTTTTATGGGATATGAAACTGGCTATGCTTTGTTGACACAGCGTTTAGGATGGTGGTCACCGCTGAGTACTTTGGTAGATCCAAATATATTGTCGGGTTATATTCCAGCAATTTCTCCTGCGGTACTTGCTTTTAGAGCAGGTTTTTTTGAGGAATTTGTATTTAGAGGATTACCGCTTGCTGGTATTGCTTTAATGACACGTAATTCGAAGAAGAAAGCGTGCTGGTTTTGGGGTATGTTTGTCGTGCAGGCAATTATTTTTGGCGCGATGCATGCTAATTATCCTCAGTTGCCAGCGTATAATCGCATAGTAGAGTTGATGGTGCCGAGTTTTTGGTTTGGTGCTTTATACTATTGGTTTGGATTGCTACCAGGCATTGTGATGCATTTTGTGTATGACGCGTTGTTGATGTGCATACCGATTTGGATTTCCGATTTATGGTTACAGAAAATATTATGTTCATTGTTGATATTCATTCCATTGTTGGTAGTTATTTTTTATTGGTACCGTCAAAAAAGAAAATTAGTACATGCGCCTGCTTCGGCTTATAACAGTGACATAGCTCATTCTGATGCACCTGAGCAAGAAGGTGCGTATCGTAGAGCAGCTGGGCAAGCATTACATAAAAATCACAAAATCATGTTAATTGTTTTTGGATGGTGTGGTTTGATGATGCTGTATGTGTCAAATCAGTGGAATTTCCCAACGCCACCGCTAAAAATTACTTCTGTTGATGCAAAACGAATTGCACAAAGCAAAATGGAAGATTTAAATATTGAGTTGGCTGGTGATTGGACGATTACGCAAGATTATGTTAATCCGACAAAACAAATGGGCAACGAATTTATATGGCAAAAATATGGACAAGCTGTTTATGAAAAGTTGCAGGATAGTTATGTAGCCGCTCCTCATTGGTTGATATCGTGGAAGAATTTCACAGGACCAGTCGAAGATCGCGCAGAAGAAGTGAAATTTATGATTGATGGTTCTGGCGTGGTTCGTGGTGTTCGTCATATTATACCTGAGTATAGAGCTGGCGCTGACCTGTCTGAAAAAGAGGCGCTACGCATTGCTGATGAATTGATACAAGATTGGTTTGAAACACCAAAAGATCATATGCAGTTGGTTTTCTGTGAAAGCAAAAAACATGCCCAGCGTAGAGACTGGAGTATCAAATATAAAGATATTGTTGGATATGATCTTGATCATGGTCAGGGTCATATAATCGTTAAATTGGCGGGTGATCAGTTAGCTGAAATACAACGAGATGTTCAGGCTCCAGAAGAGTGGCAGCGAGAAGAAAGAAACCGTCAGGTACAAGAAGCTGTGCTTAAAACAATATTGTTTTTACTAATGGCGCTTTTAGTTTTTATGGCAACATGTATTGGGTTTGCGTATTACCGAAGATTCGACAAACTGTTAATCCCGGTAGGGGTTGTGACGCTTTGTTTGGTTCTTGTTTATTTTGCTACTTTCTTTAATGCTTGGAATCAGATCCTGAATTATTTGAGTACCTCTGAGCCATTGGGGCATCAAATAATTTCGATGGTTATGAGTTCCATTGTGGGATACATCGGAATGAGCTTTGTGTTTGCATTGCTCATAACGCTCATGGTTTTATTTGGTTCTCGAGCGGCAGACAGGAAATCCATTACTACCTATGTTTCCTTAATTGTTGCGGGTATGGGCTTTGCTGGTTTGGAAATGTTTTTGAGTGGTTTTGCGATATTTAATGTAGCACCTACCATGTATACCGAATATATTAACTATTTATATCCATCGATAGCGATTTTGACAGTCTATTATTGCAATGCGATCCTCGTTAACGCTGTGCTGATTATGTCACTTTGTACAATAGCTAGTTATTTAGAGAAAAAGCATGTGCTGTGGACGATAGTTCTATTTGCTGCGGTAGGTATTATGAGCGTGGACTGCGTATCGCTACTTAACGTTCCATTATGGTTAGGCGCAGGGTTAGTTACTGGTTTTATTTGGTTTATGTTATACCGACTTGTTTTAGTACATAATATTGAGGCTTTGGGTTTCATTCTTACGGGAATGTTGATGGCGAAGTTTATCCCGTCGGTTTTTTGTGAAGCATATCCGGGAGTACTGTTGAGCTTTGTGGTCGGAACTGTGTTGTTTTTGCTTTGCCTGATAGGTTTATATCGTAAGATCTAGAACTAGATTGTAAAGTTTATCGAGCTAAGTGTTGATTTTCTCTCTTATATGCTGTTACGCTTGATGGTAAGTGAGTGGGGAAATGGAGGTTACAATGAAAATCATACGCTTGGTGCTGTATGCTTTTTTTATCTTGCAAATGAGTTCTCGTTTGGTAGATGCTCGGTTCGATCATATCTGTTCAGATTCTAACGAATCAGTCGTGAAATTCCGCAAAAAAATGATTGGGCAATCTTTATCTCATAAAGAGGCCCTGCATATTTGTGTTGCGGATCAAGTCGTGAGTAAAAATGGAGTATTGTTCGATTGGCCCATAGATTTGTGTGAATTCTGGGTCAGCTCTTTGTTTGGGCTTCGTACTCATAAGGGTGTTACCAAAATGCATAAAGGCATCGATATGGCAGCTCTTAAAGGTACTGCGGTGATCGCTGCTGCTGATGGAGTTGTGATACGAGTCGAGTCTAGTGTGGCTGGATATGGAACCGTAATTGAAATTAAACATCGTCAGGGTTTTGTCACTCGATATGCTCATTTGGACGACTTATATGTTGAGATTAATGAAAAAGTACGTCAAGGTGATGTAATTGGCTCGGTGGGTGCAACGGGTAATGCTCGTGGCCAACGGGATCCGTCTCATTTGCACTTTGAGATTATGCTTCACAAAAAACATGTTGATCCTCTTAGGTATTTATACTGTGCAGAGGTTGCCTTTGTCTCAAAATAATCTATCCTATTAGTAGGGATTTTAAGGTTCGTTACTGTAAAAATATGAAAAAAGTTTGGATTAATCCAGGTTGTATTACCTGTGGTCGCTGTGAGTTTATAGCTCCAGAAATATTTGAAGTTTTAGACGTCGCATATGTTAAAAAAGATGTCGATTTTCAGGCATATGAAAACGCTATAAAAGAAGCAGCAAAAACGTGTCCTGTTCAGGTGATTAAGTTTACTACAAAGGAAAAAACGGCTGTGGAAGAAAAATAGTTTGATTTTCTAAATGTATTGCGTTAGTCTAATATTGTCTATTTTTTTATCTACTCAGAAATAAACGTAACCTCCATTTCCCCTATCCGTGATATTTCATATCTGGGTGGGGGGTTTTATTTTCTTCCTTATTTAAGGGCTTCTGTCATGAAACGTATGTATCCGGAGCGTAGTTATGGCAAATTCGTCTGTTGTGATGGGTTAAATCATGACTGGTTCATGCCAGTTGTAAAGACCTTTATACATTATATTAAAGCGCTTTTCTGGGATCGAGAACTTCAACTAGATTTAAAAGAATTAATTCAAAAACCCACATTTCCTCAGTCATCACAAGCTCCTTTAGTTACGTGGCTTGGTCATTCAACCTTTTTGATTCAGGTGGGTGGCAAAAACATCATAACGGATCCTATTTTTGGATCACTTTCTTCAGTTTTTCGTCGATTAGTTCCTCCTGTGGTAATGGTTAAAGATTTACCGCGTATTGATTATGTTTTAATCTCGCACAACCACTTCGATCACATGGACAGTAAGTCTTTATGTGATTTAAAAGAACGGTTTCCGGAGATGCGTGTTTTGGTTCCTATGGGCGACAAAGATTGGTTTGACCGACATTTGTTTAAAAACAGCTCGGAACATATGTGGTGGGATGAAGTTGTAGATGGACAAGATGCAACCTTTAAATGTACTTTTTTACCAGCGAATCACTGGTCACAGCGAACACTTTTTGATAAAAACAGATCGCTGTGGGGTAGCTGGATGATTCAGTCGGGTGATTTTTCGGTTTATTTTGCTGGAGATACGAGTTGGGGTCTGCATTTTAAACAGATCGGTAAAGAATTTAAGCGTATTGATATTGCATTGTTACCGATTGCTCCTGGTGAGCCACGTTCTTGGATGAAGGAAACGCATATTAATGCCGAGGAAGCAGTTCAAGCTTTTATCGATTTAAATGCTGACACCTTAATACCTATGCACTGGGGTACATTTCATTTGGGATTCGATGAATTTCATGCACCTATTGAGCTATTAAAACAGTCGTGGAGCAAGGCACATATGAAGCTGCGCGATAAGCGTATTCAAGTATTAAAGTTTGGTGAATTGATGACCAATCTTTCACGAAGAATTCTTTTTACCGTTGGTCAAAAATCAGAGCAACTGCTCAGTTAAATATGTATAAAATGAAAAAGCCCTGCTTAAACAGCAGGGCTTTTTTATTGGTAAAAACCTTTTGATAAATATGCTCTTCCTGAATCACCAAAAACGATGACGGCAATGTCTGTTGGTTTTAGTTTAGGACCATATGTGTATGCAGCATGTGCTACAGCACCACTGCTTGGTCCGACTAAAAATCCATATTCATGTGCCAATGTTTTCATCATGTTGATACCTTCGTCGTCGGTTACTTCGATAAACTCATCTATGACTGAGTTGTCGAGCACTTGTGATTCTGAATCAACGCCCATGCCTTCAAGTTTATAAGGCTGTGGGTTTCCTTTGGTTGATCGGTATGAATTCGCAGCATCTACTCCAATGACGGTGATGTTTGGATTCATTTCTTTTAAATATTTACCGATACCACTAATTGTTCCACCTGTTCCTGCAGCAGCAATGACATGGGTAACTTTTCCATCTGTTTGTTTCCAGATTTCGGGTCCAATGCCATGATAATGCGCTGTTGCATTAAGCGGATTGCAGTATTGATTTGGCATGTGTGAATTTGGAGTTTCTTTTTGAAGTTTTACGGCTTGTGAATGGTAGCTGCTTGAATCTTCAAGTGTCATAGTTGAATCAAACATAAGTACCGTTGCGCCGTATGCTTTAATAGTATTTATTTTTTCTGGGCTATGTTTTTTAGTACAACAAATAGTAACTTTGTATCCTTTTGCAGCACCGATCATAGCAAGAGCTATTCCGTGATTACCTGATGATGCATCAATAATAGTCATGCCTGGTTTGAGTATTCCTTGTTGTTCAGCCCACTCAACCATGTAAAGGGCCGATCTGTCTTTGATGCTTCCCCCTGGATTGAGATACTCTAATTTTGCATATATTGATCCAGGAAATGTATCAAAAATTTTGACCTGAGGAGTATTTCCTATACTATCGAGTAACGATTTTTCCATGTTGATCCTTTATTAAAACAGAAGCATGACGATTGAGATTAGTAGTCCATAAATTGCAAATGAATCGATCATTGCAAGAGCAAGCATGGTGATTCTTGAAAGTGATGCGTATTGTTCGAGGTGTAATGCTATTTGCGTGCATGCAGTTGCACCAGTTCTACCAGAGTTAATACCGGGCGAGATGGTGCTTAGTCCGATGCAGAGTGCTGCAGCTATAAATTTCCAACCTTGTACCATAGATGTTGGATCTACTTGTGCTGTTAAAATCATGAGCGATATCAGAAGTGCAAAAATTGCTGGTGTTTCAATGATTGCTTCGCAAATGAAGGTAAAAGTCATAATTTTACTAAAAGCTTTTTTGTTGATACCAACTGCTGAGCATGCAGAAAAAGCAAACAAACTCAGTCCTATTGTGGGCCCGATACATCCAAGTCCAATGCTAATGCCACTTGCAAGCAGTTGCAGAGCTTCATTAAGTGTTTGCACGGTTGTTAATTTTGATTTGATGAGTAGCGAAACAAGTACTCCAAACATATTGGGAGTCATAATTAATGTTTGTGTCACCAGCATGAGATTGAGCATTTTAGTTTGGTGAAATGGTTGGCGAGCAACGCTGTCACATGTTGCTGCTGCAGGCAGGGCTGATGCAATACCAGCACAAAGTCCTGAAATACCCATAGCGATAGCAATGCCGGCTGTGGCCATGGTTGTATAAGTATTGTGATCGAAATGAGTTGTTTCATTGAGTAGAAGGAGCGAGATTACAATCCCCATAACTGCAGCTGTCTCGGTAATAGCCATACCGATGATACATAGTTTTGAAATGTAACTCGAGGCTGTTGGTTGACGGTGCATAGATTGCAGAGCTTGTTTACCTATCATCCCTTGTCCGATTGCTGTACCAAGCGTTGATAGAAGCACTGGGATTAATGAAAAAAGAATATATAATACGTCAATCATAAAGTTCTTTAATTGTTTGTTGTGGTTTGATTTGGTTGTTTTTCTTCTTCTTCGCTTGCTTCATCACTTGGCAAAATTTCCATGGATAAATAAGTCAGCGTGAGCATCGTAAATACAAATGCTTGAATGAGTCCTTCAAAAATTCCAAACAAGAGTAACATAATAATATTTGCTCCGGTAATCAGGCCTATTGTTTGAGCAATGATGGATCCAGAAAGAACCGTTGAGTATAGAGAGCTAATAATAAATCCGCCATAAATATTTCCAAATAAACGGAACGACAAAGAAATGATGGATGAAATAGCGCCGATTATGTGGAGTGGGAACATGAGAAAAAATGGTTCAATATAATGTTTTAAGTAATGTAGAAAACCGTTGGTTCGAATTGATGTGCCGTGCACATAAAAAAATGCGATTAGGCCGAGAGCAAAGGTGGTATTAAGATCTTTGGTTGGTTCTTCAAGCCATGGAATAACTTGGATAGTATTACAAAGTAAAATAAAGGTAAACAGCGATGCTATCATTGCAAGATGATTAATCGGACAAGCTTGAATTGATTGTTGAAGTAAATCGCGAAATGCTTGAACGTATTGTAACACTGCCCAGCGTGTTTTGCTTTCCGGATTTTGCAAACAGCGATACACGTACAAGCTGACAATGGTAATGATAGCAAGAATAACCCAAGTACTTATGAGTGTATCTGCTTGCAATGTCCAAAATGAACTTGTAAGTCCCAGTGTTGTAAAAGGCTTCCAAACGTGGGAATGTAACATACCCTGATTTTGCATGGACCATCTCTTTGATTATGAGTTATAGGTTAGCACGGCTACTGTGCTTAGGTATGATGATACAAATAATATAATTAGAAGTATAGAGTTGGATGCAATAAATGCAGACATAATGTAAAAAAGAGCAAAAAGTATAACTAAACGTAGAGCTGTAAATAAAATGTCCCACAATTTTTTATCTGGTGAGAGTAAATGTTTTTTTCCAAAATAAAATAATAGTCCGTACATAATACCGATAAAAATAGCACAGCTACTTATAAAAAAAAGATTGGTTAACATTGTTTTTCGCTTGGGGTGTTAAAAAAGAATATTTTTTTATAAACTATAAATAGCTTCTTAAAAAGTCAATTTATAAAACAAATAATGGAATAGAGAAATGATTTACTGGAACGATACAAATAGCATTGAACTGTTGCGTTCTGTCCTTAGTGATGATCAAGTTGTTTTGGCTTCGGGTGATACGGTACTCGGTTTGTGGGGAAATATCACGCTTCCGGTATTTGAAAAATTAAATTCCATTAAGCAGCGTCACGATAAACCATATCTGTTGGTTATTAATTCTATCGAAAAATTACCATTGTTCATTGATCAACCACTTACCGAGCAGTTAGTAACGCTTGTTGAAACTTGTTGGCCAGGACCCGTAACGCTTATCTTTAAAGCGCGCAAGGATCTGCCACGTTGGATGATTAGTGCCGATGGTACGATTGCCCTGCGAGTTCCAGATCATGTCGGCTTACTACAGCTGTTGTCTCATTTTGATGCGTTGTTTTCTACCAGTGCCAATATGCATGGGCAACCAATTCCAGAAGTGGTCACATTGGTTGATCGTGATATTTTGCAACAAGTTGGAGCAGTGGTGACTGAACGGGGACAGTTGGTCTATCCGCAAAGTCCGTCAACGATTCTAAACTGTTCTACGGGGTCTATCGAGGTTGTACGTATGGGTGCTTTTCATTTAGATATGGTGCGCGAACTACTGGGGTAAGCGCTGTTCTTTGTGCTCAAACTATTGATTCTGCTGTTTTATAGCGGGTATTATAGCTATAACGCGTATACGATAAAAAGTTAAATCAAAGGGGGAGTTGTGATGGTAATGCGTATTTTGTTTGTAGGGATTTTGGTGGCATCTTGTCAGCCGTATCTGGTGACAGCGCCATTGATCCAAAAAATTACCAACGATACTGATTTTTCCTTTGTTATTTTATCGCATAGCGATAATTCAGATTGCTCGCTAAGCAGCAAATCCGTAATTATTAAACCTCGTTCTGAATTCACTCATGAGTTTTTAATAGAACTGGGAGAACCAAGCCTCGTTCTTCGTCCCGTGTCGTATACTGATCCGGTAAATCATAAGGTTGCATGGCTGACCGATGAGAGTTACGAGTATAAGCCGCTGATGGTAGAGGATGCGTTTCAGCTTTATAGAACTCAACGATTTTCGGTGAAATGTAGAAATAGCTCTATGATTTGGTTAGATCGTTGGATCGGTCGAGATCTTTTTGTTATTCCAAATCAAGTTGAAATGCTGGGCTATTTGCTCGATTTATCTCGTATTGCAGTTGTTAATAGTCGGCATCAACATGTTCAATGGTTAAGTTTTTCTAAAGGTATTTTTTCTAAATTAGTTTTAGAGTTGAGCATTAAGCAAACCAGATCTCATGGCGTTCAGCCTAAATTAAAAATTCTGCATGGTGAAGGTGGTGTTTGTACTAATGGTGCTGTAGAGCGGTTGTAGTAGCTTTAGATCAAGTGGGTGAGCAGTAGCTGTAGAATATAATTTTGGCCGATGATAAACAGTAAGCATGCTGACGCTAGAAATGGGCCAAAGGGAATCACTTTAATCTGACTGCGCGTTATGATGATGTAGATACATCCACACAGAGTGCCCACAACTGAACCGACCAGAATGGTAAACCATGTGCCTAAAAATCCAATCCATGATCCAATACATGCAATTAATTCTATATCTCCTTGCCCGAGTCCATCATGGCCTTTGAGCATAGAAAATATTTTGTTAACGGTGAGCAGGAATATGGCACTCAGCAGGCAGCAGGAGATACTTTCCACCGGAGTAATGGGTAGAAGTTTGAAGACAGTCGCTGCGATAGCAATGGGGATGAGGTATAAAGATACGAATCGAGAAATCAGCATAAAGCGTAGATCAGAATGTATCGTTACCCATAGGGCTGAGATGAGAATAAAATAAATAGGTGAGTTGGGTAGTATGGTACAAGAGGCGGCGTAAAAGCTCAGTGAGCTTACGCCAAGTAGTAGTAGGTCAGGAATTTGTTGATAAAAATTCAAACCGTGTTTTTCAAAACGATGGTGAATTAAAAAATAAGCTATTTGCTGCAAAGCGTATGACCAACCAAAAAACAAAGAGAAAAGCACGATAGAATATAGATAGTGCATAGTTTACGAAGGTATTTTATCGAAATCTTTTTTTACTTGTTCAATCAAATTTTCAATGCGCTGTTGTTTTTCGAACTGATGATCATACATAAAAACGATTTCAGGAGTATATCGACCATCAAGCGTTGTTGCGATTGCTTTACGTAGTGATGGTTTGTATAAAATTAATCGTTTTCGTTTTGCTTCGAAAATAGCAGGGCCTTGTGGATCGTAAAAATATACGAGACAAGCGCCCTTATTTTTCGAAAGTTCAACTCGATTGATATAAAGTCCTGAAAGCTCTGTATCATCCAAACTCAATTCGAGTATCATTTTGGATATTTCTTTCAGGAGTAACGATTCTTTTTGGGATCGTTTGATGTGCGACAGGTTTGATTGGTTCATTATTTTTTAATTAGCAATTCACCGCGGCTTGCAAGTAGCATGAGATTTTGTTTAATCGCACGAATGAGACGCTTACGTTTTTTTTGTGTTGGTGATTCAAAGTAGACAATACGTTTCATATCACGGACAACACCTTCACGCTCAATTTTCTTTTTGAGCTGACGTAGTGCACGGTCAATGTTGCTAGTTACTTGAACTTTGATATTTGCCTTTTTAGACATATCTAACAGCCGCCTTACGAATTGGATAAAAAATTAAACATATTGAGTATAACATATTATAGGTTACGTATTTTTCTAGCAAAAGTCTAGTTTGTAACACGATTCTTTCTTTAGAACAGGAAGTTTATCGATCCCAAAATGCTTACAGGGTAGTAGGCATTACGTGGTGAAATCGGTTGTTGCCATACAACGCTGGCCTGTAGTCCTGGCTGAATATCGAAGGATAATGCTGCGTTGAAAAATTGAGCTTTCCAGTCTGATCGACATGAAATGACTGATGGCACAAAATACTCAGCCTTGCTTCGATTGTTGACGTAGAAACAATCTTGACGATGCTCAATGAGTTCATAGGTCATCCAGAAGTTGATATGCTTAATAAATTGGTAGGCATTCAGGAGTGCTCTAAATTGCCAGTTCATACCAGGGCTGGTGTTAACCGATGTTTCGAAAGGATAGATCAAACGTTGCAATTGATGCGTTGGGAATGGACGATATTCATCGCGAGCTAAAAAGTAGGTAGCTCCACCTTCAAAACCAACTTCAACAGATTCTGCGAAATCAAAGGTCATACCAATAGCGCCACCCACTGATGCGTGTCCGTTATTTCCAAAAGGAAGACTTAAAATATTGCTGTAGCAGATTTCTTTAGCAATTGGACACGTACCTCCGACCCAAGCGTAGGGAGTAAAGAGCATATCGGGCCATGTGTCATCTTCGAGGTCTTCATCCTCTTCATGGCGGAATCGAAATGGTTCAAATGTATGTTTAAAGCTTAAAATGAATCGAATGTCTTCCACGCTGTAATCATTAAATGAACACAAAGGAGTTGAGTAGTCTGTACAATCTTTGTTTAAGATCGTTGTAATGTTATTACTAATTTCATTGTTAAAGACACCTTGAGCTGTAGTGTTAGGTGCTGCTGTAGGCGATGCAGCATTAAGGTTTAAATTATTATAAAGACTTGAAACAGCTGGTGGAGTGGTACTTGGGCTATTTGCAATAGCTGATAAGCTGTAAGGTCCAATTGATGTTTGTCCGGATGTTGTTGCTGTTGCAAGTGTATTAACATATTTTTGGGACATATTAACCAGACCGCTTTGTATGGTTAGACCAATATGCTCACCAAAGTTTGCATTGATCTCCCATCGTAGTCCTTGCTTTTGGTATACAATTGGTAGAGAAAATGCTCCAAAATAAATAGTATCGAGGGATAAATATTCTTGACTGAAAATGCTAGTGCCTGTACCAGCGGTAGGAGGTGTTGGTAGAGGAGGAAAGAAAACAAGAGCAGTTGCCGATGGAGTAGTGTTTGTTGGCGTACCAGCAAGAGTTGGGTCATATCCTGCAAGAGTGTATGCAATGTCCTCTAAACATTCAGGAAGTCCAAATTTTGCAATCGAAGCACCTGTTACGTGAGAAGGCAGACCATCATCTATATCGTTGAGCCATAAGTTGTGTCCGTTATTTGGGTTAGATCCCAAAAATAGTCCCATCGCATAAAGAGTTCCTCTAAAGTCACCCAGTTCGTATGCGTTAGGCGCAGATCCAGAAACTGAACCATATTGCGTTGAGCCTGTGTAACCATTTGCCCGCACAGCTCTTTGTATGAATCCACTCACGTTAAGACCGAACCAACGCTTTTTGTTTGGTTTTTCATGTTTGATACGAGCTTGCAGCAAATCTAAAAATTGACTGTTTGGTGGCATCATGCTGTCGTTTGCAGAGAAATTAGGAGATGGATCAAAATGTTGTAAAGTGGTTAGTCCTTCTGCAAAGAGATTTGCACTCCACGCTACATGCAATGTGATTAAGAAGAACAGATTGATATGTTTTATTATCATGGGATTCTATCCTTTTTATTTCAACCACATTACCAGGTTGTTTATCATGGTTTGTAGCGCAATTGTAAAAATAGTAAGAGCAGAAATAAGTCCTAATATTGTGATATAATTTTGACCAGATTTCCATTCTTCTTTTACAAAGAGTAATGAAGTAATTGAGGTAATAAAAGCAAAAAGTAAGCATACGTCTGTAAGACTAAAAAATACTGATAAATTTTCAATAGTTAAAAAGACGGTCAGAATAACTGAGCCGGCAATAAGCACCGCTGTTTTTTGGTTGATGATGTTTTTTGTTAGTAAATTTTTAATATTTGCGCTGCGAGAGAGTGAAAAATATGACAATATCAATTCACTCGATCCCCACATAACTGCATGAATAGTTCCCATGATCGAAAATATAATCGAAAATGCAACTGATTGTATCAGCATAAAATGGTTGGGGAATATGAGATGTAAAGCTTGTGGGATTGTAATGTTTGGGTGATTATGAAAAATTGCTTGTGGGATACCCAGAAGAATTGAGCCTATGAAAAATAAATAGATCACGCCGATAATAAGCATTGCTCGTCTTAGTGCTTGGGGAACATTTTGTTCTGGTTTTTCGACGATATTAAATAGTGACGTAATCGTTTCAAATCCAAACAGGCCAAAAACAGCAACTTTAGTACCAGCAAAAACTGATGACATGCCATTTGGCATAAATGGAGTTAAATTTGCGAGATCAATATTGGTTAAGCAGAGTATGGTCGTTACAAACAGTGGGTACAGCGTGAACGCTATTAAAATATATTGACCAACTTTAGAAATAGCAGCTCCTGCTAAATTAAGAGCAGTGAGCAGGAGTATAGTAAACAGTCCAAAATGCATTGCAGAAATTGAGGGAGCTAGGTTGTGCATGTACTGACTCACAACTTTACTTAGTAGCCCCATTGCGGTGAGTACTCCAAGTAAATATGCGCCACCAGCAATTAGACCGAGGCAATGACCGCCCCATTGTTTTGTGTAGTTGTAAAAAGATCCTTCTTGCGGATAGAGATATGCAACGCGAGCAAATGATTGTGCGATAAACCAAATCGCTGTAAATGCAAATAGGTAGGTTAAAATTCCAGCAGGGCCAACTTTAGATCCGAGAAGAGAAGTGGTAGCAAAAATTCCAGCACCAATAACGGAATTGACGCCAATAATTACAGCCGTCCAGAGACCAATTTTTTCTCGTGTTGCTGATGCCATTAAAAAATCCTTTTTAACTTTTGAGCTCTACAAAACAATCATGATATGGTAAGGTTATAGCATGCTTTTATATTCAGAACAAGTTTTTATGGAATCAGATTTAGAAAAATAATCTATGAGATATTCAATTTATTATCAAGCTCACGTTCAAAAAGAATTATGTTGGTTGGTCACAGCTTCTGTTCGCTTTTGTGAACATGTAGCGTTTGACAGAACAATAGACAAAGAAGAAAGTCTTTTTGAATTTTTTGTTTCGCCGGATTTAGAAGATGTCTTTTTAGACGTTGCTCAAAAACTTCTGGATAGAGGTGTTCTGTTAGATTTGAAAAAATTACCAAATCGTTTTGAGCAATAATTATCCTCTAATTTTTACTTTTGACCAGTCAACTTCGTCGGTTGCTGAAAAATCGTCATTTATTAATAACGGACGACTTCTAGCAGTTTTGCGTATTTTGATTCGGTTCTCTGTTCTAAGTGCTTTAACAAGGGCATATGAACAACGTGGATTTTTTCTTTGTTCCATGTGTTTTTCTATCAAAGTATCATCGTCAGGATTTCCGTTTCGGCTGATGTAAAACTCATTGGTGGTTATTGATTGAGGTCTGCCTCGTTGGTTTAATAAACATGTCAGCAGTGCCTTGAGATACGGTATAGAATTAAAATCTTCAGGCGTTGAGCCTGAAGCAAAGACAATAGTAGATGCTAAGTAGTCTGTGTGGCAAATTCCTCCGGTAGTAGTTGTAAAGGTAAGGCAGCTAGTTGCTGTTGTGAAATATGCAGGTTGGCAGGTATCTGGAACGTTAGGTATTGATCTGTGTATCCAAATATTGTCTTTAGGGTTAGTAGGAGTCCATTGTAGATTCTTTACCCATTTAGTAACAACCGGTTCCCGTTGCGTTAAATGGTGCTTCCTGGTCAAGTTGGATAGACTCAGCAATGATTGTGTGTAGGGATGACGGGTCTTCTGTTGCGCTGGCAAGCCCGCTTGGTAGGTCGCGCTCACAGAAATGATTTGTGAGTTTTTGTAATTTTGCTTGCCATGGACGAGCTTCGCGTAGAAATCGTTCGATAGATGAATTTGTTACTTGCGCAAAGCAAGAGAGCAGCATGATGTTGAGTAATTTGATGGATATTTGCATGTTGCTAAATTTTTTTGTTTTGAGTGTTTAATTTTGACCAGTCAACTTCGTCGGTCATAGAGAGTTTGTCATTTATTAAGAATGAACGACCTATAGCGACATCGCATTCACCTTTTTGTATTTTTTTTCTATATACTTCAACGGTAGCATACGAATAGCGTAGTTTTTGTGTCTGTTCTATGTGTTTTGCTAGTAAAGCGTTATCGTTAGGATTTCCGTTTCGGCTGATGTAAAATTCTTTGGTTGTTATTGCTTTAGGTTTGTTTGGTTGGCTTAATAAATATGTCAGCAGCGCCTTGAGGGGCGGTATAGAATTAAAATCTTTAGGATTTGAGTCTTGAGCAAAGACTATGGTCGATGTTAAGTAATCTGTATGACACACTCCTCCTGTAGTTGTTGTAAAAGTAAGGCAGGTTCTTGTTTTTGTTGTCAGAAGATCTTCTGGCTTACAGGTATCTGGAACGTGAGTTATTGATCTGTGTATCCAAACATTGTCTTGAGGTTTAGGGTTAGTAGTTTCTAGTAGATTTTTTACCCACTTGGTAATAACGGTTCCTCTTGCTTGAAAGGGTGCTTCCTGGTCAAGTTGGATAGACTGAGCTATGATTGCGTGCAGGGATGACTGGTCATTTGTTGCGCTGGCAAGCCCGCTTGGTAGGTCGCGCTCACAGAAATGATTTATGAGTTTTTGTAATTTTGCTTGCCATGGACGAGCTTCACCTAGAAATCTTTCGATAGATGAATATGTTGTTTGTGCAAAGCAAGAGAGCAGCATGATGCTGAGTAATTTGATGGATATTTGCATGACGAAGTAAGTCTTCCTTTTAAAAAATAACATTGACCACTCAACTGTTTCGACTATGCAATATACGCGATTTGTTGAGTAGTTATCTACCTTTGTTTTAACATTTCATTTTTGAGCTTTTCGACATAGCCATACGAACAACGTGGTGTTTCCAGTTGCTTGATATGCCGCGTTAACATTTCGTCTTTCTTAAATTTACCATCTATGCTTATGCATGTATTGCCAAAACAGACTGGCCGAGTAATAGGGTAGCTTAGTATGCATGTTAACAATCCCTTGAGGCATGGTATAGCATCAAAATTTTTGGGAGTTGATCCTTGATTAAATACAATAGTAGAGCCTGAAAAGTCTGTGTGACAGGTTCCGCCTGTCGCGGTCATAAATGTAAAGTTATTGGTTGTTTCAAAGATGCGCGCGGGAGAACAAATTTCAGGTATGTGCGGTATTGATCGCTCAATGGTAACCCTGTGTTCAGGGTTTGTTGTTTTGAGTAGGTTTGCATGCCAGGAGGTCACAACGGTTGCGGTTGATTGGAAAGGTTCTTCGTCTCGAATGTCGATAGACGAAGCAATGATTTGATGAGGACACTTTTTATCAGTTGTTACATCCGTAAGTCCGCGCGGGAGATCCTGAAATATAAAAAAATTTATTAATTTTCGCGTTTCGATGAGATGTGGTTGAGACTCAGTAAAGAAATTACCTTGAGGATTGGTAGATGAATATGTTGATTGAGTAAGGCAGCATAAAAGTATTATGTTGAACCATTTGATTGATATTTGCATAAGGGTATAATTTTCTTGTTAGGCGTTTTTTATTTTAATCTCTTGAAAAATTCTTCTTTGCCCAGGCATGTTAGTAGATCTTGTATCTGCATTCCTTTTGGAGAGCCAGTCAGCAGTATGCGCACTGTAGAAAAAACAACTTTGTCACCAATTTGAGCTGCTTTTGTTTTTTGTTTGACGGAGCTTAGATAGGTTTCCCAGTCATTACGGTTTGTTTCTTGCGCAATAATTTCTCTGCAGGCATTAAATGTTGCATTATCTGCAATTTCAGGATACAGCGTAAAATCAATAGTTGGTTGAGCAAAATAAAAGTTGAGCAACTCTGTTGACTGTGCAAGTGTTTGCAAATCATTTTGAACTAATTTTATAAGTGTCGTCAGAGTATGATCAGGCACATTTGCCATGTCATATTGTTTTGCCAAAAACGGCTTACATAGTTGTGTTAATTTTTCTAAATCGTAACCAGCAATCCATTTGTGGTTCATCCATTTTAATTTTTCAATATCATAACGGATTTGACTCGCTCCGTGTAAATGATCGAATTTGTAAACGCGTGCAAGTTCATCGAGTGACATGATTTCTTGATCAAATGATGAGCCTAGGATTCCTAAATAGTTGCAAATAGCTTCCGGTAAATATCCTTGCTGCTCAACATCTTCTAAAGAAAAACCTTTGTCGCGTTTCGATAATTTTTTACCATCTTGGTTGCAAAGGATTGGTAAATGCCAAAATGTTGGCAAGGCGTAATCCATAGCGAGATACAAAACGGTTTGACTTACGGTGTTTGACAAATGTTCTTCACCGCGGAAAATATGTGTCATTTTCATTTCACAATCATCAACGCAGTTTGCAAAGATAAAAGTAAATGTTCCATCTTCACGAGTGAGTGGAAAATCTGAGAAATGTTGTAAATCAAATTCTAAAACACCACGTGCCATATCAGTAAAAGATACTTTTTGAGAACTATCTACTTTCATGCGCCAAATAAATGACTTTCCTTGCGCCGTTTTTTCTTCTGTTTCAGAAGGTGAAAGTTTTAAGCAAGTACCTTCATAGCGAGGTGGTTTTTTCATAGCTATTTGACGATTTCTGCGAACTTCAAGTTCATCAGGCGTGCAAAAGCATTGGTATACTAGATTTTTTTGTTGTAACAACTGAAGGTGTTTGCGATAAGTATCTGCTCGCTCGGATTGGAAATATGGAGCGTACGGGCCTCCAATTTCTGGACCTTCTTGAAAGGTTAACTTAAGCCAGTTGAGATGTTTGATAATGAACTTTGTACCGTCTGCAATGTTGCGCTGCTGGTCAGTATCTTCAATTCTTAAGGCGAAAACACCATTAAACTGTTTGGCAAAAAGAAAGTTGAGAAGTGCTGCGCGTACATTTCCAATATGCATAATACCTGTTGGAGATGGAGCAAAACGTGTTCGTACTTGTTTCATATATTTTTACATCTTAAGAGTTACAACAATTATTTTTTTAATATAGCAGTTTTTCTTTCAAGATTAAATAAAACTCTCACGAAACAGTAAAAAGCAGAGCTGTTTGACCGTAAAAAAGGCATGCGGATAACCTTTTTTTGGGTTTCGGCTTGGCCGTTGGCAGGGTAGAAACGTGAAAGCGAGATGGAGGTGTTGGGGGTTTTCAAAAAGCTGATAAACTATATAGAGTAGGGATTAAAATATCAAAATTCGGAATATTTTTTGTGCTGTATATTGTATTTATCGTTTTTTTAGCACTTAATTTTCATGTATCTGGTTCTGATGTCTCGATTGAATCGGTTCGTCAGTCAGATTTGGTCGTCGAAATCGACCGAGATGATTATCGTCAAATTATGGTAGATTTCCTGCCTGACTCTTTTGTGATTCGTAATATAACTTATGTTGTTGATGGCATGTACAGTGCGGTTGATTTTGTTGCCCTTACGGGGTTGCAAGAAGGTCAAACTTGTAGTCGAGCTCAGCTACTCAATGGTATGTTTTATTTAAAACAAGCGGGTTTGTTTAGCCCTATAGATCTGCATATCAGTCAAGTAGAGCAGGGTGTCTATGACCTGACAGTTACTCTGCAGCAGTTAGTATTGCTGGAAAACCTCAGGGTTACGGGGTTTTTACGCAATAAACAACCATTAAAAAATATCTATGTCATGGATCCAGGTGATGTTTTTGATCGACAAAAGCATGAATACTCTGTGGATCAGATGAAAGCATTCTTAAAAGATCAGGGTTATCTGGAGGCTCAAATCCATGATTTAATCTTGCCTGAAAACTCTCAAAAGGCTGTTGTGGTTCGTTGTGGGGTAGTTCCTGGTCGCAAATTTAAAATTGGACAAGTTTCCACTGAAGTTGAATGTGTAGGCAACCTTGATTCAGTCGATTTGCAGCAGTTGTCCGGGTATGTAGGGGACTTTTTTGCTAGAAAATTGCAGCAGAAATATTATACGGCATCATTGTTGACGTCAGCGCGCTCTAAGGTACGCATGATGCTGCGACAGCAGGGATTTGTGGATGTTGAAATTCATGAAACGATGGATGTATTGCACGAGCAGCATACTATTAACCTGAAAGTTTTGGTAACGCTGGAGAAAAAACGTGAATTGGTCGTATGGGGCAATAGCTTTTTTAAGCGTGATCAGATACTGGAATCGCTTTTGCTATACGGGAAATCTACGTGGCATTTTCCAAGTTCAATTATCATGGATGAAGTAAAGCAGCTGTATAAAAATAAGGGCTTTTGGGAAGTTGTGGTATCAGTGCGAGAAGAGCGACAACGTCTTTTTTGTTTTGTGCAAGAAGGTGTTCGTAGTTCAATTGCAGATGTTTCTTTGTTGAATGTGAGTTATCCGCATGGTCATATATTTGGCCAGAGAGCTTTTAAGTCATGCTTAAAATCTCGATATTATGACAAAGAACTCTTAAAGAAGGCATTAGACTCGTTGCTGAAAACATATAGAGCTGCTGGTTTTTGGGATATTAAAGTTTTGCGGGAAGAATTCCTGCCGGGTAAAAAGCCACACTCTTACGTGTATACTGTGACGCTTGATGAAGGAACTCGTCGTTTGATGGGTAATGTTTCAGTTCAACATCCGTGTGGTGTTGAGTCGTTATTCTTGCAAATATGGGGCAACTATAAGGGTAAAGGTTTTGATGGTAATTTGTTGATCGAACAGCGACAGTGGTTGATGCGTTATTTTAAAAATAAGGGGTATCAAAACGTAGTCGTTGAGCATGAGTTGCATGATCATGATGGAGTGATTGATGTTACATGGCTCATTAAATTACCAGAATCTATTATGAAATTTGGTAAAACAATTATCCTGGGCAGCACGAAAGTACCATATCATAAGTTGCAAAAAGAGTTGGCCTATAAAGAGGGTGATGATTGGGATAAATCTTTATTGGAATCGACCCTTCAGAATTTAAAAGAGATACCGGTCTTTGAATCTGTACAGATATATCCAGGTCGAGATATTGATGAACTTGGTTATAAACCTCTATTTGTAAAATTGATTGAAGAAGATAAGTATGAGATTAAGTCTCGATTCGGATTGCAGCAGGTTGGAAGAAACTTGCAACCTCGACGCGGTTTTACGTACAAAGTTGGTGCGAGCTTAGGAGTTAACCGATTATTTTCCGTTGTCGACAAATGGACGCTGTACGCAGATTTGACTCGGTTTTATCGTGACCTTGGTATGACCTACGATGTGCCATGGTTGTATGATAAACGCGTGCGTTGCCAACTAAAAGTATATGATGCGCTGTATGATCAGCCGGTTTACATTGGTAGTCAGGATTCTTTATACAAAGCAGGACAGCAAGGTTTTCTGTGGAACATGTCGCGTAAGTTTGATCGCTTAACGCTGAGTGGTTCTGTGGGAGTAGAATATTTAAGTTTGTATGAGCAAGATCAGCCCGATTTAAATTTGATTATTCGATACGATAAAAAATTGCTGGGTAAAAGAACGGGATATGTGTTTGTTGAACCTACGGCAATGTGGCGTCAGGTTGATAACGAATTAAATCCTACACGAGGATATGTTTCTTTTGTTTCATGTCGTGGAATGCTTGATTTTCAAAATAAAACAAGTTTTTGTAAAGTGCTGGCTGAGCATACGCAATACATACCAGTTGTTGATAGTGTTGTCATGGCGATTCGAGCACGAGCTGGCCATGTGTTCAATCGTTGCTTTGAGCAAATACATCCAATTGAGCGATTTTACTTAGGTGGTGCATCTTCCGTGCGTGGTTATGAGCGAGATTATTGTCCTCCTTTGGGACGACTCACAAAGCCGATTTATGATCAACACGCAGGACTACCGCCACAAGCAAATAATATTTGGAGATATGCGCCACAAGGTGGAAGAACGATGTTTAATGTCAACGCTGAGCTACGTTGCGGAGTGTATAAAAACTTTGGAGTGGTAGCGTTTTCTGACTTTGGAGCATTGTTTCAAGATAGTATGCAGGAAGCAATTAAGTCTTGGAGTTGTAATACCTTTGCAGGATCAGGGCTTGGTATTCGTTATGATACACCTATTGGAGCATTTCGGTTTGATGTGGGTGTCAAATGGAAGATTCAGTATAAAGATTTCGAAGCTCCGTATGTGGTCTATCTCAGCTTGGGACAGGCTTTCTAGTTGTGACGTTCTCTTTTTCGTCGTGCGAATTCTGCAATTTCTTTTCGGGATGTTGTATCGTGGTTTGTTTTATGGGTGCGGTCAGCAGCCCGATATTCTTCTTTAAAACACCTAAAGTCTTTTATTTTTCCGCTGGCGATCACCTTTTGAGCAGAGGCCCATTGTTCCCCCGTTTTTGGAACATATATTTTTTCTAACTGCTTTGATAGTACTATATCTGCCGCTGATAGCGTTGATGCAAAGCATAAAGCGTACATGTTTAATCTTGTAAATGTTTTTTGTAACATGCGATTCTCTTTTATCATCTTTTAATAATAATCTTGTCCGTATTGATGCCGTTATCATGATTACATGGTTCTTTGTGGTAAGATTTTACATCTGTTTTTATTGAAAAATCAATATTTAATGGTGATGTGCCTGTTTTGTGAAAACGGACATATCATTTTATTTTATATTCTAATAGGGTCAATAAGAAGGTGTTTTTTGGGGTGGTTTTTTGAGCAGAAAAATCAGTTTTTTTTGGAATTGAAAAACAAATAAATGAGGCTTATGCAAGCTAGTAATTGGTTTTCCTGGAAATATAAATTTTTTATAGCAAAAACCGGTTTGGTTGTTATACTGTAACCACGTATGTTTTTTCTAAAAATTAGGGAATCAGAATGTCTTTAGAAGTTAATACTAGTTGTCTTGATGCGCATCATATTTCTCGTAAGTCGATTTGGAGTATTTTTTCTCACGAATTAGTACACCATTTGCCATACGGAACGCTTTCTGTTGCGCTTGCATTAATGTTGTTGAGTTTAATCTCAGTTTTATTTGGCCTTTCGGCTATCTGTTCACACCATGTTCATGATCACGCGCATCACGCATGCGGGATGATTTCGGGCATGGATATTTTGTTTCATAGTTTTCACTTTGCGCATATTTTGTTTGCAGCAAGTGGTACCATGGTTACTTTCTATCGATATTCTAAAAATATCGTAGCAGGTATTGTGGTTGGTATTGTTTCATCAGTCATTTTTTGTACGTTAGCTGATATTTTACTTCCATACGCAGCAGGTAGACTACTTGGTGTTGATATGGAATTACACATTTGTTTCCGTTCAGAGCTTGCAAATATTATTCCATTTTTACTCGTTGGAGTAATTAATGGAATAATTATTCCTCGTGGCAAAGAAGGCCACACGGAACATCATTCTGCATCACTCCATTTTATTCATACATTCATCAGCGCGATGGCTTCAATTTTTTATGCAATTGGGCATGGACTGCAAAATTTCCATGAATATTTAGGTATGTTCTTTGTGTTAATGTTAATAGCTGTTGTGATACCATGTACATTGTCAGATGTTGTGGTTCCAATTTTATGGGCGCGGATGGTGAATAAGAAATGAAGGGAATAGTATTGCAGGGAATTACAAAGTCATATGGTGACGATGTAATTCTGGATAACCTTAGTTTAAAAATTCCTGGTGGTAAATTCTTTGCTTTAATCGGGCCAAGCGGTTGTGGTAAAACCACAATTCTTCGCATGATAGCAGGGCTTGAGATTCCAGATTCAGGGTCTGTATTTTTAGGACATCAAGATATCACGCATGTGCCTGTCAATGTGCGCAGCGTAAATACTGTTTTTCAAAATTATGCTTTATTTCCTCATTTAAACGCATTCGATAATATTGCATATAGTCTACGTGTTCGTAATTTGACGGTAGACACGATTCAACAAAAAGTTGAAAAAGTAGTTAAGATGTTCCATTTGGAACCGTATTTGTATAAAAATATCAAACAGCTTTCTGGTGGGCAGCAACAACGTGTCGCTATTGCTCGTGCAGTTATTAATGAACCAGAAGTTTTATTGTTTGATGAGCCACTAGCAGCTCTTGATTTGCGCTTGCGCGAAAAAGTGTTGCTCGAATTAATTGAATTACAAGATCATATAGGTACTACATTTGTCTACATCACCCATGATCAAACAGAAGCTTTGACCGTTGCGGATCAAATGGCTGTTATGAATCAAAATGGTCAGATCGATCAAGTTGGTACACCAAAAGAAATTTATGAGCATCCTAAGTCTGTGTTTGTAGCAAATTTTGTCGGAACAACAAATATTATTCAAGGGGTCATGGTTCAACATGGCACTGATTGGTATTTGGATGTTGATAAAATGATTTGTATCGCAATTAAAGTTCCTGAGGGAATTACGGTACAAGTGGGTGAAGATGCTTGTATTGGAATTCGTCCTGAAAAAATTTTGATCAGCAAAACTATGATGGTTGGATTTAGTAATACATTGTCTGGCAATGTGCAGTCAATTGTATACCAAGGACGATTTACACAATATAACGTTCGACTACAAAATGGTTTTACGCTACAAGTATTTGAACAAAATGAAGAGCACTTTGAGCGCGAAGTAATTGATTATGATGATCGCGTCTATGTGTATTGGCAAAAAGAGAACGTTGTTTTATTAAAAAACAAATAACCAATAGATTTTAGAAAAAAATCAAAATCTGAACTTAAAGGGGCACATGGTGCAATTTTTTAAGAACGTGCTGAAATCTGAAAAATCATTTTTCTTTATGGCTCCTGCTTTAGCATGGCAATTATGTTTTTGTTTGTTACCATTGTTGTTTGTTATTCAACTTAGTTTTTGTACGGATTTATTTCAGAGTGTTACGATACAATATCTTTTACAGGTGTTTAAGGTATCGCACTTTCTAATTATCATGAGATCAATGCTACTTGCCACCATTACCGCAACTATGTGTTTGATGGTTGGTTATCCTGTAGCGTATTATGTGGCGCTACTTGCCCCATATCGATTACGATCACTTCTTATCTTTTTAGTTGTTTTACCATTTTTGACGAATTTGTTAGTTCAAGTGTATGCTTGGTTTTTCATTTTAGAAAAGCATGGAGTCGTCAATAATTTTTTATCATTTGTTGGTCTTAATGTGGGCGATTTACTTAACAGTCAGTTTGCCATGTATTTAGTCATGTTTCATGTCTATTTACCATTTATGATCATGCCTTTATATTCAACGCTTGAAAAAATTAATGTCCGTTGGATTGAAGCGTCACTTGATTTGGGTGCGTCATATTTTCAAACGATGTGTCGCGTGGTTGTACCATTGTCGATACAAGGTATAAAAACGGGATTTTTCTTAGTGTATGTCACTTCATTTGGTGAGTATGCAATACCGTCGCTTATTGCGGGACAAAAGAAATATTTCGTTGGAACATTAATTTCTGAGTATTTTTTCATTGGAAAAGATTGGCACGTAGGGGCAGCGTTTACCTGTTTGAGTTCCTTTGTATTTATTCTTTCCGTTCTTGGATATCAAATATTGTTAAATAAATTGGTTGAGCGCTTACAAAGGGTATAGGGTATGAATATCTCAAGATCGATGCTTCCGATATTTACAGGCTGTGTATATTTATTTCTATATACGCCCATTATTGTGTTAGTGCTGTACTCCTTTAATAAAGGTGGTTTTCCGGATGCTTGGCAGGGATTTTCTTTGCACTGGTACTCGGATCTTTTTCATTCAGAAGAAATTTGGCGTGCATTTAAAAATTCTATCATTGTTGCATCAACGTCATCATTTTTGAGCGTGAGTATGTCGGTGATGTTTATACATGGTCAGCGCCATTACAATCGAAATTTAGTTGGTTTATTTTATAGTAATGCACTTATTCCTGATATTGTACTTGCTGTTGGGCTTTTGGCGTTGTTTTCATATTTACTTATTCCGTTGGGACTGACAACGTTAATAGCAGGTCATACTCTTTTGGGTATTGGATTTGCGATGCCTATTATCAAAGGCCGCTATGATGAGTTGGATAAAAGTTTAATCGAAGCATCTTTAGATTTAGGTGCTTCAATGCGTTATACCTTCATCCATGTTATTACTCCATTTTTATATCCAGCATTGCTAGTTGCGTTTTTACTGTCGATAATCATATCTTTTGATGATTTTTTAATTGCATTCTTTTGTTCTGGTTCTACGGTGCAAACATTATCATTGTATATTTTTTCTATGATACGATCAGGTATATCTCCTGTGGTTAATGCTCTTTCAACGCTGCTTTTAATCGGTAGTTGTTTCCTGTTATTTATTATGATGATGTTTCAAAAAAATCTATTTAAAGATTAGGGGATTGTATGATTGTGGTACTAAAATATATCATACGATCATTGCTCGTTGTGATGTGGATTGCGATAATATATGCATGTTTAGTGATGCCGTCGTATTTTCAAATTAATACTGCTGACACAAAATCATTGCGTATTTATACGTGGGCTCATCGCATAGATGAAAACATGATTCGTAAATTTGAGAAAAAAACAGGTATTAAAGTTTACTTGAATTACTATGAGAGCAGTGAAGAACTTTTAACAAAATTAGAAATGACGCCTTCTATGGATTGTGACATTATGTTGCCATCTGGCTATGTCATTCAATCTATGATCAACAGTAGTTTGATTAAAAAAATTGATAAAAAAAGATGCCCATTCTTAAAAACTATATACTCAGATTTCATGGGTTTATATTTTGATCCACACAATGATTATTCATTACCGTTATATTGGGACGTGTTTGGTATTGGATATAATGCCAAACTTGTTGATAAACAGCCGGTAGATCTTGGGTTACTGTTTGATCGAGCTCAAATTGTTGGGAACAACATTGGGATGAGTGAAGATAGTCGTGAAGCTATATTTTTAGCTGCGCAATATTTGCGAATTCCTCTTGATGAACCGTTTACGCCAGAACGCTTAGATCAGATACAAACATTGTTGCATAAACAAAAAGCGTGGGTTGGATCTTATAGTGATTCTCAGCAAGGTTATTTCTTATCATCAGACACATTTGCAGTAGTTGCATCTGATCGAGAAATTATTTGTAGACAAATGTTGAACAATGATTTTATTAAATTTGCTTTGATTCCTGAAGGATCGATGCTTCGTATTGATAGTTTGGTTATTAATGCTGCAACTAACAAAGATGATATGGTTTATCAATTTTTAGATTTTTTATTTAGCTATGAAGCGATGTTGTATCATGCTGAGAAGTTCTGTATTTTACCAACAGCTCATAAAGCTTTGAAAAATCTTGATGAAAAGTATATTGGGATTTCTGGGTTATATCCAGGAACTGAAATATTTAAAAAGTTAGTAGTTTTTCAATTAGGTTTAACTCAAAAAGAGTTGAATGATTTTTGGATTCGATTTAAAGCGTCATAAGGACGGGAAATGAAAAAAAACAGTTTTTATGTTACCACCCCTATTTATTATGTTACAGCGGCTCCGCATTTAGGATCACTGTATTCAACATTGCTTGCAGATGTAGCAGCGCGTTATCACAGCTTGCTTGGCAAAGATGTCTTTTTTTTGACAGGAACAGATGAACATGGTCAAAAGGTTGCTGAAGCTGCTAAAAAAGTAGGTAAACAACCAAAAGAGTTTGTTGATAGTTTTATTAGTGCCTATGTCGACACTTGGAAATTATACAATATTAATTACACAAAATTTATTCGAACAACTGATGATTATCATGTACATGCTGTACAGTCATGGATTTCAAAGTTGATGCAGCAGGGTGATATTTACAAGGGCGAGTATGTCGGATGGTATTGTACGCCATGTGAGACTTATGTGACTGATAAAGAAAGCGCTACTGATGCTACAGAAGTAACTTGTCCAGCTTGTTTACGACCAACCAATAAATTGTCAGAAGAATGTTATTTCTTTAAATTGTCGGCATATCAAGATCGTTTATTAGAATTGTATGAAAAACATCCAAATTTAATTGTGCCTAAAGAGCGTTTGCATGAAGTAATTTCCTTTGTAAAAGAAGGACTGAAAGATCTTAGTATTTCAAGATCAACCGTAACTTGGGGTATTCCGTTTCCTGGCGATAGCAAACATGTGACCTATGTCTGGGCTGATGCACTTAACAATTACATCACTGCAATTGGTTATGGATCAAAAGGCAAAGAAGCGGAACTTGCTCACTGGTGGCCAGCGGACATGCAAATACTGGGTAAAGATATTGTCAGGTTTCATGCAGTGTTTTGGCCAGCGTTTTTGATTGCAACAGGGCTGCAAATGCCACATATGTTGTTAGTGCATGGATGGATTAAGATGGGTGACCAAAAGATGTCTAAATCTTTAGGTAATGCTATTGATCCAGTATCGCTTGCTACGCAATATGGTGTTGATCAAATTCGATATTATTTAACGCGCAAAATGGCAATTACGCAAGACTCTCAATTCAGCTTAGATGATATTGAGCAATCGATTAATAGTGAGCTGGCAAATGATTTAGGCAATCTTTTAAATCGCTGCTTAGTACTTGCTCATAAATATGGATACCATACGATTGAAAAACCAGAAAAATTAACTGATAAAGCATTAATTCTCGAACAACAATGCGCAACAATGATGCATGAAGTTATGCAGCTTGTTGAGCAAGGATTCTTTTATCGTGCGGTAAGTCGCGTGTGGGAATATGTTAATCAAGTGAATGCATATGTTCAAGCAACAGAGCCTTGGAAGTTGGCAAGCAGTGATAAAAAAGCGTTTCAAGAATCCATTGCTGCAACGGCGTATAGTTTGAGAGCAATCGGTATTGCGCTATGGCCTGTGATGCCAACAAAAATGGAGCAATTGCTGGGTTGTTTGGGATATGCCATACAACCATCGTTAGATCATAATATCATTGTTTCTCATGGATCATGGTCTGGAACCTTAGAGTTAAAGTTGTCAGATACATTGTTTGCAAAACATGAAAAGAAAGTGGAGTCAAAAGCTGTGGAAGAACAAAAACCAGTCCAACAACAACCAACTAACATTACCATCGATGATTTTATAAAAGTAGATCTTCGCGTGGGACTGATTGAACAGGCTGAGCCGGTTGAAAAATCTGATAAACTTATGAAGCTTCAGGTAGATTTTGGGCTGCTTGGTAAGCGTCAAATTTTAAGTGGTGTGCAAAAATATTTATCGGCGTCAGATTTGATCGGTAAAAAAGTAGCATTTATAGTTAATCTTGCACCACGTATGATGATGGGTATGCCATCTGAAGGAATGATGCTTGCAGCAGAAAGCGAAGGAAAGCTTTCGATATTAGAGCTCGAACAAGATATAGTTCCTGGTACAAAAATTAAATAATCGGTTTTTAAAATGAAAAGAGGGATATTAGTTATCCCTCTTTTGTCTCGTCAGTTTTTTATTTTAAAGGTCTTCTTCGTCAATCGTTGTTTGCGGTTGTTTTGGTGCGTGTGCTTTTGCTTTAGCTTCTATTTGTGCTTGCGTTAAAGGTACAAATGCATGTGGTTTTAAAATAACCTCGTTGCCCTTTCGATACTGAAGTGTCTCTGGATCGTATCCTTTAAACTTCGTTAGATAATCTGTAAATGCTTGATGCTTTTGTGGATCAGACTTTAGATTACCAAGCATTGCGCTGACACCATCTTTTTTTATAGCTGGTTTTTCTTGTTTCGTAACTGTTGGAGAGTATGATTGGAAGTTGAATTTAACTTCCTTGGGAACGACTTCTCTGCGATGTAACTCAGCATCAGCTACATTTTTTTTCTCAAAATAACGAACAACGTGTGTAAATGCGCTATAGTCAGAATCTTTAAAGTTAATAGTAATTCCGTACTCTTCCCACTTGATAAAAGTATGTCCATTATCGAGGGTTCCAAATAAAAGATGCGATTTGTTGCCGGGTAAATCTGGCATTGTTTTGCCATCTGTATCTTTAAAATCTATACCAAAATTACGATCATTAAATTCTCTTTTTTTATTCCAATGACTTGATTTGCGCGTATACGCTTTTGATTGCCACAAAGAATGAGGCGAAAGTCCTGAATATAAGCGGTAGCGTGGCGATATCAATTCGCTATAACCATCTAGGAAGTGGAACATATTTAAATCTTGATCTGGTTGTGTGATTATGCCGGAAGTAAACACTTGATTTTCTTGCACGATTGATTGTGCAAACAAGTACCATTGTAATTTGATAATTGCATGTTGATAAGCATCAGCTACTTCTTTGATAATTTTTGGATCTTGAATTGTAGTGCGAATATATGCCATACGAAATAGCATTTTGTATTCTTTAGATGCACATGATTCTCGCGTGAACGGAACATTGCTTCGTGTGATTTCTTCCTGAAGAGCGGTGGATTTGTGAGCGACCTGCCAAAAATCATCAATAGAGCCATCAAGTGCAAGTTGTAGTGCGCGAGCCGTTGCAGGATCTACGATGTGTAAAGCGAGAGCGTCATATACTTTATGATTGTTAACAGCGGTCCATACTGTGCTACCTTGCAAGATTGAAAGTAATGCTTTTTTCATATCAGCAGGTTTATATTTTTCAGGCATCGCATCAAGAGCAAGTATGATTTTTTGCATATTTTTATTAGCAGGAGGAATAACTATGTTTTTAGCTTGTGGCAGGGGTGTAGTATCGAGAGTTGGCATTACGAGCAAAGGACCATCAGCAGGAGTTTTGGCAGCGAGTGGTGTAAGCGATTGAGATTTTGGAGTTGCTACGGTAGATGATGATGGAGTGATTGGTAGCGATGACGAAGATGATGACAACGACGAAGAAGATGAAGATGAGGGTAGTGATGATGATGGTGATGCTATAGACTTAATTTTAGTGAGAACATTGGAGAGAGTTGTTTTGATGGTTGGTTTTGGAGTAGTAGCAACAGGTACAACTTCCTCTTTTGGATGTGTGAGCAGTGGTGGTCCGGCATATAGTTGAGCAACAAGTAATAAACTGAAAAATTGCATCCATATTAAATGATATGTAAACAGATTTTGTTTCATTACTATCCCTTTACTATAGCCTTTTTTATTCGATAATTTGTTTTTGCTCGAGTAATTTACTGTTTAGTCTTCCAACAAAGAGAGCTGCCATAAACCATATACCAATAAATCCTAAACTTATAATAGTACCATATGAGATGAGGTGTTGGATGGATAATACTGGGTTGCCAGGTACATTGAGCCATCCTCCAATTTGTGCACCAGACATTTTTGCAGAACGTGAACCAAACATATCGATGACACTTTTGGTTTTAAATTTTACATCTTTGCTCGTTGGAATATACATCATTTCTTTTACAGGATTATTAAGCGCATAAGCCACAGCTTTAACAATAAGCATGACGGTAAATGTAGCCCATAACAAATAATATGGTGATGGAGTCAGGATGGTATAGTAGATATACAGTCCGACAAGTGACAGTGCAAAGAGTATTGGATAAATCAGTAAGCAGATTTGTGTACCAAGTTTTTTAATTGCATAACTTGTTCCAAGTAGCGCAATAAAGAAGGCGAGAGTATTGATAGATACTCCATAAAGGCCCTTAAACCATTTGAAATGTACATGATCAAAAATCAAGGATGCTTGTGAGTTCATCTGATATTCAACTATAGTGCCTGAAATTTCATAAAAGGTTGAGACAATGAGTACGCCGATCAGATAGGGTTGATAATACAATAATGTAAAACCACTCCAAGCATGATGAGCTTTTTTATGTTCAGGAGTATTGTCACTTTGCATTTGCTCTGCAGGAACTGTTTCGGTGAGATACCAAATCGTTGCCATAAAACAGAGAAGGCATAGCACAACGGTAGCGTAAAATGGCCATATGATAGAAGTTTTGATAAGCATTAACGATGATCCACCAATAGCGCCAAATTGGCCTGATGCAGCAATGAAAGGGAAAGCTCGCTTTGCTTGATCAGATGTTGTTGAACTAATGGTAAATGACCAAAATAGTGCAACCATTAAAGAACCAAAACTTTCTGTGAATAAATATCCCAGAATTCCGCTAACGGCTAGAATATTTTTGCCCAAGAAAATATCACCATAGGTATGTTTCACAAATAGAACAGCGGTCATGTATGAAAAAATAACAATATAAAACGATGCAACAATGTACATCAGTTTATGTTTTTCAAAAATATCGACCAATCTGCTATAAGCAAGCACGAGAATAAGTACAAATATAGGTGACAGTGTTTTAACGGTTGGTATCCAGAGTCTACCAGTATCTTCTGACCACCCAAGGCATACAGGGAAAGCAAGCTTGTATAACACTAAATCTTTTAAGAGTCGCATCAGCCAATAAGTTCCAATAGTGAACAGGAAAGCTAATGCAAGCAGACTTAGTTTTTTTATCTCATCTTGTTTGATTTCTGGATAAAAATATTGAATAAGAGTTGATATCATACAAAGATCCCCTTTAGAAAGACAAAAGTCTTAACAGAAAAGACTCCGACATATAATATGCCGGAGTCTTTTGATATCGATCAAGATTTCGATATAAATCGTTGGTGTTACCCAATGATCTCACCGCTTTTAACAAGTTTTTGGTTTTTATTGCCAACATAGATAGCAGCAAGAATCCATAGTCCAATGACACCAAGGCTGATTGCTGAACCATAAAGCATAAGATTTTGGATAGAAGCTGTAGCGTTTCCTTTAACGTTGAGGAAACCACCAATTTGTGCTCCAGTTGCTTTTGCAGTTCTGCCACCAAGCATATCAATGATACCTTTAGATTTGAACTTAGCATCTTTGCTTGTTGGAATGTACATCATTTCTTTAACTGGGTTGTTAACTGCATATGAAGCACCTTTAACAAGCATCATAACGCCAAAAGTAGCCCAGATCAAAGTTGATGGAGTTGCGATACCACTTTGGTAGTATGCATACAATGCAACAAGTGCTACTGCAAATGTTATAGGATAGATGAGTAAGCAAACACGAACACCGTAATTTTTTACGATTTTGCTTGTACCAAGAAGAGCCATTGCAAATGCAAGACCGTTTGATGCAATACCGAAGTTACCAAGGAAATCTTGGAACTCTGCAGCATTAAATAATACTGAAGCTTGTGATTTCATTTGATAATCAACAATTGTTCCTGCGATTTCATAGAAAGTAGAAACAACAAGTACACCCATTAGGTATGGTTGTGAAACAAGTAGTTTAATACCACCAAGCATATCTGGTTGTGATTTTTTCTCTTCTTTGTCTGATTTCATTTGATCTGCAGGAGTTGTTGCAATAAGTGTCCAGATTGCGCAGATTAAACCGATCATGAAAGCAACAGCGATGAAGAACAATGGCCATGTTGGAAGATTTTTTACCTTCATCATAGCTGAACCACCGATAGATCCAATTTGACCTAATGCGATGATGAATGGGAATGTTCTTTTTGCTTGATCAGATGTTGAAATACTAACAGTAAATGACCAGAATAATGCAACAAGCACAGAACCAAGGCTTTCTGTAAGTAAATAGTTACCAACACCTGTGTATTTTAAAACAGTTGCTCCAACAAAAGCATCGCCTTTAGTAGCTTGTAAAAACAAGACTGATGCAATTATTGTGAAGCCAACAGTATAAAATGATGCGATGATGTAAAATAATTTATGTTTTTCAAACATATCAACAAGTTTGGTGTAGATAATAACTACGCCAAGAACAACCCATGGAGAAACTGCTTTTGCAAATGGATACCATAGACGACCAGCGTCAGCATCGTAACCAAGAGCAACAGGGAATGCTAATTTAAAAAGAACAACGTCTTTTAGAAGACGGAGAAGCCAGTACGCCCCAATTGTAAAGAAAAATGCGAGTGCGAGTAAGCTATATTTCTTTACTTCATCTTTTTTTATATCTGGATAAAAAAACTGAACAACCGATGACATCATATAGTATGACCTTTCGTATAAACGATTTTATTTTTTCTTGTTTTTGGAGAAAACATGCTTAATTTTAAGGACTATTGATTATTACTTTGCTGTAACCATTGTCCAATAAAATATGATAGCGGAAAAATAAAGAAAGTACAGTATTGGTCGTAAGTAACCTATCGAATTCTTTATTTTTGATTGAAAGATATTGTTGATTTTTGAGTATTAAAGATAAGAAGCTACGCTATAGTGGCGCAGCTTCTTATCTTTAATAGTACTAAAAAAACGTTTATTGTTGTGTTGGCCACACATATCTTGGATATGCTGATTCACCTATTCTTGGCAATACAGCTCCCCTCATCATTCTATTTCGGGGTTGGCTTGTAGCAGCTGTTGTTTGGTTAACAGGAGTTGCTGCGCGAGATCGAGGCGCAAATCTTTGCAGTAAATTTTGATATTCTGGGGCAACGGTGTCGATTAATATAAATTTATTTTGTTCCTGATCGTATACCAGGAGCCAATTGTAACGTTGGTATACTTCATTAAACTGATCTACATATTCTTGAACTTTAGCAAGCATGTTTTGTATGAGTGGTTTGATTTCGCGATCATGAGCTCTGGCTGAATAGGTTGATCTAGCAGGATTGCCATATAACACATCAGTAGCTTGTACGCTTGCCTGTGTTTTTTCCATGAAAACTCTTAGCCAAGCATTGTTTACTTGTTCATATTGTTCGCGCAGTATCGCCATATCAGCTAGGAATCTGATTTTTGGGTTAACATATATAAAATCATCAACGCCTCTTTGTATGGCCTGTTCCATTTGCTTTTTATATTCGGACTCTAAAGCTCGAATATATTCATGATCAAGGTTCACGAATTGCAATAGAGATCCAGCGTCTGATGATGTTGTTCTAGTAAGTACGGTTTCGCTTCTGTAATCATCATTATTATGATCATCTGCCGCATTGATAGGTGCTGTTGAAGCACAGATGAGAGTAAAAATAAAAATAGATTTTTTGATCATAGATCCCCCATGGAAGAACTGTTATATGTTCTATAGTAGATACATAGCAAATTGCATGGGTAGAAGTCAATGATATAAAAGCTACTGTGGATGCACAATTGTGTGCTTACAGCCATCTTGCGGGCAGATCAATGTTGTTTTGCCTGTTTTATCAACTTTTTTGGTCATGTAGACGCTTTTTTCGCATTTTGGACAAGGTGATTGTTCAATGTCTGAAAATATTGAGAAGGTACATTTAGGGTAGTTTTGACAACCCCATAGCTTACCGCCACGCCATTTACGCTCAACGATTGGACTATTACATTGCGGACATGGGAATTTAGCGACTGTTTGTTTGATAAATTTACACTCAGGATATCCCGAGCAAGCGACAAACTCACCAAATCGACCTTGCATCTTACGCATAGGCTTGCTGCACTTGGTACATGTTTCATCCAGTAACTCGCCGTCCGTGTCAGATTTTTCAACAATTTTGACAGATCCATCTTCAAGGCGTTCGAACTTGCTGGTGAAAGTACATTTAGGAAATCCGCTACAACCTAAAAAGCTTCCATTTTTGCCGATACGAATAACCAGTGGTTTTTCTTGGCATTGTGGACAGATAATGGTTGTTGTTTCTAATGTTTTATTTTTTGCGCTGTCAGTTTGACCTTTAAAATTATTAAGGTCTTTTTCAAACGAGCTCCAAAAATCCAGAAGCAAGATATCACGCTGCATTTCGCCTTGTGCGATTTTATCGAGATCTTCTTCCATGTGAGCTGTAAATTTTGGATCCATAATTTTAGGGAAATATTCCTCAAGCATTTGAGTGACTTTCATCCCTAGATCAGAAGGAACAAATCTTTTTTTATCCAAAGAGACATAGTTTCTACTTTGAATCGTGCTTAATATGCTCGAATAGGTACTTGGTCGACCAATCCCTTGTTTTTCAAGTTCTTTAACCAGCGTTGCCTCTGAGTATCGTGCAGGTGGCTGTGTAAAGTGTTGTTTAGGACTGAGCTTATCAAGTTTTAAAGATTCATTTTCTTGTATGTTTGCAGGAAGTTTGACGACTTTCTCATCATCTTCTTCTTCAAGTTGGTATGCCTTTAAAAATCCATCAAAGGTTAAGGTTGAACCAGTAACTTTGAATGTGTATTTATCAGCTTTAATAACAACTTGGCGTTGTGCATAAAGCGCTGGTTTCATTTGTGATGCAAGAGCTCGAGACCAAATAAGTGCATATAATTTATACACTTCAGCAGAAACAAATGATTTAATATCATCAGGCTTGAGTCGCATATCGATTGGTCTGATCGCTTCGTGTGCATCTTGAGCGCCACCTTTTTTGCTATAGATGTTCGGTTTTGCAGGTAAATAGTTTTTACCCCATTCTTGCATAATGAACTCGCGAGCACCATCAATGGCTGTTTGAGACAAGCGAGTTGAATCTGTTCTCATGTAGGTGATAAGCGCTACAGGTGTTTTTGGATCATCTAAAGAGACACCTTCATACATATTTTGAGCGAGTGTCATAGTTTTTTTTACTGAGAACCCAAGTTTGTTAACAGCAGCTTGCTGCAACGTACTCGTGATAAAAGGAGGAACTGGGTTTTTAACGCGTTCTTTATCCGTGATGCTATCAATGACATACGTTTTATCTTTTAAATCGCTGATCACTTTATTGGTTGCTGCTTCAGTGGGTAGCTCTACAGCTTTGGCACCGATATGAGTTAGAGCTGCGCTAAATGTTGATTTTTCATGTTGAAAAACACCATCAATAGACCAATATTCTTCAACCTTGAATGCTCTAATTTCAAGTTCTCGTACACATACTAATTTTAATGCTACTGACTGAACACGACCAGCTGAAAGTCCTTTTGCTAGTTTTCTCCATAAAATAGGAGAAACTTCGTAACCAACCCAGCGATCGAGCACTCTACGCGCTTGCTGTGCGGCTACTTTTGGTAAATTAACTTTAGCAGGATTGTTAATCGCTTCTAGAATTGCAGGCTTGGTGATTTCGTTAAATGCAATACGGTGAATTTTATCTTCAGTTGCTACTTTGTTAACTTCTTGTTCGACGTGCCATGCAATGATCTCTCCCTCGCGGTCAGGATCTGGAGCTAGAAATATTTCGTCAGAGTTTTTTGCAGCTTTGACAATATCTTGAATTACTTTTTCTTTATCTTCAATCGTAACATATTGAATTTCAATGTTCTTATCGCCTATGACAATACCTAGACCATTACTTGGTAGGTCTTTAATGTGGCCGACGGTGGACATTACTTTGAAATCAGCACCTAGAAATTTTGAAATAGTTTTAATTTTTCCAGGGGATTCTACTATGAGCAGTTTTTTCATGTTTTTTTGATTTAGAAAATACAGATGCAGATATTGCTTTATTTTGTATACATAAAGCATTTCTGGGTATAAGTCAAATAACAGACTTAAAAAAATTTCAAGTTTATGGTACGTTAATGGCGCACGCAAAAGTCATTTTGTGATAAAAAGGAATACGACATGGCTATGGTTTTTCAATTTGCACAACTTAATTACATGCTGATAGCAATAGCATTTGTAGTAAGCTGTATTATGTACCGGTTATGGTTATACCGTCCAACTGTTTATCGATATCCGCTAACTGATTTTATTGTTCAAGGACGATTACAATCATCTTTGGTAAGCACGCAGTTTTTTTTCTGGATTAGAGTTATTGCTTTTATTTTGATGATCATTTTAATAGGCAAACCACAATTTGTAGATTCAAAGTCAAAAATTACCGTGGATGGCATTGATATTGTTCTGGCACTTGATGTATCAGGTAGCATGGCACTGTTTGATGATTTAGCTGATCGAAGAACTCGTTTAACCGTTGCAAAACAAGAAGCCCTCAAGTTTATTGAGAAACGAACGAACGATGCAATCGGACTGGTGATCTTTGGTCGTTATGCTTTAGCCCGGTGTCCACTGACCGTTGATAAAGGTATTTTAAAATCAATTATTCAAGATTTAGAGATTGGACAACCAAGTAGTGACATGCAACAGATGACTATGTTGTCACAAGGTTTAGTCACCGCAATGCGTCGCTTGCAGGGTTCAAAGGCTAAAAGTAAAATAGTGGTACTGCTTACCGACGGTGCTCCTTCGCCAGGAGATTTAGCTCCTCAGGATGCTTTAAATATTGCAAAAGAGTTGGGCATTAAAGTGTATACCGTGGGAATTGGGAATGATAAAGGTGGTTTTATTAATGATGCAGTCTTTGGCGTGCAGCGAGTTGATACACCTCTTAATAAATCGTTGTTGCACAATATTGCACAGTCAACGAATGGAAAATTCTTTGAAGCAAAAAACCCACAGGATTTAGCTCATATTTATGAAACGATTGATCGCTTGGAAAAACATAGTTCTGAAGTGGAGATCTATCATAATTATTATGATTATTTTATGCCATTGTTATGGCTGGTCATTGGATTGTTGTTGGTTGAATTGTTGGTGGCAACCTTTGTTTGGTTTATCGTATAATATAACGAGGATTGCATGTTAGAGTTTATTCATTTTGCAGGCATGAGCAATATCATTAAAGTATCGATGATCATTGGTTGTGTGCTTGCGTGTACCGGTATACGTTTTTATAAATCAGTAAAAGCTTTGGCTGTTTTATCATCAACGCGTTTGCGTGGTGTTGTTTTACAAAATGCATCATGGTTGCGCCGTATTATCAAGTATAGTTTATCAATATTAGGATTTATATTTTTAGGTATTGCTCTTCTGCAGCCGCAATGGAATAAAAAAGAAGAACAGATTGCACAGCAGGGTCGTGATATTTTAATTGCGATCGATATATCGCGTAGCATGATGTGCTCAGATCAAAAACCGAACAGGTTAGCTGTTGCGAAACAAAAAATCAGAAAAATTTTATACAATTTAAAGTGTGATCGCGTAGGATTGATTTTGTTTTCAGGTGAAGCGGTGGTTCAATGCCCGTTAACCGTTGATTATAGTGCGTTCTTTATGTTCTTAGATAATTTGGATGTTGAAACGATTTCTTCTGGAACAACAACGCTTGATGGAGCTATTCATACAGCTTTAGGAATTTTTGAAGCGATGCCAGAAAAAAAATCAAAGTTGCTCTGTGTTTTTACGGATGGTGAAGATTTTTCAACAAATCTAGCGGGCGTAAAAGATAAAGCGACGCAGCAAAAATTATCGATCTTTACATTTGGTATAGGCTCTGATCGCGGAGCTCCAATTCCTATCATGGACACAAAAAATAAAAATGTTGGATTTGAAAAGGATGACAAAGGCAATATTATTATGTCGAAGTTAAATGAAGGTATTTTGAAAAACTTATCAGGACAGACGGGTGGTCAATATATCCGCGTAACGGTTGATGATAGTGATGTTGCAATGTTTATACGGTTAGTTGATACGTTTGAAAAAGATAATTTTGGCAGTGCTTCGATAGAGCGTTATCAAGAACAATATTTTTATTGTGTGGCGGTTAGTTTACTTTGTTTTGGATTGGAATGGTTATTATGAAATATTGGGCAATAATAATTTTGGCGTGTCATAGTAATGTAATCGTAAGTAGTTTTATAAAAACTAGGTTATTACAATCTCAAGCTCGTGATGCTTACGGGGCACAGCAGTACGCGCAAGCAGGAGACATATATACCAAGATGTTGCAAGATAATCCGTATGATGCAGCAGTCAATTATAATATGGGTCTTGTGCTGTATGCTCAAAAACAATATGAAACAGCATTGCATTATTTTAGCAGGGCTGCTGAGCATGCTCAAGGAAATGCTTTGCTGCAAGAGCAAGCGTTGTTTAATCAGGGTGATACGTATGTGCATAGCAAAAAACTATGTGAAGCGCTGGGTTCTTTTTCAAAGGTATTAGAATTGAATCCAAAAAATCAGCAAGCTCGACATAATTTAGAATATGTAAAAAAACTTCTAGAGCAGCAGAAAGAGGACGATCAACCGTCAGATAAAGATAAACAATCTAAAGACGACTCGAAATCTAAAGATCAGCAAGAAAAAAAGCCAAAAGATAAGCAGGCAAAAGACCAGAAATCTCAGGATCAAGAAAAAGACGATCAAGAGGGCAATCAGGTTCAAGATCAACAATCTGATGAGCAAAAATCTGATAAATCTCAAAATTCAAAAAACAAATCAGATAGCCAGAAAGATTCGTCTGAGTCTGGGCAACAACAAAAAGATCAATCAGAAAGATCTCAGGATAAAAAAGACAAATCAACATCTCAAGAGGATCAAAATTCTTCAGATGATGTGCCGCAAAATCAGATGTCTGATAAGTTAGAGAAAGCTGAACCCAAAAAAGATAAACAGTCTCCATCTAACTCTGAAAAATCAAAAGAGTCTACGCCTACATCGAAAGATAAAGAAAAATCTGGATCATCTCCATCAGGGCAACAGCAAGAACAAGAAGCAGATTTGCAAGATGCATTTGCACATGAAATGCAGGGTAACCCAAAAGACGATGAGCGATTGGATGAGCGAGCGATGTATGTGTTGCAAAAGTTGCAAGAGCAAGAAGATTACATGCAAAAACAACTGTTGAAAATGAATGTTTCAAAACAAGGAGCTTCAAAATATGGACAAAAAAATTGGTAACATTGGGATATTGTTTTGTGTAGTGCTGAGTGCACTATCGCTACAAGCTCATAGTAAAAGTATTTCTGTATCGATTCAAAATATGCAACAGCAAGAAATTCAGCAGGCTGAAATAGGTATTCCTTTTATATTACAGATTGCGGTAGATAACCTAGAAGCTATTGTTGAGCCTAAAGGCTTAGAGATAGCTAAACAATGTACCATACAGTTTTATGGGACCACGCAATCGATGAGCGCTATCAATGGCGTGCGAACTCATAAGGTACTATTTACCTATGTTGTAACACCTGACGTGAAAGGCAGCTTAGAGTTAGGACCAGTAACACTCACGGACACCAATGGTGATGTTATTAGTTCTGAAAAAATAATAGTACCTGTTGGTGATATTGCAGAGCCAGAGTACCTGCAGAAGCAAACATATTTGTTAGTTGCAGATTCAGATACGAAATCAGTGTATGTTGGGCAAAAGGTTATAGTGTATTTACGTTTTTGCTATACAAAAAGTTTCGATAATCTTTCGATTGAAAATGTAGCTATTAACGGGGCACACTGTGGATATCAAGAGCAACTATGGCAGCAAAGTAATACTAAAGTAGGTGAGCATGAGTATTCATGTAAACAAATTTATTTTGAACTCTATCCTAACAAGCTCGGTACTCTTGTAGTTCCTCAATTTAAAGCAACATTTATGCCAGAGCAAACGCAACAACAACAAGCTTTTGGGGGAGGACTTTTTAGTTTGCTCGGACTTTCTAATACTCGAGTAATTCAGTCATATCCAAAAGGTATAGAAGTATTACCACTACCTGAATCCGCACTGTATGAGAATGTAACTGCTATTGGACAGTTTCACAAAGCCACACTCACTGTTGCTCAAAAAAAAGGAATGGTTGGAGAAGGCATTGTGTTAAAAATGGTTGTTGAGGGAGATGGTAATTTAGAAGTTGTACGCGCTCCTGAATTGCAGTTGCCATCGGGCTTACACTGTTATGAGGGCAATAGTTCTTTGCAACGCGTAAATCAGCAGTTATCAGTTAAAACATTTGAGTGGATAGTGCAAGCTGATCAGCCAGGATCGTTTGAGATTCCAGTGCAGCAATTTATTTATTTTGATCCAGTGGTTAGTAAATATAAACATTTGACCTCATCATCCGTGACGATCAAAATTGATGGAGTTGCTCTATCAAAAGAAAATATTCAAGAGCAGGAAAAGCAAGAGGAAGTAGCGCCGCAGCAACTTGAACAGGTGTTGCAAAATCCGCAATCTCAAGATATTAATCACTTAGAATCATCCGCTTTTTTTCCTAGTGAAAAAAATGAAACAGGACTTTCTGGTTTGTTAAATTGGTTGATACTACTGGTAGCGGTATTGATTATAACCGTAGTTGCTGGATGGTTATTCAAGCCATATTTGGTTCAGTTTTTCTGGGTACAAGCATTGCAATATCGATGGTTGTTTTGGAAAGTTTGTCGCAATAGAAATATGCAGGAGTTGTATCAATTCTTTGAGTTGTTGGGAGCTCAGTATGGATTTGGACTGCAAGATGAAGAGTTGCGCATCATCTTTCAAAAATTAGATTTATCGGATGAAACATTTGAAAATTGGAAAAATTTTATCGTGATGTTGTTAGAGTTTAATTTTGCGCAGCATAAATCAGAAGAAGATGCACAGTTGGCCTTTCATTTGGCAAAACAGTGGTTTCCTATTATACTTTCATGTTGTAATTTAGTGTATAAAAAATCACGTACGCGCTCTCAAAAGTAAAAATAGATTGGATTATTATGGTGTTGGATCAGTTGCTGGGATTTCTTGGAGATGTTGAAGAGATTTTCTGGACCTATATGGGAGCTCCGGGACTTATTGCTATTGGATTATATTTATCTTGGAAATCACGATTTTTTCAAATACGACAATTTCCTGAAATTTTAAAAATATTTGCAAGTTTTGCGCGACAAAAGCATAAAGATGATACCAGTCGCGGTATAGCTCCAATTTATGTTTTCTTTGCATCCGTAGGTGCTGCAATTGGTGTTGGTAATTTAGTTGGTGTTTGCATTGCGCTTCAAATGGGTGGCCCAGGTGCAGTTTTTTGGATGTGGGTTACCGCATTACTGGGAATGCTTGTTAAATATGGAGAAATCTATTTAGGTGTTAAATTCCGCGTTCAGAACGATGAAAATAGTTATACTGGTGGACCTATGATGTATCTGCGCCATGTGCCAGGTGGAGCTTTTTGGGCACCTTTCTCAGCATTTTTAATGTGTATCTATGGCTGTGAAATTTTTATTTTCAAAGTGGTTGCATACACGATCTCGGTAGGTTGGAATATTGATCCGTTGATCGTTATTCCAGCTCTTGTTTTTTTAGTGGTAGGTGTTGGTCAGGGTGGAATACAGTTGGTTGGTAAAATCTGCTCTATTGTTATACCTGGTTTTCTTTTAGCATATGTCGGCATGGGTAGCTATGTGATTATGCAAAATATTACCGTAGTTCCGGATGTTTTTAAAATGATTATGCTCCATGCTTTTTCAAGTCATGCTGCTGTTGGTGCTTTTGCTGGAAGTACCGCAATGCTTGCAATGTCTCAGGGTGTTCGTAGAGCGTGCTATACGGGTGATATTGGAATTGGTTATGCTTCGATTATGCATGCAGAAACACAAGAAAAGATCCCTGCACGACAAGCGGCACTGGGTGTAATTGATATATTCCTTGATTCGTTTCTTGTGTGTACCATGAGCTTGATGCTTATTTTGGTGACAGGCGTATGGAACCAAGGGGAGGAACCATCGTTTATGGTTTCAAGTGCGCTCGCTCAATATTTCCCTGCAGTAACTTGGATTTGGCCGCTCTTTATATTCCTACTTGGTTATACAACCATGATTGGTTTCTTTACAGCTGGCCGTCGTAGTGCAACATTTTTATCACCAAAACATGGTGCTTCTATTTATACCTATTGTGTATTTGTATCACTTTTAGTGATTTCATCGGTTACAACGCAAGCGCAATGTAGTTCGATTATGTCCCTTGTCGGAAGTTTGTTGTTGCTGTGTAACTTGTACGGTCTGTTCTATTTAAGAGATGAGATAGTGTTTGATGTTAAAGCAGATCATAAATCATAAGAGGATGATCGCATTTTAAAGTTTTGATATGACAAAAAAAAGGCTCCGGAATTCCGGAGCCTTTTTGATTTATAAGCTTTTTAGTCTCTCGACTTCTTTAGGCATTAGGGTGCGGTAGCTACCAAGGGTTAATCCCTTTTTGGTAAGTCCTGCGACTCCTGAACGATCCAATTTTTTAACAAAGCAACGTAAAGCTTCAAAAAGACGCTTGATGATATGGTTACGACCGCTATGGATAGTAACAATAACCGTTTTTGGGCTGTGAGCAGATGCATATTGAACATCATCTACTTTCATAAATCCATCTTCAAGCTTGATACCGTCTTTCAGCATTTGCATATCTTCCGCTGTGATAGCTCGGTGCGTAGTGACGTGGTACACTTTTGCGATATTAAATTTTGGATGTGAAAGTTTTTGAGCCAGATCACCATCGTTGGTCATGATAACGAGTCCGGTTGTATTTCTATCAAGTCTGCCAATAGGGTATAAGCGCTCTGGGACGTGCTTAAATACGTGAGCAATGGTATTTCTATCTTGTGGATCAGACAATGTACATAAAAGATCTTTAGGCTTATGAAATAAGAAATAAAGTTTCTTTTGAGGCACTATTTTTTTGTTGTTTACCTTGACTGAATCATCTTCTAGGAGTTCATGATAAGGTTGAGTGACCGTTACGCCATTAACTTTAACGGCACCTGTTTTGATCAGTTCTGTTGCTGCTCGTCGTGAGCAGAAGCCAGATTGGGCTAAAAATTTACTTAATTTTGTCATATATATCGTAGTTATGATGGTTGAGGTATGTTGATAAACACATTGTGTATAGAATCTTTAAGTTGGTCGACTGCCCCTGTTAGTAGGTTTTCCCATGCTAAAAAGAAGGAGGCAAATAGCAACTCTCGCTGCTGTAAGTCCATTGTTGCAATTATTTTAGATGTTTTGCCGTGTTGGCAGATTAATTCACAATATTGTATAAATAGGACGAGTGTGCTGGTGAGCCCTTTAGGCTTTGCTGACGTAATAAATTTATAAAACAGATTAAAAGTTGCAGCAAGAGACGTGTTAACATCTTCTTGGGTCATATTGTCCGGAAAATTGAGAGCGATTTCGCTTAAAGCTTCATCTAATTGTCCGATGATGAGCTTAGCTTCAGCTTGTTGATGGTGGTTTTCTTCTTCTAACGAAAAGAGGTTTATAATGGTCAAAGAGGAGATCATCGTAAGCAGCATCAGGTTGTATTTTAATAGATTCATATGTGACCTTTGATAGAAATAGATATATACTACGTTAGTTTTTAGTATACGTTGAGTATTAGTAAGCGTCAAAAGGAATAGTATGGTTTTGGGCACATTTATCTTTTCTGTTGTTTATAGTGTTGTTTCGGTGTTTTCCACTATTTTTTTAAGTCCTTGGTATTTGCTGAAAGTGGCCACATTGTGGTTTGGTGTCCAGTTGGCTATAACCTATGGATATTTCCTGTGGACACATCAAGGTTACATGGTCCGTATTCGTAGTGAGTTGGCTATTCGTTTGGCTCAGGGACTTTGGTTTGGATTTATGAGCGCATTGGCTCTCGTAGGGCTTTATGAGTTTATATTGCGCATGCTTTGTTTATCCAAGTTTTTTGTGACATCTGCCGATATGATTTGTGATTTAAGTTTGACACAAAACGATCCAATACGATTGTTTAAAATCATGAGTTTTTTCATGATAGTACTTAGTACGCTTTGGACATGTTACCTGATTGAACCTTTATTGGCTCAATGGTATGAAAAAGATATAGTTGATGGCTATGGTTGGTTGATTATAGCAGGATCATTGCTGTGTTGTCTCTTTTTATGGTCTATTGCATATTGAAAATAATAAAAACGGGAGAGTGTCATGATATTTGAACTATTACAAAGTCTGATTCAATTTTTTTCTATGCCATTGTTGTATATGATCGTTATCTGGTTTGGTACCGTAGGACTTATTGTGCATAGCGCTGTGACGGTTTGGATTACCAAATTACGCGCAACAGAAGTGCTGCATGCTGTTTTTAATTTGTATTGCGTGAGCTTGATGGTAAGTTATGTTGCTGCTCCTGTATGCGCTGTGATCGTTACAGGCCTGCAAAATGTATTGTATCCGGAGATGGCTGGTTTAGCCGTGACGTCGAATTTATATATTTGGTACAGTTTATCCATGATCGTTGTGCTGCGTTATCTGATGTGTACTTTATTCGTGGCAGTTCCTTGTCACACGTGGCGCATTGCGCTGCTATTTTCTGAGAGTTTTGTAGCGATTATGGGTTATCTTTTCTTGTTATCTGCGCGTTTATTATAAATAGAACCTTATTGCTATTTATGAGTTTTATACGGAACAATAACATGTGCAAAACGAGATCGTTGTTGATGTCGTATTATTGCTTTTGAGCAATCAACTTGCTTAGGTGATAAAAATTGTATGTGCATATATGTTTCTTGATCTCTAGTCAGGCAAACAATATTTTTGTTTGTTGTTCTTGGAATGTATAACCCGTGATGTTTTTGTTCTTCAATTGAGAGAGTTGATAAATTTAGATCTTGCATTGTTGATCCTAGGTCGAGATGCAAAGTAAGGCTGGTACGATTTGTTTGTTTATGACGTATAGTTATTGGATATTCAGCTTCATCCATCGATAGTGCGATGTTGGTCAGGTTGAGTAGTAGTGAAAGTAGACAATATAATTTCATGCGTGGTTCTTATTTTTTATTACGGGATTTATATATTTTTTCTTTGTATGGAATGATAACACGAGCAAATTCAGAGCCTTGTTTTTGTCGAATACTTGCTTGAGAGCAGTCTATCGGCTTGGGTGATGAAAATAATAAATGTATGTATGTTGGTTGTGCATTGTTTGCAATGCAAATAATGTTTTTAGTTGTTTTTTGCGGTATATCTAGATTAAGTCGTCGTTGCTCATCGATTGGTAGTATTGTAAATAGTATATTTTGCATTTCAGAACCGATTTGCAAATATAAAATGAAATTATCTTGATTGGTTTGTTTGCTATTTATGCTGATTGGAGCTTCGGTATCATTATCAGGTTCATCCATTGATAGTGCGATATTGGTGAGATTTAGTAGTAAAGATAGTAAAACATATAGTTTCATGGTGGTTTTTGCTTTCTATGGCTTGATATGCACTATTCTTTGATGCGTGGAATCGTAATACGTGCAAAACGAGAGCCTGATGGATGTTTTATTCTGGATCGACAGCAATCAATTGGTTTTGGCGATACAAATGATAAATGTATGCATGTTTGTTGAGAATTGAGGATGCAAACGACGTTTTGATTTGTTTTCTGTGGGATTTCGAGATTGAGTAGTTCTTGTTCTTCAAGTGAAAGTGTTAAAAATCTTAAATTTTGCATTGCTGGACTGAGTTTCAAGTGTAACGTTATAGAATCTCGATTGGTTTGTTTGTGTTCTATTGTTATTGGATATTCAGCTTCATCCATAGATAGTACGATGTTGGTCAGACTGAGTAGTAGTGAAAGAAGGCAATATAGTTTCATGAATATTCTTGAGCTTTATTAGACGTTAATCATATTATGTGTATTAGTATAATAGCAATCTATGTGGATTGTGAATCACAATTATATCAGCAATGGTAATAAAGTCTTGTCTTGGTATTTCAAAAATGGGTTGAGATAGTATTTCTTTCCAGTTATGGTGATCAGGAAGAAAGCTTACTTGTTGCGTAAAATGAGTTGGGTGGTGTGGCATACAGTGAAAAAATTCAACGTCACGGCGCCATCGGTCAGGAAATTGACCGCCTTGTGGATATGATCGTTTTCCTGTGACGCAAGAAATGCCGGTAAATTTTTCGCATGATGGTATTTCTTGTTGGTAATACATAGTGGGTGAGTAGTATAAGATCCAGTCTCCAATATTCATATTTTCAAGAGGCTCTCGTGGTCCTGAATTTATTTGTGTGTATCCCTTGTCTCGTACAACATCGACATGTTCTTGAGCTGCCTCTGATACCCAATACCTTCGCATCATACTACTCTCCTTTTTTAGTAGAGTAAAAAGTTGTAAAGGTAAAAAGCAATGTTTTTGTATATTTTATGTTTCATATCGAAATGAGATACTGTTTAGTGCTATTGTTTGAATGTAAGATATGTGGTAAAAAATTAAATAGTTGTCATAAAAAGAATGAATAGATGCGGTTATGTTTTTTGATGATATTGTAGTAAATCATCTATAAGAATCTGATTCGATCGATATTATATAGATTAATGTTTCTATTTTAGAGGGAAAAAAGAATATGAATAAAATAATAATGATGATGTGTTCTGTGGCGTTGGTTTCAACGGTTATTGTTGCTGGTGGTAAAGACAAGGGGCGCATAGCGGGTAAATTACCCGTTGTGCCAAGTAGTAAAGCTGCGCGTATCGCTTTGCAACATTTGGAGAATAGAGCTGCACAAGCAGCACAGGTTCAATTACGACAACAGAGTTTGGCATCTAAAAAATAATTTGATTAATAGTTTTTAGATTAGAGTAAAGCGTTTTCAGCGAAAGCAGACTAGAATAAAATAATAATGATTGTATTTTTAGTTCTGTTTTTGTCAACGACAATTGTACCTGTAGGTAAAGGTTATAGATCACCAAAGGATAAACAGCGTGAGGCTGCTGTGCAAGCAAGATACGGTGCAAAGCAAGTGCAGCCAGGGCATACTAACGAGCTTTCGCATGCGGTTAGTACTAAAAAAAAGGCAAGTCAAACAGATAATTAATATAATACCCTCGATTATAAGTCGGGGGTATTTTTTGAGCAAATATTTTTTTTGAGCAATAAATAGTTTTGTGTGTTGGCATAGCAATAAGCATTGTTTCGAATTTAAAATTATTAATTTTCTATAAAACAGTAGGAATATCTCGATTAGATCGATATAATGAGTCTATCGTTAATTTTTTTAGGGAAAACTTATATGAACAAAGTAATAATGACCGTGTTTTCAGTTCTGTTTCTTTCAACGGTAGCAGTAGCTGGTGGAAAAGATAGAAAATCTCCAGAGGCGCATCCGAGCTCTCCAAAGCAAGATCGTATTAAAGAGGCACAGATTGCAAATCGTGCTAAAAAAACAGGTGAAACACCTGCTTCTCCAGCGCGCAATCGCAACAAATAATAAGTTACTTAAAACCCTCGACGTTACATCGAGGGTTTTTTATTAGAGGCAATCCATTCTGCGCTTCAGCCTTTGTATACCGATATATCCAAACAGTATTGTGAAAAACATCAAAGCGAGTAAGCAATGAGAGTAACTGAGTGATGTATCTGTATAGATCATGGAAGCGCGACATCCTTCAAGTGCATAGGTGAGTGGGTTGAGTAGATTTATGTATGCAAATGTCGGTGATATTTGATAGAGCGTTAACCATGCAAATTGAAATCCACCTAAAAACCACATAGGGAAAATAATTCTGGTCCACACATTATCGAGTCCACCAAAAAAATCTTTAGTATGGCTTACGATAAATAGGGCAAAAAATCCTGCAAATAGTGAGGTGGCAAAAAGCATGACATACAATTTGAGAAGGCCCAGCAGTGTTAATGAAAACTGTTGCCAGATGATGATATAGCCTGCAGGAAATGCTGCCGTTGCTACCAGGAATGCTTGTATTGCATTTTCTATGCCATATTTTGCAAATGTCAGCCATTGTGGAATTGGCAATGTGAGTTCGTACTGTAAATTACTGCCTTCAGTTGTTACATCATACAGTAGTCCATAAATACAGTTGATAGATATAAAAAATGCTGCAGAGGCAGGCATTGTCATCGCCATAAATGAACCAAAATTTTCTGGTAATCCTAATTTTGGCATGACAAGTCCAAATACAATAATATTAAGCATTGTCCAAACAATGTTATTAATTATTTTATCGGTTAGTCCTGGAGTGAGAACCTTAGACCCTCGAAGCAGCATGTACCAAAAAGTTCTGAGTACATTGAAGTCATATGTATAATTCATAAAAGTCCTATAAACAATCTAATCGTTTTTTAAAGCTATGAATGCCAAGGTAAGCAAACAGCATGGTGAATGCTGACATAACCATTATGCAGACCCAATATGGTAATAGTGGTAAACCAATATTTGTGCATCCGCGCATTGCTTCCATGACATATACAACTGGGTTGAGTAAATTCAAATATGCAAGTGTCGGATTAGCTTCATATAACATATACCAGCTAAATTGATAACATCCAAGAAACCACATTGGGAAAATAAACCGTTGTCGTATCGTGGTGATATAATCAAAATCTGGAGTTATGCTTGATAGGTATAAACCAAAAAAAGCAAACAACATATGTGATAATATCCAACTAAGTAGTAGTTTTGGATAATGTATCGAGCTGAGTGACATATGATTCCATAAAATTAATTTGCCAAGTGGCAGTATAGGAAGGGTTGGAATAATCGATCGATAGGTGTCCATAATTCCAAGTCGTATAAATATCCACGATGAAGGTAATGGCAGGGATAAATAATAACTTAAAGAGTTAACACCTTGTAGATCTCCAAGGATAATTCCCATATTGGTCCCAACTTCAAACATGCCCCAAACAGCTATGTTACCGAGCAATAGAAATGATCCAAACGTTTGATCGATACCAAACAGTGGTAGAACATATTGCGCTACATACAGCGAAGTTCCTGACCATACACATGCATCAATCACGCGTCCTGCAATGTGGCGTTTGAATACATACATATCACGCAGTAAAATGGATGAAAAAGATTGTAATTGGTTATAATCCATTTTCTTTTTCCTCTTCTGCTTCATGCATTAATTTGATAAATACATCTTCTAAGTTTGATTTGCTGAAATTCTTTTTAAGATTTTCAGGAGAATCAACTAGTTTGATAACACCACTATCCAAAATACAGACACGGTCAGAGAGTATCTCAGCTTCGTCCAAATAGTGAGTTGTTAGAAGAATAGTAATACCATCTTTTTTGAGTTCTTTAATAATATCCCACAAATTACGTCGAATGTGGGGATCAAGTGCGACTGTTGGTTCATCCAGGATGATGAGTCGAGGATTATGCATCAGTGTACGCGCAAGCAGGAAGCGTTGTTTGTATCCACCTGACAAGATAGAACCTTGTGAGTTTGCATATTTTGTCAGTTGAAATTTCTCGAGTAACTCTTCTGTTCTTTGTGCAATTAATTCATGAGGCATGTTAAAATAGCGACCAGCAAACATTAAATTATCTTTAATGGTTAGCATGGTATCAATGTTTGGCTTTTGTGGACAAAATCCAATGATACGACGGAAACTGACAACATCTTCATAAATTGATGAGCCTTGATATAAAATATCACCTGATGTTGCAGGATGAAGGGTAGCAATAATTGATGACAAGGTTGTTTTACCCGCACCATTAACTCCCAAAAGGCTCATTACTTCACCTTGCATAATGTCTAAGTTAACACCTTTGAGTGCGTGAATAGTAGGGTTACCTTGATATGTTTTTGTTACATTTTTGATAGACAACAAAATCTTATTATCCATAATAGAATACTCCTTGTGATTTGGCTCAAAAATACTCAATGTGTATTTTGAAAAGCAATCATTTTATTCAAATGATATCCAAATCTAAATTTGATAAATTGGTTTGATACATAAATAGACGCATGAAAGCGCGTTGAAAAAAGAAATGAGAAATTTTAGGATGGGATTACCATGTTAGAGACTCCTTCTGTATATTTTTTTGAAGGTATAAATTTTTTTATAGTATAGATCGTTTGGGAAAATAGTCAAACATGACCTATTCTGATTCTGTCTGTTCGGGGAAAAACATCAGTAATTCATGTACCGAAGATATGCGATTAATTTTTAAAGTAGTTGGATGTAACACTTGATCCTTAGCAACAATGAGCTGTTGAAATCCAAATGTTGAACATTCTTTTGCATGAATGTCGATATTGTACACGGGCTTGATTTGTCCCGTTAAACTAATTTCCGCTAGAGCGATTGTTTTTGGAGGTAAAGGTTGTTGAAAATAACTTGAAAGAAGAGCAAGCGCAATTCCGAGGTCGCATGTTTGATCTTTTGTTTTCATACCACCACTAATTTTAAAAAAGATATCATGTTTGCTCAGTGGTATGTGTAAATATTTTTCTAAAATTGCAGCAATTAGGCTTACGTGCTTATGATCAATGCCGGTAATGATACGTTGTGGAATACCAAATTTCACAGGTACAGTGAGTGCTTGCAGCTCTAGAAAGATTGGACGTGATCCTTCAAGTGAGCTGACCAGAGTTGATCCAGGAGCATGCTTTGTTTGTTCGATCAGGTGTTGATTGATGTTGTGCACTTCTTGAAGGCCGTTGCCTTTCATGTGGAAAAATCCGATTTCATTGATCGAACCAAATCTGTTTTTAATGGCGCGCAAAGTTCTGGCTTGCCATTGATCCTCTTTTTGTAAATAAAATACTCCATCAACCATATGTTCGAGTAGTTTTGGTCCAGCAATAGCGCCTTCTTTGGTGATATGTCCGGTGGCAATCACAGCTATTGAATTTTCTTTGGCCAATTTCATGAGCAAAAATGCGGATTCTTTAAGCTGAGAAATGGTTCCAGGTAAAGCATTGGTTGAATCGTTAATAATATTTTGAATAGAATCAATAACTATTAACGTTGGTTTTTTTTGTTTGCAAATTTCGATGATACCATGTAGTGATGCATGATCAGAAAAGAATAAATTCGCAGGAGCAGTTTGTTGTATGCGTTGGAATCGCAATTTAATTTGAGTTAAAGATTCTTCGGATGAAAAATAGACAATGGGATGTTTCTCACTAATTTGTGTTGATATTTGCAGGAGCAATGTTGATTTTCCAATTCCTGGATCACCAGCAACGAGTAAAAAAGAACCAGGAACAATTCCGCCACCCATGACGCGATCCCATTCCATACATTGACTGCTGATGCGAGATTGTTCTTCCAGTTTTATGTCATCAAGTTGATGAATATCAAGCTTGGCAGAAAAATGTAATGTTTGTTTTGCTGTTTTAAGAGTGGAAATTTGATCAAGCGTGTTCCACTCTTTACATTCTGGACAACAACCAATCCATTTTACCGTTTGGTATGAGCAATTAACGCATTCAAAGTATGTTGACGATTTACTCACTTTGGACTTTCGTTGTTAATCTTTACGTATAACGTGACATGCGCGGCAGCGCGGTTCGTAGTGATTTGATCCAACAGCTGAGTCAATGACGATAAGTGGGTCATCATAACGAGCTGGTTGACCATTGACCAGTCTTTGTGTGAGGCAGTAAGTGTCATTGTTACAAACGCTGCAAATAGCGCTGAGTTTTACAACATGATCTGCAAATGCAAGTAGTTCAGGCATTGGGCCAAATGGTTCTCCGCGGAAATCAAGATCGAGTCCTGCGATAATAACTGTTTTACCATTGTTGACCAAAGAGCGAATGAGCTGGATAAAATCTTTAGATTCTGAAGTGAATAGCATCACTTCGTCGATTGCAATAATTTGTGCATATGAGCTTTCAACATATTCTTGCATTTCAGCAGCACTAGAAACAGCAAAGCAGTCAACCCAGCTACCACTACGTGAAGAAATATAGCTTAAAGGGTCAATGTTGAGATTAATTTTTTCTTCGTTAACAATAGTTGGTTTAAAAACTAACACATTCAGGCCTGCTAAAATAAAGCGAGCAATTTGTCGAATGAGTTCTTCTGATTTTCCAGAACACATAGATCCACAAATGACGGTTAACGAACCTTTTTTGCTATGCTCCGATAGCATGCGATGAGGTTTGTTGCGTTGTGCAAAATCACGAACTTTTTGCGTGGTGTTTGATACGACTAAGCAAGGAGAAAACAATACTGTGAAAACTAAAAGATGAATAATTAATTTCATAATTTTTCCTTTTTGTTGAGAGTTTTTTTATCAATTGTTCAGCATAAGGGTACGATGTTTTTTTGCAAGATAAAAATAGAAAGTTCGTATGCAATTTTTATGAACAGCGTTATACTTAATTATAATTTAAATCAGTAAAAATTTCCATCACATGTTAGAAAGGTTTTCTGTGTCAACAGGTTATATTATTGTTGAAAAATCTGGTCCTCTTGTCGGACACGTTTCATTATCTGGTGCAAAAAATGCAGTGCTTGTAATCATGGCTTCATTGCTGTTGACGCGAGGTAAATCAATACTTCGAAATGTTCCTGCGATTGCAGATGTTTTTGATATGATTGAAATCATGCAATCTCTTGGTGCCCAAATACAGTTCGATCAAGAAAATAACATTGTTGAAATTGACACAACTCATGTGCAAAACAATAGTTTAAATCAAGAAGCTGTACGTAAATTTCGCGCATCACTTTTAATTTTTGGACCACTGTTAACGCAGTTTAAATCTGTGAAAATCGCAATGCCTGGTGGTGATGCAATTGGAGTTCGTCCAATTGATTATCATATTAAAAACTTTAAAAAATTAGGCGCACAAATCGAGCAAGATCAAGAGTACTTGTATGGCAATGCTCAGCAACTACAAGCACAACGTTTAGTTTTAGATTATCCAAGTGTTGGAGCAACAGAGAATTTGATGATGGCATTAGTCCTTGTCGAAGGTGAATCATGGATTATCAATGCTGCATTGGAACCAGAAGTTTTAGATCTCATTGCTGTGCTTAAAAAAATGCATGCAGATATAGAAATTGTTCCGCCTGCAATGATTAAAATTAAAGGTGTTAAAAAATTAGAACCAGTTGATCATGCAGTCATGTATGACAGATTAGAAGCAGGGTCGCTGCTGATTGCTGCAGCTATTACAAAAGGTGATATCTACCTTCCTGATGCAAATGCTCAAATGCTTGAACTGTTTCTGATGAAACTTGAAGAGATGGGACATCTGTTAACCATTGGTAAAAATGGTCAGGGTGTACGATTGCAAGCATCTATGACACCAAAAGCAGTATCATTTAAAACAGGTCCTTATCCTGGATTTCCTACTGATTTACAAGCACTCATGATGGCAGCGCAAGCGGTGGCTACAGGTAGTTGTAATGTGGTAGAAACGGTATTTGAAAATAGATTTTTACATGTTCCAGAAATGAACAAAATGGGTACTCGTATCAATGCCTCTGGGCACTACGCTCAAATGGAATGTACTCAGGGATTGGTTGGTGCCGATGTGGTTGCTACTGATATTCGTGCAGCGTGTGCATTAGCTCTCTTGGGCCTTGCTGCTGATGGTACGACACGTGTTGCAAATGGTTTACACCATTGGAAGCGTGGGTATGAAACGTTAGATGAAAAATTACGTAGTTTAGGTGCTATAATTACTATGTAGCTATAGTTAAAATGTCATATGGGCAACGAGAATAATTTTATTTTCGTTGCTCTTTTTTTATGATTAATTTTCGTGGTATTAAAAGCTTGATATGAGTTCAATCAGTTCGCGTGTGATTTTTGCTTGACGTAGTTTATTGAAAGTCAGCTTCATCTCTTTGAGTAATGTTTCTGCGCTTCTGGTTGCATTGTCCATCGAGAGGAATCGCGCAGATTGTTCTGAGAGCATTGAGTTTGTTAAGATGAGTAAAATATTTGTTTTCAGCAAAATATGAAACATACATCGAGTAACATCTGCTCTATCTTGCATCCACTCATAATCTTCAAGCGTTATTTCAGGGCGAACTTCACACGGATCCTGTTCAATAGGAATAATGGTTGTAATGTGTGGTTCTTGTATGAAAAATGTTTTTGGATGACTGTACAAGCAAACCACTGACTCATAATGCTTGTGAATATGAATAATTCGTTCATACAAATCTTGAGCTATTTTTTCGAGTTGATTTGGCATAGCTTTATCAAATTCATGCAAAGGTGTAATGCCCCGTTGTAGTAGATACTGCGTTGCTTTTTTTCCTACACTGATCACGTGACTATTCTCGAGATCATGTGCTTTGAGGTGGTTGTGGAAATATGCATACATAGCAGTGTTGAACGTTCCGCATAGTCCTTTTTCTGCTGCAAATATAATAAATAAAGTTTTATATTTGGGAGCATGGTCTAAACGTTTTTTTTGTGTTTCTGAAGTTAAAGCACACAGCAGTGGTTTTATTTCATTGCGAAAACGCTGCATAGCATCAGATTGTTTTTTTAATTTCGAGTGAGACGACATAGAAATTAAACGCATTGTTTGCGTAATTTTTCTGATAGCACCTATGGCTTTAATTCGTTGCTTTAAATGTATTAATTGTGACATATGTTTTTTTAATTTCTGAGTTTCTAATTTATTGTATTATCCTACGTGGAATCTTGTGCAAGAACAAGTTTTTTTCAAAAAAAGAATGTCACGCGATTGCCGTGACATTCTTTTTTTAACAGTTTTATTTTACTACAGAAATTAAATAACACCTTGCTGTTGAAGCATATGTTGAGCAATGTTTTGTGTAGAAATACCAGGTACCAATTTGAATGGATACACTACTTTACCGTCAGGCATAATAGTTGCATCAGCTACTTTATAGTTGGTAAAAGTGTTGGTTTCTTTTTCTAGGTCAGTAAGTCTTGGGAAATGTGTTGTGATAATAGTCATGCTATGTTTCATTTCACCAAGTTGCGCTGCAAATGTGAATCCAACATCAGATGCAACCTGTGGATTTGTACCACTAAAGATTTCATCGATGATGGTAAATGTTTTTTGCCCTGGTGTGCATGACAAAATCGATTGTTTCAGTTTTTTAGCACGGTCAACTTCAGCAGCAAACAGTGACAATCCTTCTTGCAGATTTGTAGTGATATCTAAATAACTATGTATTTTTGCAAAAGGAGTGAAGGCAAACTGTGCACTTGGTGCAATACCAAATGATTGTGCAAAAATAATGTTGATGATCAGCGACATAAGGGATGTTGTTTTACCACCAGCATTAGGTCCTGTGATCATTAAGTTTTTAATATCATTGTTACCCATAGTCAAACTATTAGTAACCACAAACCCTGGATCGATAAGAGGATGCCAATACTGATCAATCGCAATTATTGGCTCTGCAGATTGTACAATAGTCGGGATACAGAAAGTTACTTTTGGATGATGTTGGAATCGTTGATATAAACCTTGAACGGTAAGATATGCATCAACCTGTCCCCATGCTTCGAAATATGGCACGAGTTCGTGTTTTATACGAGTTAATAGCTTATGTGTTGCCAGAACTTTACCAGGCTGAGACAAGAAGTATGAAGGGTTGCCATCAAAAGATGATGACATGAGCTGTTCGACTAAACGTTGTAAGTTTTGTGAACTTTTTTTGTTGGTACTAAATAGAGATTTTAATTTGCCGTATTCCTGAGGCATTAGCTTTTGTGCTTGCTGATTTTGTTCAAGTGCTACACAGAGTGCGTGCATTGATTTGATAGCGTGGCTGATGGTGATGAGTTGTTGTTGTTTTTCATAAATTAAATCAAACAACCCTTTAGTGCTGCAATAGCGCCAATAGAGTAGACCTGGATAAATACTGCAAAGTCCTAGTATGTAGGCATAAAGACCGCCTGTTAGGGCAACGGCAGCAGGCGTGCTTCTTTCTGCGCCATAGTTGTGTTTTATCATACGGTATAGGTTATGTTCAGTGGCTTCTTTATAGATCTGTTGCGCACCCTTTGTAACGATATCATATCCACAACGTGGTATGTTTAAAGCAGCATTCTTGGCATATGTTTTAAAAAATGTACGTTTATCTTGGCTCGATGGAATTTCTCGAATCAACGTGTAATAACTGATTTCACCGGATCCATAACGGTTTAAAAACCGTTGTTCGGCTTCTGTTCTTGACTGAGTGTCTTTAGCTGTAATTCTATCTCTAATTTGCTGAATGCATTGAACATGGGGAGCTGATTTCACATGTTCTTTTTGTCGGGTTGATAGTGTTGATAAATCTTGCTTGAGCTCTGTTATTGTTTTGGTTTTATATTGCTCTGATCTTGATAGTTTGGTTTCTAGGTCGTTTAATTCCCAATTCCAATAATTATCACTTTGTTGTTGTTTTTCTTTAAGATCATTTATTTCTTTTTTGAGATTGGATTGATACTGTTCAACAGATCCCGCTTTGATTATATCTGGAAGATAATTTTCTTCGTGTTTTAAGTGCCGATATTTTTCGTGATGCATAATGTTACTGTGTATGCCTGAGGCTAACATAGGAGGAATCGTACACCATGCAGTTGTGTGAAGCTGGTTTACGCGGGGTCCACAGCCAACAGCCCATTCGTTTTCATTGAGCTTATCTAAACCAAAAGAGGTAAAATATAATTGTTTATGAATGCGATCATATTCTTCTTGTTCTTCTTCGCTCAATATTTTAAATAATTTTGAAAATTCGATTTCACCATGTTGACCATAGGTGATAATTTTTTGTAATTTTTCATAGAAGCTTGGATTTTGAGCTAAATAGCTTTGAAGCGCGGTTTTATTGTTAATTGCATCAAAATCATCATTCATCATTGCGTATTGACGAGCTAATGCAATTCTACCTGACAATGTAATGGTTTTTGGCATATATTGCGCAACAATGTCAAATATCGCAATGCTATTTACTGCTTGCCAAAGCTCTTTGTTAGACTTTGGAAATTGAGTACCACCTTGTTGGTGAGCATGACACATGTTAATAAAAATCTGTTCTTGCTCAGATGGAGCTTCAATATCGAATTTAACCAATTTGGGGATTAAATCTTCGTATAAAAATCCTGTTTGAATAGTTTTATTTGCACAGGTCGCATTTGAAACGATAAGTAGTACTAGATAGAAAAAACGTGATCTTGTTGACATGAAAACCTCTTTGTGACTGTTGAGTCAAGAAGCCTTGTTAAAAATGTTAACAAGGCTTCTTGTAAAACTTTAATTCTTAAATAATTCCCTGTTGGTGCAACATGTGTGCTGCAATATTTTGTGTAGAAATACCAGGTACCAATTTGAATGGATACACTACTTTACCATCAGGCATAATCGTTGCATCAGCTACTTTATAGTTGGTAAAGGTGTTGGTTTCTTTTTCAAGATCTGTAAGCCTTGGGAAATGCGTTGTGATAATAGTCATGCTATGTTGCATTTCGCCTAAATTTGCTGCGAATTGGAATCCAACATCAGATGCAACCTGTGGATTTGTACCACTAAAGATTTCATCAATGATCGTGAACGTTTTTTGTCCTGGTGTGCATGACAGGATTGATTGTTTGAGCTTTTTAGCTCTGTCAACTTCAGCAGCAAATAGTGACAATCCTTCTTGCAGATTCGTCGTGATATCTAAGTAGCTGTGGATTTTTGTAAAAGGAGTTAGTGTAAATCGTGTGCTTGGTGCAATACCAAATGATTGTGCAAAAATAACGTTGATGATCAGTGACATAAGTGATGTTGTTTTACCACCAGCATTAGGTCCTGTGATCATAAGGTTTTTAATATTACCATTTCCGATATTCAAGGTGTTGGTAACGACAAATGTTGGATCGATTAAAGGATGCCAGTACCCATCAATATCCATGATAGGTTTTGCAGACTCAACAAACGTCGGAATACAAAATGTCACACGAGGATGGTTTTTGAACTCTTGATACAGTTTTGCAACAGCGAGATATGCATCAATTTGACCGTGTGTTTCAAAGTATGGTACGAGTTCGCCCTTGATTCGAACCATCAAATGGTGCGTTGCAAGTATTTTACCTTGTTGTGATAGTAAATAGGAATCACTACCCTGGAATGATGAAGATAGTAGTTGCTGTACTAAATATTTTAAGTCAGCTGATGTTTTGGTACTATTTGGATTGAATAGTTCTTGTAATGCTTGATACTCAGATGGCATTAGTTTTTGCAGTGTTGCATCATGCTGCATGACTGAGAGCAGTAGTTGCATGCTTTTCAGCCAATGTCCCATAACGATCAAGTTCTTTTGTTTATCATGGATCAATGTTAGAAGCTGAGTTGTTGATTTATAGCGCAAGTAGAGCATGTATGGATATGCTGCCATTGCAACTAGTCTTGTTGCATAAGTAGTTGCGGTGTATGTCGTTGCCATAGCCATGGTGGAATAAGCGTCAGGTTTCCAATCTTGTTTGCATAAATTCTTCTTCGTTGCATGGTAAACTGGTTGCTCAGTGATATGAGTGTATATGGTACGCGCAATAGCTGATGGAGCTTTCGTTACAGAATCACAGATCGATGTTGGCATGTAATAGAAACCTTGCTTAAAGAAATCTTTAGAATAAGGTATGACAACATTTGATATTGTTGTTTTAGGTGAAGCATCGAATGGAGGAAGTGTTTCGATTGCAGGTATACCAAAAAATTTCAAGATGCTTCGATGTTCATCTTTCAGGCCTTGTCCTATCATATCGAAAACTATTTTGATATTGAGATCTTCGTTTGATTCATGATTTTTCAGGAACGCTAACTCACCTTTGCTTAATTCAATTTTTTTAGATTGCTTTTCTGATAATTCTTTGATTGTTTCATCATAAAAATGTGCAAGGGAGTTATGCTTGGTGTTTAATTGATCCATGGTAGTTTCAATGGATGTTAACTGATTTGGTATTTCCGAAAGTTTTATATCTTTATATTGTTCGAGTTGGTTGATTTTAGCATTACAAGCATCAAGCAGTTCGCTGTAAGGAATTTCAGCGAACAGATCATTAACTATATGTGTTCTCTGTATTGCTTTTGGATTAATGTTTAGCTTTGCCTGTATTTCATCGCGCTCTGCAATTTCTTTGCTAATGACATCTTTAATTCCGTTATTTTTTTGGATTAACTGGAGAACGAACTGTTTTTTTTCCAGCTCTTTCCACTCGTGGTAATATTGTATTTTTTTATAAAACGCAGACATGATAATAGGCGGAATTGTGCACCATAAGAATGTATGCAGTTGATTGAGGCGAGGACCAAGCTCAAGTGCTGCGCTATGTTCGTTGAATTTATCAAGACCGAAGTGTGAGAAGTAAAGTTTTTGTTCGATTTTATCGAGTTCTTCTTGCTCTTCTTCGGTAATTGTACGGAAGTTGTAGAAAAAGTATTGTTCAGCGCGACCAGCTTCGTGAATTAATTTTTGTAATTTTTCTTGAACGCTTGCATTGTTGTTAAAGTAGTTTGTAAGCGTTGTTTTGCGCTGCAAATCAGTCATGTTGTCATTCATTTGAGCAGACTGTGTTGCCAGGGCAATGTACCCAGATGTTGTCTGAGTGCGAGCATAGCTTGGTAGTAGTCTTGAATACCACTCAACGCTGTTAATTGCATCCCATGTATCAGCGGCAATGACCGGGTGATTGGTACCATTATTTTCAAATGCAAGACAAGCATTAATAAGTAGCATATCCTGTTCTGTTGGCTCTTGAACATTAATGTTTGTCAGAATTTTTGGGCACAGTTGTTGGTAAAGATGCGTTGCGCTTGGTTGAATTGAAAACACTGTAAAGATGCTAAATATTAAGATCTGCGTGCATTTTTTTTGGTACATAAGGAACCTATCTTTTTGAGGTATTAATTATAAAAAAAGGAGCAATAAATATTTTATTACCCCTTTTTTATTTAAAAATAGAATAACAAATAAAAGATATTTGTCATGTTTTGCTCTAGTAGCCTGTTATAAAACGTCCGCTTGTTCGAGCATGTGTTGAGCAATGTTTTGTGTTGAAATACCAGGTATTAATGTGAATGGATATACAACTGTACCATCGCTCATTAAAGTAGCGTCTGCAACTTTGTAGTTTGTAAATGTACCTACTTCAGCTTCAATAGCAGTTAGTCTTGGGAAATGCGTGGTGATGATTGTCATGCTGTGATTTATATCACCTAGATTTGATGCGAACTTGAACCCAACATCAGATGCAACCTGTGGATTTGTACCACTAAAAATTTCATCGATGATGGTAAATGTTTTTTGTCCCGGCGTGCATGATAAAATCGATTGTTTCAGTTTTTTAGCACGGTCTACTTCAGCAGCAAATAACGATAATCCTTCTTGTAGATTGGTCGTGATGTCTAAATAACTGTGGATTTTTGCAAAAGGAGTCAGTGTAAATGTTGCGCTTGGTGCAATACCAAATGTTTGTGCAAAAATAATGTTGATGATCAGTGACATGAGCGATGTTGTTTTACCACCAGCGTTTGGTCCTGTAATCATTAAGTTTTTAATGCCGTTGTTGCCCATTGCCAAGTTATTGGTTACGACGAGGTTTGGATCGATGAGCGGATGCCAATAACCAGTTATTTCAAGAACTGGAGTTGGGTTATCAACAAAAGTTGGCATACAAAATGTAATGCGTGGGTGATTTTGGAAGTTTTGGTATAACGTTGCAACAGCTAAGTATGCATCCACTTTACCCATAGCTTCAAGGTATGTGATCAATTGTTCTTTGCACAGGTTGAGATAATAATGCGTTGCTAATATTTTCCCTTGTTTTGAGAGATAGTATGACGCATCACCTTCAAATGATGGTGAAAGAAGTTCACTGATGAGATATTTTAAATCAGAAGATGTTTTGGTAGAGTTAACATCGAATAGCTCTTGAAGTTTGAGCATTTCTGGTTGTAACACGATTTGTAATTCATCATGTTGCTCAATGATTGTGCTGATTTTTTGCATGCTGCGCATTAATTGAGCTACTTGAATTAATCGTTTTTGTTGATCATAAATGATATCAAAATCTTGCTTGGTATCATATATCATGTACGCTTCCATAGCTACAAGGTAAGTAATTAGGTATATCATGTAAGCCTTTTGTTCGATATATCCATGTTGCCATGTATGGCTGATCATACTTGATATTGCTTGAGGCATTTGTTGTACGCCGTTTATGCTTGTTTCTACAGCTTTTTGAAAAGGAACACCTTGTCGGAGATATAGATTTGCAGTTGTTGCTACAAATGCTGATGCAATGGTTGGAATGTGGGTAACACCAAGTTGTTTTGAGCGTTTAAAGAATCCTAAAATGTATTTATTGTTCCACTTTTTAAACATTTCTGAGGTAAATGATGTTTGATATCGTAACGCTTCATACGCTTGTTGTTGTTCTGAGCTAATTGGTTTAAAAAATGAGAATAGTTCTCGTTCACCTTTTTGTGCAGAGCCGAGCGCTGTATGCAGTTGCTGGTACGTTGCGTTGTCGCTGTTGAGATACTTGATAAGCTCTTGTCGCTGTTGAAGCAGCGCAATATCATCTGTCATTTGCGTTGTTAAAAAAGCCGCTTGAATGGTACCTGATACTGTTTGAGTTTTGATATATTGTGGCAGAATGGTTGAGAAAAAATCAACGCTTGAAACCGCTTGTATTGTTTCTTGGCAAACAGGGTTGTCATTGATACCACATTGTATAAACGCAGATGCACCATTAAGAAGTGCTTGATCAGATTCGGATGGGCTTTCTGGACTAATGTTTTTAATGATCAGGGGAACAATTTTGTGATAGACGTTGTCGTTGCTAAGAACTGTTGTGTTTATAGAAAATAGCATAATGAAAAATAAGCCGAATAACATATAAGTATGCTCCATTTAAGGTTAAATTATGACTTTAAAAGACCTTTGTGTTTTAAAATGTGCTCAGCGATATTTTGAGATGAAATTCCAGGAACAATTTGATAAGGATACGTTAAAGTACCATTATCATTGATCGTTGCATTTGCGGCATGATAGTTTATGAAATGCCCGCTACGTTCCAGCTCTGTTAATTTTGGAAAGTGGGTTGCCAGTAGACAGATGCTATGAGTCATTGAGCCTAAGTTATCAGCGAACTCGTATGAAGCTTTTTCTGCAAAATCAGCACGAGTTCCTGTAAATATCTCATCTAAAATAGTTAACGATTTTTCATCGTGATTACATGAATGAATAGAGTGATACAGTTTTTCTGCGCGGTTAGCCTGAGCCATGAACAATGATTCTTGTGCGTCTAAATTTGTGTTGATATCCAGGTAGGTATGAAGACGAGCAAATGGCGTTGCGCTGTGTTTTTGAGATGGACTAATACCGATAGATTGTGCAAGTATTTGAGAAATCATGATAGCTGTTAAAGCTGTTGTTTTTCCACCAGCATTTGCTCCGGTCACAATCACGTTGTGAGCCGTTTGGATCTCACCTAAGTATATTGAATTTATCACAGCCTTTTGATAATTAAGCATTGGGTGCCAATAGCCAGTAATGTGCAATATTGGTTCTTGTGATTCTATCCACGTTGGACAGCAGAATTGTCCATCTTGTTGTTGCAATAAACTATTAACACACAGGTGACTATCGAGCTCACCAAGTGCTTGCCATAGTTGCACAAATGTTGTTTTTACTTCGCTAAACAAGCCGTATGTTTGAATTATTTTCCCTTGAAACGAGATGTAGTATGACGGATTGCCTGTAAATGACGGAGAGTGCAGTAATGTTAAAAACTTCTGCATTTTAGGGTTGCTCACGTTTGTTGCGTGACGGTACTTAGAGAATTCATGAATCACGAGATGTTCTGGTAGTAAATCTTGTAGTATTGGATGCCCAGCAAGCAGAGTGTCTATTTTTTCGGTTGCGTTAATGAGTTGTCGCATACGCATTAATGTTACTTGTTTACGGAATACATCATCAAAATCTTGTTTTACCATGAAAGAGAGATTTATGGTTTGCGCAGCTGTTAGTATGAGCGTTGACAATCCAAGAGTCGTAGCGACACCTGGTTTGTTGACGACTCCGGCAACAGTTGGTCCAAACAGCAGAAGGGTATCGTAATAATACGCTCGTTCTCGTTCGCATATATGGCTAAAGTGATAGGTGATCGCGCCAATCCCGATCCATGCAGATAATGCACCAAATTGTTTGGTACGTTGCCATTTTTCACTTAAGAATCGATTCGATTCTATTGTTTTCCTGATGTACTCATACATCTTGGTCAGTTTTTCGGTAATCGAGCCTGCTGGTTCATCATGAGTTGCGTTGTTAGCTTGTGGAAAGAAATCCCAGAGGAACGACATTTCGGCTTGCTGAATATCTTTCAAGGCAGTCTGTAGTTGTTGCACTAGTTCAGGGTTCTGCTGTAGATAAGCAATGACTCTTTGTCGTTGTTGCAATTCTTGTATGTTTGAGCTGATTTGGCATATGTTTTTGGCAAATACAAAATACCCATGATGCAAGTTAGTATGAGCTAGTTTTGGGATCACATGAGAGAAAATATGTAAGCTGTCCAGGGCCTGTAATGTTTCCTGGTTGATAGCGTTAGCCGTTTCGCCATGGTTAACCAGTGCGTTTGCGGCACACAGTCGCAACATTTCTTGGTAAGAACCGTTAGTTTGGATGGCAGAATGCGTTAATCGTGGGGCAATTTGTTCCCACAAGTGAGGGTCTTTAGAGTGTGTTGTCGTAAAAATAGAAAATAAGCATGATGCCAGAAATAGCATAAAAATCATGTGTAACGCCCCCATGGTCAAAATTTTACAAAACCCGTCTTGTGTTCGATTCGATTTGAGAATCTAGTGACAAAAACAATCAAAATATGTTTTAATTGTGGAATCAAATAGTTGTAATTTATATTAATAATATGACATTTTTTAAGAGATGTGGCAAATTTATTTAGGATCTAAAAGAAGTTTTTGGGGGATGGGTGATTATTGTTGTTGATGGGTACAATTTTTTAAAATCGATTACGGGATCAAAGTTTATTGGTGATCGCGTAATGCATGATTGGATCGCTACTTTTCAGAAATATATTCACTTAAGAGGTAATGAGGTTGTGTTGGTCTTTGATGCAGGCCCTTCTTTTTATCCAACCATTGAGCGTCATGGCTCAGTGGAGGTTGTTTATGTGGGACAGCATCAGACAGCTGATGACTTTTTAAAGAACTGGCTCGTTAAAAAACAAGACAGTGACGTGCTTTTGGTAACATCTGATCGAGAAATCAGGAACTGGGCCGATACGCTTCATGTGGCGTCGGTGAGTTCGCAGGACTTTAATAGGCTGTTTGTGGATGTTATGAAGCATGAGGAGCGCCAGCTGGGGGTTTTGCAACAGACTATGTACAAAACAAAGATGCATAGAGCTAGTGATGCTGCGCTTGATGATTTAATGGAGCAGGGGAGTAGAGATTTAGTTGGTGGTAATATAAAGACTGAATACGAGGGGGTTTTTCGTGTGCGTGATGGTAAAAAGGCTTCTAAGACAGATAAATCAATTATGAAAAAGATAAATAAAATATGAAAAAAATAGTTTATTCATTAGATAATATTGAGTCTGTTGTACAAGAATTTATGCAAGATACGAGGGGAGCACAAATCATTACCTTTACTGGTGGGCTTGGGGCTGGAAAAACTACGTTCATACGTTGTATGGCCAATGCCCTGGGGGTTCAAGAGGTCGTTACGAGTCCGACATTTACGTACTTTAATATGTATCATAGTGCGGATGGTCGCGTAGTGTATCATTTTGATCTGTATCGCCTAAAGAACCTGGCTGAGTTTGAGGCGGCTGGTTTTTTTGAGTATTTATATCAACCAGACAGCATTGCGTTAATAGAATGGCCAGAGATAGTCATGGGGTCGCTACGTCGTCATGTGTGCCATGTAACGTTGTCTGTAGTGAGTGAAAATGAGCGACTATTGACGTATACATATATAATATAAGGAGACACTATGTCTTGTTGTAAAAAAAATGGTCAAAGCTGTGGTCAGGCAAAAAATGATGCGGCATCGGATACCGACTATTTGGTTTGTACCTGCATGGGTGTGATGTACCAAGAGATTCGGGATGCTATAAAAAACGGTGTAGATACCTATGAAGCCCTATCAGAAGGCTTGGGTGTTGGTACGGGGTGTAGCTCCTGTGTGGCAGAGGTTCACGCTATCTTAAAAGCAGAATCTCAATCTAGATGTTGCAAATCATAAAAAGAACTATTGCAATGTTTTGAGATAACGGTAAAATAATTGAGTCGTATTGAGAATCTTATAAGGGTTTTGCGACTATTTCCAAAAGTATGTTTTTGAAAATTATCTTTTTATTAATTAAGAAGATGAAGCATATATTCACTTTGAAATGTACACAAGCTTAGGCGAGATTCCCGAGCGGCCAAAGGGGACGGACTGTAAATCCGTTGGCTCTGCCTTCGAAGGTTCGAATCCTTCTCTCGCCACCAGTTCTATGATTTTTCACAGTTCTGGTGTATGATTAGAAAGCATGCGGGAATAGCTCAATTGGCTAGAGCGACAGCCTTCCAAGCTGTAGGTTGCGGGTTCGAGTCCCGTTTCCCGCTCCAATTTGAAATATTGAAATAAACGGTAAGCTGGCGTAGCTCAATGGTAGAGCAACTGATTTGTAATCAGTAGGTTGCAGGTTCAACTCCAGTCGCCAGCTCCATTTAAAATGTAGGCAAATTTTAGTTGTTTTTTTTCTAGGTTTGCTTTACACTAAACAATAAACAAGCGTGATCACTGTGCGGGTTTGCGCCCACGTAGCTCAGTGGTAGAGCACTTCCTTGGTAAGGGAGAGGTCACCGGTTCAAATCCGGTCGCGGGCTCCAAGTTAAGGAGTAGTATGAAGTGGCCACGTTTGTAGGCTGTCATTGAAGTAGGTCAGTAGCTCTAATGGTAGAGCAGCAGACTCCAAATCTGATGGTTGGGGGTTCGAGTCCCTCCTGGCCTGCCATAAATATTGTTTGTGTATGGTCTGTAAGGTTTAAAAAATGAAAAATCTCGGTGTTTTTTTTATAGATGTTAAGCAAGAGTTGTCCAAAGTTGTTTGGCCATCTCGAGCTGAGTTTTTAGGGGCTGTTATTGTGGTTCTGATAACCATGATATTTTTTGCAGTCTTTTTAGGTCTAGTAAATTATGTGTTCTACATGGGATCTCTCAAGGGTTTCCAGTATTTAGTATTTGGTCGTTAAGAGAGTTTTCCTCAGGATTTTAAAAATATGAAACGTTGGTATGTAGTTCAAATTTATGCAGGTTATGAAGCTAAGATTAAAACAGATCTTGAGCGTCGTATTCAAGAGTCTCCACATAAAGAAAAGTTTGGTGGTATTCATTTTCCGTCTGCGAAAATGAAGCAAATTTTTAGTTCTGGAGAAGAAGAAGACCAGCAGTTGTTTCCGGGCTACATGCTTGTTGAAGCTGAGCTGACACCTGAAGTTATGCAAACGGTACTCGATGTATTTCGAGTTATTCGTTTTCTTGGCGGTAAAAAACCTGTTCCTATCACTCAAAAAGAAGTTGATCGTATTTTTGAGAAAGTTAAGGGCGGTGTTGTATTGTCAAGTGACAAAGATAGCTTGACGGTTGATAGCGAAGTCTCAATAACAGACGGGCCATTTTCAGGATTTGTCGGAGTTGTTGAAAAAGTTGACCCTGAAAATGATCGTATAACAGTAATGGTAAGCATTTTTGGACGAATGACTCCCGTCGAATTAAGCTTTGGCCAAGTTAAAAAATAGTTCATATGAATGTGTAATGGTGTAAATAGATATGTCAAAAAATCTAGGTAATATTAAGTCCAAACTTAAGCTTCTCATTCAGGGTGGCGCAGCTACGCCTGCACCTCCAGTTGGTTCTGCGCTTGGTCAACACGGCGTAAATATTATGGAGTTTTGTAAGCAATTCAACGCGAAAACAGCTGATCGTAAAGGTGAAACTGTTCCCGTTGAAATTACTGTTTTTAAGGACAGAACATTTGTTTTCGTTCTAAAAACTCCGCCAACATCTGAATTGATTCGCAAAAAGTTGAATTTGCAAAAGGGATCTGCTCGTCCTCATGATAATAAGGTGGGCAAGATTAAGTGGAGTGATGTGGTAGAAATTGCAAAAATTAAGCTTCCAGACCTCAATACTCGTAATGTGGAAGAAGCAGCAAAAGCTGTTTCAGGCACTGCACGTAGTATGGGTGTCGAAGTAATTGATTAATAGGGGTTTTTACTATGATTGATCACGGTAAGAAATATACAAAGGCAAGAGAACAGCTACAAGAGTCTTTGCGTAAATCTGCTGCATTGCCTGCAAAAGAAGCGTTGCAAAAAATTAAAGAATTAGCATTCGTTAAATTTGATGAATCTGTAGATGTATCAGTCAATTTAGGTATTGATGCTTCTAAGGGTGAGCAAGTTGTGCGTGGTAGCGTTATTTTACCTCATGGAAATGGGAAAACAACGCGCGTGTTAGTATTTGCAGAAGGCGTAAAAGCTGACGAAGCTCGAGCAGCTGGTGCGGATTATGTAGGTTTCGACGATTTGGTTGAAAAGATTTCTGGTGGTTGGATTGACTTTGAATATACAGTTGCAACTCCAGATTTAATGCCAAAACTTGGTAAACTTGCAAAGGTTCTTGGACCTAAAGGTCTGTTGCCTAATAAGAAGTTAGGTACTGTTTCTGAGGATGTGGCTTCTGTAGTTAAGGAATTGAAAAGAGGTAAATCTTTCTTCAAGAACGATAAATACGGTTTGGTACATTTCGTAATTGGAAAAGTTTCTTTTGGACCAGACAAATTGCACGACAATTTTGTTGAGTTTTTGAAGGTATTAGCTTCATCAAAACCAACGGCTTCAAAAGGGAAATTTATTCGAAAAATTACCGTTTCATCTACCATGGGTCTGGGAATTCAGATCGATGTAGATAGCCTATCTTAGGTAGCGGATAAAAAGGTATAATCATGAACCGACAGCAAAAAGACAATGTTATACAAGAGCTTTCGCAAAAGTTTGCAAGTAATCAGGCTGCGTTTATTGTAAGATGTCAAGGTCTTTCAGTGGGCGAATTGCATGAATTACGTGTTAAACTAGAGACGAAGGAAGGCGAATTAAAAGTCGCAAAAAATCGTCTTGTAAAATTAGCGATAGCTGGCAGCGCTGACTGTAGCACCTTGACTCCAATGATGATAGGGCAAACAGCGGTTGTTTTTGCAAAATCAGATTTTACTGGTGTTGCAAAAGTTTTACATGATTTCGCAAAAAAGCACGAATCTTTAGAGATCGTTGCTGGTTGTTGCGAATCTCAGTTATTTGATAAACAAGGTGTAGTAGCTCTTGCAAAAGTTCCTTCTCGCGAAGTTCTTTTGTCAAGATTGTGTGGCGTATTGCAAGCTCCTGTTGCTAAAATGGCTTATGTTGTAGCACAAATTAGTGCGCAAAAATCAAGCGGAACTGCAACTGAGCAACAAGCATAAATAGAAATATATTTTTAGTTTTTTACATACATATGTGAATGTGTCTGGAGACAATTATGTCAAAAAGTTTTGATTCAATCATCGAGTCTATCGAAAAAATGACAGTTCTTGAGTTAAATGATCTTGTAAAAGCATTAGAAGAAAAATTCGGTGTTTCTGCAGCATCTATGTCAGCACCTGCAGCAGCAGACGCGGGCGAAGCAGCAGCTCCAACTCAAGAGAAAACAGAATTTAAAGTTATCTTGAAAGAAATAGGATCAGATAAGATTGCGGCTATCAAAGCTGTACGTCAAATCCTTCCAACATTAGGTCTTGGCGATGCTAAGAAGCTCGTTGAAAGCGCTCCTGTAACTATCGTTGAATCAGCAACAAAAGATGATTCTAAAAAAGCTAAAGAAGTGCTTGAAGCAGCTGGTGCAAAAGTCGAATTGGCGTAACATCTCTTTTTGAGTGTAGTATCATTGAGGGCGGCTGTTACTGTTTTTAGTTTTTGCAATAAGGAGGAGCATGATATCTTGCTCGACCGTTGATAATTTCGTTATACGAAAATCATTTAGAAAAAATAAGGCACTCGTTTCTGTGCCGAATCTTATTGAGGTGCAATCAGAATCATTTAATGATTTTGTTCAGCTCGATTTCTTATCAGAAGAACGAAAAAACGTAGGACTTGAAAAAGCTTTTCGTGATATTTTTCCTATCGAATGTGGGCCTAAGATCTCTCTTGACTATGTTAGTTATGAGTTGGGAAACTGGGCTTGTTCTTGTGGCAGTTTAACCGGTATAACAAATCGTTATACATGGAAAGACTCTGTCACTGGAAAGATGGGTTGTTCGCGATTAGATGGAAGTGCAAAAACCAAACGTTATATTGTTTGTTCAACATGCCATTCGCGCGTTGAATTAAGCATTCCGTTCTCTGTTCAGGATTGTCGGGACAGTGAAAAAACGTTTGCGTTTCCATTAAAAGTTAAAGTTCAACTTATTACATGGGATATAGACGAACAAGGTAATAAAACAATTCATGACATCAAAGAACAAGATGTATATTTTGCAGATGTTCCTGTCATGGTTGATGCTTACGAGCGTAGCGGTCAGTATCGTTTAGGAAGTCATGGTACTTTCATTATTAACGGTGTTGATCGTGTTGTTGTAAGTCAATTACATAAGTCTTCCGGTGTTGTTTTTTCAAAAAGCAAAAAAACTAAAGACTTACGAGGTCGTCCGTACTATTTTGCTCGCATTATTCCAATGCGGGGATCATGGTTAGATTTTGAATTTGATACTAACGATTGTTTGTACGTTCGAATTGATAAAAAGAAAAAAGTTTTGGTAACCACGTTCCTACAAGCACTAGGAATTGCGCGTGAAGATATTTTACCGAAATTTTATGACGCAGATTTATTTTTGTCAGATGGTAAATCATTTTACAAAAAATTAGATGAGTCTGTTCTTGGTTTAACAATTAGCTCTGAAATGTTACCTTCTGGTTTAGAAGGTGATTATATCGGTACTAAATTGACTCAAGAATCAATCGATGCGCTACAAGCTCTTGGTGTTGATCGTATCAATATTCCAAATTCATATTTGATGCACAAAATTGTTCGCGCTGACATTATGGATCCAGCAACTGGTGAAGTATTGACAGATCAAGGCGAAGCTGTAAGCGAAGAAATGCTTTTTGAATTAGTAAAACATAAAAATGTTGTACTAGATTTAGTTAACGTGCATGGTTACACATTCCAACCAACAATTGCAACAAGTTTGTCGCATGATTCTTGTAAATCACGAGAAGATGCACTGCATGAAATACATGCAAAAGTTTGGCCTGGAGATGTACCATCTATCGTTGAAGTAAGAGAGCGCTTAGAGCGTCAATTCTTCTCTGGTAGCTATTATGATTTAGCACAAGTTGGTCGTGTTCGTATGAATACAAAACTTGGGCTTTCTTTGCCAAAAGACTTTACGGTTTTAACACTCGAAGATATTTTCGCAACTGTTAAATATTTAATCGATTTACGTGAACGTGGACTTGGTGAACTTGATGATATTGACCACTTAGGTAACAGACGTGTACGTCTTGTTGGTGAGTTGCTCAGTAATCAGGTTTATGCAGCTTTATCTCGTATTGAGCGTATAGCAAAAGAACGTTTCAGAATGCAAGAGGCGCACAATGCGCTTATGCCACAAGACTTCTTGAATATTAAACCACTTAGTGCTGTTTTAAGAGAATTCTTTGGATCAAGCCAATTGTCACAATTTATGGATCAGACAAATCCTCTTGCCGAGCTAGCACATAAGCGTCGCTTATCAGCTCTCGGGCCCGGCGGTGTTATGAAAGATCGCGCAACTTATGAAGTTCGCGATGTTCACAACTCTCACTATGGTAGAATTTGTCCGATTGAAACACCTGAGGGTCAGACAATTGGTCTTATTTCATCACTTGCAACCTATGCAATGGTGAATGATCTTGGCTTTATCGAATCTTCATACCGTTTGGTAAAAGATGGTAAAATACAAGACGACGTTGTGTTCCTTGACGCATTTGAAGAGTCAAGTTTATATATTGCTCAAGCAGATGCTGCTGATGAAACAGGAAAACGTTTAATTAGTGATAAAGTAATTGCGCGTCATGCGGGTAACTTTATCGCTGTCGATGCAAAGCAAATTAATGCGATTGATTTATCACCGCAACAATTAGTTTCTGTTGCAGCTGCATTGATTCCATTCTTAGAGCATGATGATGCCAGCCGTGCATTGATGGGTGCAAACATGCAACGTCAAGCTGTACCGTTGATTTTACCAGAGACACCTATTGTAGGAACTGGAATGGAATCAGAAGTTGCTCGATCATCTGGTGCTGCTGTTATTGCAGAGCGCTCAGGGGTCGTGAAATATGTTTCTTCTGATGAGATTGTTGTTGCTTCTGATGAACAACATTATGCAGATGAAGAGTCATGGGTTGATAAAGGTGTTCAGTCATATCGCTTGAAAAAATTCAATCGTTCAAGCTATAGCACATGGATTCATCAGCGTCCTATTGTTCGTGTTGGTGATCGTATTTGCAAGGGTGACTATCTAACAGATGGTACATCACTTACAAATGGCGAATTAGCACTTGGAGCAAACTTAACTGTTGCATTTATGCCATGGCGTGGGTACAACTTTGAAGATGCTATCGTGTTGAATCAAAGACTCGTGAGCCAAGATGTTTTAACATCGGTTTCGATTGATGAATTCACCGTTGAAGCTCGCGATACTAAGCTCGGGCCTGAAGAAATTACTCGTGATATTCCAAATGTAAGCGAAAAAGCTTTATCTCAACTCGATGAACATGGAGTTGTGAATTTGGGTTCACGTGTTGTACCAGGAGATATTCTTGTTGGTAAAGTTACCTTAAAAGGTGATGTTCAATATTCACCAGAAGAAAAACTCTTACGTGCAATTTTTGGAGAGAAATCTCGTGAAGTGCGTGATACTTCATTGCGTGTACCGCCTGGAATAGAAGGTACCGTATGTGATATCAAAATGTTCTCACGTGGTGGAGCTCGTAAAGATAAGCGTTATAAAGATGATGCAACTCGCAAAGTTGAAAGACTTGAGCGTAGCTTAGAAAAACAAATTCTAGCGTTACAATCAGTCATTAGAGTAAAGCTTGCGAATTTATTGCATGAACAAAAACCTGTTGGAAAAACATCCAAAGAATTTTTAGTTGATGATGCATTTGATTATACAAAAATTACAAACATCAGAGACATTGAAGCAATTTTCGCAGTACGTTGTAAAAACAATGACGTAATGGAAATATTTGAGCGTATCAAATCTGCATATGAAACGAAATTAACGATTCTAAAAAGTGTTACTGAAGAAAAAATAGCCTTTTACAAAAAAGGCGATGATTTACCATCAGGTGTGATTAAAACTATTAAAGTTTATATCGCATCAAAAAGACCAATTTCTGTTGGTGATAAGATGGCGGGTCGTCACGGTAACAAAGGTATCGTTTCAAATATTTTACCTCGCGAAGATATGCCATATTTAGATAATGGACAATCAGTGGATATCATTTTAAATCCACTCGGTGTTCCTTCTCGTATGAACGTAGGACAAATCTTAGAAACTGTTCTTGGTTATGCTGGAGCAAAACTTGGTCATCAAATACAAGCATTGCTTGATGAAGGTGTTTATGAAGCTGTTAAAAAAGCTTTAGTAGATGCTTATGGTGCTGAAGTTATTGCTGAAGTAGAAACTATGCATGGTAAAGATGGGCTTCTGGCTTTTGCTCGACGTACTGTAAAAGAAGGCGTGCATTTTCAAACTCCTATTTTCCAAGGTGCTGAGTTTGATAATGACATTCAACCATTATTGAAACAATGTGGTTTATCCTTAGGTGGAACATATAATATTCGTGACGGAAGAACTGGTGATTATTTTGATCAACCAGTGACTGTTGGGTCTATTTATATGATGAAATTGAACCACATGGTTGAAGATAAGTTACACGCTCGTTCTGTTGGGCCATACTCACTGATCACACAACAACCTTTAGGTGGTAAAGCCAACTTCGGTGGTCAAAGATTTGGAGAGATGGAAGTATGGGCACTCGAAGCGTATGGTGCTGCATATACATTACAAGAACTATTAACATATAAATCTGATGATGTCACTGGACGCCATAAGGTATATGAAAGCATTATTCGTGGTCATGATATTCCAGATCCTGGAATACCAGAGTCATTTAATGTTCTTGTTAAAGAGCTGCAAAGCTTAGGTTTACAGGTTGATTTATTTAAAGCTGGCAGGGAGGAATTAGGTGGCTAATCAAATTTTACAAAGATTTAGAGAATACATCCAGCCTACACAGTTTAATGCGGTGAAATTACGTCTTGCTTCATCAGAAAAAATACGAGCTTTGTCGTATGGTGAAGTAAAGAAAATTGAAACCATTAACTACAGAACACTTAAACCTGAAAAAGATGGTTTATTCTGTGCCCGTATTTTTGGTCCGGTAAAAGACTGGGAATGTAACTGTGGTAAATATAAGCGTATGAAACACCGTGGTGTTACGTGTGAAAAATGTGGCGTTGAAGTAATTCAAGCCCGTGTTCGCCGTGAACGTATGGGACACATTGAGCTTATTTCTCCTGTATGCCATATTTGGTACCTCAAGGGAACACCAAGTTATTTAAGCTTTATTCTTGATTTACCGGTAAAAGATCTAGAAAGAATTATTTATTTTGATTCGTACATGGTAACGCATCAAGGTAACTCTCCGTACCCTCGTAAAACATTACTTTCAGTCAATGATTACGAAGAGTACGTAGGTAATCATCCAGATGATTTCGGTTTTAAAGCTGATAGCGGCGCACAAGCTGTTAAAGATGTTTTAGAAATGATGGATCTTAATGCTGAAATCATATACATGCAAGATTTATATTCGCATTCAACATCGGTTGCTGCGAAACATAAAATGATGCGTCGTATTAAGATTTTGTCAGCACTGAAATCTGCAGGATTACGTCCTGAGTGGATGGTTTTAGATGTGTTGCCTGTTTTACCACCAGATTTGCGCCCGTTGGTGCCAATTGAAGGTGGACGATTTGCAAGTTCTGATCTTAACGAGTTGTATCGCCGTGTACTTAACCGTAACGTGCGTCTACAGCGTTTAGTTGAGATTGAAGCACCAGACGTTATCATTAAAAATGAAAAACGTATGTTGCAAGAATCTGTTGACTCATTGATCGACAATGGTCGTCGTGGTCAACCTGTTCGTGGTTCTAACAAACGTCCATTGAAATCACTGAGCGAAATGCTTCGTGGTAAACAAGGTCGATTCCGTCAAAACCTTCTTGGTAAACGCGTTGACTACTCAGCTCGTTCTGTTATCGTTGTCGATCCAGAATTGAAAATGAGCCAGTGCGGACTACCTAAAGTAATGGCATTAGAATTATTTAAATCACACGTTTTTGCAGAATTACTACGTTGTAACATTGCACCAAATTTGCGTATCGCAAAGAAAATGGTGGAAGATGGAGCAACGGAAGTATGGGATGCTCTTGATGTTGTGGTAAAAGGAAAAGTTGTACTTCTCAACCGTGCCCCAACATTGCACCGTTTAGGTATACAAGCGTTCTATCCGATTTTGGTTAATGGTAAAGCTATTAAAATTCATCCATTGGTCTGTTCTGCGTTTAACGCGGACTTCGATGGTGATACCATGTCGGTTCACTTACCATTAAGCTGCAAAGCACAACAAGAATCTGAGCGTTTAGTTCTATCAACTCGTAGCTTGTTGGCGCCATCAAATGGGAACCCGATAGCACTTCCTTCACAGGAAATGATTATTGGTCTGCATTATATGACAAAAATGCGTCGTCATGCTCGTGGTGATGGAGCTGTCTTTGCAAGCGAGAAAGAAGTTATCATGGCGTATAGCTGTGGTGCTGTTGACTTGCATGCGATGATTAAAATGCGTGTAAATTCTGAAGCTATTGTTGATACAACAGTTGGACGTGCATTGTTATACGATGTTCTTCCAGAAGGCGCAGACTTTACATTGCTTAATAAATTACTACGTAAAAGTGATATTGCTAAGTTAGTTGAGCATGTTTACTTTAAATTTGGTGCAGAACGTACAGTTCAGTTCTTAGAGAAAATCAAAGAGCTTGGATTTAAGTATGCAACTATGGGTGGTATTTCTTTCCCAATGGAAGGATTACTTGAACCTCAAGGTAAACAAGCAGCTTTAACTGAAGCAGAAAAGAAAATTGAAAAAATTGAGAAGCTCTTTAAGAGTGGTGCTATTACGAACGGTGAACGTGAAAACAAAGTCGTAAGTATTTGGCAACATACAGCTTCAGCAATTGCTCGAGAAATGTATCAACAGTTCGAAGAGTATGATCATCAAGCATATGAAAATACAGATAAATCATTCAAATGGTTTAACCCTATTTTCATGTCAATCGACTCAGGAGCGCGTGGTACCAGAGAGCAAATTAAACAGTTGGTTGCGATGAGAGGTTTGATGGCTAAACCGTCTGGTGAAGTTATCGAAACTCCTGTTAAGAGTAACTTCAAGAATGGTTTGAGTGTGTTTGAGTACTTTATCTCTACTCACGGTGCCCGAAAAGGACAAGCCGATACAGCGTTGAAAACTGCAAACTCTGGTTATTTAACACGTCGTTTAGTTGACGTTGCTCAAGATGTTGTAGTCGTTCTTGATGATTGCGGAACATTGGGACAACTTGAACTTGAAGATTTGAAAGAATCTGGAAAAGTTATTCATCCATTGATGAGAAGGTTGTATGGAAGAATACTAGTTGCTGATCTAAAAGACGGTTTAACTGGTGAAGTTCTCTTAAAACGTGGTCAATTAATTACTCGCGTAGAATTACTTGCAATTAAAAATGCATATATTACGAAAGCGTATGTACGTTCAGTACTTACATGCCAATCAAAACGTGGTGTATGTGCTCAATGTTACGGTATGGATCTTTCAACAGGTGCGCTTGTTGAATTAGGGTCTGCAATTGGTGTTATTGCTGCACAATCTATTGGGGAACCAGGAACGCAGCTTACCATGAGAACCTTCCACATCGGGGGTACGGCGAGTCTTGCTGAGCAAACATCATATGTTTCAAAATCAGCAGGTATCGTTCAATTTACAGATATTCGTATTGTTACGAATCGTGATGGTATGGATATTGCAGTAAGCCGTAAGAGCAGTATTAAAATATTTGCTGAAAACGGACGCGAACTACAAGAAATGCAAGTTCCATATGGTGCAACAGTGCTTGTAAAAGCAGGACAAGAAGTTGCAGCGGATACTGAGCTTATCAAAGTTGATCCACATAACGAGGTAATCGTTAGTGAAAAAGAAGGTACTGTAGAGTTCGTTGATTTAATCAACAACATTACATGCCAAGAGAAATATGATGAAGTTGCTCAGAAAACATTCCGTTATATTTTAGAATTTAAATCAGACAAATATCAACCAGCATTGTCTATCTCTAAACAAGATGAACGCACACAATATTATTTACCGCATGGTTCATACTTATTGGTTACGGATAAACAATATATAAATGTTGGTGATGTTATAGTAAAAATCCCTCGTGAAGTTTCAAAAACTCGCGATATTACCGGAGGTTTACCTCGCGTATCTGAGATATTTGAAGCTCGTATCACAAAAGATGCAGCGATTATATCTGATATAGATGGTGAAGTAGTCTTTGGTGGACTACATAGAGGACATCGTAAAGTTAACGTTGTTGCTGGAGATAACTCATTTACATATCTCATCCCTCGTGATCGTCAATTGATTGTTGCAGATGGTGAGCGTGTGAAATCTGGTGATTCATTAACAAATGGTGTACCGGTACTACAAGACGTACTACGTATTATGGGTGTTGATGTTTTACAAACATACATCGTAAACCAGGTTCAAGAAATCTATCGTTTACAGGGTGTAGATATTGATGACCGTCATATCGAAGTAATTGTAAAACAGATGCTTCGTAAAGTACGTGTTGCAACAACTGGTGACTCTGATTTCTTAATTGGTGATCTTGTTGATAAAGTTCACTTTAAATCAGTGAATTCAGCATTAAGATCAGAAACTAAGACTCCAGCTATGGCTCGTCCTGTGCTGATGGGTATCACCATGGCGTCACTTGGTACAGAAAGTATGTTCTCTGCTGCTTCATTCCAAGAAACAACTAGAATTTTATCAGAAGCTGCGGTTTTTGGTATGGTTGACAATTTATATGGATTGAAGGAAAACATTATTGTTGGTAAATTAATTCCTGCGGGAACTGGTATTGCCTCCTTTAAAGAGAAATATTTGGGAGAAGCTTGTAAGTAAAAGCATAGGCAGGCGCGTAGCTCAGGGGTAGAGCACTGCTTTGACGTAGCAGTGGCCAGCGGTTCGATTCCGCTCGCGCCTACCAAATTGAAATTGATATATATATAATAACTGCTCACTATAAGGTTTTTCAGTATGTTAACACCTTCAGAGAAATTAAAAATCATTACAGATTTTGGTAAAAATGAGAAAGATTCTGGTTGCGCGGCGGTGCAAATTGCATTGACAACAACTAGAATGGCTCAATTACAAGAACATTTAAAAAAGTTTAAAAAAGACTTTAGTTCAAAACGTGGACTAATGAAACTAGTTAATACGCGTAAAAAATTATTAGCTTATCTTCAACAAGAAGATGAAGCTTCATACAAAGATGTAATTAAACGTCTTGGTATCAGAAAATAACATTCTAACCAAAGTGAGATACTAAGAATGGTCAAAACCTTTAAGTTGCCAAGCCTGGGATACGAAGTCACGGTTGGTAAATTTGCCAATCAGGCTGATGGATCAGTTTGGTTTCGTCACAAAGATACTATTATTTTAACAACAGCGGTTATGGCAGATACCAAGAGTTTTCCTGGATTCTTGCCTCTTACTGTAGATTATCGTGAATATTTTTCTGCTTCAGGCAGAATCCCTGGGGGCTATCTTAAAAGAGAAGGTCGTTCTTCAGATCATGAAGTACTTGTCAGTCGTTTGATTGATCGTGCGATACGCCCATTGTTCCCTGATTATTTCTTTAATGAAGTACAGGTTCTTGCAACGGTTTATTCAATCGATAAAGATGCATTACCTTCACCGCTTGCATTGCTTGCGGCATCTATTGCTCTTAGCATTTCAAGAATTCCTTTTGTTGCTCCAATTGGTGCGGTACAAGTTGGTCGTATTAACGGCGCTTGGGTTATCAATCCAACTAAAGAACAACAAGTAATTTCTGATCTTCTTATTTTAGCAGCAGGAACCAAAGAAGGTTTATGCATGGTTGAAGGCAACGCAGCACAATTATCAGAAGATGAATTGGTAGATGCATTGTTTACAGCACATGAAGTGATTAAAGAGCAAGTAGCTTGGCAAGAAGAAATGATTGCAGATCTACAAGTTAAAAATCATGAATTTGTTGATGCAAACTTTGATTGGCATGCATGGTACAGCAAATTAACAACATTTTTCACTCCTGCGCGCGTTGATACTATTTTTCAATATGGATCACAAAAGCAAGAGCGTAAAGATGCTATTAAGCAATTAAAAGTTGCTTTTCATGCTGAGCATGTTGGAACAGCAATAGAAGCAGGTACTGAAGCAGAACAAAAATTAAATTATTTGTTCGAGTCAGCGCTTAACGATGTTGTAAGTTTAGAAATTTTAAATCGTAAAAAACGTGTCGATGGACGTGGTTTTACTGATATTCGTGATATTTCAACAGAAGTAGGTTTAATGCCTACTGTGCACGGTTCATCACTTTTCCAACGTGGTCAAACACAAGCACTTGTAAGCGTTACGCTTGGTAGCGGAAAAGATGCTCAAAGAGTGGATGATTTACTTGAGCATGAACCACTTGATATTGGTTTTATGTTGCATTATAACTTCCCACCATTCTCTGTTGGAGAAGTTAAGCCAATGCGTGGACCTAGTCGACGTGATATTGGGCATGGACATTTAGCTGCATCTGCGATTAAACGTGTTTTACCTGATAAAAAAGGTTTCCCATACACGATTCGTATTATTTCAGACATTCTGGAATCTAACGGATCAAGCTCGATGGCAACTGTTTGTGGATCAACTATGGCATTAATGAATGCTGGTGTTCCAATAACAAACATGGTTGCAGGAATAGCAATGGGACTTCTGGGTGATTCATCTGGAAATTTCCAATCTGTTACTGATATTACAGGTTTTGAAGATGCATTAGGATTAATGGATTTCAAAGTTGCTGGTACTCGTGATGGAATTAATGCAATTCAAATGGATATTAAATACAAAGGTGGACTACCTCGTTTAGTATTTGAAAAAGCATTAGCGCAAGCTCGTGAAGCTCGCTTATTCATCCTTGATGAAATGAGCAAAGTCATGAATGCTCCAAACGCTGAATTGTCGCCTCTTGTTCCTCGTATGATTGCTATTCAAATTGATCCAAACAAAGCTGGTGCTATTATTGGTTCTGGCGGAAAGATCATTAAAGAAATTATCGAAAAAACAGGTACAACAATTGATATTGAAGGATCAGAGGTTAACATCTTTGGTGCTCCTGGTTCTAATATTGATCTTGCTGTTACATGGGTTAAGATCTTAGCTGATCAAATTGAGCGTGGAACAGTACTACCGGGCACTATTGTTCGTGGTTCTGATTTCGGATTGTTTATTGATATTGCACCGGGTAAATCTGGATTATTGCACATTTCAAAAATCCCTCGCGAAAGACAGCAGCATTTTGAAGATTATTACAAACTAGGTGATGTGGTTAATGTTCGTATTACTGACATTGATCCTGATTCTGGTAAAATGCGACTTGATTTTGCAGACAAACAATAATTGAAAATAATAGAGGATTATATAGTTCGGCATGAAACTGACAGATTTTTGTACTAATATTACAACTCATGATTTTGCAAGTACTTCTGTCGTTTTATTGAAATCCAAACAATATAGTCCTCTGTTTTTTAATCGATTCATCAAGTTTTTACAAAAAAAATTCGGAGTAGAGGTCAAAAAAATTGATGTAGATCAAAATTTTGATGATACTTTGCGACAGTTACAAACGACCTTTTTAGGTCAAACCTGCGTGTATTGGTTTTCAGACATTTCAAATATATCTTCCAAGAAAAAACGTGCCGATTGGCTCTCTTACATTGCTACGTATCAAGGCCCTCACCAAATCATTGGTTCTATTTTAGATGATCAAGATCTGACGCTATCACATGGCATAATTATTGAATTACAAGATAGTTACACCAGTGATCAAATCATTAAATTATCGATGCTATATGATCATGATAAACCTGAAATTACCGCTTATTTTATAGGGAAGTTGTATCGGTATCGCAAAGAGTACACGATAGAGCAGCTTTGTGTTTTACTGGAATACGCAGCAGTTCTGGGAAAAAATACCGATCTGTTTTTCGAGCAGTGGATTGATCAGTTAGTGGTTTCCGATGTGTCGTTGTACTATGTGAGTCAGTTGTTTTTCGAAAAGAATAGTTCTGATTTTTTTGATACGTGGTCAAAAATTAGACCGGTTTATTCAGATCAATTTTGGACGGCCTTTTTTTCAGAACAACTGTTTAAGGCATATTGGTATGTAACCTGGCAAGCACGAGTTGCTCCTGAGCATAAAGCAATCACTTATGGGTTACCGTTTTCTTTCCTCAAACAAGATTGGAAGCTGTACCAAGCTATCACGCTGCAGCAAGCGCATCAAAAAATATATGAAGTAGATCTATTATTAAAATCTGGTGGAAATCCATCACGTTTGGATCTGTTTATTATTCAGTTTTTCAAAGGGTTTTAATACAGTTCATGGTAAAATATAGTTAATTAACAAGATTTATTAGGGATAATTTTTATGAAAAAATTATTGTTTATTTCGTTGATAGTTATGGCAGTATTTAGCTATCAGCTATCTTTTGGAGCACAAATTCGCTATAGATATCAACATGATCAATTGACTGTTAAAAAGGATTGTTATAACCCAGATGGACAATCATTTGAAGATTTTGAGCGCATTATGCGAGAAAAACATCCGGGTATACCACCGATTATTTTAGTCGATGAGTTGAATGATGACGCAGCATATATTCCAGGTACTCATAGTTTAATGGTTAATAGAAATGCATTTCAGTCTCGTAATACAAATGAGGTAAGATGGTTTATGCTTCATGAAAATGGACATGCGCAAAGACCAGAAGTGATACCTTGTATACTGAGCGGAGTTACTGTCGTTCAAGCTTTATCGTTATATTATTGGGGTTTACATAGAAATAAATCGTATAAAAATATATTGACGAAATTATGTTCAAAAATGGCTGCAACATTGACGATTAGTTATGTTGTTAATACGACATTAATGAAAGCTGAAGAGCGACGAGCAGATGCTTGGGCCAATGGACATGCAGATGCAGATACGTTACGCGCTGGATACGAACGGTTTCAAGACGTTAAGAAACAGCGAGCAACAATCTTTCCTGAATATTGTGGGTTAAAGGTGCCAAGTGCATTTATAGATCAAGCTTTAGATCCGCTCCATCCATCAGTTGATTTTCGTATGCGTAATATTAAACAAGCACTTAAAGATCGTTTCAATATTGATGCATAGTTTAAAACTTTAATGCATGATCAATTATTCGATCTATTGAGCACATTGCGATAATAAAGTTTGTGGGTACGTTATTTTTTTAGTACACTTTTTCTAATATTTTTTACTTACACAATATTTAGGGGTGTTCATGAAAAAAATAGTATATTCGTATTATTTTACTTGCTGAGTTATGGCGTATCATTATTATCGTCTGATCGTGCAGTTGAAGGTCAATCTAGTAGACCAAAAATGGAACATAAATCTACTCAAACAGATGTTGTACCAGCAGTTGACCCTTGTGTGGCAGAGCAGCGTCGACAGCGACAGTTGGCGCTAAGAGAGGCAGTGCTTGCTGCGGGAAATTCATACGATGGATTATCTTCAGATGTTTCTCGTTAGAAATAATTCTTTTAAGAGATAAAAAAAAAGGAGTGATTATGTTTGATAATCACTCCTTTTTTTTACGGATTATTCTTTTTTGTAACGAGGTGGTTGGACAATTCCACCTGAGATAATCAGCGCCGTTGCTTCTTGACGATTAAGGTCCGTTTCTTGTATATCCTGTTTTGGAACCATGATAAAGTTGCCTGATGCAGGATTAGGAGTGTGTGGAATATATACTCCCACTAAATTGTCTCCAGCAATGACTGTTGGCATATCTTTGGTTAAAAAACCGATACTATAAATACCAGCACGGGGATACTGTACAATCACAACTTTTTTAAAGCTTGTTTGATCATGCGATGAAAATGCAAATACGAGTTGTTTAATTCCCATATAAATAGTTCTGATAAAAGGAATTCGGTTCACCGATTCTTCTAACACGTGAATCAATGGTCTGAGAATAAATGCTTTGATCAGTACGCCGATTAGAAAGATAAATCCTATCAGGATAATAATCTCATGATGAGGAATACGGCTGATGATAGGAATTTCTAGATTGCGAATAGGTATTAACCATTTTTTTATAACACTAAAAAAGAAGTGAAATAATGAAAAGGTTATGGTAATTGGCAGTAGAAATAGCAGTCCTGTTACAAATAAATGTTGTATATATTGTAGTGGCTTATGATATAAATCTCTGAACTCCATAAAATATCCTTATTTGATAATTTCTAGAAAAGTTTGTTGCAGTTCTGTTGCAACTTTTTGAGCAACTTGTTGATCTTTATCTTCAACCATAATGCGCAGAACAGGTTCCGTATTGGATTTTCTGACTATGACGCGCGATGTTTGGTCTTGATACTTAGATACTACCGTATGTATCGCTTTATTATCTATAGTTTTATGGTGTAACGGGACACTAATATGTACTTGAGGATATTTTTCGCAATTCATTTCGAGTAGCGCTGGCTGTGCTGTTATGGTATCAAAGAATAGTAATGCTGCAAAAATACCATCGCTACAAAATGCATGGTCCATCATCGTAATGTGACCACATGTTTCAGCGCCTAGCATTGCTTGATGTTCAATCAATTTTTCGATGATGTTACGTTCGCCCACTTTTGCACGTATAAATGTTTTTTTATTGTTTTCTGCACACTCTACAATTGCTTGATTGGTCATAATCGTTCCAACAAGCGTTGGGAACTCTTCATATCCTTGATGCTGCGCAATGATCATGAGTATATCATCACCGTCAAAAATTCTGCCTGATTGATGAACAATGACGAGACGATCACCATCTCCATCAAAGGCACAACCCCATGTGGTATTATTTTTTTTGATAGCATCGAGCAGTAGTGACGGATTTGAGCATCCAGAATTGACATTAATGAGTTCGCCATTCTGTTGATTATTAATTGCTAGAGCATTGATACCGCATGTTTGGAAAATATAGGGAGCGATGAGAGCGGTTGCTCCATTTGCGCAATCAAGTAGTACTGAAATATTTTTAAATGGCACATTATCCAGTTGTTGTGCAATTGTTTTTTCGTAGAAATCTATCAGGTCAATGTCGATGCATTCAGGCATTGGCAGTCTTTGTACTGAATTTTGCTTTTGCATAAGATCGTGATAAATGTATGAGATTTCTTCTTCAATTTCGACGGTCAGGTATCCAAATTCTGTTAATATTTTAATACCATTATACTGCGCAGGGTTGTGTGATGCGGTGATCACAATTCCTAATGCAAAAAAACCATCTTCTTCGACATCTTTTACTTCAAATGAATCCGATTCTTCATCGTCACTTGGTTCATATTCTTTAAGCGCTTTAGCTACAAATGGAGTTGGGCATATACCAGCATCATACAGATCATGATCCTGAGTACCAAGTCCTTTTAGGAGTGCATCTTTGATCCACGGGCTTGATGTACGAGTATCTGTTGCGATTAAAATAGCACAAGGTTCATCATATTCTTCAGCAAGTAGTTTGCTGATCGCTGCACCAAGTACGGTTAGTGAGTGTGGTTGTAAATAACCAGTGTTTGCAACACCTCGGATACAGCTGTTAATGAAAATATTTTGGTCATTGATATTATTATTTTTGTTCATGTTTTTTCAGTTGGATTGACGTGAATCGATATATGGGACGGTGTTAAGTCTATCAGTTTTATGGTGTCAGGTAAAAAAAGATTTTCTTTAGTGAGTTGTACTTCATGCGTGTTTTGGCTGTACGTTGAGCCATCAAGGTGAATAGCAAGGTGCTCAGGATTAAAATGGTATATGTCTTTACGCGATCCTTGCAAAACAACTTGAACAGAATTCGGGGCTGTGATCTGTTTGTTTTGGGTATCATAAAAATAGATATTGGCTTGGTACGACTGTGAAACAGCTTGGTATTGTGCAATCCAAAACCATAAACAGTATCCAAGTATGAGTGAAAAAACCTTAGTGCTGTGATGATGTTGAATGAGGGGAATTAGACTTTTGAGCATGAAACTCTCCTTTTAAATTCATTTTTTTCTGATCAGATACATTTGGTATATGCTTTTTACACAGCGACAGGAGTTGATCGATCGATACGTTTTGGATGATAGTATCTTGGTACCATACGGTAGCTTGTTGGGTTGTTGGTTCTATGTGCCAGACGATCGCGTTGGTTGTTTGAGCAATAATGCTGGCTGCTTGTTGATTATGTTGCGTAGTGGTATGGTTGCTGCCCAGTATCATGTGATCATGCATACGCTTGGACCATGTACCATTGACCGATTTAATAACACCTAAATGATCAACCAGCATAATGGTTGGATTTTCAATCATGGAGCTACTCAGGATTAAGTCGACAACTTCGGGCTGAATGCTGGTATTGAGAAAATAGGGGCTATCGATGAGATAGTGAACTGAATCTTGGCGCTGTAAAACACAGAAAATATTTTTTTGATGGTGTGCGGCAAACAGGAGTGATCGAATCAGGATTTCGCTCCACTGCTGATCGGGTAGTCCATCAGCATGGATTTGGCGCATGGTTGGTTGCACAAATATTTTTTGTAGTGTTGTTTGATGAATGACGATACAAAGCAGCGCTCCTAGAGGAGCAAAAATAATCATGGTCCAAAATAGTATTTGAGCTTGAATAACATGACTGAAAATCAACAAACCAGAGTAGAGGTAGATATAGAGGCTGATCGATTTTGTATAATCTTTTTGTATCCAGCGCAAAGATGCATAGATTGCAATGCTGAAAATGAGAACTTCTAAGTAGTTTTGATAGGTATACAATCCTAATTGTTCAGCGCAAAATTGTTGTACATAATTTAATGGTAGCTGTTTAAGCATCTGTTTTTTCCTTTTTTGCTTGGTATGCTAAAATACATAATGATCAATCTTTTATTGTGAATCTAGTAAGGGAATTTATGAAAAAGCAAGAGATTGTTTTAACAGGTGATCGTCCTTCAGGCCCTTTACACATAGGCCATTTAGTTGGATCGTTAAACAGTCGTGTTATGTTACAAGATACGTATAAACAATATGTGATGATTGCCGATGTGCAAGCATTAACGGATAATTTCGAAAACCCAGCAAAAGTTCATGATAATGTTCTTGAAGTTGCTCTTGATTATTTAGCTGTTGGTATTGATCCTGCTAAAAGTACCATTTTTATTCAATCTATGATTCCTGAGATTGCAGAATTAACTATTTTCTATTTAAATTTGGTTACTGTAAGTCGACTCATGCGTAATCCGACGGTAAAAACAGAGATTAAAGCACGCGGGTTTGAAGATTCAATCCCGGCAGGGTTTCTGATGTACCCGGTAAGTCAGGCTGCTGACATTACCATCGTGAAGGGAACGCTCATACCGGTCGGAGAAGATCAAATTCCGGTCATAGAGCAAACAAATGAGATTGTCCGTACCTTTAATCGAATTTACCAAATGGAAGTCTTTCCTGAGGCAAAACCGATGATTTCGAAAGTTGCTCGACTTGTTGGTCTTGATGGGCAGGCAAAGATGAGCAAAAGTTTAAACAATGCAATCTTTCTTTCAGACACACCAGAGGTGTTAAAGCAACGAGTGATGAGCATGTATACCGACCCTAATCATCTTCGCGTTGATGATCCTGGTCAGGTTGAAGGTAACGTTGTCTTTACCTATTTGGATGCATTTGATACTGATAGTGCCAAAGTTGCGGAGCTTAAGGCTCATTATCAACGTGGTGGCTTGGGCGATGTAAAGCTGAAGATGTATCTGTTTGAGGTACTTAATGCGTTGCTGACTCCTATTCGAACACGTCGGGCTGAGTATGGTAAAGATCGTGGTGAAGTTATGAATATTTTACGAACCGGAACAAGCCAGGTACGTGAAGTAGCTGCGCAAACCATGCAGGAAGTAAAGCTTGCCCTAAAGCTTAATTATTAAAAACTTGATTTGCTGGTTGAGCTTTTTGTATTCTATTGGTAAATGGATTGTGAAATGGAGGTTTTCACTATGGTTTACAAAAAGGGCTCAAGGTCTTCACACGGTTTGTTGAAATGGACAACCGTCTTGGTATTTAGCTGCGTTTTGGCGCTTTCAATGCTGATGTGGTGGAATCGTAGCAAGGAAATTGCTGATATTGCGTTGCATCATGATATTGAGATGCTCAGTAAAATTTTTGAAAAAATACACAAAGATTGTTACATTCTCGATTTTAAACACACTAAAAATCATATCGATTTCTTAAATGTCATTCATTTTGTCGGCAATGAAGTAGGTTCTATGAACCTTGCTTTTTCTAAGAACTGGCATGGGCCGTATCTTAAAAACAACCCTAAATTTCATGAAAAATTATATGCAATTCTAAAAAACAAGCATGGATATTTTATTATTCCTGCTGATGGAGTTGTGCTGAGCAATGGTAAAGAAATAGGTAAAGATATTATTTTAGATGAGCATACCGATATGCGTCGTATGATGCACAGTGATGATGGTTTACGCTGCCCTTCGGGATCACTTGCAGCACCGATTCAAGTAGGATCGCGTACGCTTGCTCAAATGACTCAAGATTCAGCATTGTTTCAATCAATTGATTAATGAGATAGGTGAAAAATTAAAATTTAAATGGATAGTTTTAGAATTAGTTATGATTTTAATCAGGGGAATTGGGGATTATGAAATTTAAAATGTATAAAATAATGGTTGTAGCATTTTTAATGAATGCAGGCATGACGTATGTATCTGCTTCTTTTCGGCATGCAGTTGAGCCTCAGGTCGTTACTCCATCCAGCACTGATGACGAGGTTGTTCTTATGAAAGCGTTGGGTGAAGCGCTTGATAGTGCGCCTATGTTAAATACAGTTTATTACCGGAAAGGCGGACGAAAAGGATTCGTGGAGAAGCATCAGGGTCAATATGTTGTATCATATGCTGATCGTACACTAAAAGATTTGGAGCAGCACAGGTTTAATTCTGAAAAAGAAGCATTTCAGAAATTAAAAGAATGTTTATTAAAGCCAAATCAGGTAAATGTTGAGCCTAGTACTGGGTGGCCTATAGGTAGCGATGAAAACATGATAGATAGAGTGTCTGATCAAAATACCATAAAAGAAGAATTATTAATACCATTTGCAGCAATGTATCAAAAGACGCCAAATCAGGTAATTGAGCCTAGTCCTGAGTTGTTAGCAAAGAACGATGCAGATGTTGAAAAATTAAGTCAAGATTTACAAAGTTATCGTCTTATCAATAAGTCTAGTTTGAAATTAACTGGTGATGGTGATGCTCAAGTTCTTAAAAATGCATTTAATGATGACAATAGGTTTGATAGTTTACCTTTATTAAATAAAATGTTTTATGGTGGAATGGGACGCCAAGGATGGGTAGATAATCATCCGTTTGATAGTCAAAAATATATCATGGCATATTTAAATCCATATACAGGTTATCAGTATCAAGAGTTCGATTCTAAAGTTAAGGCTGTAAAAGCGTTACAAGCAGAGTTGTGGCCGTGGTTTGGGCTTGTTGAAACAAAAAATAAAAAATCGCCACAAGATGTCATTGATCAGTCGTATACAAAATTGAATGGTACTAGGTTCTGTGAACCAAATTATCTGAGCCATATCAGTGTTCCTACAAAATAAAGAAATGATAGATAACTATTTGCGCATTTATCATAACGCGTAGCGATTCTTCTGAAATGCTTTATTTTTCCAA
>Ga0247837_1000276_pt1 | contig 106113 bp, 110 predicted proteins | sample LaCtaG_2_FD_187115 | JGI IMG/M metagenome (GOLD analysis project Ga0247837, IMG submission 187115) | Freshwater microbial communities from meromictic Lake La Cruz, Castile-La Mancha, Spain - LaCruzMarch2015_14.5m | ecosystem: Environmental > Aquatic > Freshwater > Lake | place: Spain... | reverse complement strand
CTTTCTTTAAATCCTCGATCCTTACGTATCCTTTTTCGGTTAAGATGTTGGTTCCCTTGTTAAAACAACTCGGACCTGCGTTGTAGGTGTATGTTGATCCTGATGGAAATTGGGATTTTAATGATGCAGATGCTGTACTTAAATTCGCTTCATTTGCCGTGTTGTAATACGTTACTGACATCGCGGGATCGTTATTAAATGTACTCGTTCCAACCGATGTTAACGTATTTTGGTTGTCGAATGTAAAGGTTATTAAATTTGTGCAATCATAAAAAGCTCTTGAACCTATATTATTCACCAACGAAGGGATCGTGATCGATGTTAAACCTGAACAAGAATAAAAACAATAATATCCTATACTTGTTACTATACTTCCTGCATCAAAAGTTACCGTTTCTAAAATTGTGCAAAAAGCAAAAGCATTTGAACCTAAAGTTTGTACTGATGTAGGAATAATGATCGAAGTTAAACCTGAACAACTTTGAAAACAATTATCTCCTATACTTGTTACTTGACTTTCTGCATCAAAAGTTACCGTTTCTAAAATTGTGCAAAAAGCAAAAGCTCTTGAACCTAAAGTTTGGACTTATGTAGGAATAATGATCGATGTTAAACCTGAACAAGAATTAAAACAATTATCTGCTATACTTGTTACTTGACTTTCTGCATCAAAAGTTACCGTTTCTAAAATTGTGCAAAAAGCAAAAGCATATATACCTAAAGTTTGTACTGATGTAGGAATAATAATCGAAGTTAAACCTGAACAATAAATAAAACAATTATCTCCTATACTTGTTACTTGACTTTCTGCATCAAAAGTTACCGTTTCTAAACTTGTGCAACTTTGAAAAGCATATATACCTAAAGTTTGGACTGATGTAGGAATAATGATCGAAGTTAAACCTGAACAATTTTCAAAACAATAATCTCCTATACTTGTTACTATACTTCCTGCATCAAAAGTTACCGTTTCTAAAATTGTGCAACTTTGAAAAGCATATATACCTAAAGTTTGTACTGATGTAGGAATAATGATCGAAGTTAAACCTGAACAACTTTGAAAACAATAATCTCTTATACTTGTTACTTGACTTTCTGCATCAAAAGTTACCGTTTCTAAAATTTGGCAAAAAGCAAAAGCACTTGAACCTAAAGTTTGTACTGATGTAGGAATAATGATCGAAGTTAAACCTGAACAATAATTAAAACAATAATCTCCTATACTTGTTACTATACTGTCTGCATCAAAAGTTACCGTTTCTAAACTCGTGCAAATTTGAAAAGCACCTGAACCTAAAGTTTCGACTGATGTAGGAATAATGATCGAAGTTAAACCTGAACAATTTTCAAAACAACCATTTCCTATACTTGTTACTCTACTTTCTGCATCAAAAGTTACGGTTGTTAAACTTGTGCGTTCATAAAAACAATAATCTCCTATACTTTCTACGATTGTTCCGACTTGAACTTCTGTTAAACTTCCACCTGCTGGAATATATGGACTATAAGAACTAGATGTTAGGGTTGTATCTGGTGAATTGTGAGTACTACCATCTGAAAACTTAAATATTGTTTCTGTCATCTTTTATAATTTATATTTGTAAAATTATTAATCCAAAAATTATAATTCTAAATACTTTTCTACTTTTCTACTTTTATTTTATTGAGTTTATTCAATTCACACAACAAACGCAACGAATTGAATAAAATATTTTTATTAACCACATTTCTTATTCAAACAAACTAAAACTATTTAACAATTATTAAATAGTAAAACCGAAAACAATAAAAAAACATAAAAAATAATATATATATTGTAACTTTCACTGCTCACACCATAAAAATTCATTATACCCATTACTACATATATCAATAACACAGCAATACCAACATAAGTTACAATATTTGCAACCGTTAATTTCATATATATCTTGTTTTATTTTTTATTTGATTTTTTATTTGATTTTTACCTTTGTTTACTCATTTTACAATCAACAAAGGTACTTGTTGACTATAATCTTTCATTACCCAAATAGGATCATCATTCTTTTCTAAATAAAAAAAACTATCATATACCTCGACCAACTCTTTCTTCTCTTCTTCCCCAATTTCTTTCAAAAAATTGGAACTGGAATTCATAAACGTTTTCATTATCCCCGGAAATAAAGCGAATTTAACTATTCCGCCATATTCTTTATTCAATATCCTTTCTTCTTCTTCTTTTCTCAAAGCCGTTTCGTAATTCGTGAAATAATAATAATTCCCCAATATTCCATCTTCCTCTGTCCTTTCTCCAAACATTCTCGTAAATTCAACTCGTTTCTTTGGTTTTGAAACATAGGCAACAATCGGGATTTCATAATTCTCTTCCTTTTCATTTTTTAAATACATAAATTCACTATTTTTATGAAAAAAATCCACAATTTCTAAATAGATTGTTTTTCCGTTCAATTTTTGATGGTTCATAATTTCATCGATTAAGCCTAATTGCAAATTACTCGAAAAAAAACATTCATTTAATTTTGGGATATCAAAAAATAAATAATTATTCTCTTCCTCCTCGATAAAACCTTTAAATATAATATCACTTGCATATATAAATTCACTATTATTCGATAAGGTAGAAAATACGTTTTTGATCGTTAAAAATGATAATATATATTCATTTATTTTTTCAATTAAATCTTCCTTATTATTAAAATCATAATTGATATAATTCAAAAAAGAAAAAGTATCCGTCAATAAATTCTTGTAAAATAAAAACTGTAAAAACGGACATTTATTTTCATTATTCACTGTATAAATACAAAGATAACAATTCTTGTATACATTTAAATTCCTTATATTCTTATAAAAATAAACGTCCTCTAACATCGAATAGGTGTATTTATTTTGTTCTCTCCAATTAAATTGTGAAAAGGTTTCTTCCATCTTTATTATTTTAATTTATATTTGTATTTATATTCTTTTTACAATCAATCATTTATCAATCAATCATTTATCAATCTTTCTTTTAATCGTCTCTTTTATTTTTTCTTCACGATTATCTAAAATATGTTTGGTTAATTCTTCCGCTACTTCCGGTTGTGTTTTATAATAATTTTGTAAAATGGTCATTAATGATTTCCCATTAATTGGTTTTTTGACCACACTCTTTTTGTATACTAAAGCCCCGCCATTAATATCAAAACAATCGATTTGGTTCGTTTTCATAACGGTTACTAATTCAGTAGTAATCAGTTTTTTCTTATTATTTCTCTCCTTTATCTCAGCTTTTAGTTGCGCAATCTCTGTGTCGATCTTCACCCAATCCCTTATTTTATTCACTAATTGTTCTTTGGTTTCCATTGTAATTTATTATATTATTTTATAATAAATTATAAATTAATCATTTTATATCTTTTTAAAATTTGAATAAACATTATTCCTCACTCTCTCTCTTTATCTATTTTTAGATACCCGATTTCACTTTATCAACCCAATATTTTAAAGTAAGTTTATCATATAAAAAATTCATATTTTTAAATTTATGAATAGTATCTTCCAATAGTTTTTCTGTAATATCTGTCCAATCATTAATAATGAGAACAGGTAAATCTTCATACATATTATCTAATGGTGATGTTTGAACAATAACAATACAACCTAAAATAAGTGCTTCCCATGTACGATGGCAATCCATTCCATGTCCTAAAGGTGATACTACAAAACTATATTTACTTTGATTTACCCATGTTTCTTCTTTCGAAATTTTCGTTGGTTCATAATAAATGAATTCAGATGGAAATTTTTCAATTGCTTTTTTTCTCGGATTTCCAAATTCATTATATAAAGAAAAATGAAAATTCGAATAACATAAACACTTTCTTTCATTAAATGGCAATGAATTCAATCGAATATTCTCTAACATATTTTCTTGAGATTTTATTGATATATTATTCCATAAAGCGTCACAATGATAATTTAATCCAATTGGTATTAGTGAAAATTTATAATGTAAGTTTTCATAACAATTGGTAGAATACCATTTAATTATTTTATCATCACTAATAATATTATAAAAACTTTGAATATCCATTAATGAATATGGATTACATTCATCTGCATCCCCTGTAATTAATATAAATTTAAAATTTATATTTTGAATATTATTCGCAAACTCGTAAATTTTATTTAATTTTACATAAATACAACATCCATCTTTACCGTTATTATAAAGTTTATTATAATCAATCGTTAAGTCAAAAGGATTATGATAATTTATTATTTCGTTTTCATCACAAGCTTTCATAAAACCAATACTAGATATATATTTCGTTTTATCAATATCATTTAATTCATAAGGAAATGTCATATTTAGAGCAACTCTTATTTTAATTACCGACTTTATTTCTAAATCATTTTTATAAATAATTTACACAATTGAAGATTTACACCTTTGCCACGCACTTTAAATGTGCGAAGGTGTAAAACCGCCTTTTAATGGAGAGTTTAAATCTGTAAACCAATGATACTTTAAGAACAAATTTGCACTAAAGGCACGGATTTAATTCTTCAAAGGTATAAAATTTGATTACTATATAATACTAAATGAATAACGAAGAATAAAAATGAATAATAATATAATAATATCTTGAACTATCTAAATAGATAAAATCTTTTTATATGAAATATACATGTCCTTTATGTTCTTTAGACCCACTCTCTCATTCTTTAACTGAAGTTTTTGAAAAAGATAATACAATATATTATTATACCTGTCCTTCAAAAGCAAAATTATATTTTGATCTATTCGGTATATTAAAGCATTATGATGGAGTGTTAAGTGAAATTCCGGAAAATAAAAGATGGTTATGGATTTTTGATGCAACTGATTTTAATTTAAAACATTTTTTACAAATCGAACTAGCATTCGAATTATCGAAACTTATTTCATCGAAATTTAGTGAAAAATTAGTGAAAATAATAATTATTAATCCGACTTTTTATATTTCATCAACCTATCATATTATTTATCCCTTTTTGAATGAAAAAATAAAATCTATTGTCGAAATGAATGATCATTATAAATCTGTGAATGACATTATTGATAATATAAAATAATATATGAAAATAATATATGAAAATAATATATGAAAATAATATATGAATACAAAATATTATTTTTATGTTACATTAATTTTATCCGTGGTCGTGCAAATTATAACTGGATTAATAGAAATAGGAACGCTTTTTATCAAGGTTGAAAAACCTTATTTAATAATAAAACAACTATTGGTGTTAGAAGTGGTCGTTCAATTAATCGAAGGATTATTTTACATTTGGTTGGTTTATAATTTTAATGAAGTCACAAATGTGACACCCAAAAGATATATTGACTGGTCAATAACAACTCCGACGATGTTAATTACATTAATTATCTATTTAATTTATTTGAGACATCGAGAGAAAGGATATGATACAACAAAATTAGAATTATTCAATTTATTATTAGAAAATTCAACGAACATATCGTATGTATTATTTTTAAATTGGCTAATGTTAATATTTGGATATTTAGGCGAAACAAAAATAATTCCTACCTTTACAGCTATTATGTTAGGTTTTATTCCATTTTTGATGTATTATTTTATAATTTATGTAAATTATGTGAAACAAAGTGATTTAGGTTCAAAAATATTTTGGTATTTTTTCTTTTTTTGGTCACTTTATGGTATAGCTGCTCTTTTACCTTACTATACTAAAAATACATTTTATAATATATTGGATTTATTTGCAAAGAACTTTTTTGGTTTGTTTTTGACTTATATTATAATATCAAAGAATTACTAAAAAATCTTCATCGGTTTAATTCGGTTTAATTCGTTTTAATTTTGTAAAAGGTAATAGTCCATATTTTCTTAAATTAAAATATAAAAAATCATTTTCAAAAAAAATATTTTTTCCTCGATGTAAAGGAAAATGAGATAAATTTAAAAAACAATCGCGATTTGAAAAATAATCAAACAATCCTAATTCAAAATGTTGGACAGCATCGCTGTAACATCGAACTAATCTTTTTTTATCATCAAATAATTTTAAAAAGTTAACAATCGCAACCGTTTTTACACTAAAAAAATAACTTTGATAATGATGTTTTACTTGTGAACTATCATTATATCCAAAAAAATCTACATTTTTAAAACGTGTATATTCAAAAAAATGTTTAATCGGATGATGAATTAAAATAGAATCATTTATAAAAGTAATATATTTATAATTACTGAATTCATTTTGTATTAATCCGTAATACCATTTACTAAAACCGTAATATTCATCATTCTTAATTTCATAATATTTTAAATAATCATTTTTATAACGTTCTCTTAAATTTTTAGATAATAATAAACCTTTCGAATTTACAATCACAATATCAATATTTTTCACTTCTTTTAAATAACGCATAATAAGTTCAATTGATTTTAATCTTAAAGCGTTATCTGTATGACAAGAAATAATGACTAGAATTTTATCATTATTTGTATTATTTTTAATATTTGTATTATTGGTTGCATTTGTATTATTTATGGTATCTGTATTATTCGTGATATTTATTATATTCGTGGTATCTGTATTATTTTCCGTTTCTAACATTTCATCTTTAAAATCATCCTTAATATTATTAATTAATAAATGTAAAATACTATTCAATCCAATTTTTTCATAATCATTATTCTCTTTTTCTAACTTATTATTTATTTCAGTCTCTACTAATTTCATTTCATTTAATTTGGTTTTAATATATTTTTGTAAACTACGATATCTCATGATGAACCTTATATAATTTCGTCTTTTGTTTAAATACCACTCATTTGTCTTAAACATTATAATTTTATATATAAAGTATTATATAAAAATATATAAAATAATACATAAATGAAATATTTTTATACTATACTTTATATGATATAAAATGAATTACTTAATTTTAAAAATAATGTAACCAAGTGTAAAACAAACTTCAAACTCACTCCATTTTTATTCGATCTAATCAACTATTATTTTTCTCTAATAAATGATAATGTCTTTTACATAATCCGTTTTGAAACGGTTTAAACGAACAAGAATTACCTTTATTAAATCCATATTTTATTACACTTTGACATTGTATTACATTTTCTTCTATCACATTTTCCAAAATAATATTTTCATTCTTTTCTTCCACCTTCTTTTTATCGTTCTTTTCTTTTTGTAAATTCTTTTTCAAAATCATTTTCGACTTTTTTAATTCTTCTTTAGCATTTATTTTATCTTGTAAAAGTTTTTGTTTTTCAATCTTTTTTTGTTGTACCATTTCTATTTTTGTTTCTTTTTCCATTTTTTGGACCATTGCTTTATTATGATATAAACAATAATAACCTTCATCCTTTTCTTTATAACTAACTGGTAACTGGGACGAATAATATTTACCACAAATATTGGGATTTCCATCTATCATATAACAACAAGGTATTTGGTTATTAAAATAAGGTTTAATATATTCATTATTCACACCATTTACTTTTCTTATACCTTTTATATTACTATGATAAGGTAATAATTCTTTTTGTTTATATCTACAATAAGGACATCTAATTTCATTAATATCTAATTTTTGTTTAGAACTTTCCATCGAATTAAATTTCTGTTTATAATTAATCAAATATTTATACAAAGGTATATAATTAAACTTATGACCGCATTTCATGGTAACATGATAATTTTCAAGGGTCTCATTTGTAATTAAACATGTATTTGTATCAATGGCATAGGTCTCGTCTTTCTCTTCCTTTTCTTCAACCTCCAGGGATTTATATAATTCTTCAAAAAAATTAATATTTCCTTCGACAATATACTTCGACATAACTAAATCAATGAATGAGTAAATATAATATTAATAAAATATTATCTTTATGTAATATTTAAATTATTATTTTGTTAAATAGTAGTAATGACAAAACCAGAAATTTGGGGACCACCTATATGGAGATTTTTTCATACGATTGCAGAAAAAATAAAAGAAGATCATTATAGTAAAATAGCACCCGTTCTTTTATCGTTTATTACGAGAATTTGTAATTATTTGCCTTGTCCAGAATGTTCCAAACATGCAGTCCATTTTTTTAATCAAGTAAAACCTGAACATTATAAAACAAAAACAGATTTTAAGACCCTTTTTTTTATGTTTCATAATCAAGTAAATTTACGCAAAAAAAAAAATATTTTTAATCACGCCGGTTTAGAAAATTATAACAAAATGAATTTAATCGATACCTATAATCAATTTATACGTGTGTATAATACAAAAGGAAATATGGCTCTTTTAACAGAAACTTTTCAAAGAACCTTAATTATTCGTGATTTTAAAAAATGGATGGTTCAAAATATTGATTTTTTTGAAAAATAATTTACGAAGAAGTTGTCGTAGTATTTACTAATTGACCGTTTTTATAAACCGAACATTTGAATGTTTGTTTGGTAGGCATATTGCATTTTATTCCATTTGTTTCATTGGAAATAAAAGATGAAGAACTACCATCAAAAAATAAATATTGACCAGATCCACCAATATACATTAACGAAACAATGGTAGCACCTAAAGATAATCCGAAAAGAATATTTACTACCAAATCTTGATAAGAAGTAATACATTTTTTGAAAACTTTAATAAAAACATCCATGAAAAAATAGACGATCAAAATAGAAAATACAAAATAATTAACATTATTATTCATAAACATAGGTAAGGAAATATACATAATTGTAAACGCGATGACAAAAGAGCTAAATGTCGGATTTCCATATTCACTATACTGAATAGAACTACATATGGTTCCATCATGTTTAATCGTTTGACTGGATCCTGTTATCATATAAATAAAACTACGTATAACTACGGCTGCTAAAAGAAATCCTAAATAAATAAATCCGTTTGCATTTTGTGACATAAATGAAGTTGCTGTTACGATGGTAGCAATTATAATTGGAGAGAAAAAGGATAAAAAGACGATGATATTAAATGGTTGTAAAAAGATAAGGGGTGTATTTTTTGAAATCATACGATTGTAATTCATGTTTTTTTTATCCATCATTTCATTCGAATTTATTTTATTTTGACGATTATTGTTTGATAGAAATGTACTCATATAATAAGAAATGATAATATTTTTCTTATTATATTTATTTAACTCTTTTTGATTGCCTCTTTTATCCCTTCTCTCTTCTCTCTTTTCTCTCTTTTTAACTTGTAAAACACAATTTAAATACTTCCTCAATTTTATCCACCGAACAAAATGAAATATTTTCCAACGTTTCTTTTTCTTTATACTTTTCGGTAAATTGGTTATAATCTCGTTCATTTTCTTTCGGATAAATAAACTTTTTTACACCGGCTTTCAAACCTCCTAATATCTTTAAATCCAATCCACCTATTTCAGTTATATTACCGTCTAAACTAATTTCACCAGTAATCGCAATTTCGTAATTAATCGACTGATCATTTAATAAACTATATAAAACAGTTGTAATGGCTGTACCAGCAGACGGTCCATCTTTTGGTGTCGAACCTTCCGGACAATGAATATGTATTCCGTATTGATTTTTACCATGATTATACATTTGTTGTATTTCTTCCTTTCTTTTTGCATTTGTTAAATTCCAAGCTAAAGTAAGAGCAACATTCATACTTTCTTTCATAACATCTCCTTGCATTCCTGTAAGTTTTAAATGAAGAAATTCATCACAAGGATAAAATCTGGCTTGAATAGGTATAACTCCTCCTTGACCATAAGAGTTTGCCCATAATCCATTAATGATCCCTATTTCATGAGTTCCATGTATTTTCTTATACTTTATCTCATTTTTATCTTTTAAATAATTTGTTTTTATATCTTCCATCGTTATTTCGATCGGTAAAATCAAAGAATCGGTTGTATTTGTATTTATCTTGTTAAAACAATCCTTTTTCAACAAATTTAAATTAAAATCACCAATGATTTCAAATAATATTTCCTTTAATTTACGCACACCCGATTCATTTGTATACTCTTCAATAATGTGGGTAAGAGTTGAATTATTCATAAAAATAGTATTTTCTAAACCGACCTTTTTATAAATTTCTGGAAGGATATGTTTATTTACAATAATCAATTTATCTTCTAAAGATAAATGATTAAATTTTATTCTATGAATACGGTCTAATAATATTTTATCAATTGCATTAACATCATTATAAGAAAGTATGAAAAGTGCTTTCGATAAATCAAATTCTATCCCAGAAAAATATTTATCTTGAAAACAATCATTTTGGGTTGTATCTAATAAATGTGTTAGAATACCAACGATTTCTTTTCCATGCTCGGTTTTACTTATTTTATCTACTTCATCAATAAAAATAATTGGGTTCATACATTTTTTATCGATCAATATTTGAACAATACTTCCCCAGGTTGAACCAACATAAGTATAATTATGACCTTGCAAAGTACTTCCATTACTATCTCCTCCCATTTGGATCATAGAAAAAGGTCTACTTATTCCATTTTCATCTTTAAGACATTCCGATAATCCATATTTTGCCAATGAAGTTTTACCAACCCCTGGGGGTCCTTCAAATCCAAAACAATAACCATATTGTTCACCATTTAACCATTGTGCAATAATCGTTTCAATTTGTTTTTTTGCTTTCTCATGACCATATATCGATTTATCTAAACTCGATTTAACATCCTTTAAATATTCTTTTATATTTTTGAATTTATTCAAAATATCATTTTTTTCCTTTTCAAAATCATTTATTTCATTTAATCCAGTCACCTCACTCAATTTAAAAACTTCCATTATTTTTTCAATTGTTACATCATCTACCAATTTTATTTGGGAAGAAATACTTTCCATTATTTTTTTTTTCAAATTTTTCTTATTTTTTACATGATTAATATCGTTTACAATATTTACATTATTTATATCATCCTTTTTATTCAAATCTTCCTGATAAAAATCATAAATAAGTTTTATCTTATTTATTCGTTGATCCATGGTTTTTTTTGTACCTTCTAATAAAAAATCCTGTAAAACCTTTTCATTCCATTTTCTTTTTTCTTTTTGAATAAAAAAAAGAATATTTTGTAGATTATAAAGTATTTCAATACTTGTGTATTTTTCTTTTTCAGGAATAGTGATTTTCCATTCAACCATTTTTTTTTCATGTTTTAATAAAAGATTTCGAAATAATTCCCGACTTTCATTCATATAATTCAAAGAAGGCTCACGTTTGTAAATTTGAAAAGGTATTTTTAATAATCCATCTAAATATTGTCTTGCTTTCGAGCCATTATCATCGCCTTTTGATTTAATTTCTTTTAATTTTGTTAATGCTTTTTCTTTGACATGAAGGGGAACTTTTAAAAAACATATTTGTTGTTCCAAAGGAATTTTATTTATATCATAATTCGTAATTTCGTTGTTATATTGTATCATTTTTTTTACCGCATGTTTAAATTGCTTTTTGATAAACCAAGTAAAACTATCAAAGATTTGTACTTGATCCTTGGAATCTATATTTCCATTTGTATCATTGGAAAGTAAATCATATAACAAATAAGATAAATAGATATTTTCATTATTTTTCGGATCTAACAATAGTTCGATTAATATTCTACGTTTGTTGTAATTATCATAAAATAAAAAATCTTTTATGTTTTGGGAAAGAGTATTATTTTTCATTGAATTTAAATTACTTTGGTATCCATTAAAAATATTGTGTAAATTTTCTAGATTATTGATTAAAAAATCCTTTATTTTTAACGAATAAATAAAATTTTTAAAAATAATAAAATTTGAATCATCAAAAACTTGAGAAGTCAATAATAATCTAATTTTATTATCTATATATTTATTATTCATGAATTCAACTACTACATCATCCATCATTCCATTAATAATAATAATTTTTTCATTACAAGAAATGTATAACTTTAAACCATTCAATTTTAAATGAAAAGATTTTATATCACTATGAAAATCAAAACAATCAAAGGTCTGTGTATTTTCATCAATTAGTATATTATCAATTGAAATTTTTTTAAATACTTGAGGAAATACTTGAAGGTTTTCTTCCTTTGGTGTAGTAGAACTCTTTTTTACTAATACCTTGTAACTAATTGGATGAAAATAACTTCGTAATAATTCATATTTTTCATATTCAGTTATTTCATTCAATTCATTATTGTTATTACTATTCGTATTATTATCACTATTTTGATTATTATTTTTTATTTTTTCAAGAGTGTTATTACCAAAACATATTTTCAATAAATCTTCTAAATTCGTAGTTCCATAATCTTTAAAAATCGTCGATAATTCATTCGCAACAATTTGCAATTCATCAATCGATCCATCTGAACTGAATTCTTCATTTTTATTTTCTTTTAAAGCATCCGAAATATTCTTCTTAATTAGTATTAATTTTGTGTTAATTTCGAACAATTTTTCAATACATAAATTTGTATCATTTGTATTTATAATTTCTAGTAATTTATTTTTTTGACAATTCAAAATAGTCCTTTGAACAACATCTTGAAAAAAGATGATTTTATCAATCAAAAGATGTATTGTTGAATTATTGGCAATTTCTTTATTCATTCCTTATACTAATATTATATTATTTGTTTTTACTGACATCTATTTGTAATTATGGATAATTGTATTAAAGATAAGATTTGATATATATATATATATTAATCGTAACAATCATATCAATTATTTTTAAAAATGGGTATTCCAAGTTATTTCTCATATATTGTTAAAAATCATTCCAATATTATTCAAAAATTAGTGAAAAATAAAACACTTTCTGAAACTCCAAAATTCAATCATTTTTATCTAGACTGTAATTCAATTATTTATGACGCAGTTCATAATATTGATTTTTCAAATTTAAAGGAAACAGATATTAAAAGTATCATTCGTTATGTATTTCATAAAATTGATGAATACATTCTATTAATTTCTCCAGATACAAATATATTTATTGCTTTTGATGGTGTTGCACCAGTAGCAAAACTTGACCAACAGAGAGAAAGACGTTACAAATCTTTTTATCAAGGAGAAATATCAAAAAACATTTTTAAAGATAAAAAAATAGATGCATGGAATACTGCATCCATAACTCCTGGGACACTTTTTATGAAAGAATTAAATGATAGTTTACGTAGTTATTTTAATGATCCTAAAAAATATGGGGTTCAAAAAATAATGATTTCCCCTTCCGATGAATATGGCGAAGGAGAGCATAAATTATTTCAATATATACGTAAACATAAGGAAGAACATGAAAATTCGAAAATCGTTATTTATGGATTAGATGCCGATTTAATTATGCTTTCTATTAATCATTTACCTGTTGCAAAAGATATTTATCTTTTTCGGGAAACACCTCAATTTATTCAAAGTATCAATAAAGACTTGGAACCGAATGAAAATTATTTATTAGATATTCCGGAATTGGCTAGAGTTATTCATTGTGATATGCAAAATGGAGAAGATGTGCAAACACGTATTTATGATTATGTGTTTCTTTGTTTTTTCTTGGGAAATGATTTTTTACCGCATTTCCCAGCAGTGAATATTCGTACAGGCGGGGTAGATAAAATGTTGAATGCTTATAAAGATACGGTTGGGTCGAGTAAAGGTATTCTTACCGACGGAAAAAAGATTTACTGGAAAAATCTACGTAAATTAATCCAATACTTGGCTGATTTAGAAGAGGATTATTTTCAGAAAGAAATGAAACTTCGAGATAAAAGAGAGAAAATATATTATCCGATAGATACTCCTGAAAATATATTTAAAAAATTCGATGCGATCCCGAATTATGAACGTGATTTGGAAAAATATATTAATCCATTTAAATCAGGATGGAAAGAAAGATATTATAAAGCTCTTTTTCCAGAAATAAATTTCAAAAATAAAACAGACGTTGAATTTGAAACGGAAATAAAAAAAATAAGCGTTAATTATTTGGAAGGTTTAGAATGGACAATCAAATATTATACAATTGATTGTCCTGATTGGAGATGGACCTATAAATATAGTTATCCCCCTTTATTTAGTGATTTAATCAAGTTTATACCTGTATTTGACAAGGAATTTGTTCCTAAAACGAATACCAATCCAGTAAATCCTCTGGTACAATTATGTTACGTATTACCGATCCACAGTTTAAAATTATTACCTCCGGAATTATATGATTTATTAACTTCTAAATATAATCACTGGTATAAATCTGATTGTGAATTTACTTGGGCGTTTTGTAAATATTTCTGGGAATCGCATGTACAACTTCCAGAAATAGACATAAATGAATTGGAAAAAATAATCATGAATTCAATATAAAGAACAATTGATTTTTGTAGCTTTCTTTACTTTCTCACTTTTCTTGTTTTTCCTGCTTTTCTTGTTTTTCTCTTTTGGCTCTGTTTTTTAGAATGTGATTTACGTTTTCTTCTTGCTCCCATTCTTCCTCCCATTCTTCCTCCCATTTGTCCAAAAGTATTATTTTGGTTATTCATGGGATAATAAGAGCCATTTTTTTTGCCAGAAACCCAACCAGAAACATTTGTTGATAATTTATTCCATGTATTACTGATTGAATTGCCTAGACTTGACATACCCGTTTTTAAATCTTGAGATAACGAATTCGAGTTAGTTTGTGAGTTTGAAGAAGTACCCATACCTAAAAAAGAACCTCCTTTTTTGGAAGAATGATTTTTTTTAGATCTTGCCATTTATATTATTCTAATATTATTTTTACAAATATTAGTTATATATTCATCTATTTATCTATTCATCTATTCATAAAATAATAAGTTAAAAATACTAAATTATTATTTTGATCTATATTACATAAAAACGAATTCAATGAACCAACCCATTGTTCAAAAAAATCAAGGTAAACAAATTATTAGTGAAATTTCTAATCGTAATTCTTTTTTTAAATTATTAGAACATAATCCCGGTTTAGTGATATTAAAGTTAGGCGCAGCATGGTGTGGACCTTGTCAGAAAATCAAAGATGTAGTTCATGCCTTTTTTGCTACTTCTCCAGATACTGTTTTATGTGGAGATATTGACGTAGACGAAAGTTTTGATTTTTATTCTTTTTTAAAAAGTAAAAAAATGGTCAATGGAATACCAGTAATTCTTTGTTATAAAAAAGGAAATCTAAATTTTATACCAGATGATCACGTTACTGGAGCAGATCCATCCACACTTGATGCATTCTTTAAGAGATGTGGTACTCATTTGAATGAAGTCAAAGTAAGATATGCATTAAAATAGAATATTTGATCTTTAATGTAGAACAATATTTGTTTCTAAAAAATTGAATTAAATATAATATCTTTCTCCTGTAAACAACATTAAGACTATCATATCACTATGGAAAAACGTTTGAATAAAAAGATTGATGATTATATCACAACTTTTAAAGATAATATTAAGGAAAAAATGATCGAGCTTGGAATAACAAAGGATGAAAATTCGCATCCCTTCATTCAGTATATTTATGATTATGAAAAATTTCAAATTATCAAAGACGATTTTGTAAAAAGAAAACGCACAAAAAATACAATTTCTTATTTTGATCGTTGTTGTGCAAAACGGTCGAATGGAGAACAATGTACTCGTAAAAAAAAAGAAAATTTTGAATATTGTGGGACACATATAAAGGGTGTACCTCACGGAATTGTAGAAAATGATGAAACAGATAATAACGATACAAAAAATAGTATACAAACAACCCATAAAATAGAGGTCTGGGTACAAGATATAAAAGGTATTATGTATTACATCGATAAAAATGGAAATGTCTATCAAGCAGAAGATATTGTCATGAATAAATTAAATCCGAAAATAATTGCCAAATACATAAGAACAGAGAACCAATATAATATTCCTGAATTCGGGATATAAAAGTTTTTGATGACTATTAAAGTTTAGGTTGTAAATATATAAGAATTTGAAAATTATTTTATTTGTATTATTTATATTATAAAAATATAAAATGTCGTTAAGTTATGAAAAATTATATTCTGTATTAGAAAAAGTTGGGATTACATTTAATTCAATCGAAGAATTAAAAACGATGAAAGGTTATATCATATCAAGGGAATTATTATTATATAAAGAAAATTATGATGAAATTGTGAATTTATTTCCACGTTTAAAACATTCGGTAGATAAAAATAAAAAAAACCCTTTATTGTATTTATTGCAAAAAATATTGTATCTTTATAAATTAAGTTTTAAACCAGTTCGTAAATTAAATGGAACTGATGAAAAAGGATTAAAAAAATATCAGCGTTTTTTTTTAATTGAAAGAATACAATAAAATGTATATTTTCTCGGTTTTATATTGTATTGTGTTCGTTCATTCTTGCAATTTTCAAAGGTTTACCGTTTTTATTTAGTTAGTTTGTAAAAATATCGATGATTTCTTCCTTTGAAAAAGAACCATAATAATCATCCTTTAAATAATTTTGTGTATATTTAATCATCGTATATAGGTAATAAGAAGGTAATATATTCATTTTTTTTCGGATTTTTAAAAAATTGCATTTTTTTAATGTTCCTTTTTTTTGTATTTTATGTATTTTATGTATTTTTTGTGTTCCATTCAGTTTTTGATAGGTAAATTGTTTTTTTCTCTCGAAATCGCTTTTCAAAAGAAGATTAGTTAAATAATCCATATTGCATTCCAAATTTTGTGTGTCTTCAGTTTTCAAAACCATATATTGTTTAAAAAAATCAAGAACCAATTTTTGATTTATGGTATCCTTTTCTAAGATATATTGGTTATGTGGTTGAATTAATTTTTCAAATAACAAATGATTGTTTTTTTTACGCTCTTCTTTCGTCTTTCCAAAAAGATTTTTATCGAAATATTGTTTATCATTCGTAAGATATTGAATATGTTTCTGTATCCTTTTTTTCTCTCTTTTTTCACTAATATGGATTGAATTTATTTTTACATAATAAACGAAACAAACAAAACATATAAAGTAACCAAGTAAATCATCCATACTTGAAGAAATATGTGTTTCATAATCGATTTGATAAATAAATAGATCTGATAAAGAGAGAAAATGATTGTCAGAAAGACTTCTTCCTAAATTCAAAAGAAAATCGATATTATATGATTCATGATTGATGGTAACTTGTTTACACAAGATTACAATTGTTTTTTTTTGCATATTTTTCAAAAGATACTGATAAAAATGTTTTGCAACTTCTTCTTGAGTAAGATAGGTTTCATATAAAATATGTATTAAGTTTGGATAATCGATAATAACAAGAGGTCTCGTTTTTATTTTTTTAAATGAATTGGATAAAGGTTGTAAGCGACTATTTGTACTTGTATTTGCATTTGTATTTGTATCTTGATAAATATTCTTTTGGTAATATAAAAAACAGGACGTTAAAAAATCTTGGTTTTCTTTGTTTATTATAATATGCTGCTGCATATAATAAATAGATAAAAAATAAAAAAACGAATAAGTATATATTATATAGATAAAAATATATCATATAAATATTCGTTTTCATGATTTTTTGTTTTGTTTTTCTTTTGTTTTTAATTTTATAATTATGTTCTTATTTTTTTGTTGTATTTTTTGTTGTATTTTTTGTTTTTGTTTTATAATTCTATATATTCTACCGATAAATCATATTCTTCTTGTGTTTCTAAATTCAAATCTTGAATAGTTAATGGACCTCCTTCATCATCAAAATATTCAATATCGTAATTATCATGATTAATACGATAAGGATGATTTGGTTCAAAAACGTCATCTTCTTTTTGTTCTTCTTCTTGCTTTTTTGAACCTAACTCTTGAACCGTTAATGGAGAAATTTGTTCATTGAAATTTAAATAATCAATATCGTAATAATCATGGTTATTATTCTCATGAATTGGATCAAAATCGTCATCTTCTTTTTGACTTTCTAAATCCAAGTCTTGAACCGTCAATGGACTACTTTCTTCATCATCAAAATATTGAATATTATAATAATTATCATAATAATTATAATTATGATTATCCATTATATCAATCTTTCTATCATCCTTTTCACTACTTTCAGATGGACTATTAACATGATAATCATAACCAAAATCATTTTTGCAAAATCTTTTATAGTCATCATCTTCTTCTTCTTCTTCATCCTCGGATAACCACTCATCCACAAAAGGTTCAACCAACGAATTCCACCCGATTTCATCCAGTTTCACATTTTTCAAATAAGTATTCCAAACACTATTTTTCTCTTCCCTTCCATCTCCCGAACGCTCCACTCCGTAAGTCTCAAACCCATTCCCCCTTTCATATCCATATGCCCTCGCACAATTCAGACAATAGCCGATGAAGACACCGTTGTAAGATCCATACTCTAAACAATTGTTACAATCAGAAGGACAACTCGCATAGTTGTCATCAAATCTTTTTGGATGGATTGCCCATTCTAAAGGGAAATGAATATCATAAGCGACCCCATTCAATACATAGATTGTACCTTTATCCGCTTCTACAATTTCAATCATGGTGTTCATTTTCAAGTGTTCGATGTTAAGTTTTAAAATATGATGTAAATAATATTTTAAAAAAAACATTTCAATTTTTTGTAAAATAATAAACATTGTAAACCACAAATATGAATAAAATGGGATAATATGGATAATATATATAAAATAGGATTTAAATATTAATTGAGTTTTAAGCTTAGTATGTTCGTAAAACCCTATCTTACATTATTATTGTTGAATGTTTTAAAAAATAATACTTGTTATAAAAATAAACAACTTCTTTGGAATAAATATTATTCTTATTCAACAAATAGTAAAAGTTCTGCTCCTAGTTCTAATTATAAAATGAAAAATATTTTGAAAAATAAAAATTATTACGAAGAAGAAATCGATGAAAAAATTTATATTTCGAATAAAAAGACAACATCCTATAAACCAAGTTTACCTGTATATGAACCAAGAACAGAAAATCAAAAAACATATGTAGATTATTTGAACGATAAGAATAATAATTTGATTGTTGTAGTAGGTTCTGCAGGAACAGGTAAAACGATGTATTCTTGTTTAAAAGCGATTGAACTATTAAAAAGTAAAAAAATAAAAAAAGTAATTATTACAAGACCAGTCGTTAGTGTAGAAGAAGATATTGGGTTTTTACCTGGAACTATTGAAAGTAAAATGGATCCTTATATGCGTCCTATTTTTGATATTTTTACCGAATTTTTTAGTTTAACCGAATGGAATGATATGATATTCAATCGAGTGGTTGAAATATCACCTTTGGCTTATATGCGGGGTCGTACATTTAAAAATTCTTTTATTATTGCAGACGAGATGCAAAATAGTAGTCCAAATCAAATGAAGATGTTGTTAACACGTATTGGAGAAAATAGTCGTATGGTAATAACAGGTGATTTATCTCAATCAGATAAGTTTGAAGATAATGGATTGAAGGATTTTATCGAAAAAATAAAAAAATATCCGCCTTTACTTTTAAACGAAACGAATATTCGCATTTTGTATTTTAATAATAGTGACATACAAAGGCATAAATTAGTAGAAAACGTTTTGAATATATATGAATATAAAAGTGAATATAAAAGTGAATATAAAAGTGAATATAAAAGTGAATATAAAAATGTTCCAAAAAATATGGAAAAAACAAAAAAAACAAACTTGACCAAAAAAAAGAAAGATTTACAAATTAACTCAACGATTTTTACATCTTCACAAATTTCAAGTGCATGGCAAAATTTACCTTTGTCATTCGTAAATCACGACGATTTAAATATGAAAAATTCTAAAAAAGAAAAAGAAAATAAAAATAATGATTGCGCCCTTATACCAAAAGAATTAGAAAGTACTCGATATAAAGATTGGAGCCGTGAAATTGGATTAAAATAATTTTTTACAAAGATAATATATAATGAACAAATTATTGTTGACTGCTTTTTTCTTTCTACTTTTGGACGGTATTTATCTTTCCTTAACAAATAGTTATTTTCAAAAACAGATATATTCGATCCAAGGATCAGCGATTAAATTACAAATTTGGAAATTGGTTCTAACTTATATTATTTTGATTTTAGGATATTATTATTTTGTCATTATGAAAAATCTTTCTTTAAAAGATACTTTTCTATTAGGTCTTTTTGTTTACGCGGTTTATGAATTTACAAATTATTCTATTTTCAATCGTTGGAATTGGTTTACTGTTCTTATGGATACATTATGGGGCGGTATTTTATTCCTTTTAATAAGAAAATTTGTAGAATAAAAATGATTGTTATTGAATTAATAATTTATTATTTTTATAATATATAATATATAATATTTTATATATATATATGAAAAATATCGTTATTATTGGTTCAGGATGGTATGGTTTACATACTGCATTACTATTACAAGATAAATATAATGTGACAATTCTTGAAAAAAATATAGATATTTTAAATAATTCATCTTTTTTTAATCAAAATAGATTACATCTAGGATATCATTATCCTAGATCAGATAGTACTAGAAAAATGTGTCGAGATAATTATTTAAAATTTATAAAAAAATATAGAGAAGTAGTTGATTTTATTGATGGAAATTATTATTGTATATCAAAAAATTCTTTAATTGATTACCCTACTTTTTTACAAATTTATAATACGTCAACTTATCATCATACCATTATACCAAATGATTTTTTTAAAAATATCGAAGGTGAATTTATTAATACCCAAGAAAAAATAATAAATTCTGAAAAAGTAAAAACATTCTTTAATCATAAAATGAAATGTGATATAAAGTTAAACTATCATGTAACTTCTTTGAAACAAGAAAATAATAAGGTAATCATAAATGATGATATCATATGTGATTTTGTTTTTGATTGTACCTTTAATCAATTAGAATTATCCAAAAACGCATATGTTTATGAATTAACGATAAGTTTTATATATGAAAGAATTAATTTTCAAAAGAAATTTGATTCAATTACCGTTATGGATGGTTTATTTTTTTCATTATTTCCTAGGGATATCAGCAAGGAACAATATACGGTTACTCATGTAAAACATACACCACTTATAAAAACAAATAATTATAAAGAAATAATGAATTATAAAATTACAAATAAACAAGTAAATAAGATTAAGAAATTAATGATTGACGATATTGAAAAATATTATACAGATTTCAATGATGATTTCAAATATTTAAGCTATTTTACATCCTATAAATGTAAACCAATATCTTGCAATGATAATAGAGACTGTAATATTGAAAAAAATGGAAATATTCTATCTGTAAATTGTGGTAAAATAACAGGTATATTTGAGTTGGAAGATTATATTAAAAATGTCTTGAATTTTTGAAAATTCAAACTAATTATACAAATTCATTTATTTTAATATCTAATATTTTTTTAGTTTCTTCATTTAGTTCTGTTTCTAAATCGTATAGGATAAGTTTTTTATTTGCTATTTTAGGAAACCAATCTGAATTTAAAATAGAAACTGGATAGGTGGTTTGAACAGAAACATATTCTTTTTCGTAACCTTTATGACATAAAACGAGTACATTTGATTTTTCATTCATAAAAATACTATTTAAATAGGAACAACATCCCCATGATAATATAACATTTTTTGCATTATGAATTATTTTAAACAAACTAGTAACATCATGATTTTCAGGAAGGATAATTTTAAAACCTTTACTTATAAAATAATTATTATAATCATTACTGAAACATTTATTTTCTGGATTTAAATTTTGGGTTATGGTGCTTTTAATTAAACAAATATTATCGTATGTATTGTCATATGTATTGTCATATGTATTGTCAAAAATATTTTTATAATCAACTGTTAATTTCAGTTTTTCAATTAAAAAATGACTTGTTATATCATTTTTATATGAATCATCTTTGAGTATATGAGTTTTGTTAAATTTAACTACAGTGTTATCACTAATTAATATAATACGTGAATTATCAAAAAATAGATAAATAATACTTTTTAAAAAAGGACTAAAATTTATATCATCAGGTACAATTATATCATAGTCATCTAAATTATTTGTTTTTACATAATAAATTGTACGTAATATGTTTCCAATTGCATGTCCAACATTTGTATAAATTATTTTAATAAAGATTACTTTATCTAATTTTAAAACATTAAAATTAATGTTATCTAATAAATCAATATGTGTTTGATTTGTTACTTTATTATTATTTATAAAGTAATTGTCTAATACAGGCTTAAATTCAAAATCATGAATATACAATTTATCATTTATTATAAAAAAATAATAAAGAAATATATTATACCATGGTATAATTTTTCTCTCTCTAGAAATGTAAAAAAATTCGGAGTTTTCTAAAATTATATTATTTTTATTGTATATTTCTGTTAGTCCGTATATTTTTTTCATTTTATATATTTGTATTATATTATATTTTGTAAATATAAAATAAAAAAGACAAAATATAAAAATAATATTATTTTATTCAAATATCATTATTTTAATTAATTTCTTCAAGTTTATTAATAGGAATTTTATTATTTATATGCGTAATAATATCTATTTTTAAATTATAATTTTCAATAATTTTCATAAATAAATCGATTTTTTCATCTTGATATGATTCCGATTTTAATATATATACTTTTGTATTTGGTTTTAAATAAACCATATTTACTAATGTCCCTCCCCATGTTAAAACAATTGTTTTTGCATTTTTAATTATATTAATAAAATTATCTAATGTTTCTAATTCTGGATTTACAACAAAAAAGTTTTTAGAAATTAAAATATTATTAATTTCTTCTTCATTTAAAAGATTTCTAGGTAAATGTAAAGCAATTCCTCGTGTAATAAATACTTTTTCATAATCATAATTTTTCATTTCTATTTTTGATAATATCAAATTTCTAGAATATAATGGAAAATTATGAAATGTTTTATCGCCATTATTATGTTTTATTAAATTTATATTTCGCATTTTTATGATATTATGTTCACTAGCATTAATAGCTGAATTATCGAATAAATATTTTTGAATAATTTCGTAATTGGTTGTATTATAATTCTTATTTTTTTCATTTTTATAATCAATTAAAACTTTATAATTTATTTTTGTCCTTGTATATGTTACTTTTAATTTATTTTTAAAATCGCATAAATTATATGCTTCATCTTTATAATGACCATATGTCATAAACCATTTTTCTATAGAAATAATATTACTACCTATATCAATAATATCTTTGTTATTTAAATCAATAGTATTTATGACATTCAATATCATATCTAGGTGATTAATAAAATGAGTAAAAAGATAAAAATAATATCGACTATCAAATAATATTTTTTTATTTTCATCTATAAATAAAGATAATCGTGAAATATAATATATATTTATATCATTATTTGTTTTAAAATAACAATAATCTTCTAAAAAATCATAGGTTCCTTCTTTTGAAAAAATAGACATATCTTTTAGTTTATTATAATCACCTTTAAAGGATTTTAAAATATTTTTATCATTCTCATTTAATAATTTGATATTATCAATTTTTTCCATTTTATAATATATGTATTACGTTATTCCTAGACAAAAAAAAATTTTTTTTTGTAAACAATCTATTACATTATTAATCTGTAACATAGAATTTTTTATAATACATTATTATATATCTAACACAATTATTATTCACAAAGTAAATATTCCTACTAAGTTTTCGATGTATAAATTTATAAAATCAAAACCTGCAAATTTACATAAATGTTTAATCATATAAATTAATATCTTACTACCTATTAAAATGGAAAGTTTCGATTTAAATTTAGATAATTATGAATTAAAAGATATATTGACCCTCTTTAAAATTCCAGAGGATTTTAATGAAGAAGATTTAAAATTGGCAAAAAAGGTTGTATTAATGACCCATCCAGATAAATCCAAATTGGACTCCAAATATTTTCGATTTTATAGCCAAGCATATAAACAACTTTTTTCTATTTGGGAATTCAGAAACAAAAAAAAGGAGAATGGAAACAAATCTTTTCAAATCGATGAAGAAACAAAAAAAAATCATTTCACCGACCATTCTTTACAAAAACATCAAAAAAAAGCATTGGACCATATTTTGAAAAAAAATCCAGACAATTTTAATGAATGGTTTAATGAACAATTTGAAAAAACGCGTTTAAAAACAGAAGATGAGGAAAATGGATATGGGAATTGGCTCATCTCAAATGAAGATTGTGATGATACTCAAGTAAAAAATCTATCCGACATGGCAAAAGAAATCGATAAAAAAAAATCACATATGCGTTCTCTCATACTTCACAAAGAAGTGGAAGATCTTTTTCTTCCTGGTCTAAACGCAAGTCATCTCGATGGTGATGCACCTTCTTGTTATAGTAGCGACCTCTTTAGTTCTCTCCCTTATGAAGATTTGAAAAAAGCACATACTGAAACAGTTATTCCAGTGACCATGGACGATTATTATAATAAACAAAAATTCAATACTGTGGATGAATATAAACAAGCAAGGACCATCCAGGATATTTCTACTCCATTATTAAGTGAACAACAATCGATGGAATATTTAAAAAATCGTGAAAATTTACAAGGAAAAGAGGCAAATGAACGTGCTTATAAAATGGCAAAACAATACGAAGAAGTAGAGAAAAAAAACAAAGAATTCTGGTCAAGGATATTACATATTGAAAGATAAAGTTATGATCATTTTAATATATTTACATATCTTATTAAAATAATACATGTTATTAAAATAATACATGTTATTAGAATAATACATCTTATTAGAATAATACCTCTTATTATAATAATAATATATCTTATTATAATAATATATGAAATTTATTACAAATTATTTTAAATCAAAAAATATTTGGAATTTAGTATTTTTAATCCTTATTTTAATTATTTTAGGATTTTTATACAGACGTTTTGAAGATAAACGTATTCGTGAAGACCGCGATGAAAATTATGAATCTATTCAAAAATACTTATTGGAAGACGGGGAAGAAGCACAAAAAGAATTAATGCAAAATCCAAAACCGATCCTTTGGATACATATTCCTTATGAATATAATTCTAGAAAATGGTTGAGTTTCGGTTCACGTTCATCTCTTGATTTGAACCAACCATACCTTTATTTAACCGTAAAAACAATTCTGAAAAAATGTGAACAATCTTTTAAAGTATGTTTTATTGATGACCATAGTTTTGCAAAATTAATTCCTAATTGGAATATCGATTTATCAAAATTATCATCCCCTATTTTAAATAATATTCGTCAATTAGGATTAATGAAACTATTGTATCGATATGGAGGTCTCATCTCTCCAATTTCTTTTGTTTGTATGAAAGATTTAATTGGACTTTATGAAAAGGGTACACGCGAAGGAAAGATGTTTTTGTGTGAATTGTATGATCGTAATATCACTTCTACAACTGAACAATATTATCCAAATATTAGCTTTTCAGGTGCTTTAAAAGAAACTCCGATGGTTGCTGAAATGATCGATTTTATTCAACATCTTTCTTCCAACGATTTTACTGCACAAAGTGTATTTTTAGGAGATATTAATCATTGGACTGAAACACGTGTTAAAACAGGACAAATCAATTTAATTTCTGGGATTGATATTGGTGTAAAAACATTAAACGATAAGCCAATCTTAATCGAAGATTTAATTTCGCAACAATATTTGGAATTATATCCAGAAACTTATGGTATTTATATTCCTGCGGATGAAATTTTAAGTCGCCGAAAATACGAATGGTTTGCACGTTTGTCCGAAAAACAGGTATTGGAAAGTAATACCATTCTTGGAAATTATTTACTTTTATATAATACACCAAGTAAAAATGAGAAAGGAATTTTGGAACCGATGAAAAATAAGCCAGATTGGGTTAGTTTTTGGAAAGTTCCTAGTGATGCCCCTGTATGGGGTCTAAAACCAATCGATTTAGGTAATAATATAAATAAATTGAAATATCCGGAACCATGAACATAAACATAAATGTAAACAAAAATAACAAAAAAGAATAAAATAACCCCTTAGTATATAATGAGTGTTTTTTTAGGATCGTTAGGGTTAGCAGTTGTTGCCGGAACAGGTATTTATTTTTTAACTCGCAAAAATAGATCTTCTTATAAAAAGCATCGTTCTAGCACAAGAAGTAAACGCGGTGGTGATGCTTTAACCTCGACTTCTTGGTCACCTCATACAAGTTCGATGAATGGTGGAAAAAAATCTAAAAAATCTAAAAAATCAAGAAAACACTAAAAATATCATTTAGACTATTCTAAAAATAAATATAATAAATGATATCATAATTCGATTTCGTATATTTTAATTGAGAAGAATAAATAATTAAATTGTAATTACATATTTGTCTTAAAACAGTTGCAAAACTATTATAAGTTAGTTTTTTGTCTAAATATTTGTGTTTTGATAAATGATAATAAGGACGACAACTTTCGAAAAATTTGGGTATCGTTTCGTTTAAAATACCTTTTTTATAAGCATCGTGGCTAAAAATATATAACTTTTCTTTTTTCATGCAAATCAATTCTAATAAATCAAACAACAAATGTTTAGGAACATTCTGTTTAAATATCTGTTTGGACATATTATTCGTTAATATATCGTGATATAAAATATTTTATTAATCATTTTTAATTTGAAACACGAAATAGGTAAAAAACACATCATTATCCTTCTATTCGTCTTCATCCTCATTCCTCATCCTTCATCTCTATTCAAACAGTTTTATAGATTCATTGGTAAATAAAGCCAATTCTATTTCTTCTTCATGAATTGTGTGAAAAATAGTGATATATTTACAGATAAGCGGTATCCATTTATATTTTTCTTCTTCTTTTAAAAATTCAGTGGTTTTTACAAAAAGAAAAAAACAATCTAATATATCCATTACAGTATATCCTTTTTCATAAATAGAATATATTAATTTGACTGCTAAATTCAAGTCTTTTTCTTTTATAAATTCAATGTATTTTTCAAAAATGACAAAGTTTACACTACTACATAATTGTTTCGTAATTTCTAAAGAAATTAAAGGAATATCTAATAATTTAAATTTTTCCATATAGTTAATGAGTATCTTGGAATTATAATTGGCAATATTTAATAAGAATTCTTCTGCATCAGTTTCTAATATAATTTCTTCATTTTCTTGAATATTTTTTAAAATACTTTTCATATTTTCTTTGGTTAACGCATTTAAACGAATAATAATAACACGAGACTGTAAACTATCTAATACTTTTTGTATGCTATATGAAGAAAATAAAAAATGGACATTATTACTATAATGATCGATATAATTACGAATAATTTGTTGACATTGTTCATTTAACATATCGATATCATCGATTACGACCATTTTCTTTTTATCCTTTATGGATGATTTTGTTTGGCAGAATATTTTCAACTCATTACGATAATAATGAATTCCTTGTTCTTTCAAGTTACTGATGATAAGAACATTGTTTTCTATCTCTTTTTCTGAAATATCTCTGTAATATTCTTTTACGATGATATTAAGAATGGATGTTTTTCCGCAACTACTTCCACCGATAAACAATAAATTAAATTTGTTCATTTGAATTAAAATGTGAATTAATTGAATGGTTTCTTGATCCATTAAAAATTCATTCAGGTTTTTTGGTTGATATTTATTGATGAATAATTCATTGGATACATTTTGCATTTAGATTACTTCTTTTTTAGTATTTAAATAATTTTTAAATAATTGTTTGTTGTTTTATTTACACCATTGAAGATTTAAAACGGGTCAAAACCCACTAAAAATCAAAAGAATTGCCCTTCACAGAACGTCTAAATTTTGGTTTTGGTAATTCGTCTAATTTACCTCATGAATTATTGTTTCTTGATAAATAATTTGGTCTTTCTTTATTATTTATTGCCTTATAAGCAATTTTATAAATATTTGTAGCACAATTAACATCTCTATTCCAATAACCGCATCCGTTCTTACAACAAATCAGTCAGTGGATTAAGACATTACCATTTCTGTATGATTTTGGATTTTCTCTAACCATCGTTTTTTTACAAATACCTATTTTACAATTGGATCATCTATAATAACTCACTCCTAAATTCATCAACTAAATAAGTTTGAAAACCTGCTTTTCTAAATAAAGTTCTAATTCCTTTACATTTAGTTGTTCCTTGTATAAAAAACAATAAATTATAAAGATAAAATTACACTTGGTATTGTTTATAGTTATTTAAAAAAATGAATATTGAATTTTATATTGATAAAATTGATGTAATAAATAAACCAAATAGTAAAGACAAATCAAACTAATTATTTACTAATTGTTCTATTAATTAGGTCTATTTCATTTTCAGATAAATTATATAGTTTATATACAATATCATCACTTGTAATATTTTCTAAATCCAAAATTTTCATATTTTGGATTACTATATCTCTTCCATGAATATTATCTGTCATTGTAATTAAATTTATATATTTAATTAATTTTGAATTTACTAATTTAACAAAACCGTCATATTTTTCTTTTGTATAACATAACATATAAATCATATTATCCGATAAATTATATAATCCAAACTCATCGTATGAAGGCATAAGATATCCTCCTGTACACATTATAATTTTTGATTTGCCGTGATCATTCATTAGGGTTTTATTATAATAAACATCGCCTGGAAATGGTTTTGATTTATTAATTTTATCAATAATAGGATATTTATAACAATCAACCATTTTGCGTGAAATATCACCATTAGCTATGTGAGTTAACCTAATTCTTTGTAATGTTTGTTTATTGTTTATATTATAAGTAGCTTTCTTAATATCAAATGTTGTATGTATTTTTGATAAAATGTTAGAACATTTATTTAATATATTAAAATCAACATTTGACAAACATAAAGGTAGTTCTTGCTTTTCATAAACAACAATTTCATCTGTTTCTATTTGTTTGTTTCTTAAAAATTCTACTTTTGTTTTACACGAACTAACTATATTATTTTTTATTAAGAAGTAGGCAAAATATGTGCTTATTCCTTTAAAATGTTTATTTGCTGTATTTAATGATAAATATACTATTTCATAAAAATTATCTATATATTTTCTATTTTTATCTTTATTAGTGATATAATTTTTAATATTAGCTGGAGTAACAAATAATAGATAATCATTTTTTCTTAAAACACCTAATGAATATTTTATAAATTCCAAATATAACTTATTGTCTCCTGTAGCATTCGCATCTTGATATGGTGGATTTCCAATAATAGCATTAAACCCTACGATATTCCACTTATCTTCAACATTTAATTCAAGAGTATCTCCTGTATAATTATTAAATTCAAAATCCAACTCATCTAACCCACAATAGCTTTGAACATGACATTTAATTATTTCTGTTGTGATGAAAACATTTAACGCGGTTAGATCCGCATAATAGATACACTCAGTCATAATAACACGACATCTTTCAATTTCATCAGGATACATTTCTTCAAGACCTTTATAAAATCTATCAAATATACCTAATACAAAATTTCCTTTACCACAACAAGGTTCAAATACTTTTTGAGGTTTTTTCCAAAACTCAACTGGTATTGTGTTTAGCATATCATCAACCAATTTAACAGGAGTTGGAACTTCTGCGTTTTGTTTTTTTTCATCATTTGTAGGTATAAAATGTTTTTCAATTAACTCACGTAATTTATTAGCTGGTGCTATGCTATAAATCTCACGAATGTTATTAACGATTTCAGCATTATTATCTATAATATTATTCATTATATTCACTATAATATTATAATTGTATTTATCTAATTCAATTTTTTTATATTCTAAAAATGAAATAATAAATCTCTCTGTTTTTTCATTAGTAAATATGTCTTTGAAATCATAAATTTTATATGATTTTGATAGTATACTTAAATATGGTAATAAATATTTACATAATTCAAGTGTTTTATTTATTATTATTTTGACATTTTCACTTAATTCTTCTTCTTCATGTTCTTTGTTTGGATTATCTGATTCATTATTAATATCAGGTGCATCAATTTGAAATCTTGATTTATCACCTTTAGGGCAATCTTGTTGTTCTCCTTCTAAATCCTTATTTATTTTACGTTGATCTTTTTTAAATTCAACTATCATTTTTGTTAACATATCACCCATATCATCATCACAATTTATATTTTCTAATAAAAGAGTATCATCAATCTCTTTCATAATGTTTTCTGCTTCTTTTTGGTAGTAAGACATTATCTCAATTGTTGTCAATTTTCCGTTATTGATTTGTTGTGGATCAAATAAGAATATATTGTGTTCAAATAAATAATATAATATTTCAGCATTTGTTTTTGTAGTTTTTGTATTTCTTCTATGTTTTTGAATTATATCAATCAAATACAAATAAGTTCTTTGAATATTCATATCTACATTTATTCCTATTGTTTTACCCTCTGCCTCTGTTAAAGCTCTTGAAAATCTTTGTTTTTGATTGTCTAAATTGTGTCCGTCATCTAATGATATTGTAGCATCACAATCTGTATATGTAATGCCTACGCTTCCTTTATTGCCTAACAATAAAATACAACCTTTTTTATTTTCTGTTTTTGTCTTATTCATTATCGTTTGTATGTATTCATTATATTCTTCTTTGACATTTCCAGTATCTTCTGTTGAATTAGAATATTCTATACTATAGTCGCTCCATAAATTATGTGTTTCTAAAAATTTTTTAAAAGTTTTTTGTAATAATGATATTGTGTTATTTCTTGTATGAGTTGGAAGATACATAATAAATAATAATGGTTTTTCAATTGTTGATTTTCTTGATCCACGACTTGTTTGTGTATTTTCAATTTGTTTCATAATTGTTTTTCTCATTCGCTGTCTTGAAATAATACAATCAAAGAACCCTTTTAATATTTCTATACCATCAGTAGTTTTACATAACTCAAATTCTTCCGCATATTCTACTTCACCCTTTTCATTAATAATTTGTTTTAACGCAAACAACGAACCGCAATTATATCCAAAATTAGTTCCATATTTAGAGTTGTATTCGTTTATCTCATTAATTAATAATTCAGGAATAGAATGTTTCATTAATACTTGAGTAGGATGTTTAGAGTAATCTTTGTTTAAAGTTTCATTTTCTAAACACTCTGTAAATGTATTTCCATGACGACTAACCATATAATCAATTATTTCTTCTCTATTTTTTAGTGATGGTTTTATCAATTCTTTCATAAATGCTTCATCTTCAATTTCCCATTCATAAATACAACAGTTATGAATGCCATAATATTTTTTTGTTTTACCTGCTGTGCCTGACGCAAATATATTTAGTTTTATATTTTTACGAATTTCTTCAACATCATTATTAACATCTAGAATTTCAGTTTTAGTTTTATCTGTTGATGAACCTTGATGTGCTTCGTCAGTAATAATTGCATCAAACCCCATTTTTTTTAATAAATCTTTTTTCTTGCTTTTTCCGTCTATTTTAAGATATTGAACGCTACAAAATACAATACCATTAAAGGTTTCGTTAATTGTATCAAATTCTTCCTGTAATTTGTAATTAATATTTTTGAAATCAATATACTTCTCTAAATCATTCATAAAACTATTTATAGTTGCTGGAACAGATGTCATTATTAGTATTTTTTTATAACCATGTTCTAATAAATATTTACATATTAATAACATAGTAATACTTTTACCACTTCTTGGTTTATGTGCTATACACCACATTTTATGTTTGTTTGTCAAAAATGACTTTACAAAATTTATTTCTGTCATTTTTTGATGTAATTTTTTTGTTAGTTGTTGTCTTGGTGATAATAAATATTCCGCATTAATGAAATCAATAAATTTATCAATACTTAATACATGAGTAAATCTTTGACAAAATACATCTAAAGCTTTAATAATATCTTTTTCATCAAATAATAAACCATTTTCTATAATTTTATCGTGTATTTGTTTATCAATATTTAGTTTATTTTTGTATTTGTGTTTTATAACAACTTCTTTATCCTTAACAACTAATCCAATTTTATAGTCATCTGTTATATTTTGCTTAGTAATTGTGTTATCTATTTTTGATACATCAGTTTCACTATACTTGTTTTTATATTTAATTGTAAACAAAACAAGAGTTGTTCCCTGTTTTATAGCCATATCAACAATATTATTTCCTCCTCCATCAACTTTTACCTTTAACAAAGAATTAATATTTTTTATTTGTTTTAAATTTTGTAATTGTCCGTCATAAATTTCTGTGTAATTTATATTTTCTACACACTTTAAAATGATAAGAATTTGACAAAGGGTTTCAAAAATCCATCCTTGTCTTCTTTCATCATATAATTCTTTGTTTTCCTTCATGATCACATCAAATAATTCTTTACCTGTTAATTTTGTATTTGCCAACATATTCGCCAATATATCTTTACGAAATACTTGATTAATAAATACACTTTTTTCTTCATCTTCAATTATTAACTCAACCTTTTTAGTTAATAATTTAGATTTAACTTTTTTTGTTTTCTTGATAATAATAATCTTTTCCTCCCTATTAGTAGCATTAATAGATTTTAATTCACTCATTTTTTACAAGTTATAAAGTATTGTGTATAATAGTATATTGTATTTATTATTTAATAAAAAGTAAATCAATTTTTTATTAAATATAAAAGTTAATGTTTTCTATGTCTGCGAGTTCTACAATGCTTGGTTTTATATGACGATGAGTTCTTCTTGGTATATTGATATATTTAAAGTTAAAGAATAAATTTCAAAAAAATTTGAATTATTAAATTCATTTATTAAATTCGTCTATAATTATTTAAGGATTTGTCTTCTATTATTATTAATGGATCCGAAAGATAATTTTTATGAGACACTTGGAATTAACCAAAAAGCAACCCACGAAGAAATCAAAAAAGCATATCGAAAACTTTCTCTCGAAAATCATCCTGATCGAAATAATAATGATCCGAAATTTGTAGAAAAATTTCAAAAAATAGGCGAAGCATACGAAACATTAAGTGATAAACAAAAAAGACAAGAATATGATATGATGCAAAACAATCCGTTTTTAAATGCATTTGGGGGAGGAGGCTCTGGCTCTACTAATGCAAACTTTCATAACATGCCTAATCCAGATGATATCTTTCAAGCTTTTTTTGGTGGATTAGGTGGAGAACCTTTTGGAATGCCGCCTTTTATGGGTGGATTAGGCGGTTTTGGTCCAGGTGTTAAAATACAAGCTTTTCATAATGGTGTTCCAGTTAATATAGCTATGAACAGAAATTCATTCATGGAAAATATGCAAAAACCGACACCCATTATTAAAAATGTAATCATTCAAATGGCACAAGTATTATCTGGTGGTAATATACCCGTTGATATTGAACGATGGATCATGGAAAATGGGAATAAAGTTTTCGAGAAAGAAACTTTATATATTCCAATCCCTAAAGGGATCGATGACAATGAAATTATCTTATTAAGAGAAAAAGGGAATATCTTAAATGAAAATATGAAAGGAGATGTAAAGATTTTTGTAAAAGTAGAAAATAAAACGGAATTCGAGAGAAAAGGATTAGACCTTCATTATTCAAAAATTATTTCTCTCAAGGATGCATTATGTGGATTTACTTTTGATATTAATTATTTAAATGGAAAAATATATACGTTAAACAATCATGGTGGAAATATTATACGACCAAATTACAATAAAGTAATTCCAAATATGGGTCTTGAACGTGATGGTCATACAGGTAATCTTATCATCATTTTTCAAGTTGATTTTCCAGATAAATTGGATGAAGATAAAATGAACAAATTAAAAGAAATATTATAAATCTTTAATGATAAACACTATACAAAGGTAATCGATCGATGATATTTTGTCCTACAACTTCAATTAGATGTTGGATCCATTTACTTGAAAATAGATCAGTAATATTATCGTCGATAAAAACTCTTTGTGGAAATACTTTCGTACCGACTATAATATGTTTTATTAAAGCAGCATCCGAAATATCAATGAGAGGTAACCAAAAGATAGGATTTGTTTTGTATTTGTTTCCATCCGTATCAATAATCATGGCTGGACATACATAATCATCCGGCATATAATCTAACAAACAATTATCACCTTTTGGATATTCAGTCGAATTGATAAATGTAAATGTAGAATATTTCATTAATTTTAATGTTTTTCTTTCTCTCGGGTTCCAATTGTAAATGCCTATACTACGAATATTTATTTCCTTATTCATTGGCAAAGAAGGAAGTTCTATGTATTCTTTTATGATATGAAAATTAGAACTTTCCATATGATTTTTTTTATTATCTTCATTTACGTATTGGTAATTCATTGTAAATATAATTATAGTTATATAATTATAGTTATATTATTTTTATGTTATTTTATTTTATGTTTCGTTTATTTCAATTTTTGGGTTATTTAGGTTGACCTTCAGGTTCATCAAACTATTTTCTTCATAATTTTTTCCATTTTTACCGCACATTGTATCATATTTTCTTGCTATATCACAATAACGATAGTCACGAACCAAACCTTTTTTTTTAATGATAATCCCTAAAAAATAATCCTCTTTGTATTTTATGATAGGAAATAATGAACATTTGCTATATTTATCACTAGATCCATTCATTTGATAAAATTTACAATTTATACAAAGATTGTGATTGTTTTGTGTAAGTGATATACACGATGATATCATTGATAATATCATTATAAAAAAGAATTTCATTTTGTTTAGTTTATATTCTTGTATATGGTTATATAATTACAACAAAATATCTTTAAATACGATTTGGTATATAATTCCAGGATTTATTTTTATCATGTAAAATAATATTTATGTATATTAAGGAGATTTCACTCCTTCGTTATGCACCCTTGGCTTAATGGTAGAGTAATGCATAGATTGTGAGTTCAATTCTCACAGGGTGCTTTGTTTTTGTTTTATTTTAGAAATAAAACAGAAATAAAATAAAATAATATAGATATATAAATGGCTGGCAGACCACGTATTATTCGTAGTATTAAATCTTATGTAAATCATATTGATGCTCACACCTTTTCAGGACCGATGAAAATGGGAACTAGTCCAAGTATAGGCGTTACAAGAAATTATTGGTACAATTATCAAACTCAGTGTAATCAGGATGCAAACGCAGTAAAAAAAAGTTATGCAAATATGGTTTTCTTGAATATTAATCCATCCCAAACACCTGTTTCTGCAGCATTTTCACAGTCTCATAAAGGCAATTTATTTCAAAATTATGGAACTGGATATGGGGTAGGAAAAATGGCACGTATGTATAATTATTAATAAATAGGTTCTTTCCATAAATAAATCCTTTCATAAATAAATCCTTTCATAAATAAATCCTTTCATAAATCTTTATCATAATAATAAAATATTAACTATTATATAAAATGTTATGCAAATATAAAAATATATTCGGAAAAGTTGGACAAGGTATACATTCTTATCGAATTTTCAATATAGCAATCATGGATGTATTATTTACCATATTAGCAGCATTTATCATTGCTTTATTTTTCCCAAAACATTCTTTTATTTATATTTTATTATTTTTGTTTATATTAGGAATTATTTTACATTATTTGTTCTGTGTTCCAACCACAATCGATCAATTATTATTTGGATCCTTTCATAAAAAGGATTAAGTGTATTATTTGTTATAACTGTAATAAATAATAATTGTAATAAATAATAATTTCGATAAATAATATATTTATATATAAATGCCTAACGGACAATTCTGGTACGGAAAAGGAGGGTTTTCTTTTAAAAAAAGCGGTGGCGGAGGTGCAAGAAAAAACCCACCAATCGGTCTTATTACTGGACAAGATTACAACATTTACAACAAATATGTTCCTGGAGCTGGTGTAGGAGGATTAAATACTTCAGTAAGAAGAGCAAAAATGATACGTGCAACATCGTGTAATTCTACCCAACGATGTGGTCAATTTTATCAACAAGTAGGTATTAATTGGTTAACCGTTTCTCAGTATAGTAAAAATAATGATTAATCAAATTCGATTTCGATTTATACAATAATAATACTAATAAAATAAAATAAAGAATAATAATAGAATAAATTTTATAATTAATCTTTTTTATAAAATTTATCAATCAATAAAACCAATAATTTAAGAAATTTTTCTACTAACAATTTCAGAAGAAACTATGTAAATCGAATTCTCAGTAACAACGATATATTCTACTCCACTTTTGTAAAATTTAACAATCGGACTAGTATATTCATCTTCACTTTTTACTAACAACTTTTCACCAGTTTCTCTCACACCAATAAGGGATGTTTTATCCAAAGAAGATGTCCAATAATCTAACATAATAGGTTTATCCTCAATAATTGCTAATTTACTTGCATGTTTTAGTGTAATTTCACTAGGTAATTTAAAATTATTTTCGGTAGGTTGACTTTGGTTCGTAGGTTGAGAAGGTTTCTCTGACATTTCTTTATAACAATAAAAAAAATTTGTCTTTAAATCTTAATTTATTTAAAATAATATATATAAGAGAAGTTTATTTCAAATGACTTCCAATTTTCAGAAAAATTCTGAAGTACAAAATAATTTTATTTTAAATAATCCGGATAATTATAAAAAAAAACTGGATTATCTTTGGAAAGAAATCATCGATAAATATTTGGAAGTAATTATGGAATATATCAAATATATCTTTGAAAATATTAAAATAAAAAAAATAAATCTTTCTAAATATATTATCATACGTGGATTAGATACACTCACACATGTTTTTCGTTTTTTGTTATATTATACTAAAAATTTAAGTATGACTTATTATAACGCCCAAAGAGCATTATATTACTATGTGGAATTCATCGATCAAATATCAGAAGAGGAAGTCTCTTATTTAAAGTTGAACTCCAACGATGCTATTTTATATGTTTACAAAAAAACGATTTATCAAATTAATGAAACATATCGCAATACAATGACTAGTTTAAAAGAGAACGATCAAAAAATATTCGATTTACTAAATGAATATATTTATATGTTTAAAACGATTATTATCGAATTTATCTATGAAAACGATTGGAACCCAACAAATCATCTACAAATAAATAAAAATATTGAAATTATTTATAAAAATTCAATGAATATAAATAAAAACGATCTTAAAAATCATATAAAATGGTTAAAAGAAGAAAAATGGAAAGTAAATGACGAAGCTATTTTACATCCTTGAATATTCATTTATCTATCTAATTATCTATTTATCTATTTATTCATTTATCTATCTAATTATCTATTTATCTATTTATTTACTCATTCATTCATCCTTCAATCTCTTGGGGAAGTATATTTGTATACATTATTTTTTTCCTGATTTTCTTTTTTTTCACTTCGTCGTATTTCGTTGAATAAGTGGTATTTAAACATTTGGCTATTTCACTATATTCTTCTTGAAATATATTCTTCAAGAAATCATAAATTTTAAATAAAATACTTTCGTCACATTTTCCAACAATAAGGACACTTCCCGTTCGAAACACCATAAAAGAAACCTCACATATATTTTTATAGATCGCTTTATTTTGTTCGGATATTTGTGAACCGGATTGTAAAGTAATATCTGGATTAAAATAAAATTTACATTGGATCCCTGGATAGGAGCATGGATCGTAGATCGCCTGTATATTGTATTTATATCTTAATATATCGTAAAATACCTCGCGATTAATATAATACCCACAATTAAAATTCGAATTAATAAGAACCGTTTCTGTTGTATCTTTTTTATAATCTAATGGTTCGCATGTATTTTTAACGACCGGTTTTAATACGAAAATAATATATTTTAATATTTTCTGAAAATCTTCTTCTTTTTGTATTCCAGGTATTTCTAATTTACCTGTATTAAATACTTTCACATGAAACTCCTTAAAATTTTCCCCGATTTTTAAACGAAGAATTAATACAAAACAATTATAAAACGCACTTTTTTTTTTATTTCGATAACATATAATATCTTTTTTAGAAAGTCCAATACTTATTTTACGAATATCCTTGAAAATAATTCTTTTTGAATGATCGTTATATTCATTTTCACTATTTGTATTATCAATGTGGGTAATAATATGTTCTTCAAAATACTTTTCTTTTGTTAAACGTATTTGTATATCTTTTAATTCATCCACCGTCAAAGAATTCAATTTAATTTGTTTTTTAATGATACCTTCCCTTGCATCAGAATATTCGATAATAGGTATATCCCAAAATATATTTTTAATGTCGATCGGACTATTTAAATAAGAAATATTTGTTTTTGTAGAAATATAAATAGGGGTACAATTTGGACATTCTTCCTCATTTCCATTTACACTATCTTCTTCTTCTACATGTAAATCTACGAAATTATCGATATTATCCTCATCATCTAGTACCATTTTTGAATTATTTTTTTGTTCATTGTTATCATCCTTTTTATCATCCTTTTTATCATCCTTTTTATCGTTATATTTTTTATTTTTTATATTTGACTGTTCATGATTGGTTGGTTCGTTATTAGTATTTCCTAATAAAAACATATTCCATTCATCATCAATGTTTAATACTGACTTATTTTTCGACGATGATTTGTTAATTGAATGCTGCATTCTTATTCTTTCTTAGATAACCTTTAAATTATTTCAATTCTTTGAATTATTTATTTTACAATTATTTTTATATTACTATAGAATAAATGATTTGTGAAAAATCAAATCCTATACCAGTACCAAAACCAAGAACAAAAAATAATATTTATAGTTTAAATAATACTATTTTTGACCCAAATAATAGTTCACCTCCAAATGAGTTTATGTTAAAACTAAAATTAAGATCTATTATCTATAATGATAATTCTTCCTCTTGTATGTTTTTTCCATCCAAAGAAAAGATAATTCAAAAAGGTTCGATTGATTATTTTTCTTCTAATTTACATCCTTCTTTAGAAAAAAAATAAGATAACTTTGTCAGCGTATAATTTATATAATACAAATTTTTACATTTTTGAACATGAAGTAAATTTTCAACAAAATCCAAAAATTCTGAATTAATTTCTCTATTCAAAACGATATAATTCAAAAAGTTTTTAATAATATTTTTTTTATCAATATTATATTTTATACTTATTTGCTGAATATATTTATTTTGTTGTGTTAAATTATTTTTTTTTATTTTATCGATCATCTCGAGCCATATCTTTTCATTCATTACATTTATTTTATTTAAATTATTTTGATTAATTTGTATAAAATTTATCATACTTCGAATATCAGACTTATAAATTTCTTGTATATAAACAAGTTTTTGTCGTTCAATTCTTATGTTTTCTCGATAAAAGATATTTTGTAAAAAACTAATAATATCTTGTTTAGGCAATTGATTAAATTGTAATTTTATAAATTCATTTTGAAGTTTTTCATCAATTCGACTGATATAATTACAAATTAAACAAAAACGAACATTCTGTGAGTAAAATTGAAGTAAATAACATAAAGACTGTTGTGCGTTTTTAGTCATATAATCTACCTCGTCCAAGATGACAAACTTTAGTCCTTTCGAAAAAAGATTTTTTGAGTTGACAAATTGAAGTATTTGATTTCGAATAATATCAATTCCTCTTTCATCCGATGCGTTTAAATGTATAATTAGCCCTTTATCCTTTATGTTTAATTTTTCCTGATATGCTTTAATTAAATTAATAATCGTAGTAGTTTTACCAGTTCCTGGGGGACCATATAATAATAAATTCGGGAAATAAGATGTTTCAATAATATTTTTTAAAATCTTTTTATTCAATGGATCTAATACGATTTCTTCAAAATTCGAAGGACGATATTTTTCCATCCAAGGAGAATGAGTGATACATTCTGAATTTTTTTTTATGTAATCATCCATATAAATGATTAGTCGATTGTTTTTATATGAATATTGTATAAATACATTTTAAAAACAATTTAAACCAAAAATATATTAATATTTATAAAATTATTTAAATGACCACAAAAAAAGGAAAAGAAAAAAAAATAAAAAATATAGATATTGAGACAAAAATAGAGTCAATTGTTGAAACAAATACCAATATTGAGACAAATATTGATACAAATATTGAAACAAATACCAATGTTGAAACAGAGATCGAAAAAATACCGAATGAAAATATTAAAAAAAGAGGAAGAAAACCAAAAGGAGGAAAAATAGTTCAACAACTTTTATCGAACGAAAATAATAAAGAAAATAAAATAAACATTATATTACATTTAAAATGTTCTATGAAAGATTTACAAAATGATAAAGACACACCTTTAGAATATTATAATTTTATGAATGATTTTCATTATGAATATGTAAAAAATGAACCTTTAAAAAATGAAATTTTAGAAAAATATAATACGAATGACTTATACGAAACAATAAATGAAGATAATACAGAAAAAAATGTAAAAAACTCATACGACCATTCTTTAGATAAAGGAGAGAGAAACATTAAAAAGGAATTATGGAATAAAATTAAACAATTGCAGCATAATTTACATATTAATAACACCCGAGATAAAAAATCCGCTTGTTTTTGGTGTACTTATGATTTTGATAATCCACCTATTTATATTCCAAAACATTATTTGAATAATTCTTATCATGTTTATGGATATTTTTGTAGTCCTGAGTGTAGTGTTGGTTATTTAATGGAAGAAAATATTGACCATTCCATTAAATTTGAAAGATATCATTTATTAAATCATATTTACTGTAAAATTTATAATTATAACCGAAATATTAAACCTGCCCCAAAACCGCATTATTTATTAGAAAAATTTTGTGGAAATTTATCCATTCAAGAATATCGTAATTTGTTGCATAATGAACGACTTTTTTTAGTAGTAGATAAACCATTAACACGAATTTTACCTGAATTACATGAAGATAATGATGATTTTATTATTAATTATAAAATGATCCCTTCGTCGATTTCTCAACAAAATAATTCAAGTTCGTCTACCAATTCTTATTTATTGAAGAAAAAAATGAATAAAAGTGCGGATAAGTTCAATTCGAATAATGATTTATCTTTATGTAAACAATAAATCAAAAGATCAATAACCTATCTAATATATATTATTTGTGTAAAAAAATATATATTCTATGTATATATAGGTTGATATACATAGAATAATTATGATACCAAAAATAATTCATAATATATGGATGGAAGGGTATGAAAAGATGCCAGAAGAAATCAAAAAAAAACAATTATACGTAAAAAAAATAAATCCAGAATGGGAATTTATCATTTGGGATCATAGTTCCATTCTAAATTTACTTAAAAAATATCCGGATTTTCTCTCGATGTATAAAAGATTACATAAATATATTCCTTTCGATCCGAATGGTCATGAAAATCATAAAGAGGAATTAAATCGAACAAAAAACAATATGATTAAATATATCATTTTAAAAGAATATGGTGGCGTTTATTATAACATTCATTTGTCTTGTTTATTTAATTTTAATGAAATATTTGAAGACACGAATTTGGATAAAGAAAATAGCATGTATTTAGTAAAGAATAATAATTTTTATTCGAATTATTTATATTATATTTATCCATTTTTTAATGAAACCGAAATAAATACTCAATTTATGGCTTTTTCAAAAAATCATCCGATCTGGGAAAATATTTTTTCGAAATTGAAATCATTACGAAGTGAAAAACAAATGGATGCTATTTTAGATGATATGATTACATGTGATAATGACTACTCGATTGTTTATTTAATAAAAAAAGGAGATTGTTTTCAAAAAAGTAATGATCTTTTCTCTCGTTCCTCGTTTTTTTTCAATCGCTATTTTCAAATTTTTCATTGTTATTACAAACAAATCTATCTTTTGTTAATCGTTTGTTTATCTGTATATTTTATTCATCATATTACCGTTTTTAATAGTGAAAATTTTGTCTTTCCTTCCGTGGTACCTTTTCAATTGTTGGGTGAAACAAAGGGTGAAACAAAGGGTGAAAAGAAACCAAAATCGAAATCGAAGAAATAAATTATACATTTGAAGAATTAAACCCGCACTAAAGGTGCGGGTTCATTCTTAAAGTATCACTGGTTTACAGATTTAAAACCGCCATTAAAAGGCTGTTTTAAATCTTCAACGGTGTAAAACCTTAATATTTTGGTGGTACATAGATGAAATTACGAATTTGACGATAGATTTCCTGGTTTTTTGTTTTTGCAATCGATGTTTTTTTATCTACAATACCTAAATAACTTTTTATCACAAGAATATGATCCTCATTATATTCTTGTAATTTTTGTTTTGTTTCTTCCTCGGAATAATTCGTTTGTCTCATAATAATTTGTATTTTTTCTTCGATTGTTTCCATTTTTACTTTTTTACTTTTCTATAGAAAAAGAATTAATATATTTTGATTTACCGAAGGCTTTTGATTAGTCCAAAGGCTTTTGATTAGTCGAAGGCTTTTGATTTTTCACATAAAAACGATTGAATGAAATGTTATCTAAAAAATTGATTTAAAGATTGTTTTTGAATAAACATTCATAAGTACTACTTAAGAAATTAATCATGACAGAACAAATCAATTCAAAACCGCTTTTAAAAATATTAAAGAATATTCTTAAATATGGAATGAGAAATAAAAAAGATAGTAAGCAGTTATTGGAAACAGTGAACTGCGTATTAACCTTTGGAGTAGATAGTATGATGAACGAATATATCGAAAAAAATAAAAAAAATGATTTTGAAAAAGATGAGATTTATGATGAAAAGGTAGATTTAATAAGTGAAAATGATTACGATGACGAAAATGAACCAACTGAAGATAAAAAAGATAAAATGAACAAAATAAATAATTCTCTAAATAAAAATTCAAAGCAAATAGTCGAATTAAAAACTTTAATTGAAAGTAATAAACAATATATGGAAGATCAAACCCAGGTTATATCTAAAGTAATAAACAATATGAATGCTTTAACAAATAAAATCCAAGAATTAATTGACGAAAAAGCTAGTCAATCCAATTTAAAAGTCTTAATTGACGATAATAATTATTATATGAAAGCACAAACTAAATTAATAGCTAAAACAATGGAAGATATCAAAATATTAGCAAGTAAAATTGAAAAATTAGAAAATGAAAAAACGGTTCAAAATATAGATACAAAAGAAAATATTACTTTAGAAATTACAGAAAGTGAAACAAATGATCTTGAAGAAAAAAATAATTCTTATTTGAATGATTTAACGAATGAGGTTGTAGAAGAGGAAGCTGAAGAGGAGGAAGAAGAGGAGGAAGAGGAGGAAGAAGAAGAGCAGGAAAAAGTGGAAGAGGAAGAAGAAGCTGAAGAAGAGGAAGCTGAAGAGGAGGAGGAAGAGGAGGAAGCTGCAGAAGAGGAGGAAGAGGAAGAGGAGGAAGCTGAAGCTGAAGAGGAGGAAGAGGAGGAGGAAGCTGAGGAAGAGGAAGCTGAAGAGGAGGAGGAAGAAGTTGAAGAAGAAGAAGCTGAAGAGGAAAAAGAAGCTGAAGAGGAGGAGGAAGAAGTTGAAGCTGAGGAAGAGGAAGCTGAAGAGGATGAAGAAGAAGCTGAAGAAGAAGAAGAGGAGGAAAAAGTTGAGGAAGAAGTTGAGGAAGAAGTTGAGGAAGAAGAGGAGGAAGATGAGGAGGAAGAAGTAATCGAAGTAACGATTAATTCAAAAACATATTACACTACAGATAATAAAAATGGTGAAATTTATGCAGATGATAATGGTGAGGTAGGAGATAAGGTAGGACAATTTAAAAATGGATTAGCCATATTTTTCAAAAAATAAAATATTCAATAATATAATTTTATAAACAATATAAACATTAATTTATAATTAAAATATAATTCGGATTAAAAATTATGAGTTTAATCATTGATGTAATTATAAAGGTGTTAACATTCAATACTTTTTTTACTATTTATATGACGTATCTTTATCTATACGATAAAGAGCAATTTCAAGAAACGGTATTAAATATTACCTATTTTTTGATTAAAACAGCTAGTTATATACAATTATATTCTAATAAGATACATAATTTGTATATCGATAATATGGAAGCCTATATTTTAAATGAACAAAAAGAACAAAAAGAAGAATCGGATGATGACAATCAGGTGGAGAATGAAGAAATAAAAGAAACAGTTATTTCTTATACATTTGAATTTATTAAAAATAATGAAATTGTATACACAACAAATAAGGATGAAATAATAAATAATTCATCTTTATCTGTTGATTTTGATTTTATTAATTGTATGATTGATGAAAATGGAGTGTTACTTAATAAAATTTTTTATGAAATACCGAAGAATGAAGAAGATTTGAAATATAATAAGATTGATTACAATGTTCGTTTTTGTACTATTTTTAATAATAATTATGATGTTGAAGATAACACCTCATATATGATTAAATTGGTAGATGAAAAATATTATTTTTGGATTGAAAATAATTTAATTTGTAGGAATTTTTTAATTTATTTTTTGAAAAAATATTATAATATTTATATTACTTTGGATAAATTACAGAAATTAGATTTACAAATCATTACACAAGACATGACAATCCATAATATTCCATTAAATAGAACAGACTTATTTAAAATTTTACAAGATGAAATATTTGAAATTGTAGAAGAAGAATTAACTGTCGAAGAGGAAGATGAAGAATTAACTGTTTATGAGGAAGAAGAAGCTGAAGAAGAGGAGGAAGAAGATTACAATGATATGCCTTCTTTACAAGAAAATAGTACCGATGATGACGAGATAGAATTAAAGGATGAAGAAGAAATAATTCCAGAAGAACCAATAAAAGAAGAACCAATTGTAGAACATGAAGAACCAATTCTAGAACAAGAAGAACCAATAAAAGAAGAACCAATTGTAGTACAAGAAGAACCAGTACAAGAAGAACCAATAAAAGAAGAACCAATTGTAGAACATGAAGAACCAATTCTAGAACAAGAAGAACCAATAAAAGAAGAACCAATTGTAGTACAAGAAGAACCAGTACAAGAAGAACCAATAAAAGAAGAACCAATTGTAGAACATGAAGAACCAATTCTAGAACAAGAAGAACCAATAAAAGAAGAACCAATTGTAGTACAAGAAGAACCAGTACAAGAAGAACCAATAAAAGAAGAACCAGTACAAGAAGAACCAATTGTAGAACATGAAGAACCAATTCTAGAACAAGAAGAACCAATTCTAGAACAAGAAGAACCAATTGTAGAACATGAAGATCAAACCACAGAAGAAACATACGAAGATGAAACTTTTGATGAATATGTTGAAAATATTCAATATGAACCAATCGAAGAGGAATTATAATTTTAGTATGAGATAAATCTTAACTATTTAAAAAAAATAAAAAAATAAATAATTTAAAAATAAAACAACTTAAAAAATTGAATATTAATTATATATATGGTAACCCTGTACACCAATACAATGGACGTACTTACAGAAACCAACTTTGTAAATGAAAATTTGCATGATTTAGAAATACAAGAAGAGCAACAATTTCATCCCCTATCAAGTAAGTGGACTTTATGGGCACATTTACCCCATGACATCGACTGGAGTATAAAAAGTTATAAAAAAATATATACTTTTGAACACGTAGAAGAAACAATCGCAATTATAGAGACCTTACCTGAAATATTAATAAAGAATTGTATGTTATTTATTATGCGTGATGGTATTAAACCTATTTGGGAAGATACTAAAAATCGTAATGGCGGTTGTTTTTCGTATAAAATTTCAAATAAAGATGTTTATCATGTTTGGAAAGAACTTACTTATGTAATGGTAGGAAATACAATCAGTAAAGAAAATTCATTTGTAAATAGTGTTTCAGGTATTACCATATCACCTAAAAAAAATTTCTGTATTATTAAATTATGGATGTCGAATTGTTCAAATCAAAATCCAGAAATAGTTACTCAAGATATCAAAGGATTAACTTCTCAAGGCTGTTTATTTAAAAAACATATTCCAGAATATTAATATTTACGATATCATTGATTATATCCAGATTTTATAATGTATAACATAGAATATAAAAAATTGATAAAAAATTGAAATGTTTTTATGTTTTTTATTTAAAAACATAAAATATAAAATGTCAATTATTAAATTAAATCCAAGCGCAAAATCCTGGTATCCTTCTTCTAAAAATATGCACGGAAAAGAAATCGACCAAATTATGAGAATGACTTATGAAGAATTCAAACATGCTATTTTAGCAGATACCTTACCAGTTGTTATTCCTATCAAAAAAGAAAATAAAGAAAATAAAGAAAATAAAGAAAATAAAGAAAAAAATAAATTTAGCAAATCAAAACCGTTATTATTACGTGATACAAATAATCATCATTCTGATTATATTGAATGGGCATATTCTCATCGAGATCGACTAAAACATATCGATATAAATGAATTATTTGTTTCATCTCCTTATTCTTTCATTCCTAAAAAATATATGGATATGGATGAATATCTTGAAGAAATTTATGAAAAAGAAAATGCTGAATGGAACAAAAAACATGAAGAACTTTTTCAAGAAGAAGATGAGTTTTTACCAGAATGGATGGATAATTCAATTTCATTAACTTAACTTGTATTGAATGTAACAAACAGTTTCCATATCAATTATATTCAAATCAATATTCTAAACATCATTTATGCGATCGTTGTTATGAAGAAAAAGAAAATCATTAATAAAATATTCATATTTACTGTTATAAAATATTTATATTTACTGTTATAAAATATTTATATTTACTGTCATAATTCGTATTCATATTTACTGTTATAAAATATTCATATTTACTGTTATAAAATATTCATATTTACTGTTATAAAATATTCATATTTACTGTTATAAAATATTCATATTTACTGTTATAAAATATTCATAATTTCGTATTCATAATTAGTGTTGTAAAAATTAAGTAAAAATAAATAAAAATAATTATATTTATATAATTATTTTTTTATCAACCAATTATTAAACTGGGAATGGTCGTTGATTTTTAGCGATGACTAATGGTTCTGGTATATAAACCGGACCCTTCTCGTAAATATTTGCACTTTTTAATTCGCTAATTTCAGGTACAAAACAAGGTGCGGGATTTACCAAATTTGTGGAATTGATCCCAAATAAAAAAGATTCGGTATCTGCCGCATTATAAGACAATTGGTTCCAGGGTATTTGTGCTGGTAATAATCCATTTCCAGCAAATTTCGTGTTATACGCCTGACCATATTGTGAGTATTTATATAATGTATATTTTTCAGAATTACGAAATTCTCTTTGTTCTAAACAATAATTCCCAGGAGTATTTTTATTACGTGTAGAAGCCATTATTCTAATATATATAAATTTTTAAAATAATAAAATAAAATATTATGATTGTATTATTTTCACACACCTATATTTTTCAATATCGAGAAAAAACAATAAACAACAAGTATTAAAAAATACGTTGTATTTCTTTTTTCAATAATTGAAAATGATCATGATCGATTGTACCTTTTTCCAAAAATTCACAAAAACAAGGATGGGAAAGATATAACAGATCCATCGAAAACATCATCATAAGTCCCATTTCTGGATCTTCACCCCCCAATTTCTCCATGAGTGCCTTAAATCCTTTATCTTTTTCAAGTTTTAAATATAAATCATGAATGATGGGATTTATATTATCACCAATAAATTCGTTTTCTGTTTCGATGCCGAAAATATTTAATAAATCATCTTGGTAAATTTTTTTCTCTAAATAATATTTTTCTTCTCCAGAAAAACTCTGGAATTCTTCCTTTTCCGTTAATTCCTTCTTATCTTCATAATTATGATAATTGCATTTGTAAAAAATATTATATGAAACATTTGGACTTTCTTCCATCGTCGTGATAATATTTTTTACATGAAAGTTTTTAAGTTGTTTCAAAATAAAAGATCTTCAAAAACTCTTAAATGTATTGATCGTTGGTATGTTGATTAAAATAATCCTTGTCTCTTGTCAATTCGCGTGATGGAACACCTCCGCGTATCCATCCTTTACTTGCTTCCCCTTCTACCGAGTAAATAGGATTATTAATGCGATTTTTTATGTTTGATAAAAGAGGAGTTGTATGATAACTTAAATAACTTTGTTCACTTAAATTATTCACACTACGTTTATTTACGATCTGTTCTCCTTGTTGGATCTGTGCTTCAATCACTGGATTTACAGCACCTCTGCCTAAAAAAGGAACGGTTGCAAAAGGACGTTGAAATAAATCAATATGACATCTTGGATGCGTTTGAATACTTCCAATTTGTAGGTTGGAACTCTCGTCGATGTTACATCCACCTGCACCAGAATTCATTCCACCATTATAAAAAATACCTGGTTGACTTGTTGCTAAAGTAATTGGATTCTTCATAGAACAATCATTAGCAAAATAATTCTGTAAGGTATAATTACATGATTGAACATTTTGAATGGTATCTTGATCAATACAACAATTATCTAAACCAATACGTGACATATTATCAAAAGTATAGTTGTATGAATTTGACATTTTTATTATATATAATATACTTTTAGAAAAAGTACAATGAAACCTATTTATAACCTTCAAAATTTCGATGAATGGATTTCATAAATATTATTTCTTCTAAAATTACATAGAACAAAGAACATGGAACAAAGAACAAAGACCAAAAAAATTAATAAAGAATATATCTATAATTATCCTTAACCGCCTGGATCTTTCCTTCTTCGGTATCTTCTTTACCACTTGGCATATCACCATATAAGAAATTCGCAAAGGCTCCTTGATCATTTGGTATTTTCGTATTTGCCGTTGAAAAAAAAGAACGGTTTGATTGATCTAAATAAAACTCGTCGGTTAAACTACTAAATAATTGTTTATTTGTATTTTTAATCCCTGGGTTCATAAATTGAACTGATTTTTTCACGGATTTTGTAATATCTTCTCCTACATCTACATTAAAAGATGGTGGTGCTGCTTTTCGGTTCGGATCATCTAAATATTCAGTTAATAAAACATTACTAAATGGATTTTTCTTTGTTCCTTCTTGAAAATCTTCTTTCAAATAGGTTTCTAAAGTTTCTGGATTTGTAATGATAATCGAAGGATGATAACTTTGATTTTGGTTTTCTATTTCATTTGTATTATCATTTATATCATTCAATTCAAACCCTTCTTTCCATCTAATTTTAGAATTTGTTATTTTCTGTTTACGTAATTTATATAAAAAAAGGATGATCACGATTGTGATGATACCAGAAATAAGAATTTTAGTTGAAAATGTTATTAAATATCCTAAAATAGTAGCTATAAAAACTAATCTAGTAATCGCATTTAATTTTTGTTCATAAACCATCGTTTGACTAGGAAATATTTCTCCTATATATTTTTTATTTAATAAAATAGTTGGGTCATTTATCCAAAAAGGTATCATCGATTTATTATTTGTATTCATATATAATATACTTTTAAAAAATATACTTTTAAAAAATATACTTTTAAAAAATATACTTTTAAAAAATATACTTTTAAAAAATATACTTTTAAAAAATATACTTTTAAAAAATATACTTTTAAAAAAAGTATAGCAAAATGCAAAATATACTTTTAAAAAAAGTATAGCAAAATGCAAAATATACTTTTAAAAAAAGTATAGCAAAATGCAAAATATACTTTTAAAAAAAGTATAGCAAAATGCAAAATACAATAAAATATATATCTAAAAATCAAAAAAGTCGATCGATAATTTGATAAGTACTCGTTTTTTTATCTGCGTTTAAACATTCAGATAAATATTCGTAAATTTCTATATATTCTCGATTATCATAATATTCTCGGCATGTATAAATATCAAAAGAGAGAAATTTTCTTTCTGGAAAGGTATGTATCGAAAGATGTGATTCGGACAATAAATAAAGAAGGGTGTTACCTTGTGGACTAAATTCCTTTTGAATTTTATCAATAATTTGAAACTCGTAAAAAATACAAATAAATTCCAACATTTTGTCTAGTTTTTCTTGATTATTTAATAATTCTGTATTTTGAATATTTTTGAAATCACATATCATATGTTTACCAGCCTTTACACTATCTTGAAACATTTTTAATATAAATATATAATAGATAACAATAAAAAATAATATTTATATCTATTTTACATATTCTTTTTTTTACATCTTCTTTTTTATCTTTCTTTTTAGAATCTATTTAGTATGCATTCAATCAATCAAAATCTAATAAATTTATGGCGGCATTTACATGATTATTTACATGATTATTTTTACATAATTGTTCGGTTAAATAATCAATAGTCATCATTTTATGGTTCATATCTTTCTCCATTTTTGCAATGATCAATCTTTGATTTTGGATGGTTGTTTTTAGTTCTTCATTTTCAACATAATAATTTGCTTTATTCAAGTTCAGATTTATTAACCATTTTTGATGATTTTTTGTTTTTGTATGAGCTGAAAATACGGAATACGTATCGTATATTTTATCTTTTCTTGTTCCACAAGGACATAATACCCCTTTCTTTATGATATGAAAAGACGGAATACGATCAATATAATTTCCATTATTATCCATACTTGGACTATAAATATCTGGTTCAATCACTAATTCCATAAATAACAATAATAATAATACTTTATCAATTTGTATCGTATAAAAATTTATTTTCAATTTTCTCTCTTTTTATCTTTTATCTTTTATTATTTATGTTATAAAAAAGATTATAAACAATTTAATATCTATAAATATAAAAATAAAGATAAAATGCAGAAAATAGAAACCGGTCTTTTTATTTTTCGCAGAGATTTAAGAACGGTTGATAATAATGGTCTTGAATTCATGAAAAAAAAATGTAAAAATATTTATACTATTTTTATTTTTACTCCAGAACAAGTATCTAGTTCCAATCATTTTAAATCAAATAACGCGGTTCAATTTATGATTGAAAGTCTATTTGATCTCTCTTCCCAGATTGAAAAACAAGGAGGAAAATTATATTGTTTTTATGGAAAAAATGAAAATATCGTCGATTTATTTATTCAAAAATTAAATATCCGTTACATCTGTTTCAATAAAGATTATACTCCTTATGCTTTAGAAAGAGATGAAAAAATAGTTGATCTTTGTCAAAAAAGAAAGGCAGAAATAGATATTGTTCCAGATTATTATTTACATGAACCTGGTACCATTTTTTCTGGATCGAAAAAACCATATCAAAAATTTACTCCCTTTTATGAAACTTGTCTGAAAAAACATATCGAAGAACCGAAAAAATCACATTCCTTTCCTTTTGTAATAACCAATCAACATTTAGAACATAAAATCACCCTTGAAGAAGCATATAAAAAATTTGTCAATCAACCAAATCCAACTATTTTACTTCATGGAGGGAGAGAAATTGCGTTGAAAATATTGAAATCTTCCGTAAAAAAACTAAGTCACTACGATGCTACCCATAATAGTTTAGATGAAAACACCTCGCAACTTTCACCTTATATTAAATTTGGTTGTTTATCCATCCGTGAAGTTTACAAAACATTTCAAAAGAATAAAGCTTTCGTGAGACAACTCATCTGGCGTGATTTCTATATGAATATTCTATATTCTTTTCCTTATGTGTTACATGGAGCAATGAAACCGAATTACAATAAAATACGTTGGCATTCAAGTACAAGTCATTTTGAATCATGGAAAAAAGGTCTTACTGGATTTCCAGTGGTAGATGCTGGAATGCGTGAAATGAATGAAACAGGATATATGCATAATCGTGCAAGATTAATTGTTAGTAGTTTTCTAGTAAAAACATTACTGATTAATTGGCAAAAAGGAGAGAAATATTTTGCCCAAAAATTGGTTGATTATGATCCCGCGTCAAATAATGGAAATTGGCAGTGGACCGCTGGTACAGGTGCGGATTCGCAACCATATTTTCGTATTTTCAACCCTTGGGAACAGGCAAAAAACTACGATCCAGATGCAAATTATATTAAAAAATGGATACCTGAATTACGCGAAGTTCCGATTAAAGATATTTTTCGATGGGATGAAAAATGTACCGAATATAGAAAAAAAGGCATGAAATATCCTTGTCCAATCGTTGATTATTCCACCCAAAAAGAAGAAGCATTAAAAATATATAGTTCACTTTTTCATTGATGTTACAATTGAATGATATCTCGATATTTATCAACTAATATACTTATACATATTGGTCCATTCTCATCATAAGAAGTAAATTTTACTTGTAAATGGGGTTTAAGTTCCGTCTTGTTACCCACATATCTACAATTTCTAGTATTTACGCTTAAAATTTGATCTACTCGAAATATTTTTTTATCTTCGTGTCTAGTTATCTTTTTATCATTCAGTTTTTCTAATATAAAATTCAACGTTTCAACACTTACACTTAATTGATTGGTTAACATTCCTCTAATTTTATTTGAGTAATTTTCAATAATAATATACTTATTGAAAATTATCATCGTTTCTTCAAAATATAATCAATTTTTTGTAAATACTAGTTATCTGAATTCGGTGTAATCCAATAACCATTCAAATTTTGATATACATTTTTATTATTACCTCTGTAAAACATGATCCAGATCGAACAATTACCGCTTCCGCAAATAATATATTTACACTTTGACATCATAATTGTAATTGCTAAATAATTCTTTGAAAATACATCAATCTTATCTCTGAATAATTTATCGACCGTATTGATACATTTATTCATATGTCTTATTTCGTCTTTCAAATAAAATGAATTTTCAGGAAACAAAGATAACATTTTTTCAATAAATTCTGTTTCATCACTTTGAATTAGAAATTTTGTTTTTGGATTTTTCTTTACTACTTCTTGGGCATGAATTACATATTCGTCATATTCACAGATACTCGTTTCTGTAATTTTATCATTTCCTCGATAAAATAATACACATGTATTTTCATAATCTACATGGTATTTTAGTTTCATATCTAAAATATTTTTAGTAATTTCATTTGAAGGAGAGAAATATTTTACGATAAATGGAGAAATATCTAGATAATTTAAACGAGAATAATCGATAAATTGATAAATATGGAAATAATCTATTTTTTTTACATATTCAATTTTACCATATTTTTGATAATCATGAAAATAATCAAATGTTATATCTTTATTTGTATTTAATTTATACCACATAAATTGGTATGAACTATCAACTGTATCTGGTAATTTTTTATTAGAGTTGAAATATTGTATAATTTCATGAAGTCTTACACTACAACAAGAGAAAAATCCACAATTATGTTTCACAAATAAACATACTGAAGGTTCTTGATTCATAATAAATATATGTTTATTTATATTTATATTTCTTTTTTAGATTTATCTTTATTTTTGTTTTTTTGTTTTTTTTGTTTTTTTTGTTTTTTTTGTTTTTTTTGTTTTTTTTGTTTTTATTTCTTGGATTTTCCTTTCTTTTTTTTAGTGGATTTTTCTTTTGTTGGATCTGCTTTATCATTGTCAAATATTTCTACTAATTGTTCTTCCGTGAAAACAGGCTCTGGATTATTTATGATTTCGTTTTTTTCCATTTTTTCTTTTTTTCCTATATTTGCCTTCATGCGTTCTTTCATTTGTGCCATATTCATATTACGTTTTAATTGTGCTTCCATCGCACCCTTATTTAATTTTCCACCCATACCACCTAACCCCATTTTACTTAACATCGATTGAATATCATCCATTCCACCCATACCAGGAGTATTTTTCATACGATTAAAAATATCCGTTGCTTCCGCCATTAATTCACTTTCTTTGATTTCCCCTGATTTCATTTTACTGTCTAGTTTATCTCCCACATTTTTGACTAGTCCCATTAATTTTGTCGGATTTTTCAGTAGTTTTTGAAATACATCTTTAATATCTCCTGTATTATCCATATCTAAATTAAAACTATCGGCTGTTTCTTCTGCGATTTCTTTGGCTAATTGACCTAATTTACCGTTCATCATTCCAGAAATATGATCGTGTAATTGGTCAGCATTTGGAAATTTGGTGGAAGAAGACCCAGACTTTTCATCCTTTTGATCATCCTTCGAAGTTTCATCCTCTTCCTCTTCTTTTTCAGAAGACCCTTTTTCAAAAAGACCTTGAATTTGTTGCAACGTTTCTTCTAATTTACTCTTAAAATCATCATTATTAATGGCTTCAAATAATTTACTCGTATCTCCACCAAAAGACTCCTTGTTTTCTAAATTACCAATCACTGAAAAAAGAATTAATTGTAAATATTTCCAAATGGTATCTCTTGTTTTTTGACTAATATCTAGTGTCCATAACGTCTTAAAATGAATATGTGGTAAAAATTCCGTATCCGCTTCGCTATCTTCTTGGAAGATTTCTTCATTTTGATAAAGAAGATCAAAAAATCGCGGAGGAAATTTTTTCGTACAAAAACGATGTAATAATTGTATACTTTTACCTTGTGCTTCTAAATATTTCGTTTCTCTTTCTTCTAGACTTTCGATATATTCAAAATCTTTAGTTGATTTCCACCATTTTGATATTAATGGACAAAATTCTGGAAAAGAATTTTGTATATCTGTGACAAAATCCTTGATTACTTTGGTAAACTCTTCTGGAATTGTTTTTTTTTCGGTGTCTTTATTTTCAGTCATCTTTATATTATAGGTAATATACATATTTTTTTTTTAAGTCAAACTCGGAGATTTTAATAAAATAATATTCTTTATAATAATATTCTTATATAAAATTGATTTTCATATAAAAATAAGACCATATATATAAAAATTATACATATAAAATGAACAATACTAAAAAACGATCAGTAAGTTTGGGACAGGATCAATATACAATTGAAAATATACAAAAAAAAATACTTCAATCAAAAAAACAATCCGAATTATTAGTTTATTATTTGGATTGTATTCGAAATTATACGGAATTAACAGAAGAAATGATCGAAAAAATAGAAAATTTCGATGATCATAGTAAAATGTTAGTAATCAAAGAATTTAATAAAGCTATCAAAATTATAAATGGTTTATTTCACTAAAATATTCTTTACTTCATCTTAAACAAAGAATATTTTTCACAGTTGGTTCTACATAATGGACATTTTAAAGCAGTATCTTTTTCTTCAGCTTTTTGTAATAATTTTTGAAAACAAACTTTTCCAAAAATATGAGAACAATTCAATTGAACCATATTTTTATACGTATGCGTTTCTAAGCAAATCGAACACGTTTCGGATTCCAAGTGTTTTCTTTTCGTTTTTGTAATGGTTTTTTGAGGAGTATCTTTCTTGGTAATATAAAAATCCTCAAAATCTCTTGTTTTTGGATTATATTTAACAAATTTATTATGGATATTTAAATAATATTGACTAAGTTCCCAATAAATAGTAGCCTCATAATCTAGTATTTTATTCGGTTTTTCTAATGCATAATATTTATTATATAAGTCATCCATTTTTTGTTTTATTTTGTAATAAGTATCTGAACCATATGGTTCATCATCTAGTTTATTCGAATAATATTTGATCCCATAGTTATAAATATCATAATATTTATTTGTATCTTTTCTTAGTTTTTTAAATTTTTCTTGATACAACGACATATAATATTGGTGCTGTTCCATATATTTATCACCGATATCTTTATCATTTGGGTCCATTTGCTCAAGTATATTTTCTTTCTATTCTTTCTTGTTATTTGGTATTTGTTATTTGTTATTTGCTATTTGTTATTTGTTATTTGTTATTTGTTATTTATGCTTTTTATAACAAAATCATTTCAATTTTGTTCATTTATGAACGATTGGATATGGTGTGTATGAGGAAGAATTGCTACCTGGACGTGGTATAATTAGTCCAGTTTTGTTTGAATACATGGTAGAACCACCGCCACGACTACTTCTTCGTCTGAATGAACGACGACTGCTGCGTTTAGAACTATGTTTTTTTGAAGATGAAGAAGAAGAACGATTTTTACGAGTGAAATAGTAAAAACCAACCGCGCTTGCGCCTAATAATAAAGGTGCTAAAAGAATATTCATATTATATATAAATCAAAATATTATATCTTTTTATTAGAAGAAAAATAAAAATATCGTTGTAATCTATAAAACAATCAATCATCTCTCGAAAATATATTTACATGCATTATATTGTTGAATCTATTTTTGTAGGTTTTTATACCTTATTATTATTTTTACCCTTATCATATTTTATTCAAAATAGATGGATTTGTTTTTTTCTATTGGGGTTTTTCAAACATTTTCTTGGTTCCATCTTGAAAATTCATAATTATTATTGCAATCATGGATATCGTTGTACAATAAATAAAAAGAGAGAAAATTATGTTTATGATAAATCGTTTTTGATGATGGAATGTTTACTTGAAGGCATTTATTTTTTAGGATTGGGATTTCTTTTCTTTCATTGGTACAAGAAAAACCCTTTTTTCTTTATTTTTTTACTCGGCTTTTTTACTCATTTAATGGCTGAATTCATAGGTCTACATAGATACGTATGTCAATTCATATGTGTAAAGACAAAATAGACAAAAACAGACAAAATAGATAAAAAATAAAATAAATTATTATATATTTATTTTATTTGAATAAACCTTGTTACATTTAAAATACAGAAATAAATTTTGTAATTATGAGATCAAAAGAAATTTACATATATTTTTGTTGGAAATCTTCATAAGTAATAATAGGTATTCCATTTTTCTTCGCATCCAACACTTTTCCAGTTGTTTCATCGAGGTTTTTCACGATCACTAAGAAAGTATTTTTACTTACACTTGAACCTAATTTAGCTCCTACCTTTTTCAACGTTTCTTCCAAAGATTTGTCTCTGAACCCAGTGATAATAATTGATTTTTCAAATAAAGGAGACACGGTTGTTAATTCAACATTCGATGTATTTTTCTTTTCTTGATTGATCGACGACAATTTTTTTTCTAACCCAGCCGCTTTCATAAATTCAACAAATTCCCCAATTCTTGCAACAAAAGCTTCTGCACTCTTCGCCGCCATTCCTTTGATCGCTTTTAAACGATCCACTTTTTTAGAATCCGTTTCTTTCGACAAAAGAATATCTGGAACACCTTCCATAATTAATTCGATTTTTTTTTCACTGAACCCTCTTCCAAAGATATTCGATGCGGACATGAAATGAATGAGTGACGCTTCTTCCACCTTTTTCACAATACCTTCATAAATTTTTTGCGCCATTTTTTCCTTGAAACCGTCGACTTTCAAAAAATCATTTTTTTTCATCGCCAAAATTTCCGGTACAGATAAATAACCAGCTTGAATAATACGTAATACATTTCCACTACTTAGACCTTCCACCCCAATCCCTCTGAAAAATCCAGTAATATTTTTCTCTTTCACCGTTTCATCGGATCCAACATCTTCCAATCGAACATCCACATGAGTATCATTCCATTGATAAGGTACAGAAGGCATTCTTGCTTCTTCCGCAGGAACAATTACTTTTCGAATATAAGGAATTACGTCTCCACTACGTATAAGCTCAATAATCGCACCTACCCCAATTTTATGAGATTGAATAAACGCTCCGTTAAATCCAGTTGCATATTCAATACGGACACCACCTAAATGAATGGGTTCAATCTGAACTCGAGGTTTTAAATAACCGTCCTTACTAGGGGTCCAAAGAACATCTACCACTTTAGCTTCTGCTAGCTGATCAGAGAGAACCATTTTAAAAGCAAACGCATGTTCCGGATTACCAGATTTTCTAGGATAAATCTCATCATTGGTGACAATTACTCCATCGATTTCATAGGTATAATTCGTCCGCCAATCAACTAAGAAAGAAGATAATAATTCATTTGTGAGAGCCTTTTCCTCATGGTTCAATACACACTCTACATCTTTTAAACTTTCTAAAAATTTCATTTGCTCCGATGGTTTCAACACGGGTTCTATCACTTCATAAGCAACAAAACTCAAATCTTTGATTTTTTGATTGACTGTTTTATGATTAATGATTCCAGCAACCATGTTTCTTGGGTTCGCAAATTCCTTTGCATATTTATCTTGGAAAATCTTTTTCGTCACAATAAATTCTCCACGAATGACAATATTTTTGGTTTTTGGTAATTTCAAATAAGGGATTAAATGACTAATATCTTGACCGGTTTTACCATCCCCTCGTGTATATAATTTAGGTTTCGCTCCCTCCGTTGTATAAAGACCACTCACCCCGTCTAATTTACAAGAAAGTACATAAGGACCTTTATATTTTTGGGTCCAAGAAGAAAGCACTTTGGTATCAGGTTTAATTTTATCCATGGAAGCCATTTCATAAGGTAATTTTACTTTATTACGTTCAATCGGAGCACCAATTTCTACGATTGCCTCATTGGAAGGGTATTTATTTTGAACATATTCTTTTAAAATATCAAATTCATTATCCGTGATGATAGGGGTTGAATTGTAATAAGCTTTATTTGTTTCTTTAATCATAATAGATAAATGTTTTTCTTCTAATTTATTTAGAATATGAATTCCATTTTTTTTAAAATCATGAATGAGACATAATACAAATGGATCCACAACCAAGTCTTCTTTCTCTTTTTTCATTTTTTCTTTTTCCACATCTTGAATTTCTTCTTCCTCCATAATTAAAAGTTTTTTTTTTGAATTTGTCTTTTTCATAGTTTTATTAGAATCTATTTTGTTAATTGTTTTTTTTGTTTTTGTTTTTGTTTTCATTTTTTTTAAACTTTCTCCGTTATTCGAATGATTATTACTATTATTAATACTCATATGTTTATCTTCTTTTTTTACAAGAACCAAAAAAGGTCCATCGGTTCTCTCTTTGTCAGATTTGTATTCCATATATAAATAATCAATAATATTTTTTTTTACTCATAAGCCAAAGCTAATTTTGTTAAATTCTGCATATATTTAATAGTTTTATTCTTATCTTCTTCACGCATATTTCGAATAGGTTCTCTCAAACGATTAATCGTAGTCATAATTTTTTGTGATTGATCTGCATTTTGTAAATCTTCGCTATAATCTTTTTCCAAAAAAAAACGAATATCCCCTGATTCAATTTCCTTTTGATATTTATTTACAATAAATGTGGACCAGATTTTAATAATCATCTTTGGATTTGCTTTACGAATAAGAGATAATGAATTCTTGGTAGTTAAGATATCAATATCATCAGGAAAAACATTTTGAATATCATTTACAAATTCAAAGAAATGATCATTAAAAATGGTTAAAATGTTGGATTTATCTTTGGACATGTTTCTAAACTACTATTTAAATAACTAAAGAGAATTATTTAAGTTATTTTTACAAATTTAATTATTTATCCACTTTTAGAAAAAGTGGAGCAAAACCACTTTTAAAAAAAGTGGAGCAAAACCCCGTTGTGAAATTTTTGTTATATTTTTGTTATATTTTTGGTTAATCTTTTTTTACATAATCCCTTGTGAAATTTTTGTTATATTTTGGTTATATTTTTGGTTAATCTTTTTTTACATAATCCCTTGTGAAAATTTTTTTATATTTGTTATATTTGTTATATATATAAATATGACACTTCAATTTGCTAAAACAAAAGATAAATTACCAATGGATAGTGATCTTCAATGTCCTATTTGTTTAGAAGATATAAATCTTGATGAAATAAAAGATGGAACTCCGAATTGTGTAATATGTAATAATGGTCACAGAATTCATAATGACTGTTTTAAGTCTTCTACAAAAAATGAATGTCCAGTATGTAAAAATGATAAAATACGGTATTGTAAATCAAGTTTAGGTTATTCTTATGCTACAAGAAAAGGTGGTAAAAAAAATAAAAAAAGGACACATAAAAGAAAGACACATAAAAGAAAGACACATAAAAGAAAGACACATCAAAAAAGAAAAACATATAAAAGAAAAAATAATTAATCTACTTTTGAAATATAAAAAAGTATAAAAAATAAAATATTTGTTTATTTTTTTAAATATAAATTAAATAGGATTAAATATGACAACAATTAACTATAATATAGCAACACAGGATTTTTGCTCCACTTTTTCTTAAAAAGTGGATAAATATAACAAGTAAGTATAACAAAATATAACAAAAGCTTTTCAAGCATAGGGTTTTTGCTCCACTTTTTCCTAAAAAGTGGACTAAAAAGTGGAAAAGGTAGTCAAATCTTCAATTTTTTGGCGACAGCAAGGACAACTCTGTTCTTTATTTGTTTCTAAGGTTTTCGAAATACAATCATAACAAAATTTATGAGAACAATTTGTCATGTATACTTTATCTTTTTCAACGTTTTCATAACAAATCGGACATTCAATATCCGTCCATTTCTCGCATTCATCTGGTAATAATATTTTTTTATTTATTTTTAAAAGGAATGAAACTTCTACTGTTTGAATTTGGAGAGAAGGATAAGGGATCAATAAAGCTTCCACATCCTCATTCAAAATTTCATCAAACAATAAGATTTCTGGATGTTCTCCTGGATAATCTCTTTGAAATAATTCAATTTCATTCTTATAAACCTCATAATCTCGTAATATTTCATTACGTAAAGTAAACAACGTTGAATTCACAAAAGGTATGTTTGAAATTCTTTCGTAATAGGTTACATTTGATTTGTAATTAAAATAGTTGTACATTTTTCCATTATAATGAGTATAATAATAAGAAATAATATTTAATCGATCAGCTTTTTCATTTCCTTCTCGTTCTAGTCGATATTCTTCAAGTACTCTACGTTGTTCATCGGTTCCAGAACGATGAATTTCTTGAGAACGAATTCTCAAAATCTCTTGTATAATTTTATAGATCGAATAATTTTTATTTTTATCTGCGGAAGATGGAAATTTTATATCTAATACTACAAAATATAACATAAGAACTGGTACATCCATCGGATTAAGGGTAGCACCTCTTAAAAAGTGTTTCAAAATTACTTTTAAATCAGCAGGACTTTCATGTTTGTAATCACCACAAATATCGGTGAAACGTCTTACATTATTTTCTACCACCGTTTTTTCTGCCACATTACAAAACATAATATTATGACCTCGACAAAGACAAAAAGAACAACGTTCTCCTACTCTTCTTCTCGTATTTACTCTTCCAGCCGCAACGGCATAATCAATCAATCTTGGTTGTCCGTCGTCATGAAAACTTCTTCGGTATAAACTTTCTTCTCTCATTTCCATTAATTCATCATAAATAAGATCATCACGAATTCTGTCAATGGTAACATTAAATCCGTCTTCTTGTAGTCCTTGAATTATATTCATTTCAGATGTATTTTCAGCTTGTGGCATTTTTTACTATTTTTAATAACTTTAAACTTTTAATATTCTTTTAATAAAAAAATGAAAAATCATTTCAATTTTTTATTTTACAATAGGTTATTTTATTTTTTAATATATATATATATATGAAAAATAAAATAACAAGACGAAACAAAAAACAAAAAGGAGGGATCTTATTGAAAATGGAAGCTAGAAAAGCATTTTATTTTTTTGTAGATAATAGTAAAATCGAATTATTTACAGATACATGTGCTTTCGGAATCATATTAAAAGCGACTTTAAACAAAAATGTAGAAAGTCCTTATGAAATGTTTGGACCCAATAATTTTAAACAACCAGTTCCATCTATATTGATAAAATTAGTTTCTTTAAATCCGGATAAAAAATATGATGTAGACGAGGAAGAAGAGGAAGAGGACGTATGGTGGTATTTAGAAGGTGAATCAAAACGAACCGATTTAACTGACAATTTTATCAAGGAAGTTAATGTGCAAACCGATATTTTTTTTAAGACGATGGAATATTTACAACCACTATGTCCAGCACCCGTTTTTTCAGAAATCATGACAAATGAACTTGAAATGACAGTTTTTCTATATACATTGAAAGAAAGGGCGACCGATCCATATACTGAAAAGGTATTTGATAGAATGTTAGAAAATATAGACGAACTCCAAACAATAACATCACTCGGTGTATTAGGAATGGAAATCGCAGATGATTTTGATACAATGTTCAACTATTATAATGATCTAACAAAAAATGAGGTCGATCATTATGAATGGTGTGAACAAATGGCGAAATTACAAATCTTAAATTTGGCTTTAAAGACGGGTTATTCTCAAAATGATTTTCATATGAATAATTTACTTGTGAATCCGAATTACAAAGGATTTTATAAGGATCTAGATGGTAAAGTCTTAATCATCGATTTTGGATTTGCCTCAAAAATAAATAAAGATAATCTAAATCATATTCGAGAAAATTATAAACAGGGAAAATATAGTGAAGCTTTAAAAACATTTGAAACCTTAAAACGAAGTGATGGTTTAGTAATCAAAGAATATCCAACTTTTTATGGTTGGATTTATAATAATGCGGAATCGTTTACAAAACGTCCTGAAATACAAAGACGATCCGATTCAGAATATGATGAAAAAATAAACGAATTGCGAGAAAGAGAAGAAGCTGCCACAGATGATCGTATTCAATATTTTGATGAAAAGCATCAATTGGAACCAGATAAATATCCGTTACTTCCCTTATCGAATGCGATTAAAAATTCATTTTTCCAAGGAATGATTACTGGTGGTAGAAAAAAGAAGAATGGAAAAACTAGAAAACATCGTTAAAGGTAAAAAACATCGTTAAAGGTTAAAAACATCATTAAAGGTAAAAAACACCGTTAAAGGTAAGAAAGATAAAGAAAAAACTAAAAGGTTTGGAAGAAAATCATGAAAAGATCTAATCTAATAAGGGCGAGGACCACCTCCTCCTACTACTTTACTCAATTCTTGTTCTCTCTGTTGTTGTAATTTTTCTACCGTTAAATCACTAGATATTTTATTCGATCCTTTATAATCAATATCATCATCTGGGGTTGCTATTTTATCGCTATAATTCAAATCTACATAATGATGCATTTGTCTGACACCACCATTTCCTTTTGCAGATAAAGCATCGGTATCCATATCTAGAAAACTATATTGATCACTTGACACAATACTTCCAAAAGAACCTCCTCCACCACCACCAAAAGAAAAAGCCATCGGTTCTAAATTATTTTGAGTTGCTTGTCTTACAGCAACTTGTTGTTGTGGCTTTAAATGATTTAATATGGATTCCCCATATAATACTTGATATCCTTCATTTAATAAAAGTAAGGCTGGTACACGGTTTACATTTTCAGGCATGATGATTTGTTGTCCATTTTCTAAAAGAATAAATGTTTTCCCTTTTTCGTCTTTGGAACGTTTATCAATACAGATAAAGTGAATGTCTTTAGAAGAAGGCTGTTTGGAGAGAGTTTGTAAGAGTGTTTGTGAATGTTTACAAAAATTACTATAATAAAGAATGGAACTCATCGAAGTTTTTAATTATACTAAAAGAAGTTTTTTTCAGTATCGTTTTTAACGAACTATCCACGATATCCACTTTTTAGAAAAAAGTGGAGCAAAAATCCAGAAAATATTTAAAAAGGGTTTGGTAGATTTCATATGCTTTCCAAAAATCCAGAAAATATTCAAAAAAGGTTTGGTAGATTTCATATGCTTTCCAAAAATACAGAAAATATCCAGAAAAATATTCAGAAAGTTTTGCGCCACTTTTACAAAAGTGGCAGGAAAATTGATTTTAATTGTTATTTAAAAAGATAATTATATAATATATATATTCATCTATCCTAAACATGAACCCAAAAATTGAAAATTACACAGAAGAAAAAGACAGTCTTTTATTTACATTATCTGGAGTAAATGTAAGTTTAGCGAATGCCATCCGTCGCACGATTTTAAGTGATATTCCTCAAGTAGTTTTCCGTACTACTCCTTATGAAAAAAATCTATGTACAGTTCATACCAATACAACTCGTTTCAATAACGAAATTATCAAACAAAGATTATCTTGTATTCCAGTTCATATTAAAGAGTTCGATGATGCACTTTTGAAAAATTATTTATTGGAAGTAGAACTCGAAAATGATACAGATTCGGTCATGTATGTAACTACCGAAAACTTCAAAATTAAAAACATTTCTACCGATACTTATTTGAGTGAAAAGGATGTACGTGCCATCTTTCCACCAAATGATTTTACAGGGTTTTTCATCGATTTCTTGCGTTTACGACCTAAAATTAGTGAAGAAATCCCAGGAGAAAAAATCCATTTAACTTGTAAATTCGATATTGGAACTGCTAAAGAAGATGGTATGTTCAATGTAGTAAGTACTTCTTCTTATGCATTTACCCAGGATCAAGATAAAGTTGAGCAACATGTTGCAAAAAAAATGCAAGAATTACGTGATGAAGGAAAATCTAAAGATGAGATTGAATTCGAAATTAAAAACTGGCGATTATTAGAAGCACAACGGATTTTCAAACCAGATAGTTTTGATTTTGTCGTTGAAACCGTTGGTGTCTATACCAATACAGAAATCGTAGTAAAAGCTTGCGAAATATTAGTTCAAGGATTAAAAGATCTAGATACCGCTTTTCAAACCGATGATGATACACTTGTCAATATTAAAAAATCAGAAAATACCATGTTAAATAGTTACGATATCCTTTTAGAAAAAGAAGACTATACCTTGGGTAAAATTCTAGAATATGTTTTATATATGAAATTCTATGAAGGATTAAAAACAATGACTTATTGTGGATTTAAAAAAATGCATCCTCACGACGACGGTTCCGTTATTCGTGTTGCTTATAAAGAACCGATCGAAAAAACGGGAATAAAACAAAATATTATGGAAACATTAGCGGATGCCATGAATATTTACATAAAAATTGCAAAAGAATTTTCGAAAACAACTAAAAAAGGATAATGAGAATGATAATGAGAATAATAATTATATCTCATCCTCTACTACAAATTTGTATTGATTATATTGAAAACCGTTTTTATCTGTGATTACATCGATCGAATATAATCTTTTTTTTGAATAGCCGATATGTCTACCTTTAGAAACATAAATCATTCCATAATAATAAATATTTTCTTTTTCAAAAGTGTAATAAATCATTTCTTTTATTCCGCTTTTTATGGTAAGAAATACTCGACTTCTTTTTTCTTGATTTATATAATGAATATTTTCATCCATGTATTCATGTGAAAAATTAGGAAGAAAAATAGGTCTTTGTATTTTTTTCAATCTTTCTCTCCTTGGATCATCTTTCAGTATTTGATTGATGAATTTTCCTCTACGATATTTAATTTCATTCCCAAAAGATAAAATCAATATAATAATATCATTTGGAAGAAGGTTCGCGAATTCCATCTTATTTTTATGAATGAATATCCGATAATTCATAAAAATAAAAAAATTTGCCTATTTTTACTAACGATGTTGTTCTTTCCAAGAATAAAGTAAATTGTTCTTTGGACAATTACGGTATTTGCATTTTCACATTTCTTTTTCGTAAATGATAATTTATAGAAAACATTAATTTTGCAGGAGGAAGTTGATTGATATATTCAATCACATAATTATAGTCGATCCTTAATTTTTTCTCTCTCAATTCATTTATAAATCTTTTATGTAATTCAATCATGTGACTTTGATATTGGTTCGAATATTTACTTATATCGATCTTTTTATTAATAAAACACTCTACATAATTATCATAAAGTGTTTTGGTAAATAAATGTACATCATCTCGAAAAATGGAGAATTCTTTTTTATGTTCAGGATAAAAAGTCAAATATTCGTTGATTTTTCCGCTATGCCTCAAAGATAAATAAAGATACTGTAATTTTGGATGGTTCCCTTTTAATTGACGTACTTGTTCATAAACCGGATTGCAAATTTTACATCGTTCTTTGGTTAATTGATTATAAATGACAATACCCATAATATCATAAGGAGTATTCATCGAGGCATATTTTTTAATTAACGCAGAATAACTATTTTCTTGATAGGATTTTGGAAATTGAACAAAAGTATTTTTTATAGGAGAATTTTCATAAAAAGACTTCATGTCAATCGGATAAACAAAGATATTTGGATTTTCGTGTATTTTATTTAAATATGTTTTTTTTCGGTCATCTACACAATAATAAATAGCAATTAAATATAAATTCGGGTTTTTAAAAGGAACGACAATACGATTTTCGGGATGCTGTAAAACAAAACTATACGTATATCCTTTTGTTAAATGATCAAAGGTAAGTTGACACTCGTTCATGGCTTCCAAAAACATTTGACGAAACGTTTTATTTTTTACTCCATTTTTTGTGTAACAACTTTGATAAAAAGAGATATTACCGCCTACATTATTTCTAGTTGCTATTTCCCAATCACCACTTAATCCAATCGTTTCGTCCCAAAATAAATTAATCATTGTTCCTTCTATAAATTCTTCTGCTACAAGATATGGTTCATTAAAAGATTGATATTTTTTAATAAAAAAATCGGTAGCAACTGATTTTGGTGGAGAAAAAGAAACGATATGATCATTTTTATCTAAAATTACGGAACGAAGTAAACCATATGTGTCGACCAAATCATAATTAAGTATATTTTTATTGTATCGAAGAATGGTATATTGTGAATTTTCCGTATAAATTACACTTTTAGTAATTTTCTCATTTTTTAAATTATCATCTAGGTAACCTAAATCCAAACGAAAATTAGAATTTATTGAGAAACTATTGATCCATGACAAGTCATAATATATAAATGGTTTGTTGTTTACGATTTGCATTATTAAATTCGGAATTGGTGGTTATTTCTCTTCTTATTAATTATTATTTTTTGTTTTTAATATGTATTTTTAATATATTTTTTAATATATTTTTTAATATATTTTTTTAAACCTTTACAGATTTCACAAGTTATGAAAACACTCATTTCACAATTTAGATTTAAAGGTAAATGGTTAAATTAATATATATGGAAGTTCCGCAATCTAGACCTCTTCGTATAGAAGATTTTTTAGAAACGAATACTAAAAATACGAAAGATAATAAAAACTATTCTCACGATGATATGATAGCTAAGAATCAACAAGAATTTGGTCATAAAAAAAGAATAAAACCCTGACGCACTGGAACAAAAAGTCAACAACAAATAGCACCTAAAGGTTTTAAGAAAGGTTTTAGGGGTTAAACAATTTATATGTAGATGACGTAATTTAAATAATTTTAAATTATTGACAACATATGATTTTTAGAATATTTATCCAAAGAACAAGAAATTTTACACTTTTTTCTTATTTTTTTAGAGTCTTCCCTACGGGAGGGCGTTTTACACCTTTGCACCTTTCAATCGCCGAATTATTGAATATAATAGAGGCGATTTATCGGTTGCAAAGTAACCGTTACCTAATAACATTCAAAGATGCCGACCATTGTGGTCGGCATTTGAAATGTTAAAAGGTTTAATAACTTGTGAAATGTGCAAAGATGTAACATAATTTTTAATATATTTTTATTTTAGTTGAAATTCATATAAAATAAAAATAGGTATATTATCTAATATAAATATAAGAAACATCCATGTCCAATTTATCTCCTATAAATAATTCCAATACAAAAAAACAGAAAATAATTAAAAATAAAACAGTCAAAAAAAAAATAAAAATTATTGAACCTGTTCCTGAACTTGTGGCTGAAGAACTTGTGGAGGAACCTATTGTGGAGGAACCTGTGACAGAACAGTCTTCTATTGAATTGCAACTTGGGGATATTATTCAACTCACCGATCCAAGAAACGAACGGATCAACGACGAAATTTTTATGATTGAATATATTGATTCTTCAAACATCCATTTAGTAAATACTGAAAATTTCGATCCTCTTAATTTAACCATCCAATCCAATCATGTAATCAATGGAATTACAAAAATCGCATTATTAAGTCGTGCAAACTATCCTGGTTATGCGAAACAAAATAATTTGGTCCCAGGGAAATGGATTAATATTTATTTCAACGGAAATGTGCCTTCCATTTTAACTGGTGAAATCACTAATTTAGAAGAAGATATGATTGAAATAAAAACGTATCCTGATAAAGAGACCATTTATATAAATTTCGAATACAAAGGATTACCTGAAGATTTACCAATTGAAAAAATCGAGATAAGAAATCCTCCAGAAACAGAAAAAATTGTTTTAGAAGAATTACCAGAAGAATTACCAGAAGAATTACAACAAGAAAAAGAAGAAATGAAAGAAACCGCTTATGTAGAACCACAAGTATCTAGAAATGTAAATAATCAGTTACGTCAAGTTATATTAAATGCAGACCAAATCATTTTCGGTAAAGAAGTACTTGGAGCAATTACTCAATATGTAGATGTAGGCGAAAGTAAACAAAGATATAGTATCGACGTTCAATTAAATGATCTATTAAATGATCTTTTATCTACTATTCCAACCCAAAATAGAACCAAAAAAGTATTGAATGGCATTCATATTATGATCGAAAGATATAAACAACTCCGTTCCGAATTCTCTTCTTTTGATGAATACGGAAATATCAACGGCAAATTATATGTGAAAGCAAATGATAAACCTTTACTTGAATATCTAGAAAAATTCAATCGTGTTTTATATTGGATACTGCCAGTAGTACAAAATGTAAAAAAAATATATGATATCAATCCACTTTCACATACCGACGTTACAACTGAAGATATACAATTAAACTTGAAATCCATCGAAGAAATCATGGATAATTATCGTAATAATAATTACCCGGAAGAACAAAATAAATATGAAATCCTTTTAAAAAGTTTAGACCCTTATTTTACTCCTTTTGAACCGATCGAACCAGAAACAGATTTCAAACAAATCATCATTGATAAAAATGTAAACCATGATTTAAATGTATTAATTAATAATTTGTCTGATTATTATTCGTCTGCGGTATCGATTGATTATATTTCATCCAAACAGTTTTTATTCGAAAGATATAATACCGGAATTACCAAATTAGAAACTTTACCAAATCGTTCCATTAGTGGTATAAATACAAGCGGTGTTTTTCTGACAAATCGTATTGAAATTACTGATCCGAATGTGCTTTCTATTCAATCGATACTCACATTACCTGAACCGATGGTTCGTTTCTCTCAAATTAATTTACCTGGAACATCTATTTTAGAAAGAGCCAATTTAAATCTTCATTTTCTAGATTATTGGTCTCTATTAAATAAAAATAGTAAAGTGAAAAAAATCGTGTTAGATAATTTGAACGAAGATTTTCATTACGAAGAAGATGAGTTTCTTCAAGAAATCACCGATTACTCGCTAGCCGATGAAATCGTGGATGCAGAAGAATTTCAAAATAATAAAATACGAACGAGAGAAGAAAAATATAGTCGATTTATTGAGCATATTATTCCAAAAACGCGTATTCTTTTCCATTTAATTCGAAAATATATTCACGGAAAATTATCCATTGTAAACGTCGTAAGTTATTTGGAACCTTTTCTTATTTATACCAAAGATATTTCTTATATGCAATATATTCGTATTACTCGTTTTATTTACGAGAAAATTCGTAATTATAATCGTAACTTCTCAGAAAATTCTGCCATTTTTTCTACCTTAAAACGAAATAAAAATCTGATTTCCAATATGAATAAGGAAAGAACCAATCTTTTATTGGAAATCTTGCATGAAATCACCGTAAATGAAGGTTCCATTTCAGAAAATGAATACGACTATCAAAAAAGTCAAGATAAAGAGAAAATCAATTTAAAAACCGAGGTTATCGACGAATATCACATTTCTAAAAATGAACCCACTTCTTCCTTGGAATTTATTCGTACTATTTTACTGAAAGACTCCGGTAGATTTTACTTTTCAGGTCTTTCCATACAAATGATCGATTTAATGTTTTCCGATGATTTTTCAAACCTTTTAGAAAATGATAAAAATGAAATTCAACAAGATTTATCCAAAGAAAATAAAGGAAATTGTGAAGATGTGGTCATTGCCAAAATGTATGCGAATGAAGATGAATTAATGGCAGATAATGAAGTAGAAATTTATTTTGATCAAAAATATGATACTACGAATTATAGTTTATTGGAAAAGTATGAAACGGATATGATACAAATGCCAACCGAAGATTTTATTGTTTTTCTTATGAATGAATTGCAAAAAAAACTGAAATTATCCAAGGAAGAGGCTGAAAATCTTTCAGAAACATTAATCTCTGGATTTAAACGCGTAATTGATGGTCAATATGCCATTATTCACAAAGCAACCCCTGAAGGTGAATATAAATTTGTTTATTATAAACGTAAAAATAATCGCTGGACGAAAGACGATGAATTGTCCGAAAAAGGGATTAAAACGGATAATGGTGGAGTTCTCTGTAATTTACAGGAAAAATGTATTTCTGTAGTCAATTCGAAATCAAATCATGATGATAAATGCGAACCAATTGAAGTGAATGAATTGCAATTAAAAGAAAATCTTGTAAAAAATTTATTAAATGAGTTTGATCACCAATACGAATCTTCCAAACTAGAATTGAAAAGAAAACTGACCAGAAAATTCTTATATTATCAACACATTTTACCGATCTTGAGTGATATGGAATGGAAACAACGATTGAAAAGCAATCATCAAAAATACAAAATCGGGTTAAAAATGGAAAAGGAAGAAGAAAACGGAAAAAGTATCATCCTCTCTCCTTATTCGAAACTACGAGATCTTATTTTAGGTCAGCAAGATTTCATCAAAAAACAAAATGATATTATTCGATTTGTCACTACTTATACGAGAGAAGCTTATTTAGATATTATCGGTCCCTTAGGTGAAAAAGAAACTGTTTATTGGTTATATTGTATCGAAACCAACGTAAAATTATTACCCAGGTTCCTTTTTATTCTGGCATCTACATGGATGAATGAACCACAAAATTATTTAGCAAGGATCAAAATTTTAATTAAAGAAATCGGTGTAGGTGATGAAGGTGACTCATGGGTAGATAAACATAGTGGATATATTATTTGTAAAATCGATCCTAACGCAGAAGAAGGTTTTGAAGACGGATTCCGCGTTTCAACTCGTGCGGTGTTAGAAGAGGATATTGAAGATAAAATAAGAAATTCTCTTTTAGAAAATGGAGTAGGTATAAGTGATAAAGAGAGAAAAATCATACAAAATACTCCTGAAATGAGAATGATTAATAATGTTATTAATGCAATTTGTACCGCGATGGGTATTTCCTTGGAAAAAGAAAAGGAATGGATGATTAGTGATATTACCATTTTATTGGAGGAAAATGTACCTGAAGAATCTTCCCATAATAAAGAAGTATTGGAAATGTCAAAAAAAGGAAAATTAATGATATCTTTTAAAGATTATTATCATACGTTATTGCTTTATTATACCTTAGGTATGATTATCCTTGCCATACAAACAAGTATTCCTTCGATACGTACGAGACGTACGTTTCCTGGATGTATTCGTTCTTTTTCCGGATATCCTTTTGAAGGGGTAGGTGATTTAAGTAGTATTAATTATTTGGCTTGTATTGTTTATAAAATTCGAAGTTCATCAGAACCTTGGAAAGTAGTAGCCAAGAAAAAAGAAGGTATCATCGCTTCAAAGATAAAAGATACGATTGATGAATACTTGTTAGGATTAGATAACGTGAAAAGAAAAACACAAGAGAAAATGGAATATTTAATCATGGGGAATGAAGAAGGCTCTGAAATCAAAGAAGAATATGATGTCCGTCGATGGATACAATTTTTACCTCCGATCATTCCATTCAAAATAAAAGGATTGCAACCCGTTTCACCTGAATTTGAAAAGACACTTTTGCATGAATTTAAAAGCGGTTCTTCGTTACAAAAGGATAAAATCGGTGTCATGGAGGGTAAAATCATTCTTTTTTCTCTCTCCATCCAAGAAAAAATCAATCAAATTGTTCAAAAGAAAGATGTTGTCTTGCGAAAAATGACGAATGAACCTTATTTAGAAAATGCTTGTTGTAATGAAAATTCGGGGGAAGAAAAACGAATTTCTACCTTGGAATATTTTGAAAAAGAGGATCCTACCATAAGTCAATATAATCAAATTGTATTGCGACTGACAAATGTATTCAAAGATATTTCTTTTTATTCAAGTGCTTCCTTGTTATACAGTCCTTTCAATACCAAGAATATTTATCCTTCCGTAGACATGAAATTCAGCGAAAGAACGATTTATAAAGCATTTATTGATTTCTGTCATTTTCAAAGTTTGAAACCCATTCCCGCGGACATTCTTCCTTTATGTGTAAATAAACCTGATTTCTTGAAAAGTGGCGAGAATTTGACCGAAATGATCGTGAAAATGAAAAATGATGGACGTCATTATTCGTATGAGAATTTCTTGAGATTATTGCAAATATTCAGTAGAAATCGTATTATTAAAATGGATACTGAAAAACCGTTGATTAGTAATATTCAAAACATGCGTGACGTAATTGAAACCATTCAATATAAAAAGGATGAGAGAAAGGATGATCGAAAGGATGATTTAATAAAACTTCTCGTTCCATTATTAGATACCTATGAAGTTGGAGTAGCTTCAAAAACAGAAATTAATAATTTAAATAATTATTTATCTAGATCCATTGATACGATCAAAGCAGATTTGATCCGATTTATTTCCACAAATAAAAACGAAAACATAACCAAAAAAATGATAAAAACAGCCATTGAAAATATTCAAACTTTCAATATGTGGGAAATCACGAAAAACATTGATAGTTGGTCGAATAAGATTTCAGTTTCGGATGTAAAAGAAAAAAAATCCGTATATCGTATTTTGGAATTTTATAAAGAATACATTGAGAATTTTGTACGGGTATTTCCATCAATAATTCAGCATCGTTTAAATTACCAAAATATCCAGCTTCCAAAGTACTGGGGACTATCGAAAAGTCATAATTTAGATATTACGAAAAGTATTAATGAATATTATGAAGATTTACAAAGTTTCTACGATACAAATTCATTAACCGTTCTTTTAACTTCGATTTCGAGAGAAACCGAGGATTTATTATTATTATCTGAGAAAACGCCTTGTTTATCTAGTGGTACCACGAAAGACGGAACCACCATTCAACCTATTTTCGACGAAAGAACAAGTAAAATGTTGTTTGAATATTATTTATTAAAAGTATTGCGAACCTATGTTCAATTAACCGATGATAATAATATGATTGTGGTGAAAAATATAAATGCTTCAATCAACGAAAATGAAAATCTTGGTGCGAATAGAAACAATCATACCTATAAAGAAAGAATGATTGATGAACCGATTTTCACAAATGATTATTTAGAAGAAGTAAATACGAATTTAGATACCATCGACCAATCCGAAGAAAAACGGAGTTGGATAAACAATACCCTTTTTATTGGAGATAAGAAGGAATTGAAACAAAAGACGAGTGAATTAATAATCCAATTTTTACAGATTTTTCAGAAACATAAAGATATGATCGATGTATCTTACGAAAAAATCCAGGATCGTGTTTTTCAATTGAAACAAAAAGAGAAAGATACGATTACTGATCGATTAAAAGGATTTAGTGATGAAAAGCGTGATGTGGATACTCTTTTGAAAATCAATAAATTAGGTGATTGGGGGAAAGGGTTACAGAAAGGATTAACTACGTATGTCAAAGAAAATTACGACGGAGAACGCGATTTTATGGAAAAAATGATGCAATATGAACGCGATTTCTCTCGAAAACGCAGTCCAAGAGACCAAGAAGAAGGTGAAAATTTAGAAGATTATATTGATCAATCTGTGCGTGATCAAGATGCGGAAAAAGAGGCATATGATATCTCGAACATGACTGAAGATTATATGGATGGATATGAACCGGATGGATATGAAGAAGAAGAGAATTATGGAGACTATAATTAGAAAAATCGGGATGAAATGTGTTTTTTTTCCTCGTTTTTTTAAAAAGTAAATATATTATATGAGAAATAATATTCATCGAGTGATCCAAGAAAATATGACTTTAGTATCTATTGTATTATTCCTTGTTATTTTTACTACTATTCAGTGGTTTAAACCCGCTTTTTTATATAATTCGGATGGAAGTATCCGAGAGTTTGGGATTGGGTATAAAAACAAAACTATTTTACCAATCTGGCTACTTTCGCTTCTTTTAGGAATTCTTTGTTATCTTTTTGTTCTTTACTATTTAGTTTATCCAAGATTATATTGATTTTATCCAAGGTTATATTGATTTTATCCAAGATTATATCCAAGATTATATTGATTTTATCCAAGGTTTTATTCCTTTATTATAAAAATTCATTCATTTTTATAATAAAATACAGTTATCTCTCTCTTATCTGTGTTTACTCTCGAATGGTATATATTTGTTTTTGTTCTTTCTATTGTTGTTTTAGGTTGTTTTCTTCCTCTTCTTGGAATTTCTTGTAATTCGCTTCCATCGTTGCAGGATTTGATTTACAACCATTTGAGATGATTTTATATTGAACAATAAATACCATTAAAAACCCTGTATAAACATACCACATCGCCTCTCCAATCATATCTTTTGTAACCACTAAATCGAACAATTGATCCCTTATTCTGTTGGATGCCTCATTATTCCCTTGATACTGATCTTTCATTAATGGTTGAAGAATTCCCCAATATTCCATGAAATTGGTAGGTATCATCTGATTAATCAGGATCGAGGTATTTCCACATATTTTAATAATGGTATCCGCTGCCAACTCTAATTCACGTTTTTTATCTGAATTTCCTTCGGTAGCAATATCGATTTTGTCCGATATTTTAGCATTCATAAGTAAGTCGGTCAATAATTCGTTGGCTTTCTTCGACACATAAAAATAACCAACTACATCCGAAAAAGCGGTTTTAAACCCTGGAAAAGCCACTAAAACAATAATGACTACCCCGAAAATTAAAAACCAGTTTAAAAATGTGATCATCATTGAAGTAGCTATATTTTGACTTAAATTTCCCCCACAATTGGAACGAACCATACTACAATTAATAACAAACTGAACTAAAATCGCCGTTACGAAATAAATTCCTAAAGATATTAATCTTTGTTTTTCATATTTCACTTGAGATTCTGGTTGAAGCATGATCTCGGAAGTTAATTTTGGTCGGATTGTCATAAAATAAAGAACAGTGGTTATCATAAAAAAAAGTATATTTAAAAAAAAATAATTGATCATCCTTTCTTTTGATTATTAAGTATGAATTTATTAAATTATCTTTAGATTATAAAACTCGTTTTTTATTTTCATTTCTCGTTTCTTGTTTCTCGTTTCTTGTTTCTCGTTTCTTGTTTCTTGTTTCTCGTGTTTTCAATCAAACAATAAATGAATAATTTTTTACATATTCTTTATTTTCTTCAAAAATATAAAGAATATACCTTTTTGTTCGTACAAATGAGTAACATATGAATATTTATTATAAAGCGTTTTATTAGTACTTTATCCTATGAGTTATTTTGGTTCTTATTCAGGCGGTGAAACACCTGTTCCCAAACCAAGTCTTATTGAACCTGGTATGAAATATTTTTTACGTGAAACTTTACGTAATTGTCATCATTTTAAAGAAAAATATAATAATTTCTTATTGAATTTAGGGCTATTTTTGATTTTCCTATTCATTCTAGCCGGTGTATTATTATATAAATACAAAGGACGTTTAACCCCTGCAGAAAAAGAAGAGAAAACGAGAGAAAAACAGCAATATATTTTATCGAAAATTAAAACGTTTCAACAAGCCAAAAAACAAGCACATGAAGAACTCATCACAGGATTACCCAATTGGGAAAATGAATATGACGATATAAGACAAAACCAGAAAATTTATTTGTAATCGATGGTTTTCCAAATTATAAATCTAAAGAATATATAAGAATATGACAACACAAATTCGAAATAATTACAATTATAAAGAAGCAATTAATGAATATTTTAAATTAAAAAGCAAATATGAAATGGATATTCAAAATGAAATTAAACGAATTAGTCGTAAAAATAATTTAATGAAAAGAGAGAAAAGTGCCGAATTCAAGGATTTTAAACCAAAATGTATTGAATGTAAACGACCAGTAGGAACAAATTTTTCAACGAAATATGACAAAGAAAAAGATTATCGTGTTTTAACTGCTTTTTGCGGTGATACACTTAATCCTTGTGGTTTACGAATTGTTATTAATAGTGGAAGAGGAATAGAATCTTATTTAGATATTGTTACAGATGTAGAAAAGAGTATTCAAGAAAATAAAAATAAATTAATTCAAGATAAGAATGATCTTCTTTTTGGATATATTACTACTGAAGAAGCATTAAATAACTTTGAATTTCTGAAAAAGGAAATTAGTGAATTTACGAATTCGTATTCTTTTCATTTAGGCGAGTTAAATGATATTATCAATAATAAAGAAGAAAAAGAAATCTTGGATAAAAATCAAGAAACGAGTTATTTATTAATGGATGAAATAAAAGAATTGATGGATAAATTTAACAAAACAGAAAATCAACAATTTGTGAAAGATGCTGTAGAAATCTACGTAAATCAATTACAACCTTTATTGAAAAAAATTCGTGAAACAAAATATAGTAGTAATCGAGTAGAATTAGAAAATAATATTTATTATTTAACACAAGAAAAATTCACCATCGAAGATATTGAATCTGCCGGTGTTTTGCCAGAAGTATTGGAATTTCATTTAGGAAGTGGAAATCGAACAAATCAAGCGAAAACAAGAAAGGCGAGGGATACCATCACCCAAAATAAAACAAAAAAAAATCGCGGGGGATCAAGTACGAATGATTTTGAAGAAGAAGAACAAGATGATGAATAAAGAAAAGGCATTTAATTCTTTTTATAAAAGAATAATATCCTTATTATTTATGATATTAGATACTATTTCACTACCTATTTTTCTGATTAGTTTTGCAATCGGACTTTTTTTCACTTATATCATGGGACCCGATATGAAAGTTATCTATGTTTATCCTACTCCAGAAAATGTAGATAGTATTTTATTTAAAGACAAGGCAGACAATTGTTTTCAAATCAAACAAGTAAATGTGGAATGTCCAAAAGATAAAAGTATGATCAGTACCGTTCCAATACAGTCTTAAACCGATGAAAGAATTCAACTTTGTAGTTTGTAGATAGAGATATCCGTTCTTTTTGCATATTTTTTTCTTACTTTTTGCATACTTTTTGCATACTTTTTGCATACTTTTTGTATTTGCATACTTTTTTCTTACTATTTTTTATCCTATCTTATAGTAAGTAACTAAATAACTTAATAACTAAATATATATAATGATTAATTTTAGTAAATTTCTTCATAGTCAAAATGGTAGATACATGATGTCGATTATTCTTGGGTTTGGACTAGCTTCTCTCTTTCGGGTTGTTTGTAAAGAAAAGAATTGTATTCTTTTTCATGCCCCGCCTTTAGAAGAAATCAAAGATAAAATATATAAAGGATCGGATAATAAATGTTACAAATATGAAATGACCCCTACACAATGTGATAAAGATAAAAAAATATTGGAATTTTTCGAAAAAGCCGAGTGAGTAATCTAGGATCAAAAGGTGGAACGAATTGCGTATAATTAAAATGGAAGAATTCTTTTTCCTAATTATGAGTGATACGACAAATATTATGGATTTACCAACTGATCCAGTTGGAGGTGGTAATATATCAAATAATATTTCTTTATCCGTAACTGAACAACGTATTCCAAATGCCGATTTTAATTCACAAATTCCGACACAACAACAACAACAAACACAATCCAATCATGGAGTTAGTTTAGATCAAACAACCATTAATCAAATCGTCAATGGACTTCAAAAAGCAAGTGCAACAGGTGTTACTCAATTACCATCACGCAATATTCCACAAATGACTAGTCCTTTAACACAAGATCAACAAACCCAGCCGAATTATATTCCTCCTCTACCCGTATATACGAATGATTATATTAAAGATAGTGAATATGAAACAAACGAAGAAATTATGCGAAAATACCATAAGGAAAACAATCGTGGCAATTCTCTCGATGAAATGTATAGTGAAATTCAAAATCCTCTTCTTTTAACCGTACTTTATTTTCTTTTTCAATTGCCCTTTTTCCGGAAATTATTATTCAATTATTTTCCTGCACTTTTTCATAAAGATGGAAATTTCAATTTAAGTGGATTTATTTTTTCAAGTGCGCTTTTCGGATTTGTTTACTATTTCTTGGAAAAAATAATGACTTATACAAACCGATTTTAACACATTATATAGTTTATAAAATTTTATGATTTTACACCTTTACATTTCAAAGATACATGTTTGATCAATTGTGTAAATATAATATTATTTTTACAAGACAATAAATATTTTATATTTATATTTTTGAATAAAATTATAAATATAACTTTTGAAATTATTTGGAACCGTAAAATATTTATTTACAGAAATATATATTTATTAAATTGTTTTTTACTTGGCGTTTCTGTTAAAATACCGTTTGCATATATTCCAAAACGTTCATCATCATTACCATTATTTTCAAAAGTTAAATGATAGTATGTATATAACTCATTATTTTGTAACTTTGTAAAATCTTTAGAAACACAAGATAATAATAAATATTTATCCTCTATTTTTGGAGTTTCTCCTCCAAATAATTTGTCATTTTCTTCTTTGTATTCTATGAAATCATCCACTAAAATAGAATGACCTCCAGTAACAATTAAATCCTCTAATAAATCATTATTTTTTGTTTTTTCCATTATATACATACAGCTATTAAATTTATCAGGATTATTAATCATGTAATTTTTACCAATTAAATCTATTTTTCTGTATCCATGTTTATAAGTCTTAACTAAATCCCCTTTTCTTAAATTTTCTATAGGAATATATTTTTCTTCCAATTTATCATTTAAACAAAGAATTTTAGTTCCCACATTAAAACATGGTGGATCATCTGGAACCCAAAGGGCATAAAATATTACATTTGCAGTAACAGTATAACTTGAACCAGGTTGATAGGTTGTCCCTGATCCAAATGCTGAAGTATTCCATCCACTAAATATATAACCTATTTTTGTAAATGTATTTGCAGCAAGTGTAATTGAAGTACCTGAAGCGACACTTGCTTGGGTTGGAGCTGTTCCTGATGTTGATCCATTTCCATTATAAGTTACGGTATAAGCTACTTTCCACAGGGCATAAAATATTATATTTCTAGTAACAGTATAACTTGAACCAGGTTGATAGGTTGTCCCAAATCCAACTGGTGAATTACTCCATCCACTAAATATATAACCTGTTCTTGTAAATGTATTTGCAGCAAGTGTAATTGAAGTACCTGAAGCGACACTTGCTTGGGTTGGAGCTGTTCCTGATGTTGATCCATTTCCATTATAAGTTACGGTATAAGCTACTTTCCACAGGGCATAAAATGTTATATTTGCAGTAACAGTATAACTTGAACCAGGTTGATAGGTTGTTCCTGTTCCATTTGATGCAGTATTCCATCCACTAAATATATAACCTGTTCTTGTAAATGTATTTGCAGCAAGTGTAATTGAAGTACCTGAAGTAACACTTGTTGTAGCGGGTGGTGTTCCTGATGTTGATCCATTTCCATTATAACTTACGGTATAATTTACCATAATAATATATATATATATATATAATAAAATCATTCATAAAATATTTACCTTATTACCAGATACTGTTTTCAAACGTATAATATATACCGTTATACAGTATGATATTTCATCACTTAAAACATATCCTAAAATAGGGATTTTGACTGATTAAAGTTATAAGTAAATACTGGTGTAAATGTTTAAATAATATTGCATTTAAAAATTGTAAAAGTTATAAAAAACAAACACAAACCCTTTTCTTTATTTTATAAATTCACTTTTGATATTTATAAAATAATGATAAAATAACGATCCACAACCGTAAAATAAAAATGTTTCAAAAAATGGTCGAAAAATTAATTGAAAATTTACCCCGATCATCCACCGTCGAAGAAGAACAACAAGAACCCTTAAAAATCGATTTAGTATTAGAAGGCGGGGCTTTTAACGGAAGTTATATGCTAGGAATTCTTTATTTTTTGAAAAATCTAGAAGAAAAAAAAAAGATACAAGTAGACCGAATTTCTGGAGTAAGTATTGGTTCCATCCTGGGATTAATCTATCATTTAGACCGTCTTGATTTTACCGTTTCTTTTTATAAATCTGTGTATAAACATTTAAAGAAGAAGAAGAATTTATCCATTATACATACTTTCTGTAATGAGATACATAAAATCCTTCCCGAAGATTTTTATATAACTATTCATAAAAAATTATTCATCTCCTATTACGATTTCGATAAAGGAAAGAAAATCGTCAAGTCTACTTATAAAAACAACCAAGAAATAATAGATACCGTTATCAAATCAGGATACATTCCTTTTATATGTGGCAAATCATGTTTCCATCAAAATAAATATACCGACGGACTTTTTCCCCATGTATTTTCTCTCAAATCCACCGAAAAAACCCAGAAAAAAATACTTTATATTAGTCTTTCTCATCACGATAAAATTTTCAATATGTTTATTGTTAAAAAAGAAAAAAATAACATTCAGAGAATTATGGTAGGAATATTGGATGCCTATTCCTTTTTCTATAAAAGAGAGAAAACAAATATGTGTAGTTATTTAGACCAATGGAATATTTTGGACAAAGGGTATTCTTATGTAAAGAAATTATTGGAGTTTTTCTTTTTCTGGAATTTATGGTTATTTTATATTTTAGAAAGATATATATTAGATGAAATAACTCATACTTTTTTCCATAAACTATTTTATCAATTATTACATCATTTTTATCGAAGTATCATCGAATGGTATTGTATCTAATTTTTAGCATTTACCAAAAAGACCTTTTTTTGTTTTTTTTTGTTTTGTTCATTTTGTTTGGTTTGTTCATGGACGCCGGTTTCATTCTTTTTGTAGGACTTACCATTTTCACTTTTTTCTCTCCAGGTCGATAATTCAAAAACCATTCTTCAAAATCTTTGGTTCCTCTTTTGTTTGAAAGCTCTTTGAATTTCTTTGATTTTTCTGCACGCATTTCTTCAATTGATTCTTGATGTCCATAACAAATAATACTGAACCTTCGAAGTAATCCTTTTTGTTCCAAACGATTTTTATGTTGGACATCAAAGAGAAATTTCGACATACATAAAATACGTTCTGTATCATAATAAGGACGATCTGCATATAAGAAAGCCAAATAAAAAGTCAACATCGTATCGATTGTGGCAACTCGAATTTTCTCTTTTCCTCTCATTAATACATTGTAACTGTGACAAGCAACCGGTTTATAAATAAAGGCAATCGTGTTTTTGCCAATTTTAATTTCATAATGGATTGGAACCACTTCTCCAATCGGTTCCCGTTTAATAATTTTTACGTTTTGAATACCAATATCTTCGAGACGTTCTTTCACCATTTCCGCACTTTTTAAAGGATCTTTGGATAATACATCAAAATCAGGAATATTTTCTACTTTTTGGCGAATATTTTTAGGCATATATTGCGAGTATTGAGAAATGGCATAACCGCCAAAAAAAACGAGCCCTTCGTGAATGAAGGTTTCTTTGACTGTTTCATATATTTCCTTACTTTTTTCCTCTGTTTCGTCTGCGGATTCCATTTCTAAATCTCGTTGAAAATCGATATTTTTACACTCATTATCTTTCAAAGGATAATATTTATTAATTAACATGAGACGTTTAAGCACCTTTTCCCACCGGGAAGTATCTCCACTCGGTCTAGATAATTCTAAATACATGGACATTTTTAAGAAATTCGGATCCGTATATAAAATACCATTCACTTTTATGGCATTTAAATGAATGATATCGAATAATTCTTTTGGGGAATAAGTAATATCTGCCACTGGAATGAAATTAACGAATACTTTATAAGTTCCATGATGTTGACCACTTTTTGCTTCTACTTCTTCATATCCGTTTTTATGAAAAACATCGGATAATTGCTTCGCATCGTTCAGTGCATTTGGAGAGAAAAAATCGTAATCTGGTAAATCGACATCGTTGTCATATATTTTATCATCACTCGGAAGTAATGCGTTTATCGCAATTCCACCATAACAAACTAATTTTTTGGTTCTAATAAAGTTTTCTACAATTTCAAACATTTTTTTAATTTCTGGTGATTGAACCACACGTTTTGCCATCTTATCTTGGGCATTATCTACTTGCATACGTAGAATAGCGAGTTCACATTCTTCATAAGTCATTTTTGGATTGCATATTTTTTGTGGAGTTTTCATTAATATATACGAATATATTTACTATATATTAGTGTGAATAAAATTTTATTGGAAATAGATTTAAGGGTCTTAAAAAGGGTCTTAAAAATTAAATTTATAATAATCCGTTTCTACCGTTCTTGTTTTATAAGATAAGTCTGGATTTTGTGGAATAGGATCCGGTATGGTTACAGGCTGATATCTTAAATTTGCAGGTTTTAATCGAAAAGCATATCCATAATTATCGAAAAAGGCAGTATTTTCTTCTAAATAATTATCAACATTTTGATAACGCATCGCAACCATTTGAGAACCAGTCTCTCTAGAAACAATTGTGTTTGGATTATCTGGATTGGGACCTTTATTTGGTAATACAATACTCATATTTAATTTATTATATTCCTGTAATTCGGTAATATCTGGCGAATATTCCACATCATAATAAGTAAGAGAACGCATAAATATGGAATTACTTGTCATATTTACAAACTCCATAAACTCTTTATTTTCTAAAAAGGCAGTATTATTTCGATCCACAACAATCACTATTTTTCCCAATAAACTTAAAATTGGACTACTTCCAATATTTTTTCCGTAATTTTCAAAACTATAATCTTTACCAAGTAAAAAATTCTCATAGGATTTAAATATATGTGCCAAATTGGAATACATTTTTTGATTATTACTCATAATTCGTAAATGTAAAATAATTGGATCGGTAGGATTGGGAGCGGTACTATTGGAAAATGCATAATTTTTTAATGTTTTCATTACTTCTTTGAAAAAAACACTATTAAAGGTTTCTTTTACATAGAAATCGTCGATGGTCGAAGTGGCAACTACAGGTTTATCTCCAATCGAATAAATTTCAAAGTCTAAACAGCGAACCCCTTGTTTTAAAACACTTTTTAAATTACATATATCTACAAAATCGTTTTTATAAGATCCTCCACTACAACAATTATAGGCAGTTTTAATATAATAGTCGCACAGTTTTTCACTAAAGTCTGGATTTGAAGAATTGATCGATTTTAAATATTTATTCAAAGAGCCATATAAGTTGCTCATATAGGTACATTCACTTGACACTAAACGTGATAAATAAATAACATAAATAATCATACAAATAATAATAATAACAATAAAAATAAAAACCATAAAAGCAATAAAGTTCTCATCCAAATTTTTTATTTTCCGTATAATTTCTGAAGGTTGGAATGAATGAGTGATTGAATTCGATGGGGGAGACATATTATTTACGCTAGACATACTTATTATAATATATTATTTTTATAAAATACAAGATATAAAAAATATAAGATATAAAAATACAAAAGATAAAAGATAAAAAACAAAAGATAAATAAAGAGAGAAAATAGTTTAAAATAAATACTTTATATACTATATATCTGTTAATAAATGGCAGGAGGATTATTAAATTTAGTAAGTGAAGGACAACAAAATGTTATTTTAAATGGAAATCCATCCAAGACTTTTTTCAAAACCTCTTATGCAAAATATACCAATTTTGGATTGCAAAAATTCCGTGTTGATTTTGAAGGTTCAAAAACGCTTCAAATGAACTCGGAATCCACGTTTACGTTCAAAATACCAAGATATGCAGATTTATTAATGGATTGTTATTTATCCGTAGCATTACCTCATATTTGGAGCCCGATTTTACCACCTGTAGAAATTATTGATTCCAACGGTGAAAAAGGAACAACCAATTGGGCACCCTATGAATTTCGTTGGATTGAATATATTGGGGCTTTAATGATTTCTAAAATCACGATTACTTGTGGAAATCAGACTCTACAAGAATTCTCCGGGGATTATTTACTTAATTTAGTGCGTCGTGATTTTAGTGCAGATAAAAAGGCGCTTTTTAATGAAATGATTGGACAAGTTCCGGAATTGGTCGATCCTGCAAATTCAGGGACAAGAGTGAATTCTTATCCGAATGCTTTTTTTACAGATAGTCCAGCGGGTCCAGAACCATCGATCCGTGGAAGAATATTGTATATACCTTTGAATGCTTGGTTTAATTTAAAATCGCAGATGGCATTTCCACTCATTTCATTACAATATAATGAACTTCATATTCATGTTACAATGCGTCCGGTCAACGAACTTTTCCAAATACGTGATGTCTATGATCAATATAATCAATATCCTTATGTAGCACCGAACTTTAATCTCTTTTATATGCAATTTTATCGTTTTTTACAACCGCCTCCTGATGTTGAGATTGGGATTAATTCTTATCTAGACATACGTACTCTTTGGAATGCGGATATTCATTTAAATTGTACTTATTGTTTTTTGTCCAACGACGAGTCTCAATTGTTTGCTAAAAATGAACAAAAGTATTTATTTAAACAAGTGCATGAAAAAATCTTTTATAATGTCACCGGAGCAAATAAAATTGAACTTGATTCCGTAGGTATGATTTCAGATTGGATGTTTTATTTACAACGTAGTGATGCGAATTTAAGAAATGAATGGTCGAATTATACGAACTGGCCATATAAATATATTCCTCATGATCTTATTCCTGGTCCCACACAAAATGAGGTACCTATTTTAGGAACCTATATTGGTCCTGGGGTCAATCCAGACGGAAGTTTAACCGGTTATTTTATCACAGGGCTTTATACCGAATCCAATCAAAAAGATATTTTAGTTGCTTTAGGAATTCTATTTGATGGTCAATATCGAGAGAATATTCAACCTGCTGGAATATTTAATTATATCGAAAAATACACAAGAACTTCAGGGAATGCACCCGATGGATTATACTGCTACAATTTCTGTTTAGATACCAATCCATTCAATTTACAACCTTCTGGAGCGATTAATATGAGCCGTTTCAGTAACATCGAATTGGAATTCACCACGATCATCCCTGCATTAGATCCTTTAGCACAAAGTTTAACTATTTGTGATCCTGAAACGGGTAATATCATTGGAATTAATAAACCGACTTGGAGAATTTACGAGTATAATTACAACTTTATTTTATTCGAAGAGAGAATAAATATGATTAATTTTGTTGGAGGAAATTGTGGATTGATGTATGCTACTTAATCGTTTTTTATTATACTTTTTCGTTTTGGCATCTTTTCGATTGGTTCGATTGGATAATTTTTTTATAAAATTGATTTATAAAAAAATAAATTTAAATACTTACACAAATAACGCCTCAATATTATTAAATGAACGAAAAAGGTGGAAATTGTTCTATTTTTGGAAAAAAATATGAATTAGAAGTCTATCATACAATTAAAACGTGTAAATTAAATGGAAAGGATTTCAATACTCAACTAGAAGATGAGTTAGGAGGTTGTTCTTCTAAAAATGATATTGAATGTAATATGATTAATGAAAAAGATATACCAATTGAAATAAAAAAATCAAAAACTCCTGATTGGATGCAGCTCTCTCTAAAATACGATGAAATAAATAAAAAATGGATTGGCAGTTCAAAAAATAAAATACCAGAAAGATCAAAAGAAATATTTGAAAACCTTATCTCGAAAATTATATTATTTAATGGAAAGATACCTCCTTTTATGATAAATAATATAACACATGATGAATGGATAAAAATAAAAAAGGAAACGAATGATTTTAACGATACTTATATCAATTGTCCGAATGATACGATAAATAAATTATATACTGAAAAAGGATGTATATATATACAAATTTCTGACAAAGGGCTATATCATTTAGGCAGTGACCTATGTGATTTTAAAGTTCCTGAATTTATATGCGACCAACAATTAAGAGTAAGAACTAAAATACATACCAGAAAAAATAATAACGGGTTTTGTAAATTATCAGTTACCATTGCTTGTCAACCAAAAAATATAAAAAAATTAATACCTAGTGAATATAGTTTGGATGATAAAATGAAATTACCAAATAATTTGGTTTTTACATTATGTTGAAATAACAAATTACTTGGACAAATTACTTGGAAATAATTATAATTTCAGATGATAATTTAGACGTATTCATTCCATACTTCCAATTCACATCTATTATTAGATAGTCTTGATACATATTTCTAATATACTCGCAATTGTTATAGGTAATTATCCAATTTTTTCTTGTATTTAATAAATCAAATAATAATACATGATTAAAACTTTCATGCATATCTCCATTATTTCCGTATAGTTTTGATTTTTTTTCTAAATAATAAGGAGGGTCTAAAAACATCAATGTTTTGTCATGTGTAAAATTATTTATAAAATCATAAAAATCATTATTATAAATCTCAATATTCGTAAAATCTAATAATTCTATTTTATTTATGGACGATAAAGTAAATCTTTTACTGCTTGCTTCTTGTGAAAATCCACCTGATAATGTTGAACCACTAAAAGAACATCTATTTATAACAAAATATTGGATTGATTGTTGTAATGTATTATGATTTAAATCCATGATCGTATTCCTATAATTCATAAATTGTTCTTTTGAAACAGAGTTAATCTTTCTTAATTCTTCGCATAATACAATTTTATTTGTTTTTACTTGTTTCCAAAAATTATATAATGGTGTAAATTTATCATTTACTATTAATTTTAAATGATATTTATTTTGTAAGTAAAATTCAAAGGACCCTCCTCCAAAGAAGGGAGAAACAATTGTATCGAAATATTTTATATCAAAATATTGTAATATAATTTCATCAATTATCTTACATGCTCTTGTTTTTCCTCCTGGATATCTTAACGGTGATTTATTGTTGGTAGTTACACTTTTACAAACATGATTAGTTTCATTACTTATCATATTTTTAACATTCATTCCTTTCTATTGTATATTCTTATCTTTGTTATTATCGTATTCTTTTTTTAAATTTGTTTAAAATCAATTTTATCGAATATTATATCTTTAACAAATACAAATACAAATACATATATTTAGAGAGAAGGTAATGGAGCCAAACATAATTTTATTTCACCCAAACTAGCTACATTATATTTTACAACCAATGGCAAATCATTCTCTAAGTAAATTTCAATTTGATCACATAAATTTGTACATTTAATAAAATACCCCAAATTCTTCAAGGAAAATTCACCTTGAATAATTTTAGACGAATCTTGTTTCAAAATAAATTCCATACTTCCATCGGCTTCGGTTCTATGAATTTCTGCCGACGCAAATTGACCAGAGCATTTAAAAATCAATTCATTACCGACCGATTTTATCTCCAATTTATCAGAAATACACGATAAATCTCGAATGATCTTTTGGAAATCGTTGGATGGTAAATTAATTACGGAAGAAAAGGTTACATCAGGATATTCTAATTCTTCGGGTTCAGGTTCAATCAAACGTAATTTCTGTGTTTTAAATTGTTTAATTTCTCCATTTTCAAATTTTAAAGCTAAATGCGAAACAATTCCATCCGCATAATCGCCGTTTTCAATATAAATGGTTAACGTATCATTATTATCAATGGAATTTATCAGTTTGAATAAATGAAACATATTTACCCCAATAATGATTTTTTCTTTTTTACATTCATAAAACTCGAAATTCTGTGCTTCTAAAAAAAGATGAGCTAAAATCGTATGTGATTTATCCATATTAATAATCCGAATTCCATCTGGACAAAAACTAATATTTGTTTCTAATAAAATATCTTTTAATGCAGTCATGAGAGTTCGAAAAGGTGAAATTTGAACAGTTTTAATCGTTAATACGTTTCCTGAAACTGTATTCAGTGGTTCAAAATCCGCGTTCATATTCATTTTTATTCTTTATAAATATGTTTCTCTAATCTTTAAATCCTTATGTTTTAAAAATAAATAATAATAAAAAATTAATTTTTTGTTTTAGTAATTTAATTTTAGAACAAGGCGTTTTTTATATTTTTTATACATAAAAAACATAAAAAAATACAAACAAACACCATTTAGTAAAAACAAAAATTGTATTATTTATGCAGCGTTACCTGCAACAAATTGTAAATCTACCCCGGATGTTTGATGAATACCACTAATAGGAGAAGGAGATAAAGCATAATTCACACCGGATCCACCTCTCATTTTCTTGGATTTACCTTTAAAAAGTTTTACAGCACCAAAGGTACCTTTTTTGGTTCCATATCCAGCTTTTATTAAACGCTTCTCCTTTTTGGCAGTAGCATGTTTGGCTTTGGAAACAATACGTCCAGATTTATTCTTCAATAAATCCTTTTTTGTTAGACCTCCTGAAGTTTTACGTGCGGTTCCGTGCCAAACTTCTGCACGGGACCCAACCACTCTATTGTAAACGGATCCTTTGACCATTACTTTACCTTTACCGTGTTTCGTATAATGTTTCATTTATATATTTATGTAAAGAAAATATTAAAAGAACGAGGGAAATTATTAAGAAGAATAAATAGGAATGGAATAAATTTTCTCTCTATTTGATGAATGAAATAGAGAGAAAACAATAAAATTATTTAAAATTACTTAAAGGTCTTCCACTCCCTCCAGGTTGTCCAGGTGTTTTTCCTAAATAATTCACTTGAACTGGTTCATTTAAATAAAAATTACCAAAATGGGTTCTTCCACCTAAAGTAGAAGAAATCACTTGAGCAATCCGCCTATTTCCTGAAATATTGGAATACGTGGAATTTGAGTTGAATGAAGTATTTGTATAATTTTCAATTCCGCAACTAAATTTAGGACATGTTTGAAAGTTTTCTGGATTACGATATAAAAATAATTTTGATGAATTCGATTTTTTTCCTGGAGTAAATTGTTGATAAGATCTCATACATATATATAGTTTTTTAATATTTAGACGGTTTAACATTCACGCTTTTATACTTTTATATTGATTATCATAAATAAACGTGTATTTGTATAAGGATATGAAAGCCATATTCGTGACAGGATGTGTAATAAATTCATATTTTTATAATGTTGATTTTTTATTTTGATGATTTTTTTGATCGATGCCTAATATTTTTTCAAAAGCAACTTTCACAAATACAAAAGTAAGAATGACAATAAAAATCCAACTAATAAATTCTTTCATAAAATTCTTAAAATCAAATTTATATGTTCTAGGTAGGATTTTGGTTAAATCTTTAATATTCAATTTTATCAGTATGAAAATAATAGCAGGAAAAATAATATCACTTACTAAAGATTGAATGACATCCTTTGTAATTAAAGCAATTGATACTCCGGCAGCAGTACCAATAATATTATTATCCATTATAAATTTGTTTAATTGTTGCCAAAATATTTTTTTATTTTCTTGATCACTCGTTTGTAGTGAAACTGACATTATATAATATATGCTTATAAAAAATATAGTTATAAAAAATATGTTTGTAAAAAATTTGCTTATAAAATATACTTATAAAAAATTGATTTAAATAAAAGATTAAATTGAATACTAATATAATTATTAACAAACGCAAAGATGACACAAACCGATGAACTATTTTTAACCAATAAATATCAGCAAAAAACGGATAAACAGCATATTTTAGATAATCCAGATACATATATCGGTTCCGTAGAAAATGTCGACGCGGATATGTGGATTCTAGAAGAAAAAGAAAAAGAACCATCCGATACTGCAAATAAAAATATAAAAATTATTGAAAAAAATATTCGTTATATTCCAGGATTATTTAAATTATTTGATGAAGGAATTGTCAATTGTCGTGATCATGTAATACGCCAGTCTCAAGCCGTTTTAAATAAAGTAGAAAATGCTCTTCCTGTGACAAATATTGATATATCAATTGAACAGGATGGAACGATTATTATGTATAATGACGGGAATGGGATTGATGTTGCACAACATCCAGAATATAAAATATGGATCCCTGAGTTAATTTTCGGACATTTACGTACTTCTACCAATTATGATAAAACTGAGAAAAAAATAGTGGGAGGCAAAAACGGGTTTGGGTTCAAGTTAGTATTGATTTGGTCTAGTTATGGCTCCATAGAAACTGTAGATCATGTAAGAGGTCTTAAATATAAACAAGAATTCAAAAATAATTTAGATGAAATCTGTAAACCATCGATTACGAAATGTAAATCTGCAAAACCTTATACAAAAATCACCTTTAAACCAGATTATCAACGTTTTGGAATTGAAGGGTTAACCGACGATTTAATCCAAATGTTGAAGAAACGTGTTTATGATATTTCTGCAGTTACCGATAAACAAATTAAAGTCAAATATAATGGTCAACCCATTATGACAAAAAACTTTCAACAATATATTGATCTTTATATTGGTTCCAAAGATACGACCACTCGTGTTTATGAAGAGGCAAATGAGCGTTGGGAATATGCCGTTTCTATTTCACCTAGTCAAGAATTTATTCAAGTATCTTTTGTAAATGGTATTAATACTTATAAAGGTGGAAAACATGTAGAATATATACTAGGTCAAATTACTAGAAAACTCGTGGAATATATTGAGAAAAAACGTAAAATCAAAGTAAATATGAATTCAATCAAAGAACAATTGATTTTGTTTTTACGTTGTGATATTGAAAATCCGGCATTTGATAGTCAAACAAAAGATTTTATGAATACTCCTTTAACCAAATTCGGTTCAAAATGTGAAATTAGTGATAAATTTATTGAGAAAGTAGCGAAAATGGGGGTCATGGATTCGGCTTGTGCCATTACTGAAATCAAAGAAAATAAACAATCCAAAAAAACAGATGGTACAAAAAGCAAAAACATTCGCGGAATTCCGAAATTGATTGATGCGAATTTTGCTGGAACTGACAAATCCAAAGAATGTACAATTATCTTTTGTGAAGGTGACTCAGCGAAAGCTGGTATTGTTTCTGGACTTTCTGCCGATGACAGAAATATAATTGGCGTATATCCGATGAAAGGAAAAATTCTGAATGTTCGTGGTGAAAATATCAAACGTATTAATGAAAATAAAGAAATTAGTGAAATCAAAAAAATATTGGGTTTGGAAACTGGAAAAGAATATGTCAATTTGACCGATGTTCATAAACATTTAAGATACGGTAAAATACTTTTTATGACGGATCAAGATCGTGATGGATCCCATATCAAAGGTCTAGGAATTAATTTGTTTCAAGACCAATGGCCTAGTTTGACCAGAATTCCAGATTTCATCGGATTTATGAATACACCTATTTTAAAAGCAAGAAAAGCCGATAAAGAATTGCTCTTTTATAACGAGGGAGAATATGAACATTGGAAAAAAGAAAATCCAGAGAGTTTTATAAAAAGTTGGAAGATTAAATATTACAAGGGGTTAGGTACAAGTACAGGTAAAGAATTTCGCGAATATTTTAAAAACAAAAAAATTGTCGGTTTTGAATTTGATCAAGAAACAAGTAGTAATTATATTGATATGGTTTTCAACGATAAACGTGCAGATGATCGTAAAGATTGGTTAGGTAAGTATAATCGTGACTCTTATTTAGATACAAGTAAAAATTCGGTAACCTATGATGATTTTATTGACAAAGAACTCATTCATTTTTCAAAATATGATTGTGATCGAAGTATACCGAATTTAATGGATGGTCTTAAAATCAGTTTACGAAAAATATTGTATTCAGCATTTAAACGTAATTTAACACAAGAAATTAAAGTAGCTCAATTTAGTGGGTATGTCTCGGAACATTCGGGTTATCATCATGGTGAGGCGTCACTGAATGCTGCGATTGTAGGAATGGCACAGAATTATGTGGGATCGAACAATATTCATTTACTTTTACCACTTGGTCAATTCGGTACAAGAATACGCGGAGGTCAAGATAGTGCAAGTGAAAGATATATTTTCACCGCTTTAAATCGACTAACGAGAAGTATTTTTCCGCAATCGGATGATGCCATTTTGAAATATTTAGACGATGATGGTACATTGGTAGAACCCGTATATTATGCACCGATTATCCCAATGGTTTTAGTAAATGGAAGTAAAGGAATTGGTACAGGGTTCAGTACAGATATTATGTGTTATCAACCATTGGAAATTATTGATTATTTGAAACAAAAACTAATACATGAAACTGAAATGGAAAAGGAAACAAAAATGAGTTTTGAATTTAAACCTTATTGGCAAGGATTTCAAGGAACGGTTGAAAAAATTCAAAATACATGTCCAGTAAAATATTTAATTAAAGGAACTTATAAAAAATTAAGTGGCGATAAAATTCGTGTCACCGAATTACCGATTGGATTTTGGACGGAAAAATTCAAAGAACATTTAGAAGCACTTTTAGATCCGGTTGATAAAACTGGAAAAAAATTAACTCCATTAATTAAAGATTATGATGATATGAGTAAAGATACAAATGTAGATTTTACCATTACTTTTGCAAAAGGGAAAGTAGAAGAATTAGAAAAAAGTGGCGGAAGTGTATCGGAATATGGTTGTAATGGGTTAGAGAAACTATTGAAACTTTATACAACCAATAGTACAAGTAATATGCATTTATTTGATGCAAATGATAAATTGAAAAAATACGAAAAAGTTCAAGAAATAATTGATGATTACTTTATTACTCGTATGGAATTATATCAAAAACGTAAAGATAATTTGATAAAAACGTTGGATAAGGAATTGATTTTATTATCCAACAAAAAACGTTATATTATGGAGAATTTGGATGGAACGATTGATTTGCGAAGAAAATCGAAAGAAGAAATGTGTCAATTATTAAAAGAACACGACTATGATATCATGAATGAAGATGAAGATTATAAATATTTGGTCAAGATGCCGATGGATAGTGTTTGTCAAGAAAACGTGAAACGGTTGGAAAATGAACATTCCACGAAAGAAAAAGAACTTAAAATCACAAAATCAAAAACAACGGAACAAATGTGGTTAGAGGAATTAGATGTATTACGTAAAGAATATTTAGAATTTATCTCTTTGAAGAAGTGAAGCGAATGAATTATTTTAGTTTATTATAGTATGACTTCCGATTGTTATTATAAAAAAAAAATATTTTTCAAAAAAGGATTTTTGGATGAGTGTATTGATGCTACTTATATTTTACATTTAGAAGGGAATGGCAGGATCGAAAATATTTATGAACAGTTAGAAATATATCATCCAAGTAAAACAGTCATTCTTTTTTTTAATAAGGGATATGAAAAATGTGAGAAACAATTATTCAAAGAAACGCCTCCTTATGATTTAGTAGAAACCTATTTTAATATATTTAAAGACGCGAAAGAAAACAACTATCATAATATTTTGATTTTGGAAGACGATTTTATATTCAACGAAAGAATACTAGAACCTAAAAATACAAGTGAAATAAGTAAATTTATTCATGATAAAAATCGAAAAAAAGAAGAATTCATGTATGTGTTGGGTTGTTTACCTATATTACAAATTCCTACTACGAATTATCATCATCGAAAAATAGTTTTAAAAGGAGGTACTCACGCATGCATTTATTCCCCGGAGTTAAGAAACAAAATATTGCAAACGGATCAAAAGAAGATTTATGATTGGGATATTTATAGTAATTTATATTCCAAAACTTATATGTTTTATCAACCCCTTTGTTATCAACTCTTTCATGAAACTGAAAATAGAAAACATTGGATTTATATGTTTATCATTAGTGATTTCTTTTATTTTTTACTCGACTATTTTCAGTTAGATCAAAAAGCAGAACCTGGATTTTCCTTTTTTTACTGGTTTTCATTTGTATTGTTTTTTGTCTTACTTGTTCTTTTTATTAGAATACTTGTCGTTATTTTACAAATGTTTGCATCGAAAAAGATAAAGATGAAATAAAGATAAATATAAATATTACTTTGCAAAATTGAAATGATTTTCAGATAATAATTGATTGGAACATTATTCTAACACATTATTCTAAAATAAAATTTAATTATATCCTGCTATAAGATGTCATGCTTTTTAGGTATCAATTCAAATAACCAATCAACCGATGAGAAATGTTCGGAAATCGAAAATTTGAAATTAACTGATTTGGACAAGTACATAAGACTTAAATTAGGACAGAAGACATTTCCAACACCAAAAATGAAGGAATGTATGGTTCAAGATAAAAACAATCGTTGTAATTGTAAGAAGTGTGAATATAACAAATGGTATTATACATGGAAAAAGGAAGGACATTTAAAATTGGATTTTGATGCTCGTAAATTTATCAAATCAAATTATCATATACTTGAACTATTTGATGAATGTTTTGATCATATAAAAGTAGTTATCCATAGTTTTCGAGGTTCAATTGAAGCATACTTTATCAAAGCGAATGATTATCTAATGTATAATTATTGGGAACAGTCATCTTACAACAATATGACGTTTCCATATATTACTAAAATTGATTTAACTGAATTAGGTACGGTAGAAATTATAAAAACGGTCATTGAAAGAATTCAAAAATTTAAGAATGGTTGTCAACATCCGGGAAATTGTGGGTATAAATGTTATACTTTATGTGATGCATGTATCATACGTGAAAATGGAATAACTCCTTCCATCTTTAATTTTAAAATGAAAAAAATAACAATGTTTCATCAATCCAACCTTTTAGAAACAAGCAAACATTTTCCATTAAGAGAGAATGAGGATGAGATAATTGTTGACTGTGAAAATAATTTCTCGGAAGATGAAAAAAAATAATTCATGCATATAAAATCAATAAAATAGAAGATTTATTGATCCACGAAAAAATAGGAAACATAGACAAATTCAAATGTTTAAAATATTATAAAATTGCATGTGAAAATTATAAATGGAATGGATACGAAGTAATGATTTATTTAGTTCCTGTTCAATTCTATGACTATCGTATTAATTTAATTATTTTAGGCGATGGAACGATTAAGTACTTTAACAGTTTGGGAAAAAATTGTGTTAATATATTTCGTTGTATGTAAAATAATAGTAAAAATAGTATGATAAATATAAATATAGATATAGATACATGATAAATATAGACAACCTTATAATATTAAATAAAGCAAAATAAAAATAAAAAATAACATTCTGGTTACAAGAATGTTATTTTTTTATGATCAAGTAGCAACGTTTCATTTGAAAAATCATCTATTTACTTTTTCGATTTTCTTGATTTCTTTACTTTTTTTGTTTTTCTTGATTTTTTTACTTTTTTCGATTTCTTCGATTTTCTTGATTTCTTTGTTTTACCTCCCCAAACTCCTTTTTTGGAAACATTTTGACCGGTTGTTTTATTAATTTTTGGTTTGTATAGATCTCCTCTATTTTCCAACGCATTTAAATTGGCTTCTAATTCCGGTCCCTCTTGTAATTCAAGAGGACCTGTATAATTTATCTTGGGACCTTCTTCCGCATCCAAATCTTCCCAATCTTTATGGGAGATTAATTTATTCGTGGCGTAATATTGTTTACCTAAATAATCCTTATTTTCTTTGAATTGTTTCGCATAATCTCTTTTAAACATTCGATCTTGTATTTTTTCATAGCTGTCATCATCATCGTCTGATTCAGATTTGGAACTTTTTTTTCTTTTTTCATGACGAGGAAAAGGTTGATCAAAAGATATATTTCGGTTCATATAATATAACTTAATATTTTTTATTTTATATTTTTGTAATTTCTCTCAAGATATATTATTTATATTATTTATAACTTGTGAAATATATAAAGGTGTAAAAATCTTAATTTTCCAAAAACCATTCGTACATTTCAAAATCTATATCTTTATTATTCGCAATTTTATTATTAGCAATTTTATTATTCGCAATTTTATCATTTTTTTTTATTATTTTATCATTATTAAATACACCAGAAATAGAATGATGAAATAACACTTTATTTTTATTGTATGTATTCGTGTTAAATTTTATATAATCATTTAAAATATATCCATAATTAATTTTATTTTTTAAACTATTAATAATACTTTGATCACCACCTACAGGAACCATTTTTTTTTCTGTTTTTAATATTATTTCTAAAACTTCATTTAAAAATTGTACTATATTTTTAATATTATCATTATTTTTTATAATAAAAAATGTAGAGTTAATATCATTTGATATAATACTATCGTGTCTCATAAAATATATGTCTTTGTCTTGTTCCAATATATCCTTTTCTAAATTATACCATTCATTTATATTATCTTTTATAAATATGTTATTACATTCAGAAAAAATAAAATATTTTATATGAGTAAAAGAATGATAATCATTTATAATAGTAATAATATATTTTAATTTATTTATAATATTATAATACCATACATTATATATTTGAAATTCATTTTGATTAAAATTATTATTAAAATTATTATTAAAATTATGTAATAAATGTTTTACATTTTTAACACCTATATTTTTTAGTGAAACTAAAAATATATCTGTTAATTCTGAAAAATGTGCATTTGAATAACATATAAATAATGATTTTTCTAACATATATATTATTTTGTTAATATATATTAACAAAATCTATTTTTATGAAAATATTCAATTGATTAGTCGAATATTTTCATAAATAATGAGTTGTATATTTGGTATACCTTTGAAACTTTCATATCTTACAAAAATAAAAAACCCCAAATTTTCTCTCTAAATCTTAAAACCAACCATTAAATACTAATTCACGGTCTGTATTATCTGCCATGACTGGATGAGCAATTGGAATGGCAAGTGTACTTACATCATTTAAATATTTCATATACCCTTGTGCTTCACTATATACTTGTTCAATACAGTAATCTAACACCATCTTGTTTAAATTCTCAACTTGTTCAGAAATATGATGTGGCTGATTTGCAGAGTATTGTAAAAAAATACTACGCATAATGATTTTCAAAGAATCACAATCTTGTTCTCCAATAAAGTATTGTCCATTTGATTTTTTATAAACGGATGCACGTAATCCATTTTGAATGATTTGAATATTTGCTTGAGAGAAAAAAACCATGGATAAATTTGTATCGTCCCATAATCCTTCCGTCGGGTTTCTAAAAGTAGAACATTGATGAGCAGGTATTTTATCATACATCATAAATAAATCACTAGTATTCGGTGTTTTAATATCTACACGTCCATTTAGACTATTGTTTATGTTATTTTCATAATTTGTATTCATTGGATTTAAAGCACTTTTCGAATTGGTGTATTTTTCAGTCATTGGAGAATTATTATTTATATTTTGCATATTATTTATATTTTGGATAGTATTTATATATATACTTTTGATAAAAGTATATTCTAAAGTATATATATTATAGATGGCATCTTTTCAACAAACGATTATTTTTTGTGCGATTGTGATACTTATTATTTCTTTTATTTTCATAAGTTTTACTTTAATATATGGTAAAAAAAATGGATACTGGAACCCAGTGATAGGGGATTGTCCAGATTATTGGATTGATACTTCAGGGAATGGAGATAGTTGTGTGAATGTAAAAAATTTAGGAACTTGTAAACCAACCAATGGAAACAAACATTTAACGATGAATTTCAGTAGTTCTATTTTTACAGATACCAATTCAAAATGTGCTAAATATAATTGGGCAAATTCTTGTGGTCTCTCTTGGGATGGAATTACCTATGGTGTTTCTAATCCTTGTGAAACCGAATAATATTTCATAATTTAATAATTTCATAATTTCATAATTTAATAATTTCATAATTTAATAAATTATAAAATTCATTTGTTACCATATATCATAATAATAAAAAATATTTTATTAGAATGATATCATTAATGATATGAATATTGATATAAACATAATATATAATATTTATGTAATATATATTTGTATCTTTGTATATATTTCGATTAAGAAATGAATTTAGAATTGAAAATCAATTATCTTCCAGATGAGTTGATTAAATACATTTTTGAATATGTTCATCCAAGTGAAATCGTTTTTGTAAATAAAGAATATTATTTATCATATCATTCTTTTGTAAGACAAATGATCCCAAGAAAGAATTACGAAAATTATATAAGAGAAACGATAAAGAGAGACCATGCTTTTGTTTTTGAACAAATTATTAAAGAAAATTGGAAAAAATGGTTATCGATCAGAGAATATCTTTATAAAAATTCACTCTATTCAAATTATATCTATTTTCTCAAAGATTATGGATTAATCAACGATTCGATCAAATGTCGTAATTTATTAAATGCTTTTTTATTTGAAAGAGGAATTGGTAAAAATCAACATAAAAAGAATATTATTAAGAATATAAGAAAATAATACCTAATTATTAAATGCAAAATATAATAAAAAATGAAAATCATGAAAATCCAGAAAATCCAGAAAATTTTAAAGTAAATTGGAATGAATTATTAAACAGAAATTCTCAAGCAGAAGAAATCAAAAGTTTTTTGAAAAATATAGATATTTCAAATATTCATTCCAAGCGCGGTATTTATCTTTATGGAAATTCTGGAATAGGAAAAACGATTTTCATGGAAAATATTTTAAAAGAAATGAATTATAATATTATTTATTATGATGTAGGTGATATTAAAAACAAATCGATACTTGATGAAATCACCAATAATAATATATCTAGTAATAGTGTGATTAGTATGTTTCATAAAAAACCCAAAAAAAATATTATTTTTATTGATGAAATTGACGCGATGAATGCCGGGGATAAAAGCGGATTAAATACGCTTATTAAATTAATACGTCCAAAAAAAACGAAAAAACAAAAAATGGAAAAAATCTCTCTCATTCCGATTGTTTTTATTGGTAATTATTATACGGATAAAAAAATCAAAGAATTGATCAAGGTTTGTTATACGGTTGAATTAAAAACTCCGAATGATTTAGAAATAAAAAATATTTTACATCATTTAATCGTTGATCATCGGTTCTCTCAACATGTATACATGAATGAAATGATTTCCTTTATTCAGAATGATTTCCGAAAATTAATGATTCTCGTTGATATTTTTCAAAATGAAAGATTTAAAAATCATAATATTTATGATATTTTAAAACACATCTTTTGTTTAAAATCTCATAATGAAAATTCAAAAGAGACCGTAAGAAACATTATGAAAGAGGAATATCCAATTCATGATCATATTATTATTTTAAACGAATCAGAGAGAACAATTATCGGACTTTTATGGCATGAAAATATCGTGAATGGATTGGAAAAACAGAAAATAGAAACTACGGTTCCGTTTTATTTAAAACAATTAGAAAATATGTGTTTTTCAGATTACATTGATAAAATAACGTTTCAAAACCAAATCTGGCAATTTAATGAAATGAGTTCTTTAATAAAGACCTTTTATAATCATCAATTATATCATCGCGACATATCAATTTCAAAAGATATTTATGCAGGTGATAATAAAGATACGGAAATTCGATTTACCAAAGTATTAACTAAATATTCAACGGAATATAATAATTTTTTGTTTATACAATATCTTTGTAATCAATTAAATATGGATAAAAAGGATTTGATTTGTTTTTTTATGGAATTGAAAGAGAAATATAGCGACTATAATGATGTATTACCTATTTTTGAAAATTATGAAATTAATAAATTAAATATACAAAGAATTTATCGTTTTTTAGATAATAATATTAAAGACGATAAACAAAATGAATTAGAAGAAGAGGAAATGGATGATTTCGAAGAAGATCCTTAGTATATTTTTAGGAATTATTTTGTACATTTGTACATTTGTACATTTCTATCTACCTGTCCATACTTTTATGATAGGTAAATGATTATATCTAATTTTATTATTAAAACGAATAGACTTCCATATGCAATATTTATGTATATTTCCTAATAGTGGTTCTTCTTTTACACCATTACGCATTTCAAATGCGCAATCAGCGACCCCTTCTCCATTCATAACTGCCCCTGAAAGGGGCGTTTTGAATGTACAAAGGTGTAATTCAAATTGCAATAATACGCCAATCACTCTTTCAAAACTACAACGATTAGATCTTGTTACTACTTTATCCAATAATAAATCAAGATTATATTTCTTATGTATCTTTTCTAAATATTCATATGAAATAACCATCATCGCACCAAAACAACCTTCCCATAATGTTTTATCATGATAGAAATTTAATAAATCTTTATCGTTAAAAACGTTAATCATATCTGTTTCATCATGTATTTGATCCCAATCATGTTTAAAGGTCCAGATAAATTTATATTTATCAATCGAAAAATCAATATACTTATTTATAAATACAGAATCATGAATAATAACTGCAACATCAAATAATCGATTTCTTAAATAATAATAATATGGCAAGAATTCACCTCTTTTTGGATATTCTGTATTTATTACCGTAGTTTTATATAAATCTTTATTTACCAAATATTCTTTATTACTATTATCATCGACGATAATTATATGATTTTCTGGATAATATTTTCTTATACAATTGTAACAAAGAACCCAATACTCATTTGTTTTTGGATTATTAACATATCTTAATATAATAAATCCCAAAGATTTTGTATTATTCATAATATTGTATTATTGTATTATTGTATATATTTTATTTATCCCATATTATTTTATTTGGCTCTAGATTTTGAAATCGTCAAATAATCCACCGTTTTTCATATTTTGATCTGAAATATCATTTATTCTATAATATTTATCTATCCATTTCATTTTCATATGTATCGATACATGTTGATTTTCAAGATAAGAAAGACTTTTTTGTTTCGATAAAAATGCTCTTATTTTCAATATATTTTTATATTCTTGTAAAGTTGTTTTATATGTAATTGTATCATTACATAATTCTAAGCCAAAAGGAGAAGACAAATAAAAATCAAAATCAAATTCTTGCATAGGAAATCTTTCATCGAACCCATCTTTTGTATATGTTAAAATTGTTTCATTTGATTTTTGTTTTTCGTTTCTATCGAGAGTATCTTGAGAATTGATTTTTTTTATCGAATTAATTTTTATCTTTGATTTATCATAATTGTGAATAAGAAAATAATTTACAAAATAATACAATATGGATAACATCTAATTTATATAATACTGTTATATTTAATAGTATTATACAATTGTTTCTTTTCTTACTCTTCATGTTGATGTTCATCTTGATCTTCATGAATTTTTTTCAAAAATCAGTTTTTTTTTCAACCAATTTTCTTTTATATGTGTAGATAATTTATCATGGTGGTGTCTTTCATATTGTTCTGGTGTTTCATAAAAAAGGGTCGCGGAATTACCATATGATAAAGTAATTTTAAAATATAAATCTTCATTTTTTGATCCAACCATATCTTTTGTATAAAGACCTGTCAATGCATTTCTTATGTAACTTCCAATAGGTCCAGAAGAATAATATTCAATGACTATTTTTTTGGAAGTTTTATATCCATGATCATCAATTATGAAAATATTTTTTTTATATTTATGGTATTTATTATCCATCGATTTCAAATTTTGTAACATATTTGTATTTCTTTCATAATCTTCAATATCATTACCTTCAATTGGGTGAAAACGATCATTATAATCCATATTTATTTCTGATTAGCGAATAAATTATAAATATTATCTTTATTTATCTTTAAACCCTATTTTGAAGAATAGTTTTCAATTCAATCATTTCTTTTATTAATTTAGAGATTTTATCTTCTAAATATTTATTCTTATCTTTTAATAATTCATTTTCTAGTTTAATTTCATTTATTATCTTTTGATTTTGTTGATTTTGTTGATTTTGTTGATTTTGTTGTTGCATTTGTTGTTTCTGTTCCCTTTGAATACGCATTTCTTCCATTTGTTTTATAACATCTGGTTTATTCTTAGGTTTCCCTGGTTCATAATCATTTAATAAATTCTCAATATCTTCTAAAATAAATTTTCTCAATTCTGGCTCTTTTACAAAATCATTTACTGTTTTTGTACTTTCTTTTTGATATGGACTATTCCCTTGTGTCAATAAAATTTTTTTATCAAAACTATTATGAATATGAGAAAAAACCAAAATAGTTTTTATCGGATCCAATTGAACAAAAGGAATGGTATAATCCTTTAAAAAATGTTTTTCTTCTGCAAGACAAGCGTTCTCATTATATCTTGTTTCATTTAATAATCTACGATGAAATGCAAAAGTTGCCGCAGTTGAGTGGTTCGGACCATAAGGACCAAATTGATACATTTTTTGGATATGTTTAAAATAAATACACATTACACTAGAACCAGCACACAATGCTTTTGGGTTTTCTTGTAAAGTTTTTACTGCATGACTAATTCTTTCTGGAGGATAATAATCATCATCATCCATATAAATCAATATGTCTCCTCTTGTTTTATCGTGCATTAAATTACGTTTTTTACCTAATGTCATTTTTTCATGATAGAAATAATACTTTACTTGTGGAATATGAGAAACTAAATCACCAATTTTATCTGTACCATCATCAATAATAATCCATTCAATACGATCCTTCGGATAAGTTTGATGTTCAAAACATTTAATCATAAACGGAATAAAAGGTCGTCGATTAAAAGTAGGTGTACAAATACTTACGAATGGATAATCCGAATTTTCATCATTTATTTCTGGTTTATTAATAACTTTTTTATGATTTGAATTTTGCTTTTGCTTACTTTGATTTTTATTTTTACTCATAATAATAATAATATGAAATTTTTATATTATTATTATTATTTTATTATTTTATTATTATTATTTTTATTTTTTACATCGACAAAGAATTCAAAGATTGAATTGTTTACTCAATTTTTTTAAAGATTGAATGATATCATCATTATGACTTGAACCACCATGTTGTTGTTTTGATTGAGATGCTGGTGATTTGAAAATATCTAATAAATTAAAGGAAACTGGTGCTTTTGGTTGACTACATTTTTTTTCAGCTAGATTATAACTAGTTACTTTAGAGAGATTTTCTGGTATTTTATTTACATAAAGGTTATTCGGAATAATATTAAACCAAAATAATACAAAAATGAACATTAGTAATAAACTCAAGATACTGTCAAAATATGAAAAAGAGGTTGTAATAACAAGAATAGAAATGAAAACCATGATCCATTTCTTTTTATCTTTTAGAATACTCTTGAAGAATTGAAATAAGGTTATTTTTTGGAAAATATTATTTATTTTTGTAAATCCTGAAATACCTAAAGGTGAGAATAAACAATAAAATAAAGAAAAGGTTGATAAGATAGGAAAAATAAATCCAAAACTAAATATGATCGAAAAACTAAAAACGAAAACTAAAAACCAAGCAAAAAAATAATTAAATGGTTCGAATAAATTTACAGATCTCCATGTGGCTTTTCCATCATTCGTATTATTTGTATTTTCTTTAAATAACCATGACATGTTACTAAACCAACTATAAATAAAATAAAATATATTCAAAAAGGAAAACAAGAAAAGAGATAAAATCATTAAAAAAGGGCTTAAGAACATAATAATGGACTCCGGTAAGTAAGAATTTAAAGTCTGGTAAAAGCCATTTGTTAAGGTGTAATTGATATAAAACATACTCATTATTACTTCTACAAAATACACAAAGGTAGAACTTGCCTTGGGTGATTCTTTGAGTTTTCTTAAGTAATCTAAAATGGCATTTTTTTTATTTGTTTCATCATATGGAAAATAAATTTTCTGTGAATAATTTATTCCATCAATTGTAGTAACATTCATATTAATTGGTTTTTTTTCAATGGATATATTATTTGATTCATATGGGAAGCATTTATTATCGGTAGGTAAAATATTCGATTGAGATACTTTACATCCATATAAAATAGATATTCCTATAAAAAGAACAATAAATAAAGTAATTAATTTATATAAGATCGATTTAAAAAACGATAAAGTAGTCTCGATTGTATCTTTATTTTTAGAAACCGGTTTTTTTTCGTTTACTTGTTTTTCATTGTTATCATTATTATTCTTATTATTCTTATTATTCTTATTATTCTTATTATTCTTATTATTCTTATTATTATCAGAATTGGAATTCATTTACTTATATTAAAAGAATATTTAATTTTACATTTCTTTATAAATAATTACATTAATTTCTCATGTTTTCAAAAAATATATACTCTTTATATTATATAAAAGATGAAAAAAGAATACTTTATTTATTTTCTAATGCTTCTCTCTTTTATTTTATTTATAGGAATACTAAGATGGGGTAATTATTTAATTCATAATGGATATGTTGGAAATGAAGCTTTTACTGGTCGAGAAGGGTTTGATCCTTATATTCAACCTTTTTTAGATACTGGAAGTCCATTAACCAATCATAATGTAGATTTACCTTTAACCACAACCATTAGTTGTAAAAATAAATGTGGACCTAGTTCTCGTTGTTATTTAACAGGACAACAATGTACCTCGGATATTGATTGTCCTGGATGTCGTCCCTATCGAATTTTTCCGGAAATAAAAGAGAAAAATATTGTTGGAGAGAATGATGCTGGTAAAATTTCTTATCTAACCCCTCAATATTCTAAATTAACCACTGATATTGGAACTCAATCCAAGTTTTTTGGGAAAAAAATATTATTATCCCATCCACCTGAACCAAATCATGGTGTTAATACATGGAGGACAAAATGGAATGTAGGAAATAAATTATTTCAAGAAAGATACAAAGATGTAGATTTACCTATGCAAATGAATTATCCATCGAGATATTTAATGAGTGGAGAATTTATTGAAAATGGACCTTTAGCTGCAAATGCTTATTTAGATAAATAAATATTTATTATTTTCAAAGATTGAAAAATTAATGGAATAATTAAATCTAAAACAGATTTAATTATTTAACTGTATTTATAATTGTTTACTATTTATTTTTTTCGAATGAGATCGTTTTAACTTACACTACACTATGATATACGACATCAGTAACTGCAGTAAATTCTAGATTAGCAGCGATAAAATATGGTAATGATGATGTTGTTAATGTGTATGTCCCAGGTAGTCCAGTTACCTGGAATTGTCCTGAAGTTAACAAACATGGTCCGGTCAAAACTTCATTCTCGTTTGATGATTGAGCTGGTCCGACACTACTATAAACAGTAGCCGGTCCAGTAGGACCAGTAGGACCAGTAGGACCACTATCACCAGTATCACCAATAGGTCCACTATCACCAGTAGGTCCACTATCACCCATTTCTCCTTGAACACCAGTAGGACCAGTAGGTCCTGGAAGCCCAGTATCACCAGTAGGTCCTGGAAGCCCAGTATCACCAGTAGGTCCTGGAAGTCCAGTATCACCAGTAGGTCCAGGAAGTCCAGTAGGACCAGTAGGTCCTGGAAGT
>Ga0247837_1000275_pt1 | contig 106116 bp, 78 predicted proteins | sample LaCtaG_2_FD_187115 | JGI IMG/M metagenome (GOLD analysis project Ga0247837, IMG submission 187115) | Freshwater microbial communities from meromictic Lake La Cruz, Castile-La Mancha, Spain - LaCruzMarch2015_14.5m | ecosystem: Environmental > Aquatic > Freshwater > Lake | place: Spain... | reverse complement strand
ACAGGATGCCGGAGTACTTGCACTGCAGCCAGCCCCAGGCTGCCAGCACTATTGCGGGCAGCACGATGTTCACTGCTTCTGTTTCTTCGTCCTTGAGACCTGTCCCGACCCACCCAAAGACTAAGGCAGTGTACAGACACGTTTCCAGCACCAGCCACAGTCCACTCCCTATCAAGATCGCAGCCGCTGTGGCTTCCATGGGTCTGTAGGACCTGCCAGTCGCCATTGCAGTGGCTGCAGTGACATGTGAAATACGGTACACTGTGATGAGTTGCCAAAACAGCAGTAGGTACGCAGAGATGAACAGAGAGTCCGGCAGACTGAGAATGAGGTATTGAAGGGTGAAGGAGTACAGGCCGAACATAGCCACTACGAAAACGACGGTTCTGAGCATTGTTTGCACCACTAGACTGGCGTAGAACAGGCGAGTTTGGCCCCAGGCTCGCGGCTCGCGCAGTAGGGTTGAGGTGCGGTAGATGGCGCAGAGACAGCTGCCGGCGTAGAGCAGGGCGAGTAAGAAGAAAAGCAGCACTTCGCTTCCCATCTATTACAAGCGCTAGGCCTTCTTTGCTACTTGAAGGATAAATCGCTGCAATACACCCAAATCAGGCTGGAACTTCAGGGCTTTTGCCAATTTTAGCCCTGCAAATCCTCACTATGTGCACATTTCTACATAGTGGCTAGCGAATAGGCACTCCATGGAAGCAGCTCTGTAGCGCAAGCGACCTGAATAGGCTTTAACTACTCACAAATCAGCACAGAGTACTTGGAAGAACTCTTCGAGGAAGGCACAGTTCCTATAGTCAAGCCCTCCCCAGTTCTGGGATATGTGGCGATTCCTCCTTATTCGCATATATTAAAGAGATGGCTTACTTGCACCCGACTTACTCCCTGCCTCCTCCCACTGCCCCGCCCCTCAACTCTCGACCTCGCCTCTCTGAGACCAAGTCCAGGTTCGTCCGGACCTGCTTTCATTCTCCTACTAATGCGAGAAACTCGTCCAAAGTCAGTCCAGAGGACAAAATAAAGGCCCTGGAAAGGCAACTCGCACTAGCCAAGACGCAACTGAGCAGTGCTGAGACCGCCAACCGAGCACTGATATCAGAAATCCAGGAAGCCAGAGTAGAGGTGGTCCAGTTGAAGTCAGTAGTGGGCCGGCTTTCCCTCCAAGTCCTGCACACCACTGACTCTATCACTAGCCTGCGGTCCTCAGACACCCAGACCCAACTCTCAGTGCAGAACAGCCTCCAGTCTCTCCGCAGAATGCAGAATCAATACCTCTGCACTGGACTGGACGCCAACAGCGCTCGGAAGGTGTGGCAGTGGTACATTGCACATGTAGGCAGTTCGACTACTAACAGCACGGCTTCTCAGTCTCCTGTGGGAGAGCGGAGGGACAGGGGGGAATTGCGCAATGTACTGGAGGTACTTTTGCACAAGTGGACAGTCAACATTGTCAGGACTCGGAGGGATTTCAACGAGAGCAGGACTAGATCGGCTGCTTTAACTGTGCAGGCAGCCAGTCTATGCAACCATTTTAATGGAATTGCCCTGCAAAATGCAGTTATTCTGGCGGAAAAGCGCTATCTCCACTCAGAAAGCCTGGAAAAACACCTCTCTGAGTTGAACTGCAGCATTGATCTGCTCACAGTTTCTCTCCAGCAGGACCAATGTAATATCCAAAGCCACCAATTTACCATTAAAGGAGAACTCGAGCAGTCGCAAAACCGTCAAAAGGACCTGAAAGAACAGCTGGAAGCCCTAAAAAAGCAAAAGGCTATGAAGAGTATTGACAAACTGAGGCTGGAAAGAGCCTTTCTGGCAGTGCTGGGGGGAGTAAAGAAGCTGAAAGTGCTGGAAATGCTGAAAGAAAGGGGAATTCGCTGTAGAATGTCAGAGGAACTGCGCACTGAAGAGCTGGAAACTGCCAGTTTGGCTACAATTCAGCGGCTTTTCCGAGTTTTGGATGATAAAATCATGCAAATATTGGAAAAACACAAGCGAGTCCAAGTGCCTATTCCAAGCCTGCTAATCCCCGTTTCAAAGCGTTTCACTGCAAGTGCAAGTCTAATAGTCCCGCCCTCAATAGAAGAAATGCTTCGAAGGCCTTTTCAGTGGAGCAATGTGCCCGGAGGCGAGGCCTATCGCTCTCACAGAGTCCTGATTTCAGCCCGTTCTTCCCAGAATTAGCAATAATCCGAGTAGTGATATCCACAATTTGCTCATTATTGGTGCATTTCGCTTCGAACCGTTGTATTTAGCAATGACTTCAATACAGAGTCCGAACAAGAGAGGCAGACAGGCCTCCTTCCACTCTACAACCAGCACTGCCTTTTCCACGCCCAAAGGTCCCTCCAAACCCCTCCAGTCCTCTCACGAAGTCCAGCACTCCTCCCCTACAGTCTTCGACACCTCCCAAGGGACGGTGGCGGCTTCCTCTGAGAGAAGTGCGCGAGTGGGAGTGATTGTATCGGTGACTTCCAGTTACTACTTGGTGCGGAGTGGGAAGGACTGGCTGCCTGTCCGTTTCGCAGATCTATTTGACGAGAAAGGCCAGGCAGTGCCCAGAAATACCCCGTTTGCCTCACTGAAGCACAGGTCTGTGCAGTTGAAAGGGAGGGAAGTCACGTACCGGGCCTACTTGGCAGGGGGAAAGGAGGAGGGGGAGGGACAGCAAAGGAAAAGGACACTGTCACTGGCAAGGAAACTGTGTGAAGACGTGACAGCGATGGTATTGGCAGCCAAAGCGTCCAATAACCGGTCTTCTAGTGTGCCGCTGCTCCTTTCTGCAGCTTCCACTCGCCTTCGCTCTGCTCTGCCCGGCCTCCTGACCTCCCCTGCACTCTCTCCATCTTTGACCTCCAAACTACGTCTCCACCTACTCAACCTCTCCTCCTCCCCTTTACCCCTCTGTCCCTCCTGTCACCACCCCCAGTTCCACCTCCTTTCCTGTGGCCACTCCTACTGTCTGCCCTGTGTGCGCCAGGCCCCCACAGCTTGCCAGCACTGCACACACCCACTTTCCAAGGCCGACTTCCAACTCGCAGCCAGCTGGAAGCCCTAAGTCCAAAGTCCTGTAAGAGAAGTTCTTCCGTTAGCTCTCCTCTCAACTTAAATATGAAGAAAGGACTCAAGCCGGGACCCGAGTCTGGCAGTCTGCGCAGTCGAATTCAAACTGTACTCAGAGAAAAGAACACAACGCCCAGAGGACTATCAGCGAAAGCGGTAGGGAAGCCGCTAGTGCTCAGGTCCACTACGCCTAAAGCCAGGGAGAATATCAGGCCGGTGGTGAGGGCGACCGCTACACCACTCAGACTAGTGCTGGAAGAGCACGCAGCTACGCCTAAAACAGTGTGTGGCTGGGCTGGCCTCCCCACCTCCACCAAGCGACCCAACCTCAAGCTCGAACCTACAGAGCCATTCCACCAGTCCAGTGAGTGGGAAAGTCCCCGCTATCTGAGCAGTCCTAAGGAGGAAGACAGTTCTTCGGAGAAGGAAACCATCGTGAGTGTGCTCAATTCCGCTGTGCCCAGTCCTGACAAGCCGGCCAAAGACTTCGAAGTGACTGTAAGGCGCTTCTTCAAGAGTGAGAATGTGAGGCTTGTGCCCAAGGCTTCCGCATCTCTCCAACTGCCTACGACTGTATTGGTAGTTCAAGGCAAGGAGTGCTTCCTATACGACCTCCTCCTTTCTTAGTCGCTAGTCCTTATTAGGCCTGCTAACCCATAGTCAATAGGCGCTGGAACAGCAAAGCCTACCTGTGAGAAGTGGGTAAATCGAGAAAACAGTCCCAGCTAAATAAGCAACTGCCGTGCAATCCACAGAAAGCGCTCCCTCTCCTAGGTCTGCAGGGGGGTAATATGGGGAAAAGCAGAAAGACTCCGGCGCCGCGGCCCCAATCTCGTCCAAACGAGATCTACCTCACACGTTCCAAGCCTGTGTCTGTGTATGAGAACCGTGTTCGGAAGCTAGTCACAGAGGGCTACAGTGAGGTGATTCTGCACGGACTGGGCATGGCCATTCCAGCCACAGTGGCCTTAGCTGCAGCTCTACAGCCCGAGTTCGCCTCCATTGACCTGCAAACCAACACAGTGCAAGTCATAGATGAGGGGGAGCAGGCTTCTAGGAAGCTGCGGCCGGTTTCCGCACTGCACGTTCGACTAGTTAAGGACTAATGCGAGTGTTTTAGCGCTTTAGCGATTAGAGGAGCGGAATTGGATGAGAAAACGATGTGGGAAGTGAGGAAAAGCAATAATTTCTTTCCTTATAAGTCCAATTTCAAGCGATTTTGCCAATTTTGTTGCTAACTCTGTGCAGTTCCTACATTACGCTGCACGTACTGGCCTGTTTGCGCTCCGTAGACACCATATACGCCCCAAACTGCTGCACCTTCGCCCACGCTGTCCCCACCACCACACGCCCCGCCAGCAAAGGGTCCAAGAAATGCTTCAAGTTGTGGAAAGAGACTTGAAGATAGGGACTGAGCACGTACTTTATGCGCAAGTATTGCCAATATAGGATGGTTTCAAGGATAGAGCCCCAGGGAGTTAGGACAGACAGCGTTAAATACACGCCAATAGCGACTTCTATGTCCTGCTTCAGCAGCACCCACTTCGGTTTCTCGACTTTCCGAGCCCAAAGTCTGACTTTGGAGGGTATTTCTTCACAGGAAAGTCCACTAATGCACCAGATTGCAGCAGCCACAGCTACAGGGACGTGCACCACTACACGTCCTGTGTAGTACATGTAAATCAGGCAGAATATCATCGTGTGCAACGCATCATCCCGCAGGACTGGCAGCCAGTAGGCCTTGGTGCGCTGAGGGGAGCCGTAGGTACACAGCAGGCCGATGCTGGAGGCGAGCAGGGCGAAGGACATGCCTTTGCCTAGTAGGAGGGCCACTGGCCAGAGGGAAAAGAGCAGGGCTACAGGCAGCAATTGCGCACTGGGGGCAGTAGCTGTAGGAGGAGCTGGGTCTAGGGACAGAGCAGCATCAATATGCTCTCTGAACCACCTCCGCTGCATCCTCTGCAGCTGGCTTGCTGTGGGTTCCGGGAACACATTGCGAGTGTGGGCTTTCCAGGCCTCAGACCCGAGCCAGTCGAAGGCCTGAAATCGCTCTTCCACCATATCTAAGTCACTGCTTTCCCCTAGCTAATATAGACACTAGTAGGCTTGCGCACAGAGGTTTCTAGGTGTATTCCTACAGCTCTAGGCCTTCAGTCCCTAGCGACTAGCCATAGTTGCTGCTCTTGAACAGGCAAACGGGCGACTAACGTATGCTGTAATAATGGAGTCGAGGAGAAAGGCTCTGATAAGCCGGCACATCGTTCTGTACAGGGCCCGGCACCCTCTGTACGGACTCATACTGATAGAAGACGAAGTGATTAAGGAAGTCATTGTGGTGGACAAAGGCATCCCTGTGAATGCGCTGATGGACAAGTACTCGGATTGGAACCCTGTCAACTTCGAACATTACTACATTAGTCCAGGGGTTATTGACTGCAATGTGCGCACGAATGGGGACTGGGAGCCGTACCGGAACCTCACTCGCGCTGCTCTTTGCGGCGGAGTCACCATGATCCTGGAAGAGCCCAGTCTGCTCTCCCTCTCCACCCACGACTCCGACCTCTTCTGCGACCTCGGCCGAGTGTTCCTCTGCACCAACCACAACCTCGCAGACCTCAATTCCTCCCTAGCCGCCGGCGTCTTCGCTGTGAAGGCCTACTTATCCCCCCCCACTTCCTACATCGACTCCATCGAAAATGTCCTCCCCACGCTTATGGACCAACTCAGTCATGCGAGGATGCCGCTGCTGCTGGATGTGTCTTACCCCAGTTTGCGGCATATTTACATGGGCAGTCCGTGTCGGTATTTGCCTCTGGAGGAGCGCTTGACGTTCCAGGACTCGGCGGATAATCAGTTCTTTGCTGGGGCGTTCCCAGACGAAGAAAAGGGCAGCAGCGAAGAGGAGGACCCTCCCGACACCGCAGGCTTCGAAGGGCCTAGCAGGACCTTATCAGAAATCGGCAGTTACCAGCCCGGCCGCATTTCCGGCCACTTCGACGTGAGGCCCGTCCAAAACCCCAAAATAACCATTGAGGTAATTCCTGAAGAAGCAGAAGCGACTACTCGGCGGCTGACTCGAGGAATGACCATTACTAGTCGGAAGGAACAGCATAAACGCCTCAATTCACTGCCTAGGTTGGGGGATATTTACCAGGATTTGGATAAACGCATTAAGAAGACGGAGGGGAATATTGCGGATTTGGCGGATGTGGAGTATAGTGACTATTTGGACGCAGGGGCGACTGTCTACGAGCCAGATGCTTTCAGGCGGCGCAGCAGTTCCTTCGCCCCGCTGTCTCCCATCCCCTCCACTCCCAGCCAAGGCTCTGCCAACCCTACTCCGCCCCTCACTCCCTCTTCCACCCAGTTCCAAGGCCGACTGGGGCTGATTCGCCCTGTGGCGCTCTCTCTAGGCAAGACCGAGGACAGCAAAAAGCCGGATAAGGGAGGGAAGGAGTGCTCGTATATGTGTCATTTGGCGAATTTCCCGGATCGATGGGAACGGAAGGGAGTGGAAATGGTGGCGGACCGACTACTGAATGGCCACTGCAGAGTCCACATCTGCAATCTGTCCTCCGCTAACGCAGTCAATAAGGTCCGCAAGCTCAAGTGTCAGTGGGTCACCTGCGAAACCTGTCCCCACTACCTCTACTTCACCAGCGACCAAATCAAGGACGGATGCACAGTTATGAAGACGTACCCTCCCATTCGGAACCAGAGCAATAACGAGTTGTTGTGGGACTTGCTGAAAATGAAGGGGATTGATGTGATTTCGTCCAACCACACGCCGATTCTGCCGAGGTACAAGTTCGAGGAAGAGGGCAATTTCAGGAAAGCACTGAACGGAGTGAATGGATTAGGGTTCAGTTTGCAAGCAGTGTGGACGCAACTGCGGTCCCAGTGCACGACCAATGAGCAGTCCGAGCACTACATTGTGCGCCTTTCCAAGTGGCTGTCGCTCAGTCCAGCTAAGTTGCTGGGCATTTCCCACCTCCGTGGCGCTATTGACAAGGGGCGTTTCGCGGACTTAATCGTCTGGCAGCCAAGGGAGAAGTACCGAGTCTACACCTCGCCCACACAGTACCCCAGCATGTGTCCCTACGTAGACGAAACGCTCTACGGCAAAATACACAGGGTCTACTTGCGCGGCTATGTCGCCTTCGACGAAGGCTCTCTGCTGCCTAAAGGAAAACGAGTATATAGGAACCAATTCACATAATAGTGTAAAAAACAGCCCTAATGAGGCACAATAATGTCCACTAAAGCCGTATGTGATCAGTGCCAGACGGAGTTCTGCACGCAGGCGGACTACAACGAACACCTGCTCCGGGTCTTTCACCTGGATGAGGAAATCACGTCTTTTTCCTGCACCAATGCAGAGGAACGGTTCAAATGTCCAATCTGCGAAGTGCAGCTCTTGAACCAACAAGGCCTCAGCCAGCACATCGGCAAGCAGCACACCAAGAAAGCGAAAGGGTCCTACTGCCCTCTATGTCGCAAGAAGTTCAAGCACAAGTATGCTGTGCGCTTTCATGTGAAGCAGGTACATGCGCAGGCTACGAGGGTCGAATTTCCGCATTGCAGCTGTAGCATTTACAACAAGTACATGCTCAGGACGCATATCGATAAGGAGCATTCGGAAAGAGACTTGTAACTGCTGCCTAAATTTAGCTAATGTCCTCGCCTTTCTCCTTCTGCATGTGCGTCTTCTCATGTGCGGCCAAATTACTACTCTGCGTGAACCTTTTCAAGCACCCGGGGTGTGAGCACTGGTACGGCTTCTCGCCTGTATGGGTGCGCAAATGCGTTCTGAGGTTGAAGTCCAGGGAAAAGCGCTTGCTGCAGTATTGGCATTCGTAGGGTCGTTCGCCTGTGTGCACGAGTTGGTGTCTGCGGAGTTTGGAGTTGTCGAGGAACTTCTTCCCGCAGCCTTCATGTGTACATATGAACTGGCGCTCCCCATGAGTGGCCGAATGTTTGCGCAGTGCGCCAGAGTCGCTAAAGACCTTCCCGCAGTCCTCAATAAGGCACTTGTATATCTTGGGTAGCGAAGTTTCCTGCTCCAAAGGACTTTCCTCCTCCACTTCGTCCAAAAGCACCCACTTCCGTAGCCAAATTTCCCCCGCGGATTCTAGGACGTTTGGGTACAGCACCCACCTCTGTTCCCAGTTCCTCACTCTCGGCGGAGACTCCATGCCAGAGGGCACATCGCTAGGTTCCTTCCTGCGCTTTGGCGCTACGGGTCTGGGCCTCTTGTCCACAGGAGTAACAGCAGTTTCTGCCTGCTTGGGGACTGGATGCTTGGGCTCTCTGGGCTTTTTCGGCGTGTCGAAGAGACTCAGCTTGATCTTGAGGTCTAGAGCACTCATATTATCCCTCCATATGCCCGCTTGCACCTACTTCGCTCTGTATGTTGTGAAGATACCGCGGAACTCAAAAGTCTCTGATACAGCAAATCAGAGACACCCGAATTACGTGTATTTTCCGTGAGCAAATGCAGTTTTAATAAGTCGGCTGACGTAAATAAGTTCCTGGTGCGAGTATTAGTAGCTGGAGTAAGTATCTAATAGTTGCAAGTGGGCTAATTAGGCTTTGCGGTTGTTGTGAGTGTCTCTGGTGTGCTGCAGAATAAACGGCTGCAGCCAATCGAATAGAGCGTCTTCTGTCTTCCATTCATAAAACTCTGTTTTGCTCATCTTTACAATCAGTGCAGATTGCTCGCATCCTGTCAATGTGGCGCAAATCGCCCTCACTGTCGCTCCACGCAGAGAAAAACTTCAACTTCAACTCTTCATATGCGATAGAACGGCTTGGATCTGTGCTTTGCTGCAGTGAATCGCTACGTAGCCTACGCACAGTTCTGAAGTAGTCTTCAATTTGAATCCAGGACACTAACGTGTTTATCTTAATACAGAGTTGCACTAAGTAAGGCAGGGAGAGAAATGGAGGAAAAGAGTAGGATCGGCTTGATTCATTAGAATAGAAGGAATAAAGTGCGTAGCGCTTATATTCTACCCTCCATATATCAACATACCCGCTACTTCACTGGGTATATTGTAGGAGCAACCGATCAGCCACTATTGGAACGACCTAACAGTAAAAAGTCTCTGAATCATAACTAGCAAATACCCAAATTAGAGGACATAGACACGCTGCTGATATAGCAGTGCTGCTGCAACTTCTCTAAGGTGTTAAGTTATTAGGCATTCTCTACCAGGGATTTGCAGAATAGGGAGCGTCAAGTTTAACCCGATACAGTCTAAAGCCGCAGAAGCTAACGATAGATCTACCCTTCAACCAATTCCCTCGAACTACTGGCTACTTAGGCTCTGCGGTTGTTTCGAGTGTCTCTGGTGTGCTGGAGGATAGACGACTACACCCAGTCCATTAGGGTGTCCTTACTCTCCCACATCTCATCAGACTCTCTTGTCCATGTCCTCATTTCTCTGAGCAAGTTTTGCCTCTCTCTGCGTGCATCGCGCAACCAGTCGATTCTGAGCCAGTTCAGGTCACTGCCACTCCATTGGCTCAGTAAGAGCTCCTCGAATTGGTAATTTGCGAGGCCTTTGTTGAAAGTCGACTCGCAGCTTTGGCGGACTATAGCCCCGTGATCTCTTTTTTCTTTTCTCAGTATGCGCCAGTTTTGGACGTAGGTTTCGAGTTTCAGCCATGACTCCAGCGTGTTAACCTGAATCAGGATCTGCCAAGAGCAGGACAGCGAGTGAAACTGAGGGACTGAGTCGGGCTGATATTAGACTGGACCTGTCTACTCATTATAAAGAAAAATGACCTTCGAGCCTATTTAACTTGTTAGCAATATGGAAGAGCGTTTCTTGAAGTTCAAGGTGACAGTTCCTTTTATTTACCTATAACAACTCCCAATATCACAGTTCACGTGCAGCCTGACTCTGGCCACAGAGGAACTACCACATCCCGTGGCCCACCTCCACACTCACAAGACCAAGGAGATCGGAGAGGAGTTGCCCCGGTCCAACACAGCTCTAGCTAATGAGGCTGCTTAGCATCTGCGCTATTTTGCTGATTGCGGTTACCTCAAATCTCGTGCGTTCTGCCTGCGTTCGTCGAGCTGTCCATATGTATTTAATATTCCTGCATATTTGCCAAGCCCACATCAGGACTACTGCCTCCTTTTGCCTTAAAGAAGCAGCACCTGGGAAGATCAGGAAGGCTAGGCAAGATCATCAGTTCCAGCTCACTCTGAGTGGAGGTGGGGAAAAGAGAAATTGGGATATTGGAGAGAAGAGGAAATAATCGGAGTGGAGCATTAGACGATTGAAATTCTTTTCACCGGCTTATTTCCCTCAATCTCCCGAATTACCATCCCAAAGTTCCCTGCTGCCAGGCTTTTCCTCCACTCTCACATGGCTATAGCACCTTCAAGTCGTCAGTAGGAAAGCACGCAAATCCAGTAATTGGGCTTAGTGGAGCCTAACACCCTACTTATCAGACTATATTATACCTCCGCTTGAAGTACACAGTAGCGAACATCAGTCCCGCCCCTGCCAGTGCCAGTCCGCCCACTATCACATACAGCACGCCCATGAACTCGATTTTCCCTCCGAAAGCACAGGTAGTCGTGAGCACTACGAACTTCTCGCCGGAAAACCCACTCACGTCGTAGTTGTTGTTTATCATTAGACGGTAAACGCCCTTGTGTAGGTCGTCATCAATATGTCCCCACAGTTTCCTGAAATTAGGCAGTCCCGCGACATTCATCCAGACCATGAAATGCTCTGTCTAGTCCTCACCGTTCTCCACATTCACCCACTGGTCCTCCTGCCAAGTGTCCAACTTGTCGAACTTCTCTTCCTTGTCACTGTCCCACGCAATTCCGTGTTCCTTGATATCCACTTCCCTGTTGCCTCCAGGCTCATACAGACGGTACGTGTCGTTAAAGAAGCTTTTCGCGATAAGGCCACAAGGGTTGGCGGGGTCATTTGTGCTGAGGTCGAGGTCGGTCATGAGGCCTAGGTCGCTCATGTCGACGACAGGCTCGCAGTAGTCGTTGATTTGGTGCTTGGCGCGGTCGTGGCCCAGTAGCTGCTGTACGTCTCTGCTTTTTGCGTATCGGCGGTGATTTTGGTACATTCCGCGGACTTCGTAGTAAATGAAGACGGGTGAGTTCATGAAGTAGTTGACGTCAATGTCAATGATGCAGATGCTGGGGTAGCGCCAGTCTGCCCGGCACTCATCAATGTCATCATACCTAGTAGCCACTTCCACGACATCCACCGTTTCCTTCAAGATTATCGCTCCATACACGATGAACGCAATCCCAAAGCAGACATAGAAGATGCCGAGTGATATCGGCCCAGGTGCGAAGCGCCATCCAGATAAACGCTGTTGCCTGCGTAGAACTTACCTGAAGTCGTCGTTGAGAGGCTTGCGAGGCTTCGCTGGGTCCGCCATTATATCGTTTCGGCTTGGGTTGCAGACACATGCTTATGGAGCAGGACTAACAGTGCTTAAGGACGGCTGGGTGGGACGGTGCAGAGAGGGAAATCTATGGGAATTGTGAGAGACGGAAAGGAGGATTTCTTCTAGGTCGGTGGAATCGGGGTCTAGGCGCTCTGGAGCTTCTAGGGCAGTTAGGAGGTCTGTGTCGTGGAGTTCTTGGGCCAGTGAACAGGGAGAATCGCCTGCTTTATCCTTAACCAACGGACTGCAGCCGCACAGCACTAGCTGCCTCACCAAGTCCTTCGCCCCCGCCCACACCGCCAAGTGCAATACCGTCCAGCCTCTCTGTATACTCCCTTACTCGCCCAATTCGAGCAGTTCTCCAGTCCTTCCTAGTGCAAATCCGACTCATCGCCTCCTGACTTCCCTGCAGCACCTCCGTCCAGACCACCCGTTCCTAGGTAGCGGCTACCCAGGCTCTGTCCATTACACTAGCTAGCCACAGCAGTAGGTCTCCCTGTGCTCAGGGTGCAGTTCCAAGCCCTGGGAAGGCTCAGGCGGGTTCTTCATTATCTCTCGCACTAGGAAGTCGAAGGCTGCTTGCACGTTTTCTCCGCTTTTGGCGCTGACTTGGAAGACTGCGGCTTTGGCTTTGCGGCTGAAGTCTTGCATGTCTTTGGAGGAGATGTCGCAGGGCAGGTCACTCTTGTTGCCTAGAATGAGACGGGGAATGTCAGGATCACAGATTTGGTTGATTTCCCCCAGCCAATGATTGAGGTGTTCGAAGCTGTGGTAGTCAGAGTTGTCGTACACGAGAATTACAGCATGCGCCTTGCGATAGAAGCTTTTGGAGAGAGTGCGGTAGCGTTCTTGCCCCGCAGTGTCATAGATCTGCACTGTAACCGTGCTGTCAGGCTTCAAGTGGACACGTTTGATCTTGAAGTCGGTGCCAATGGTAGCGTAGTGAGAGGACTGGAAAGTGTCTTCGCAGTAACGGACAATGATGCAGCTCTTGCCCACTCCGGAATCACCCACCAGCACTACCCTCACTGGAGTGTCCATTATCCCCGTTAGTGTTCAAATCTTACCCATGGCAGCTGAAAACGTCCAAGTGGCTGTGCGTCTGCGGCCAGGCGCGGCTTCAGAAGAGGACGACAGCGACTCTCTCCCTATCTGGTCCGTCACCAAAGCCTCAGTCGTCCTGCACCCTGACGCCCTGCTGGCCCTAGTCTCAGACAAACGGCTGTCCAGCAGCAGCCACCCCTCCTTCTCCTTCGACCACGCCTTCCTTCCCGAGGACGACAACTACCACATCTACACCACTATGGTCCGGCCGATCGTTCTCAGTGCGTTGGAAGGCTTCAATGCCACTGTATTCGCGTATGGACAAACTGGCTCCGGGAAGACGTATACGATGCTTGGGGTCAGAGAGGAGGAAAATGAGGATCCATGCAGGACGACACCTAAGCCGCAGAGGGGGAAAGAAGAGGTTTTGTGTCTGAGTGAAAGTCGGAAAAGAGCGGCTTCCGCACTAGGAATGCTCAATCGCTCCCTAACCCCTTCCAAGCACGATACTAGCTGCAGGCTCTACTCCACTCCCATCAAGTGCGAAACCTGGCGGTCCAAGGTCTCTGCCCAGTCCTCAAACAAGGGCATAATTGTATACTCCCTGGAAGACATCTTCAAGTCGGTTCCAGTAACTGACAGCAAACACTACTTTTTCAGCTGTTCCTATATTGAAATCTACAACGAACATGTATACGACTTGCTGAAGGAAGCGCAGGAAATGAAGTCCGAAACTCTCCCTATCATCGAAAGCACTGAGAAGGAATTCTACGTCCGCGGTCTAAGTGAGCACTCTGTAACATCCATAGCGGACGTACTAGGGAAACTGGAAGTCGGCGAGGTAAATCGACATTACGCAGCTACGAATTTGAACCATAACAGTTCTCGCTCCCACACGATTTTCCGCCTAAATGTCAAGAGCTTGCAAGTGGTTCAGGGAGAGGAAGACAGCGACAACTTGGAAAATGTCACAACGGAGTCCATTTTGAACTTCGTGGACTTGGCAGGGAGTGAGCGGGTCGGAAACTTGCAGAGTGTGGAGGGGGATAGAGGCCGCTTGGGGGCGAATTCTTCGTTTCAGGGCAGCTCGTCGAAGTCTGATTTGGACAAAATATTGGCGGAAAGCAAGAATATTAATACGAGTTTGTTTTACCTGTGTCAGGTTATAGCGAAACTGGCGGAGCAGAAAATGGGGTTGATGAGGAATGACTCGCATATACCGTTTCGCAATTCCAACCTGACCAAGATCCTTCGTTCCTCTTTAGGCGGCAACGCCCGCACCTGCATTCTCTGCACCGTCACTCCCACCGCCTCCCAATTCGAACAGACTCTCAGCACTCTCCGCTTCGGCAGCAACGCCCGCATCATCACGAACAAAGTCAAAGCCAACATCAAGCGTGAATCCAGCGCTCAAATCCTCATAGCATATGAACAAGACGCTTCCGTGCTGCGCAAGGAATTGGAGCTGCTGGCGCAAAGGACGAAAGCCGCGAACTGCGAAAACGCTGTTTTGAAGCAAAGGTTGGAAGGGAGACTGAAGCGGCTGACGCAAATGCTGTATGAGCGGACGAGAGAAGAGCAGGAAAGTGAGGGGAAAGTATATGGGGAGTGGACGGGTGGGGCTGGAGACCTTATCACTACTTCCCAACTGGTCTCGGTTCCTAGGTCGCCAGTTCTCTTGAAATGCGACGAAAACGGCACATTCGCCCTTCAGATACTAAAGCAAATTTCAAGTCTGCATAAAAGCAACCAAGGCGCTATCACTCGCACAATTGCCTCCGTCCAGTCCATCAAATCCCTCAAGTCCCAGGTACTCTCCACCTAGCTCCGGCAAGAACTCGACCAATTGGCCCAGTCCGTCGACCAGCTCCGCACTCGCAAGAAAGAACTGAAGTCAGAACTCCGCAAGCAGACTGAAACTGTGCGAGAAATCCGCAGTCGTGTGAACCAATACGAACATCACTTAGGCTTTGACCGACTTCCTGAAAGCGAGTTAGAGTGCTTGGAAGCCACTTTCTTGCTGGCGCTGGATAAAGCCAAGCAGGCGAAAGCGAGGTTGAAGGTGGAGGCTGTGGTTGAGAAGTTGAAGGAGAGACTGAGGGTGCATATATCGGAAGAGGAGGTCGAGGCTTTGGTGCAGGAGGCGGAAAGCAGGGCTGGGAGCCCTGGGTCGGAAACGCCTGAGTCGCAGGTGCCGGAGCCCGAGTCGCTAGAAGTGCTGGAGAGTCCGTGGGGCTCCTCGGCCTTTAGTGAGACTTCGATGTCGTAAAGATTGGATAAAGTTTCCTGCGCGTAGTCCGTTAGACAGATTCGAATATATATATTTCAAGATGCAGCAACGCACTACTCGCTCCGCCCCCAATCAAGAGAACCTCCAAGGCAAGTCCTGCGCCCGAGTCTCTCCACCACTCACCCGCTCCCGCGCCTTCGGCAAAGACATCACCAACCAACACTCCCACTCCCGCCCTGCTACTTCCTCCGACCCCCAATTGCTTTCCTACTACGCCAGGGAGATCTTCGACTTCCTCTATGCTAGTGAGCTCGCCCACACTGCCGGGTACGGATACATGAAACGACAGACGGATATTACCGAGAAGATGCGGGCGATCTTGGTGGACTGGCTCGTGGATGTGCATTTGAAGTTCAAGTTGATGCCGGAAACGCTGTTTCTGACAGTGAACGTGCTCGACAGAGTGCTGGAAAGACAGCCAGTCGTGCGAGTGAAGCTGCAGCTCGTGGGAGTGGTGGCGCTCCTAGTGGCATCCAAGTATGAAGAAATCTATGCGCCGGAAGTGAGGGATTTGGTGCATATCACTGACAGTACGTTCTCGAAGGAGGAAATACTGGAGATGGAGGCGCAGATCCTGCACACACTGGACTTTAACTTGACCACTGCTAGCGCGTTCCGCTTCTTGGAGCGGTTCAGTCGCTTAGCGGAGGCCAGCACACGCACAGAGACACTCGCCCAGTACCTACTCGAGCTGAGCCTCGTCGAGTACAAGATGCTAAAGTACCGTGGGTCTCTGGTCGCTGCGGCAGCACTGTACCTCGCCTGCAAGTTGGAGCAGCGGGAGTGCCTGTGGACCTCTGTCCTGGTGGAGCAGACCCACTACACGGAGGCAGAGGTGCGGCCCTGTGCGAGAGACCTGTGTGTGCTGATGCAGGGAGCTGAGAAGGCGACGCTCACTGCTGTCCGCAAGAAGTTCAGTCTCCCGCGCTTCCTCGAAGTGGCGCTGATAAGTCCGCTGCAGGCACTCACCCCCAGCTTTAAGTCGTAACTGTGGACTATAGTAAGGTCTGCGAAAGCATTAGTCTGGTAAACTCCACCAGGTCAATTTCGCCGTCTCCGTTCATATCTGCGTCCTGCACTAGCTTGGCCCAGACACTGTCATTGCCGTCTACGCCCATACTTAGCATGCTTCTCATCTCTTGCAGCGATATCTTTCCACTATTATCAGTGTCTAGCGACCTAAATGCACTTTCCAAGTTCCCTTTCGACAGCAGCGCTTGCTCATTGATCGCAGCCAGCAAGAACTCCGAGTAGTCGACAAAGCCACTGCCATCACAGTCCACAGTCTTCATCACCTTCTCCAGCGCCTCCACTGCTTCTTCTCCCGACAAAGTCGCTCGATACCCATTGATCAGTTCTTCACGACTCAGTCTGCCGTCACCATTCAAGTCCAGTCCTTTGAAGGATTCGGTAAGCGCTTTGGTCTGCTCGCGACTGATGTACTGCGCGGCGATATAGGCCATGATGGCCTGCTTCAGCTTTTGCTCAGTATGGAAAGACTCTAAGGCGGCCAGAGAGGCTTGGATGACATCTGAGGAAAGGGAAGGTTTGACACGGTAGTGCTGGATCCAGGAGTGCTGCAAAGCTTGCAGGGCTGTAGGTCGAACAGTGTAGTCCCGCATTAGCAGGGCTCGAGTTAAATCCTTAGCGTCCTCACTCACCCCTTTCCAGCGACTTGCAGAGAATTTTACTGTGCCACTTCGCACCTGCTCTAGTACCTCTGCTTCACTCTTGCTGTCGAAGGGCAAATACCCACTCAGCAGCAGGTACAGAATCACCCCGCAACTCCACAGGTCACACTTCTCGGTGTAGTTGCCCTTTAGTACCTCTGGAGCCATGTAGAAAGGCGTCCCGAGTCTCTGCTTCAGCTTCTCAGCGCTCGATATGAGGCAAGAAGTGCCGAAGTCGATGAGTTTTATATTGACCGGCGAGTCCTTCGGCGGGGCTTCTAATAGGAGATTCTCCGGCTTTAGGTCTCTGTGGACTATGCCATGTTGGTGCAAATAAGCCACCGCCCCTAGTAGTTGATACATCACTCTTGCCGCCAAAGCCTCTGAAAGCTGCCTGGACTTGACGACATAGTCAAACAACTCCCCTCCAGTGAGCAACTCCGAGACTATGTAGTAGCGGTTTGAAGTCTCATACAACTCATAGACCTTCATGATGTGGGGGTGGTCTGTTTTGCTCAGGATTTCCACCTCATCGATGAATTGAGTGCCTGCGGACTGGGTCTGGCCTGGGGACTTCCGGATTTCCTTGATGGCACGCTGCAGGCTGGTTTGCTTGTGTTCGCCTAAAGACACTTCGCCGAAACTGCCTTGGCCGAGTTTCGCTATGATGCGGTAGCGGTAGGAAATAGGCTCAGTGAGTTTTTGGACGAAGTGTCCAGCGTGGATAGTGATGTCCGGAGTAGGGGAAGGGGAGGGCTGTGGGGCTTTAGGCTCCGAACGGGAGTCTATACAGCAGCCCATTTTCTACGCGTGTGAGAGACTCTAAGAATTCACTCGTGTTTCAGTTTCCAACACTGTGCAATCTCTGACTCAGGACTCAAACAGCACATTTCCTTTACATTTCTCCTCAGTTGCTAGGAATAACGAGAAAAATAACGTTTTAGTGTATGGTCTGATGTCTGCTTTAGGGAAAATTGCAGATGTTTCTAACATAAAATCCCGCTTTACGTCCTAATTTTATATTATTTTTGTGGTAAAAAGCTCCAGTTTTACCTACAACAGCAAATTAGTCTGATTCCGCCTGGGAAACCTCACCAATCGAAGCACATTTCGCGTCCTTTTCGAGTCTACACATGGCTCCACCGACACACTTCTCACTTCTCCCCCCTCTAAATCGTCCCATTTCTTGTGAAATTGCGGCTTCCGGCTTAACCTCTCCATCGCACTTCTCTGCTTCACTGCCACTTTCCTCTCCGTGGCTTCCAGCAGGACCCTCCGAGGAGGCCTCAAGTCAGTCAGCGATATCTCCTGACTCAGACTTAGCTTGGGCAGAGTCCAGGCCGCGTCATAGCCTCTGCGAGAGCCGCGCACTGGACTGTCTGCGAATACATTGGGAAAGAGCTGGTACGGCTCAGTTCTCTGGGTTGCTGTCTGCTTCAGTGGACTGAAGGTCACTTTGCCCTTTCGGAAGCCTTCTAAGGGCAGACAGTCGGACTGCTGAATGAGGGAAGTGACCTGAGCTGCGGAGACCAGACCGGCCTGGAAGCTGCGTTCTAGGGAACTGGGTGGGAAGTACACAAGGTGAGAGCGGGTTTCGAGGGCCATTTTGCTCTTCAAGGCCAGGTGCTCGGGGCCGGTGCGGTTAAGAGGAGTGAGCTTCGCTTGTGCGAACTTCATTTTCCTCTCTACAAAGCAAGAGAAAAGGGAGGAATTGGAGACAGGGCAGTGTCTATAGTCTGGCTGTATCAGGCTTAGGTGTTACTGCCTGTGTATTGCTCTTTCCCGCAAATGTCATCCTGTATCCTGGGAAATTAGCACTGCCTAGCTATCTGCTTCAGTGAGAATTGCCCTTGACTGTGAGATTTGCAAGTGAATACACTGCTTCCAGAGTTCACAGGCAGTGCAACTCTCCGTTTCTGCGACAGCACAATTATGCGAAGAAGAACTATGCGTAAGCATTGATTACTTAGCCTCCAAAGCCGTATAGTGTCCTGCCCTGTCTCTTGAGCGCGTACACCACATCCAGTGCAGTGACAGTCTTCCTGCGAGCGTGTTCCGTGTAGGTGACAGCGTCTCTCACGACATTCTCCAAGAATATCTTGAGCACGTTGCGGGACTCATCGTAGATCAGACCGCTGATGCGCTTCACACCGCCTCTGCGGGCCAGTCTGCGGATTGCAGGCTTGGTGATGCCTTGGATGTTCTCGCGCACTACACGCCTATGCCGCTTCTTCGCTCCGACCTTGCCCAGTCCCTTGCCGCCTTTTCCACGTCCAACCATGATTGTGAGGCAGCACGATTTGACCCTTTTAAGGCCTTGCTTTGTATCCATCTTCGCGGCAATCTGAGCGGCCATTGGAGGGTTGGGCAAAATGGGGAAAGAGGGAAACGGCCAATCAGGACTCAGATATGAGGCTGCAGGGATACAGCCCGGGCTTTTTAAGAACGGGCAGGAGGGAAGGCATATAAATGGCTCGCACAAAGCAAACCGCTCGCAAGACCCCCGCATGCAAGACACCCAAGAAGCACCTCGCTCAGAAAGTGGCGAAGAAGTCCGCTCCCTCCGCTACTTCAGGTGTGAAAAAGCCGCACCGCTACCGTCCCGGCACCGTCGCTCTCCGCGAAATCCGCAAGTACCAAAAGTCCACTGAGCTCCTAGTGCGCAAACTGCCCTTCCAGCGCCTAGTCCGGGAGATTGCCCAGGAGTACAAGGCAGACCTGCGCTTCCAGTCTAGCGCTGTCTTGGCTCTGCAGGAAGCGGCGGAGGCCTACCTGGTGGGACTGTTCGAGGACACCAACCTGTGCGCTATCCACGCCAAGAGAGTCACCATCATGCCCAAGGACATGCAATTAGCCAGAAGAATCAGAGGCGAGAGGTCGTAAGTTAGTAAAACTGTCGCTAGTCCTGTGCTGTCCATATTGGGCGACGCCCAACTTCAGATTTAGTCTTCAATTCGCCACTATTTGAAGGATTCCGTATCACTTTCACATCGTCACTTGCTTGAAAAACAGACCAAAGCTTCAGAAGCTCGATATACACATGTTCCGACACTGATTAACCCTGAAAATCAGGCTAAAAGCAGATACATAAGTACATTTAAATATGAATTCGCTCTTATAGCCTGAAAAACAGCAAAAGCGTGCAACTCCCTTCATATATCAGGTCTAAGCTAACTAGTTAGCGAAGCCCTTGTTGTAGATGAAGCGGCTGGCCATATCTAGCGAATTGACTGGCTGGTCCATCGGAACCATGTGTCCAGCCTTCAGCACTACCACTTGCGTCAAATTCCCATAGGTCCTGGCATAGCCTGCTACTTGTCCCGCTACCGCCCACACCACCTTCTGAACAGTCAGATAGCCTTGCAGGCCATACCACTGCAGAATGCTCAGATACAGCTCTGTGCCCGAGGCGTTGCATATCAAGTCGTCCTGTCCGTTGTAAAACATCACCTTCGTATTATTGAAGAGATAAGGGAGAAGGTCGATGACAGGCACCATTTCGTCAAGGTTCATAGCGTCGTAGGCTTTAGATCCGCAGTCTCTGAAAGTAGCGTTTGTGGGTACATTTAGCAGAGCCTTAGTAGTGTTTAGGCTCAAGTATTCGTCCATTAAGGTGAAATTGTAGTCGCCGAATTCTCGGATGTTATACTGATTCAACCCCCCGCCGAATTTGACTATAAGGTCTGTAGCCTCGTTGGCCTCATCATTGGACTTGTCCAGCTCTCCCTGTTGATAGTGTTCGTAGCATTTCCGCTGCACCACTTCCACCTGTTCGCGCTGCGCTTCATTCAAAAGCCCTGCAGCGAAGCCGAAGTCTGCATAGGCTGTGGCCTGCACAGGGGGGTTGGTCCAGCCGTCACCTATGCCAACACCTGCTAAGGGGATATTGATGTTGGTGGAAACTTGGTTTTCTTGCAGGATCTTGTATGCAATTGTGGGGATATACTTCCCTGCGTAACTCTCTCCAAACACGTAAAATTCCCTGTTCGTGAACCAGGTAGAATGCATACCGGCAAGCTGCTGTAGCAAGCTGTACAAATTGGTTGCCATTTGAGCTTCAGTCTTCACATAGTCAGCGTCATTGACTGCGTAGGAGTAGCCCGCTCCCAAGGGATTATCGACGAACAGAAGGTGGAACTCATTGGCCCAGGTCAAAGCTCTGACCTGAGCACCCAGTGTTTCGTTCACATACAAAGGGCCTAACTCGAAGAAAGCACCGGTCATAGAGGAACACCCAGGCCCTCCCTGCAGCCACATGATCAGCGGCACATTGTCCGTCTGTATGTTCCCTCCGATACGGTTGAAGAACCAGTAGAACATGGAGGAGCCGTCTGCAGTGACTGGCAGCATGCCTGCATTGCCGGAAAGCCCAGCTACTACCACTGCATCGTTGGCAGGGGGTGTAGAGGTCACAGGAGTGTATGGCTTTGTCCGGTCTCTTGCTAGAATGGGACTATCAGGCTGCAGCTTCAGTCCGCTGACGAGGCAACATATGGTCACCAAGTAGACAGATAGGTTCACCATATATGGTGAAGGGACTAAGGGAAAGACATTAGGCCGAGCCTGTGACCCAGCGGAGACGCTTGCCATCTCTCCACTCCCCCTTGCGCTTGACTCCCAGAGTATCAGTGAACCAGCCGATTCCTTGGTGTCTGCCGTCTTCCCAGGGGCCTTCGTACTCTCGACCGTCTGGCCAGTGGAAAACTCCTTGGCCCTGCTTCTTGTCGCCTTCAAAGTGACCCTGGTAACTGCGGCCATCAGGCCAGGACAGCTTCCCTGTGCCGTGCATTTTGTTGTGCAGCCACTCGCCTTCATACCGTCTCCCATCCGCCCAGACATACTCCCCCGACCCCGACAGTTCATTGCAAAGGAAAGTGCCTTTGTAAGCTGAGCCGTCCGCTAGCGTCAGCGCCCCGCTTCCTTCCTTCAACCCATTGACATATTGGCCTTCATAGCGAAGTCCGTCAGGCCAGACTTCCAGTCCCTGTCCATGCTGCTTGTCATCTTTCCACTCCCCTGTGTAGGTCGAATGTCCTTTCCTTGTGTACACTCCCAGTCCGTTGGTTTTCCCCGCTTTCCAGTAACCTTCGTAGGAGCTATCGCCGGGCCGGTGCAGACAGCCCAGGCCTTCTGCAAGTCCTGCTGTCCAGAAGCCTTCGTATTCACTTCCGTCCCGCCAGCGCTTTACCCCGTAGCCTTCCTCAACGCCTGCCTTTACCTGCCCGCAATATGCTGACTCTCTGTCCAAGGACTGCCTATCTTTGCACCATTCTCCACCTTCTAAGTGCTTAGGAACTAGCCGCTTTCCCAGTACTGCACCCACAGGCCTGCCAACAACCTTATAAGCCTGGCGAAGAGCAGCGATAGTCTTGCGAGCCGTATAAACGGAAAGAAAGCAGAGCGGGGCTATTTTAGGCTGCTGCAGGGAGACTAGGGCTGGAGTGCTGTCGGAGTGAACAGCTTCAGTAGTGTGCAGAGTATCTCGCTTGCCTTTGTCACAGCTGACTAGGCAGCCTGAACATGTTCCCATACTTTCCTTCCCTTACATCCACTCTGCTCCGCTTATCCGTGCTTTGCGGAGCTAGGTGGACTATACGCACACCCAATAGGAGCCTAAAGGACTGAGTGAGGCAGTTGAAGCTGGCTGATAGGTTTCTAGAGTCAAGATAAGTGGGGTGTGGGTGGGTAGCAGAAGTTTGGGTAGACGTATTCCCCACCGTAAATATGAACGAGTCCTACGACGTAATCGTGCTCGGCACTGGACTCACAGAGTGCATCCTAGCAGGACTGCTCTCCGCACACGGAAAGCGCGTGCTTCATATCGACCGAAACAACTTCTACGGCGGTGAATCTGCCTCCGTCAACCTGAACAACCTTTTCAAACTCTTCAGACCTGGCCAGGCCCCGCCTGAGCACTACGGCCCGAGTCGTGAATGGAACGTAGACCTAGTTCCCAAGTTCACCATGGCCAACGGCAAGCTGGTGAAGGTGATCCTGCACACTGTCACAGTGGCCAACAACCTCGAGTGGAAGTGTGTGGACGGCACTTACGTCATGCAGGTGTCCAAGGGAGGCATGTTCTCTTCTGCACATGCGCAGATCCACAAGGTGCCCGCCACTGACTCGGAGGCCTTGCGGTCCTCGCTGATGGGACTATGGGAAAAGAAGCGCTGCAAGAAGTTCTTCACCTTCGGGGCGAACTATGACCCGGCGAATAGAGCCACTTGGGGGGATTTGGACCTGACCCGGGTGCCCTTCTCAGCACTAGTTGCCAAGTTCAGTTTGGAGCAAAACACTGTGGACTTCATTGGACACGCTATTGCGCTTTACGAAGACGAAAGCTTCATGTCGGTCCCCAGTCACGAAATCCTCATGAGAATCAAGCTCTACATGGACAGTGCAGGGCTGTATGGCAACTCACCCTTCATCTACCCGGTCTATGGTATTGGTGGGATCCCGGAAGGCTTCTCGAGGCTGTGCGCTATCTATGGAGGAGTGTATATGCTGGACAAGCCGGTGGATGAGATCGTTTTTGATGCTGAGGGGAAGGTCACAGGGATCAGGTCAGGTGAGGAAACTGCCCAGTGCAAAATGTTGCTATGCGACCCATCCTATGTGCTCTCTATCGGAAAAGTCCGGCCGAGTGGCAAAGTAGTCCGTGCAATTTGCATCCTGAACCACCCTATCCCTAACACCGACAACTGCCAATCCTGCCAAATCATCATCCCCCAGCGGCAAACCGGCCGCCAACACGACATCTACGTAGGCGTGATGTCCACCGCCCACTGCGTGTGTTCGCAGGGCTACTACCTGGCTATTTGCAGCACTACGGTGGAAACTGCCACTCCAGAGGCAGAGTTGCAGCCTGCACTGGAACTGTTGGGCCAGACGATGGATATCTTTGTGAAGGTTTATGATACTTATGAACCGGTGGCGGATGGTAGAGCAGACAACGTATTCATCTCCAAGTCCTTCGACCCCACTTCCCACTTCGAAACGGCAGTAGACGACATGCTGAGTCTGTACGAGCGCGTCATGGGGGAGCCGCTCAACTACGAGGAACCACTCAAGCCCTTCGTGCAGCAGGAGCCTCCGGCCGCCGACAGTAGCTAAGCAAGCGCTAGTTCAGGAAACCATAGAGGCACTTCAAAGGTGCGGTTACATAGTGGGATACGCTCTTCTGTCTGGCTTTAGTGAGTAGCTGCTTCTTTCGTGTATACGGAATTTCAGGTTCAGCGTCCTAGTCGCAGTAGATCTGCTTCACAAGTAGTCCGTATTGAGCCCTAGACAAACTGGGACGAGTTCTCGCCTACTAAAATAATGAGCAGTCCAATACGTCTATTTGACGTGACAACGACAGGGGAGGTGGAAGTGACAACCGAGGCTCTACAGTTCCTGCAAGGACTCGTGCAGCCTGTAAGCCTAGTCACTGTAGTGGGTCCAGCCCGTTCCTACAAGGGAATGCTCGCTGCAGGTCTCGCAGGCCGTCTGGACAGCTTGACAGAAACGCCCAGAGACGCTGGAGCCTGGCTGTGGCCTCAGCCAATACCAACGAAGAGCATCGATGAGGCCGGGGAACACGATTTTAGCCAAATTATAGTGGAAGTGATGGACATGCGGGAGGACTCTCAGGCTGCTCAGCAAATCCTGCTCATCACTTTGTTGCTGAGTTCTCATTTGGTCTGTGTGTCCTCTGCGAACTTAAATTCTGCACTGGAGTGCTTGTCTCTCCTCCCTGACCTGCACTCCAGGGCTCAGATCCTGTAACTATCACTCAGGAAAGGACAAGACTCGAGACCCTATCTGCAGTCCTGTCTGCCTTCCCTGACTCTGGTCCTAGTGGACCCTTATCCACGCATTAGCGACACTCCCAAGTACTTTCTATCCAGCCAGTACATGGAGTCCATCCTAGCCGCGCAAGGTCCAGACCAGTTCACAAAAGTCAAAGAGTCCATCAAGCGCTTGTTCCGAAAGCGCGCCTGCGTAGTCCTTCCAAAGCCCAGTGACGGCTTAGTCCAATCTGCACTGGACATCGACCCCTCCTGCCAAGAAGCCTTCCAAGCCGCTATCGACTTTATCCTGCGCAGTAGTGGCTGCAAGAAAGTCGCAGGGAAATGTGTCAGCGGAGCAGTGATTTGCAACATGGCGCAAGACTTCCTCCATCGATTTCAAAAGTCCGCTTCTTTGCTGCTACTTAGAGCGTTTGAAAGGGCAGTGGCTGCTGAAGCCCGCAGACATAAGGAAAAACTGATAGTCAGTTTCCTTGACCAAATCACAAAGTTGGAACAGTCGCTGCCCACTGAGGAGGAAAAACTGCTTTTGGAGTATCAGAGCACTGCGAAGGGAATTTTGCTGGAGTTCGATAGAATCCTGCTGCCGGTGGCAAACCAGGTGGAAGTGCTGGAAGAAAGGAGCAGTTTGGAGGAAAGGATGGAAGTGTTGTTCCAAGAACTGAGAGAAGCGAATGCCAACTCGAGTCAGGAGCACTGTCGAGACCTGTTCAGCACTCTGATTTCCCCGCTCAAAACAGCCCAATTGCCTAACGAGGAACTACCCGATTTGGAGCGAAAGTGGCGTTCCGCCCTAGACCAATACAATACGCGTGCAAAGGGCCCCAACCGTGACTCAGTCCTTTCCGCAGAGGTCCCTGACATAGTCGCCTGCCTCACTTCGCTGGTACACACCCTGGTTCTCTCATACACTGACTCCCGGGAAGATATGGAAGGCAGCATTACCTCCCTTACGAAATCCATACAGGAAGCCAGGGGCGAGGAAGTGAGACTCAAGCAGTCTTTGAACGACACTGTGAAGGGGTATGAAAAGCAACTTGAACAGAAAGAGCAACTTATCAGTGACTTGCAGGGGAGTGTCAGTTCACGCATTGTGCAAGCGGAAAACAAGAGTCGGGACCAAGCGAGGGAAATACAGACTTTGAGAGTGGAGCTGGAGCAGGCGAGGAAGGAGAGAGAACTGATGCTGGAGAAGGAAAAGGCACTGGCGGAGAAGAGAGTGCAGGACTTGGAGGCGAAGCTGCACAGGGCGTTACAGGAAAATGAGAGGTTGGAGCAGGCGTTGGATACAGGGAGGGAGGAGCACGACCAGCTGCTATCAGAGAAGAATGAAGCCATAAGTCAGCTTTCCCGCCAACTGCGGGTTCTCGAGCTCCACCCCGAGGCCTCTCCCAGACAGGACTCCTCTCTGCTGCGCACTCTCCGCCAGTACCTCGAAGACATCCTCAGCCACTTCGACAGTGAGCAGAGCGCCCGCAATAAGAACATCAGTCTTCTCGACCAAATTTCACGTCTACAAAGTGAACTTAACCAAGTCCGGCTAAAAGACCAAGAAGCCAAAATGGAGCTAATTGAAGAATACGAGCACAAACTGAGAGAACTGCGACTAGAACGAGAAGCCTGCGACAGGCAGTACGCCGCTGCCATCAGTCAACGACTGGAAGAGCTGAACTCCACCCAAGAGAGTGTAAGGCAGGAAACAGAGAGGAAAAACAAGTTGATATCCGAGCTGGAAAGCAGACTAAGAAGGCTGGAGGAGGAAAAACTGCTCCGAATTGAGGAGTTCCAGGAGCGGGAACAGCAGTTGGAGGACCAGTACTCCGTCCTTTCCCAGCACACTAAAGCAATTGAAGCGCTACGGTCTCAGATGGACGATAAGGATATGGCTTTCGCGCGTCTGCGGACTGATCATGAGGCTGAAAAGGACGACAACGATATACTGATACATACACTAGCGCTCCTGCTGGAGTACTGTCATCGCCGTCGAAGTGCTGTTCCCATCTCCCACATCCATAATGAGGATAATAAGGCCAAGCTGCTCGCACTGCTGAGCAGGTTCAACGTCCCCACAGTAACTAGTTAGTCCGCACCACCCACACTGAGTCCTCCACTCGCTTCACCAGCGGAGCATCCGCAGGGTCGAATTGAGACTGGCCAAAGGCATATTGCACATATTGGAGATGAGTGCTGTTCACTATGTTAAGTCGGCCGTACCCGAGGCTTTCCGACTGCAGGGCGGTCCAAATCCCTGGTGTCTTCGAGACTTTCATGACTACAGATTCATTTTCCAGGTTGCCTGCGACCCCGTTTATTATATAAATCGGCGCTTTGGGGTCGAGAAATACAGTACTCGACTTGTTAAATTCACCTACCACTTTGTCATAAGCCGTAGGCAGCAGCCGTTCATACAAATGAACATGTCCGAACAAAGCCAAATCCACCCCGTAAGTCACAATCAAGTCCTCGTAGGCTCTGCGCATGACACTGGCCTGCAGTCCACACACTGTCATTATCATTTCCGACTCTTCATTCAGGGAGCAATACAAAGGCTTGTGCCCCATTAGGATGACCCAGGGACGAGTTGATCGGTTGGAGGCTGCTTTGGTGAGTTCGGCTTGAAGCCAGGAAAGCTGAGCGGCTTGCATTCGCTCGAAAAAGCTTTGGTCTCGGGGAAACAGGAGTGGCTTCATAGCGTTGTAATCGAATTCTGTGCAGAAGGAAATCACCTGCGCCTTTCCAATCCCTAGACTCCAATACAGTCCTTTCCCAGGAAGAGCGAATCTTTGCATGAAGTCTTGAAATAAACGCGCTAATTCGTGATTGCCGACAGTGGGCATGTATGGGTGCTTTGCAGCCAAGGGCTCGATGTCTCTGAGAAACTCGTCTCCCCGGGCTCCTCTGTTGCTGAACAGGTCGTAAGCCAGGTCTCCCAAATGCCAGATGCCCGAGAAGTGGGACTCTTGCAGGAGAGGGGTGAGGATGTGCGGCTTAGGGGTTAGGGTATGCTGGGGGTTGGTTGCGTCTCCTGTGCGAGAAGTGGACCAGTCCCCAAGCACGATTAGCGTCACATTGTCGCGATTGCCGGGATTCGTGCGGAAACTGTATTGCTTCGCTGCCTGCTCTTGGCCGTTCCTGCATGTAACTGAGTAGTGGTACTCACTATCATACTTCAGCCCATCAAGCACAGTCCGATATGCCTGTTTCCTCCAAATCTGCGCAAATGGCTTGACACTGAAAAGATCCAAAGGCAGGTCCTCCGCCCATATCGCGACTTTGCAGTCTTCCGCTATGTCTTCCAAACTCCACCCTAACAGCACAGACGTATGAGTGTCATCCCCTTCCCCAAAGGCCAAATGCACCTGCTCGATGCTAGGTGCGTTTGCAATAGTCAGCAGGCTGGTTTGACTATCAGGGACTGAAAGCAGCGTAAAGAAGGCGTAGAGCAGTAGAGCGCAGAGCAGTGCGGTTTCTCTGCGAGACCAGTGGACCGGCATTACTGCGCCATTCAATGCCGACCAAAATTCGACTGCAGCAGCACGGCGTGCGGAACCACCCCTACTGGTGGATCATCGTGCAGGGGCCGAACCGCAACGCTCGTGGTCGACTGATCGAGCATATGGGCTTCTGGATCCCGCGGAAGTGTGTCACAGTGGACCGCGCCATCATCCTCAACAGACCTCGACTGAAGTACTGGCTGGCTGTAGGTGCCCAGCCGTCCGAAGGAGTGGCAAAGGTACTCCAGTACGCGGAGTTTTTGCCAAGAAAGCCACCTGTCTGGGGAGCTGCGACTCTCTACCCCAGGGTCCCCAAGCCCCTCAATCCTGAGGAAGACCCACTAGTCAAGCGCTTGGGCGCTTTCAAAGACCGGGCTGAAGAAGTCCGCAACAGCGAAGAAGCCATCAAAGCGGCTCGGCGGCTCTACGACGAAAACGCCGGCACCTGGCTTTCCTACTCCCAAAAGCCACTCGCCTCCGACATGCTCCAAGCCGCGGCTCAAAAGGCAAACGACAAACGCGACATCAACCAACTTTTCGAACATTACGCGTCCTTAATGTCCGCTTTCGACAAAATCGTGCCCAACGCAAGCAACGAACAGCGCTTTATGCTGCTGAACGGCCTATCTGCAGACGACGATAACTACTTCACGGAAGTGACGATTTCGGACATGATGTCCAATTTGAAGATAACGGAGCAGCAGGCGAATGATCTGCAGGAAATTTACTTTGCGGTGAAGCAAGGGTTCACACAGAGCGACTTGCAGGACCATCAGGAGGACCTCAAATACAAGGGGTTCAAGTCGCTCACGCAGGGCAAGGCCTACATTCCTTCGCCTAACACTATGACTCCCGTGCCTAACTTCTCAGATGACGAGCTCAACGAGCTGCCCAAGCCCCTCGTCAACTTCAGCCCCTCGCTGAGAGGCGAGCCAGAAATGGAGCGGCCTCGCAAGCCCTTCGTTCTCTCAACTCTGAGGAAGAATCGGCCCGGACGTAGACACTAAGATTAGAAGAGTCCACGAATTCTCTTGAACAGGCTTAGTTTCTTCTTGCCGACTGGCTTGGAAGGAGAGGAGCAGGCTGGACAGGGCAAAGAAGGGTCAGGCAGTGGAGTGTTACATGTGGGACAGGAAGGTACTGGGGGAGGAAAGCGAGGGCTTTGGCACTTGTGACAGAGTTGACTGTCTGCGAGGTTGAAAGCTTTGCAGACAGTGCAGGGACTGCTGGCTCCCTGAGGACAGCTGCATTGCAGACAAGCTGGACAGTCGGGGTTGTTATGTAAGGCGCATTCTGGGCATTGCCACACTGGGAGAGGAGTAGTTGGCGGCTTGAGAGGAGCAGTTGGCGGCTCGGGAGGAACTGAGCCTGCTTCTAACCCGCATTTCTGGCAGAACACAGCATTGTTGTATTCGTAGCCACATATGCATTTCCACAGTTCGGCCGAATGATCTATCAAAATCTCATCTTCAGAAGCCTGTGGGGGCGTGAATGTGTATCTGCCAGGCTTAGCCAATTCAAAACTCTGGAAACCCTCAGGAAACTCCTGCACACATCGAGGACAGAAGGGAGTCATAATGTCCTCCAACCCACATTTCTCACATTTCCAAGTCGCCTCATCCCCAGGCTGAAAAGCAGCTATATAGTCCCCAGGACGACTAAACTGGCACTGAGGACAGCAGGGCTGAGTCATCCCGATATACCCACAGGAGCAGGCCGAGGACTGGACTTCCGCTTCCTGCGACTTGCAGCGAGCACAGTGCTCAGACTGGTAGTTGTCCGGCTGACAGAAAGTGACGATGCAGAGAGAACAGGCAGGCTGGTTCTTGACAGTGCCGATGCTCGGCAGGTTGCAGCAAAAGCACTTTCCGAGCATTTATTACGCAGGCATGTCTGCACTCTACAAATCGACCGAAATCGCTATTGGATGGCTAAATAGCTAGACTGAAAAGCCCTAGGAAGCCGCTTGTTAGCAGGAATCCAGAGTTGCCAGGGCCGGGGGGAGAGGGACCAGAAGGCGTATAGTTCTGGTACAGTTCTTCTAAGAACACGAACTGCGCTGTGGGGGCGTAGGCAGCCGCTACACAGTCATTCGCACTCTCTATCAAATGGCCTTGTTGGTAGTAGGTCAGGTTGAGAGCGTAGTAGAAGTAGGGCAGCATGTTAGGAAGGGCTTGATAGCAGAAATAACTGTATCTGGAATTCGTGTTGCAAATGACATCTCCGGCATTTTGCGCCACTGCAGCATAGCTAACAATAGCATTCTGCAGTGGAGAGTCGCCCTCGAAATACGGACAAAAGGCTTCGCCAGCGTCGTTGAGGCCACACACACATTCCTTGGTGGTATTGGTGGAGGAAAAACAGGTACTTCCTGCCTGACATGCCGCTCTCTCCCTGCCTTTCACACTCGTGGGAGCCTGCGCACACACAGCCAAGCCTCCATTCACTAGACTCGCAAAGCCAGAAGCACAGGCCTCGGAGTACCCATTTTCATAGTACCTGTCCGTCAAGCCTCCATTCTTGACTGAGTAGTATTGAATGCACTTTCCTCGACTACAGGTCAACACATTTGCGCAGTCGTATGCATCTTCGCAGTAGCCGTCCACGCCTATCTGCGTTTGACACTTGAGACTGGTTTGATTGCAGAAGAAACCTGCGTTGCAGTCATATACGTTTTCGCATGCTTCAGCATAACCACGATACATGCACACTGAGTTAGTGCAGTTTCCAATAGCACAGGGAGCCTCTGCACTGCAAGGATCGCCTGGGTACCTCATGCCTGCATTGCTTTGACAGGTCGCATTGTACTCCTCCCCAGTACACATTTGACCATTAGGACAGGACCCTGCATAGATCAAGTCCTGGACAATGTAATCAGCTGTAATGCGGTCTAGCAGCCAGCACTGTCCAGCTGCCCAGTTCTGTGACGTACTAGCGCAGGTATACAGCGGACACTGCGACTCTGCGTAATTGGCAAGCGCTTGTGTCTGATAGTAGTAATCAGAGGCGTATATTGCCTGCAGACATTCATCACTACCAGTCACAGTCGCAAAGGTGTTCCCCATAATCAGGCTGAAGTTCCCTGCGAAGTTGTAGTAGTTCTGTAGGTTGGTCGGACCTTGTGCAGCGAAGCAATTGAAGCTGAGCCGGGAGTACGTGTTGCACTGGGCGTTTTCCGCTAATACCAATTGCAGATTATTCAAGGCGGTTAGCACTGGCGCATCTCCTGGGAATAGTGCGCAGAAGGCATTGGCTTCGGTGTTAACTCCGCATTGACAGGGAACTGAGTACTTTCCTGTCGTATCTGAGCAAGGGGAACCCATATCACAGTACTGCGGAATACTGCCCTTTACCTTAGGTGCAGCCGTGCATTTATACCCATTTTCAGTCTCTACCGCGAAGCCACTGGCACAGGCAAGACTCAGCCCTGTAAAGGCGTTATCGAGTCGCGTAACTATCCCTCCATTCGGTACTGAAAGGTACTCAGTGCAGTTAATGGTGCTCCCGCCGTACAGACTGCATATCATGTTATTGAGACATTGGAAGTCAGAGGCACAGGGCAAGCCTTGGGTGAGTTGGGGCTGACATGTGAGAGTCTCAGGGGCGCACTGCAGGCCCGGGTTACAGTCGTACACATTTGTGCAATTTGCATTCTCAGCCCGGCCCTGACAGATATAGTTGGTACAGTTCTCTGAAGTGCAGTCCCCGTCTTCATAGCAATAGTCCCCTGGGTACTTTTCAGGAGGCGCCTCACTCACACAGTAGGAGTTGCTCTGTTGACTGGGAGTGCACACTGCCGTTTCGTTGCAGTTCTGCACTGTGAAGTTGAAATTCACGCCCTGGGAAATGCACATTTCGCCTTCCAGATTGCCGCATTGGTAGATGGGACACTCTTCTGCACTGGCTAGAGCGGAAAGCAGGAGAAGCACTAGCAGCATTTTATGTCAACAATGACTAAGGATGGAAGCTGCTGACTAGGGCCTGGGAAGGGGCTGGGGAGGACGGAAAGAGGGAAGAACTACTGATTGAAATATGCAAAGGAACTAGTGGGGATATAGTTCGCATATCTCACTTGTACTCTAATAATCATATCGGCGCTTTGGACTGTTTTAAAGCGGGTTTCGAGAATCATGTCCTAGTTTAAAGCTTTTCTACTCAGTACATTGTGAAGGGCCAACAACGGCACGAGCTTTTCTGCTCCTCTTCTTCTGGCGCCTTCACCACTGGACGTGTCATTGGCTTTTCAATGGGCCTCGCCAGCTTCAGCTTCTTGCATATGGATTTACACTCATGAGTCCGAAAGAACGCGTCCATTCCCTTCTTCCCCAAATTCGTAGGGTCGGGAAAATAATGCTGTTGGTCGGCTGTGTGAATGGCTGGGTCTGTGAGAGTGTAGGCCACTGTTCCCACGACCCCTTGTAGGTCTGTAACCATCAGTAAACCATTAGATTGGCAGTAGGTGAAGTGGGAAAAGGCACTCACAGCAGGATGTTGGGCTTCGAGGTCCTTAACCACAACACCGTTATTACTATTGAATTTCACGAAATTCCCTTCTATAAAAGGCTCCATTGTCAACCAGTCCTGACCTTCGGGTCTGTCAGGAACTCGCACCAGATCCACTGGGACGTATTCCAGACGAGTTTGGACATTAGCCCGTTGCAGTTGGAGAGTGAACTCTTCGGCTAGAGAGGCGGCAGTAGTCTGCATGCAGGCCTGTGCCTCCAGTACTTCCTTGCGGTTTTGACGGCCTTGGTATTTGCTTTCCTTCACTACATATTTCTGGTGATCGGAAAGCGGCTGTCCGGCTTCGTCTGTCATCATAGCGTAGTACACTACCCGCATTTCCCCACAATCGGCAGGATTGGCGGTCATCCTCAGAGACAGGTTCCTATGACTTTCCTCGACAATAGGGCTCGTCTGGTTGAGAACTTGCGTGATTGACTGGAAGTCGTTTGCCTGGAATGATTCGAGACTGGTCACAACTACGGTTTCCGGAGGCTTCCAGAGCGAACTTAAGTCGATGAAATCAGCCTGCACTACTTGGACATTCTCCTTCTGTGGACCTAAATCAGCACTTGGGTCGATACCGGTTCTAACGATCGTCTGATTGAGCATTCTAAGAAGCGTCATCTTCATGTCGCCCACTGCGTTGAAGGGCAGCAGCAACTCAGGTCCGAAAGCTCCAGCTTCTAAGAGCAGTTCCGCTATCATTTGATCTGTGAAAGGACCTAGTTTGCAGAACGCCAGCAGGATCTTCTTTTCCTTCAGTTTTGCGAAAATGGCGTCAGCGGTGACTCCATCCGGATCTCCTCGAGGATAGAAGTCTTCCCCCTCCCTCCCGCTGTAGTACTGGGTTCCATGCTGGGGAGCATCTCCCATCCACACAATCACTCGAACTAGTGCGTTCCAGCTGGGCTTAGTCGCCGCTCCCCACAGTCCTCCGAAACAGTCCTCGGGCAGGTCACGCTTATTGCCGCCCAGCAGTGCTCTGACTCCGTTCAAAGTAGCTTCCATTTCCGCAGCACTCTGAAAGTCCCAGAACTCACTGCGATCTGATCCGTGGCTATAGTCGCGATACACTGAAAGAGCAAAGCGTGCCTTCAATCCAGCAGTAGCTGTGACTTCCTGAGAGAGTTGGATCATGCTGGCTTTCACTTGAGCGATGTAGGGAGCCATGGAATTGGTGGCGTCGAAGCAGAAGCAAACGTCCAAAGAGGCACTGTCGCTTGCCCTCGAAGTAATGAGAGGGGCTGAGGGTTCGGGCTGAGAACGCCCACTTCTCATTAAATATTCTACATTTGATCAAGATAGATGAATGCGGAACAAAAGGGAATAAGTGTGTCTCAACTCTCTAAGTCCAGTTGATAAGTCTATTAGAAAAATTTCACAAACTAGGACCTTTTGAGCCCTTTTAAAAGGCCAGCGTGTTAGAATCTGCTACTCAGCTCAATAGTGAAAAGGCAGTCGAAGTCAAGATCACCTCAGTCATTTCTCCTAAGACATCCTTTAGATCTGTTGTTAACTCCCAGGGTAGAGACCGACTACACTCTGCATAAGTGTACCCAGTGGAACCAACTAGTTCTAGAGGTTGCTATTAGCTGGAAAAGTCAGGACAATGCAGAGACCGCTTCAGCGCAGTTTCGTCTATTAGACATGTCCGAGTTCATAACCAGGTCTATCGAGCTGCAAACTCTCACCTGGATTCGAGACTCCAACGAACTCTTCGACTACGACGACCCTTTCCTAGTGAAGCAGACCTTCGACCTGTCCGGTACATCGAAGGTCCTGCGACTCAGCGACTTGTGCATCGTCAGAGAGGACTGCGAGAGCACTTACGAAGAGGCCAGCAGCCTGGGCATCGTGTCCCTGGGACACAAAGGGCGCGGGGCAGCCTTCTTGAGCGAGGCAAGCGACGGACGAGTGTGGCAGGTGGTGAGAGCCATGAGTCGATGTCGCCTGGAAGAAGGTGACGTGTTTAAAGTGGGCCGAGTCCTATTGGAAGTCAAGCAACTAAGTGTGTTTGGCTACGAAGAGCCGCAAGTCTTCACAGGCCTTACCCACGTCTGCTTCTTCGACCAGGGCATGCGACAGACCTGCAGAATTTGCCTTTCAGACGCACACACTCAGAAGGATCCGCTCATTTCCCCGTGCAAGTGCGCAGGGTCTGTGCAATTCATCCACGTCAACTGTCTGCGGGAGTGGCTGAAAACCAAGTTGGACGCCAGTGCAAATGGCAGGTCCACAGTTTACTCCTGGACTTCCCCTCACTGTGAACTCTGCAAGGACGAATTCCCTCTCTCTATCTCTGTGGATGGCACCTGTTTCAGCCTTATCAGTGTCCAGCAGGCCAATTATCCATTCGTAGTCCTTCAAGTCACCAATATGGAAGTACCAGAGCCTGAGGTCAATATACATGTAGTCGGCCTACGAGATGGCAGTTCTGCGTTTATTGTAACACTTACCTAGGGCCGCAGTCCAAAAAGCGAAATTCAAATTGAATGTCGGTCGCTCAGTCGAAAACACGCAGAAATCAGATTGAACTCCGGAGAGTTTCTCATGTCTGACAGAAAAAGCAAATACGGGACTTTAATCCTGAGGAAAGACAAAGTGGCCCTCAGCTCAGGCAGCCGCACAGCTGTACAGGTCGGCCGAACTGTCCTAGTAATGCAAGTCAAGAGGACGCTGCATTGGGGTGCACTGTGCCGCTGTCTGCGCAGTGTGCAAATCCGCCCCGAGCCAGTCTACCGCCTGGATGACAACTCTAGTAAAGACGCTGACATCGACCGTTCCGACCAAAACTTAATTCGCAGACTGAACCATCGACTGGTAGTTTCGACAGAGCGCCATATTGTATAGTACTAAAAGTGACCTAAACTGGCAGTAGACCCCGCAGCTCTTTCACTGTGTCTTTCCACAGGGAAAACGGCACTCTCGAGGACTGCTCAATGCCGTGCGCATCCCTGCCTCTTTTCAGGTAAAACTTGAGCCAAAAGACCAGCAAAGCCGAAAAGTTGGAAATGGCCTCTCCGCTTTCTTGTCTGAGAAGGGAAAGCAGCTGCTCCTTGTCTTGGGCGAGGATGAAAAACATCACACTGGTATTGAGGCAGGAAATATCTGTGTGGGAAATACTGTCTTGGGACAGGGCTTTGACCTGGATAGAGGTCAGGAGGCTGGAGAGGATGGAGAGGTGATGGTCGTGGAAGTAGGTGAAGATGGGGAGAGAGGTGGTGAATTTGGGTGCGAATTTCTTGAGGAAGAAGTCAGTTCTGCGCTTGTCGATGGAGTCGAAGTAGCTGGCGGATAGCATTAAAGCTCGCAGGAAGACATTTGAATCGACGATTCGAGTCAGGCAGAAATCTATCCACTTCCGCTGTTCACTGAAAGAAAGCAGGTGACTGAGACAGATAAAAGCGCCTTTATTGAATTTGAGGACTTCACCCAGCAAGTCAAAAGAAGCCTGGCGGAAGTTTGCCTCACAGGTATCATCCCGCAAGGTTTTGAGTAAGTCAGGCATCAGTCCTGTTTGTATGATGAAGAATTGGGTGAGTACATCTGCAGAGCGCAGAAAGCCCTCAATGCAAGACGACAACAACAGCCTGTTGGTATTATCCTCACACACTCTAAAGGCCTGCACCAGTCTGGCCATTAGTCCCTGCTCCCCCAGCGGTACTGCAAATACTGGGGCGGTCCAGCGTTTCTGAGGGTTTACCTCCACTACTAGCTTGTTGATGGTATCGGGTAAACTATGCAGGGATAGGAACTCCATAGTATCAGCTGCCTTGTGGCCTTGCTTGTAGGCGAAAGCTTCCATTAAATCCTCGAAGTTGTATAAGTGGCATTGAAGTAAAGTGCTAATGACGCCTTCGTAGACCGCTTTGCGCTCTGCTTCCGTCATGAGCGCCTTACAAAGCCGCTCATCACTCTTTATTTCGCAGTAGTTATTGATCAACCTCAGCAGTTGAATCTTCAAAGCAGGCTCTGCATTCCCTCCCCTGCCCGCCACCCTCCAATCCAACCCATCAAACAGCCCACACGCCACTTCCACAAACCCACACTGAAACAGCCTTTCCGCCACTTGTATTTTCCTCGGGCCTGCAAGCAGCACACTCAGCACAAAAATCACTTCGATTAAATGCGAAGCGAATTCCTGAGCATTTAACTCTGTTAGCTCCAAATCGGCCTCTGCCCAGATGTCTTGCCTGGCTGTGTCTTCGATGTCTTGGCTGGGGAGGTGGTGGAGGAGGGAGATGTGCGGGGAGCCTAGGAGGTGGATTAGGCGGGGGATTAGACTGGGTACGGAGGCGATAATGCAGTGGTTGATTTCCAGGATAGACGGACCTAAAGGCCTGCGAGCTGGGTCTATGGCTTTGAACAGGTCTAGTTTGTCCTCACTGTCGTAGAGCAAATAGGCCAAAACGCGGCACAGATAGGCGAGAGTGCGGCCTTTTGCCACTGTCAATAGAGCGAAAAAGGAAGGCACATGCCCCAAACTGAAGTTCCTGGGCAGGAATTGCGACAGCAGTTCCTCTAACAACAGCACCACTTTGTCCACATCTCTCTCATCCCTCAGACTTTGAAAGATCCCTGTCAGCATGCTTGAGTCCATACAAAGGTCCACTATTGCTTGTTTGTTGCTTCTTTCCAGTTCCTTCACTATGAATAGACACGGCTGCAGCGTTCTGATGCTGTCCCCACACACTCTCAACTGCCAGCTGAGCACCTCACAGCCTCCGTAGTCCAGGAAGTCACTAAGCGTGCAGTCCAGGTCTAAATCTCTAGAAATAAGCAGGAGTCGGCCCAAGCATTGGCTGAGCTGGTCAGTGTCTTTGTGAGTGAGGGCAGTTCGGAAGTGAGCCAGGAAGTCCAGTGTGGGGTGTTGCGCCTGCATGTAGGCGTGGAAGGTGGCTAGGTCGTGGGTGTAGGTCCGCTGGGTGAGCAGTGTGAAGACGGACATTTGATATAATTGGCCATGCTGCTGACGAGCAAAGAGCGAGAGAAGCTGCACAGGGCCATTGTGGCCTACTTGCGAGCTCAGAGCCTGGATCAAGCAGCCGAGGCAGTGGTAGTGGCCACAGGTCTATCCGGTGATATGGGCGATGGGAACCTACTGGAGAAGAAGTGGTCCTCAGTGGTTCGTCTGCAGCAGAAAGTCCTCAACCTGCAGAGCGAAGTCGAACAGATGAAGGAGGAAATGGTGTTCTACGGGCCTGGGAAGAAGCTGGGAGACAGCAACACGAAGCGAATGGAAGGATTGCCGCGAGTTCCTGCGAAGTTCTGTCTCACCGGACACAGAGAGTCAGTCACGGCCCTGAGTTTCCACCCTGTCTACTCCATCCTGGCCAGTGCGTCTGAGGACGGGACTGTGCGACTGTGGGACTACGAGTCCGGAGTCTTCGAACGCACACTGAAAGGACACACAGCGACAGTCAACAGCCTGGCTTTCGAGCCTGGAACCGGGAAGCTGCTGGCTACCGCCTCAGCAGACCTCTCCATCAAACTCTGGCTCTTCGACAGCTTTGAATGTGTGAAGACCTTGAACGGACACGACCACACAGTGAGTGAAATCCGCTTCGTCCCAGCAGGCGACCACTTGGTGAGCTGCAGCCGAGACAAGTCCCTCAAGCTGTGGGAAGTGGCCAGTGGATTCTGCATCCGGACTTTTGTCGGACATAGTGAGTGGGTGCGCTGTCTGACTATCAATGCAGTGGGCAATTTGATAGTCAGTGGGTCGCATGATGAGACGGTGATGGTGTGGGCGCTGGACAACCCTGCGGCTATGACAGTGCTGGCGGGACATAGTAATGTGGTGGAATGTGTGGAGTTCGCTAGTGCAGCGGCGTTGCAAGAAGTCGCCACAGCGGACTACGCTCCCCAGCCCGCAGAAAGCGCAGAGGAAATACCGGGCTCGAGGACGAGGGAAGTAGTGGCTACAGCCTCCAGGGACAAGACTGTGATGCTGTGGGACATTTGGAAGGGCACTTGTCTGGTGGTACTGCGGGGACATGACAACTGGGTGAGAAGTCTGCTCTTCCATCCTTCAGGCCGGTACCTATACAGCTCCGCAGATGATAAGACAATACGTATATGGGACTGCAAGACTGCAAGGACAGCGAAGGTGCTGGCAGACGCTCATGAGCACTTCGTGACCTGCATCGCGCTCAACCCGCGGTACCCGCTGCTGGCCTCCGGTGGCGTAGACAAGGCTGTGCGGGTGTGGGAGTGTAGGTAGTTGAGGGTATTTCTAGCCTAGCGATCCACTATTAGGGAGTCCGCGCCTTCAACTCGGCTGCCGCAGCGGATCGGACGCTGGCGTCTTCACTCTTCGCCAGCGTTTCCAGCGCCTCACGCAGCAAGGAAATAGCCCGGCCGGGTAAAGGATTAGGATCTGCATGGTAGGACGCATGATCCAGCCAGGTCGGCACCCCCTGGCTCACCTCGCAAATGAACTTTCTGCCCTTCACTGTCTCGATCAACTGCAGATGCAGTGCCCAGTCCTTCACTCCGAGCGCCACTAGGCCCCACAAGGCTTCTGCCAGGCCTTCTGCATGCATATAGTGCACTTTCGCTTTCAGCACCGGGAGCAGCGAGTCCAGGTGTGGCCGCAGGTCGAGTCCAAGCTTGTTAGCCGCGAACAGCAAGTTGCTCACCGTGACAACTGGTATTTCCTGCACGGGTTGGAACTTGACCATCTGCAGGCAGTGCTGGAAGCAGGTCTTGATCCACTGGTCTCTGAGGTGTAAGGCCTGGCTCAGACTCCCTGCATGTCGGTAGTCCCCGTCCATTAGCATCTTTGCAAGTCGAACGAAACTGGGCTTCGCTTGGTAGACCGCGACTTCCGCCTTCAGCTCCACTTGCCTCTTCCGCAAAGACTCAATATCCTGCAGTGCGAAGTCGTATAGGAAGTATGAGACTTCCGCGGGGGTGAGACTGCGGCCATCCCCCGCGCCACTGAACCCGTGGAAGCGAGTCATGTTCTCTTGCATGGGGTAAAGGGAGAAGCCAGTGCCTTGGGAGGCTATGACGGGGCCCTCCTGCAGCACAGGCGCTCTCAAGCTCGTCCAGATGCGGGTCAGACCCTGGAACATTTATGGACAATATGAAGAGGAGCTAGGCTCCCATGGCCTGGATAACTACACCTGAAGTCACGCGTCGCTGAGCAAGTTGAATTGAGTCGCCGATTTCCCGGCCGTTGAAGAAAAGACGAGGAGGGTTGGGAGCTTCAGTGTGCTGGACGTACAGTTCTTTCACTTCTTTGCCGGTAGCCAGGGAGTGGGTGTGCAACTTGACGTCACCACGTTGCTGGGACCGAACCACTAAGTCGAAGGACTCGTTGGGCTGGCTGGGCGGAAGGGGCGGCAGCTCGGGCTCTTGCCCATAGGTTTCTGCCTCGTTTATCACATAGACAGGGAGTTCATACCTCGACCCAAGGCTATCAGTGCACAGCATCAAACTTCCCTGAGACATCCGAAGTCCCGCTGCCTCCACCATTGCTTGCGCCGTCACTGTCTAGTCCCTACTCGGGTCAGGAGCTTCACACGCTCCTTTCAGTACTCTCCACACCATCGTATCTCCGCTCGTCCTCGTATCCCAGAACTCTTCCCTCTTCATTCGAATGTCACTCAGCGTGGAATTGGTCTTCCAAGCAGGAGTGAGGCGACAACCGTACCCTGTGGTTTTGAAGTCTGAGTAGAACTCACAGTACTGTTCGAAGGTGAGGTTACCCATACGTCGCTGCATAGTCCTGTCATTGCCTGAGTTCCGGGAAGGTTTCGCACATCCGCCCATTTCACTATATTCCATACCTTACAGCTCAACTACCGATTTCAACTTAGCACATTCAGTATGAAAGCACACACACAAGAAGCACTGCAGTTCTCAAAGACTTCCAATACACTAGAATAATGGCAGTGCAGCCGCCTCCACCCGCGAAGGAGCTCGAAGCCCTGCTGCGAGTACTTCCCACCTAGATTGGCGACGTAGTGGTCATCACCAAAGAAGCAGAAGTGCCAGGGAGACGTCTGGCTCTCAGAGCCGAGGGCCTGTTGGACTCCTCAGTGCAGGTTTTCGACTTCGCAGCCTGGCTGCCCGAAACCGAGTTAGCGCTTTTCCGTGTGGAGTTACCTGAAAAGGTGGAAGAAACCGGGGAGAAATCGAAGCTAGAGCGCAAAGCATCCAAAATGAGCAGGCGGAAAAGCCTTGGAACCGGGGTGAAGTTCGGACAAAGACTACTCCTGCGACATTTACACAGCAGCAGACTTCTCAGTCTGACTCACGAACACGCTGCTAACTCCCCTGGCGCCTTCCAAGTCCTGCTCTCCAGCCCCAGGACTGAAATCATCGCAGACATCGCTTTGCAGCCTATCAACAAGCTGCAGAAGCTGGGAGAGCCTGTGAGGTACAGGGATAAACTGCAGGTCTTGTTTTTGTTCGGAGGGATTCGGTACAATATGCACTGTGCGAAGTTGGAAAATGGGTTTGAAGTGCATGGGTCGCATAGAGTCACTACTTGGACTTTCGAAAAATACGATAAATTCGAGGTGAATCCGGAAAGTCTGCGTACGGAAATGCCCTTTTTGATCCAATTGCAGCGGTTTTCTTTGCACATTACTCCGAAGCGGAAAGACAGGAATGAGATTCACCCACAAAGCGACGCCACGGATATAGAGGACAAAGCTGACGCTTTCCTAGTGACAGATCGCGACGACTACGCCGGCTATTGGGTGGTCGAGAAGAGCCAGCCACTTCGAGGCGGTGCCCTTCTCTTCAGCGAAACTCTGTACCTGCGCAACCTCAAGTCTGGCCTTTACCTCACTGAAGACCTCAAACTCGCCCCTCAGCCCGACCCTATGTTCACCTTCACCTTCCCTAAGCCTGACTCCTTCATCGGAAAGTCGGAAGTGCCCTTTAACTACCCAGTCTTGATCAAAGTGTCAGGCAACCGGATGCTCAGTCCCGACAAATCCGCCCAAAAGGAAGAAATAATGGCGAAAATCGTCCCCGAAGGCCGCAGAGGCGGGCAAACTGAAGAAGTCGTGGTCGAAACCCATCTCCAACTCCTAGACGCCAGCATCGAAGACAGTGACGACGCTTTGTTCCAACTCCTCCCAGTGTCCCCGGCTGCCAGCCAGTACATGATGCAAGTGTCCAAATTGGTGCCTAAGATTAAGGCTATCCGGAGAAGGCTGGAAGCTCGCAGAGACGCTCTTTCCGCGGACTTACAAGTCCCAAAGTGGAACTTTCGGAAGGATATCGGAGAGTTAGAAGAAGCACTGCAAGGCTGTTTGGCGATGCTGAAGTCCGGCCATCAGCCAGAGATATACGAAGAACTGCAGAGCATTGTTGTCGGACTGGATTTGCACAAGGTCCTGCTGAAGATAGCGAAGGCGGTGTTTGAAACGCACACTGGCGCCAGGGAAGCTTTGGAACAGGACCCGGACTACCGTGACTTCTCTGCCCGGCTCTTCAAAGTCATATGGAGCTTTTTGCTGGAAATCGCAGCTGACAACTTCTATGCGAGTTACCAGTTGGAGCGGTTTAAGCTGGATATATGCACTATGGTGGGCATGGAAAAGCAACTCATCGGCATGCTATTAACTGAAATTTACCGTCTCGTCGACCCTGAAATGCCCGACTACGAGCAAGAATTCAAAAAGTGGTGCGACCGGCTCGAGTCCGTGTCCGCTGCAAACATCCAGGAACAAACCGTGTTCCTCAAGCTGATCCGAGGACTGTGCGAAGTGGGAGACAGTGCCAAGCTGGAGTACCAGCGAGTGTGCGTAGACAACCTTTTCCGTGACGAAGGGTTTCCCATGGTGCAGCTGAGGGTGGAGAAGGGAAGTTGCTTTGTCCACTTTTGGCATAAAAGCTATAGAAATGAGGCCTTTTTGAGGGCGAATCCGAAGCTGAAGGCGGACGAAGGACTTTTGACGGAAACGCATAAAGTCTATATGAAGCTGGAATCGCTGGTAAATGAGCCGCTCTATGTGGAGTACCTGTACAGTGCTCTGTGCCTGATCACGACGCTCTGCAAAGGCAAGATGATCGAAGGGAAGAAGTACGCCCGGGAGCAGCTGGGCTTAGGTCCAGAAGTCGCCATCAACCTGCTTCAAAAGCCCGGTATCCCCCTCAAAATCAAGGAAGCCTGTTTATTGCTGGTCGACACTTTAGTGGTTTCCTGCCTTCCCTATCGCTCCAACACGGAAGCCCACGGCAACGACCTCTGCTTTTCCCCTAACGACGTGCTGCTTTCCAGCGGCAAGGAAAGCACCAACAACCCCATCGACTTCGGCCAAGCACAGCAAGACGACATCCGCTTCTGTCTGCAGCAAAGCCTTTCCCTGCTCCTCGCCAAGGAGCTGCCCAGAGACATGCGCATGAGTGAGTCTCATGAATTGCTTGAGTACGTGAAAGCCTTGCTGCAGCTTTGCTACTCACTGATTGACTTTGAGCACTGCTCGGGACTGTATGTGAGAAGTCTGGAAAAGGCGCTGGCGTACTTCTTGGTGGGGCTGAGTGATGACCAGAGTCCGAAGTTGGCGAGAGAGCATTGGGTGGTGTTGCCGTTGAGACAGGTTTTGAAGGAAGCGGATAAGAACATGGTGGTTAGGGTGCAGCTCAATGAGCTCTTGACGCTGCTTGTTGGCTTACTGACTCTCACCAATCGATACCTAAAGCGCACTAAAATCCTGGAAATCCTACGAGTGTGCATCACTGATGGAAAGGAAGACCCAGATGTGGCGGACATTATTGACCCTCAGACGGACCTTATGAGACTCAAGGCAATGCTTGGGCCGAGACTGCGGGGTCCTCCTTTGCTCAGTCCCAGGTCTTTGGAAAGGAAACTGGGCAACAGGAAACTGCTCCTACACGGTCCTTCGACTAAGGAGTATCTCTTCAGGGCGGTGCTGAATTGGAATTCTGTGAGTGGGAATCTGAAGGAGCCGCTGATTGCCTTGATCAAGCAACTGTTCGCGGATAGTCAGCAAACCAAGCGGTATCTCAGCAGTGTCGAAATCATCATAACTGAGGAGTTCGTCAAAATCAAGCAGTCTCTGCAACAACTCAAAGACCAGACGGACTTCACCCGGCTGCTTGTGGATGCCAAGTATGAACTGCACCACATGATCAGTTGGACAGCACTGAAGACGCTCAACACAGTCCTAGAGACTGTGACTACTGTGCTATCAGCGCAGACGCATAGGACGGAGGAGCAGTTCTGGAAGCTGCAAAGTATGGTGCGCCACCTAGGCTTCCACCGCTCCTTCATGGACCTCTGGAACCTCATAATGGTGGCAATGCGTCTCCACCGCAACGAACTCCCAGCCATGAAATCCCTAAAATGTCTCCTTTGCGTGTTTTTACTGAACTTTGTGCGAGGGAATGAGAAGAATAGGAAGTCCATTAAAAGCCTGTTTCGGGCGCATTTTTACTTTATGACGATTCCGCAGTTTGCAGAGTTGATCAGGGAATTGACCGATTTCGAACCTTTGGGAACCTTGGACACGACTCAGTTCTTTTCATACATTTTGGACTCGTTTTACGACCGGTATTTAGGCTCTTTTACCTATATTAAAGTGGCAATAGTGAATCGTCGTGGGGAATATAAGGCTGAAAAGCAGAATATCGCAGCTCGCCTAGTCGCAGCCCGCTACCACCAGCTATTTTCCCTGAATCCCCGACTCCATGCTGAATTTCTGGAAATATTGGCTATGGCCAGCATCGACAACGCCCCTATTATCGCCCAGTGCCGCAGACTTATTCCCCCTACCGACCTGGAAGCCCTGTTCACCAGCAGCAAGCAGGCGAATGTCCATTATGCACTGCTGCAGTACCTGAAAAACGCCTACTTGAGAGAAATCAAAGGAGTTGAGAACTTTAAAGACCCGGAAAGAGTGGTGAATATGGTGAAAAGCTCTCTGGACCTGCTGAGTCCGCTGCTAAATGGTGAAATTGAGTTTTACGATATCGCGATGAAAGGACACTGTGAGCAGGTTTTCCCTAAGGAAAAGCCGCTGAGAGTGGAGAAAAGGAGAGTGAAAGACCAGAGCACGGAAGTTAGCGCAATGCTGAGATTGCTCAGTTCTGGGAGTAGGTGGACTAGTCCTAGCGGCTTCCTGACTGAGCTGCCACTCATCCTCAAAGCCCTCGACCCCACTCCCTCCGTATCTGAATTCGTGTCCTCTGTTCGAGCGCATCTCGCCCACTTCAGCGAGTTCTTACTAGGCGAGCAAAACCGCCATCAAGACCTGGACTATCAACTCCTAGTCTCTTCTCTCCAGAAGTGCTTAGAAGCGCTCGATAACGTCTCTACTGACAAAATCTCCGGCGAAGGCGCAGTCGCAGACGTCATTTTGGCCTTACTGAAAAGCAAGAAAACGCTTGTGGACCCAGAAAAAGACTTCAACAAGTTATTCAGAGTGCAAAGAGGAAACATTGTAAAGTCGCTGTTGGCTCAGGGGGAGGAATTCTACGAAAGCCTCGCTTCGACTTTCTACCAAGTGGCCTTCAAGGGCGACTTGCAGATCGCGAAACTGCCGAGAGAGGAAATAGCGAGGAATGTGAAAATGCTGAGGAGGATTAAGCGACTTTTCGAGGAAACTATGCATAAACACATGTATTTCGCCTTTATGCAGGCACTGGTACCGGAAGACTCCATCAAGAAACAAGTCATGAACAACATATTCCTATCAGCGGAGATAGTGGACGAGGCTATAGATGCAGTGATCAAGCACGAAGACTACCTAGAAGCCAACGCTGCACTGGGCTTTCTGTGCAGTCTGTTGGACAACCAAAAGAAGGACTTCCAAGACCGATTCCAAGAGCTGATTGACCGTGGCGAAAAGTCATACTACCTCTTCTTCCGCTTCAAGCGGGAACTGGAAACCACGAAGCAGGGCTTGCTGGAGCAGTCCGTCCAGACCTCCAAAAGAGATCAGAGTGCAGTTGAGGAAAAGCCCTCTGAAAGGCAAATTTACGTGAAGCGCGCTCTGACCTTCCTCCAGCTCTGCTGCGACAACTGCAACCTGAGTTTCCAGAACTACATCCGCTCCCAGCAGAAGGAAGAAGGCAGGGCGGATGTGGACTTAGTCACAGAAGTGGCTCTTTTCGTGATTGATTTAAGGGAAAAGGCCGCCTTTATAGTGGGCAAAAAGTCGGCTAGCAATATGATTGTCAAGGCGATTGCTGCACTGCTGGATTTTGTGACTGGGCCGTGTCCTGAGAACCAGGTGTTGCTGGGCAACAATGTGCAGGTTTTCCTCGCAATTAACAACCTTCTGGCCACCACTCAGAGCGACATGTCTCCCAACGCACTCAAAATCCACACCAAAATCATAATATTCCTGCACACCCTGCTCGAGGGCAAGCCAGACCCGTCCATATACCTAACAATGGTGAAGTTTTTAGACTTAACGATGATGCGGGATGGAATTGAGAAATTCCACTTGCAGTATGTCAGAGGCAGGGAGGAAAATTTCGCCCAAGAGCAGGAAAGCATCCGAGAAGTCGAGCGTTTGAAGCTAAAAACCAACATTTCGCAGGCGATTTTCCTGCTCAAGCTGCAAAAGCAGCACCCAGGCCACCCCGAACTGAAGCGCTTCGCTCTGGCAGACAAGAACCTGCAGAGTCCCATGACCTTCTACCTGAGCTACATCGGGTATGTGGAAATTGAGAAGGCCGAAGTCATATATGAGCACTACTTCCCTATCCCTTTCAAGTGCAAGTTCCTCACTCTGGCTTCCCGCAAAGCGCTCATTATGGATATCAACCGGTCTTCGCATCAGAAGAAAATCGAAGATTTCATGCGGAAAGTGGACGTGTATATGCGGGAAATGAGCCACCAGCAGCACCTCTCCTACTACCCCGCACTCAAAAAGTTCACTACTCGCTGGCAGTTGTACGCGAAAATCAGCTTCCTGCTCGTACTTGCGATAAACCTGCAGATTCTCTTCACCTTCAGTGATACTTTGGAAAAGTCTATCGATGAGCATCCTGTGAACATGGTGATTATCACAGTAATGGGAATTCTGCAGTTGATTACGTATATGGTTTCCTTCGCCTTTTGCCTACTGGAGTACTTCCCAAACATGCTAATTATCGATAACAACTTCGTGAAGTTCGAAATAGACCGCTACCACCGCATGCCCCACAACGAGTCTCGCAGTCTGAAGGACATTTACTACTCCTTCAAAACCGCCAAAGAGAATGAAGAGTCCTTCGAGTCCTCACTGCAGCAAATCTTCAACAACCTGACTCTATACTACAACTACCTCTACTTCCTGATTTCTGTCGTGGCGTTGTACTTCCCCCTGCTCAACTCAGTGCTGCTGCTCGACATAGTCAAGCAGAACCAGGAGCTGGTGAATGTGCTCAAGTCCATCACGGTCAATGCACGGCAGTTGCTGCTCACTGGGTGCTTGGCGCTGGTCATTGTCTTTCTGTATAGTGTTTTTGCGTTTATGGACTTTCAGAAGTATTATATGATGGAAAGTGGCTTATACTGTCATGACCTGCTGAACTGCTTCACCAGTACCTTCGATATCGGCATTCGCGTAGGCGGAATCGGAAGCGAAAACATTATTCAGGACCAAGACTACAACTCTCGCATGCTCTTCGACATGCTTTTCTACCTGATTATCATCATTATTCTCCTCAATATCACTTTCGGAATCATTATCGACACTTTCGCTCAACTGCGCGACCAGAAGAAGTCCGTGTCGCTGAATATTAACAACGTTTGCTATGTGTGTGGGACGGACAGGAGTGTGGTTGAGCAGTTGGGGAAGGGCTGGACTTACCACTTTATGTGTGAACACAGTCCTTTGGCGTACTTGGCCTTCCTGACCTATATTAAGGAAATGCCAATTGTGGACTGTTCGGGCATAGAGAAGTACGTCAAAGAAATGTTCGAAAGACGCGATATCGTGTTCATGCCCACTTCCTCCCGACTCCTGCGAATGCGCAGAAGCGGCGTCCGCGAAGACGAAGACTAGACTACTTCTTAAGACTATCCAGTCTGGACCTCACGTCACTGAGTGAGTTTACTCTGTTCCTCAAGTCACTCACGCTGGCGGCAGGGAGCGCAGTCTCTGTGGAGTTCACCAGGCCGTACCGCCTCTTCATCATTGCCAGTCGGTCTTGGAAGTCTTGGATGCGGAAAGGAGCTGAGGACTCGGGCTCTTGGTTTTCATTACCTGGGCGGGGGGGAGTGCTGAGGTCGGGGGAACGTTGGGGCTGGTAGGTCGGCGGAGGCAGGGCAGGGGAGGAGCGGAGTGGATCTGCAGTGGGCCTTGGAGACTCGGCAGGACGAGGGAGGTCTGCAGGTCTCGCTGGGACTTCGGCTCTAGCCTCTGCTCGAGCTGCTTCTAGTGAAAACCTGGAAGGCGCCTTCGTCTCCAGCGCCCGTGCACGTAGTCGCTGTATGTCCTCATCCACCCTCCGCTGCAAGTCAGCAGGTAGGAACGTCAGTGCTGTCCCCGGGTTCCTCTCCGTGTAGCCATACAGCAAGCGAATTCCGTCGTCGTAAGTCTCAGCAGCCTTCAACTTCGCAGAAATTTCCAGCAGCTCCTGCGGCAGTCCTGTAGCTCTGGGGGGACTCCGAAGCCGCTGGTAGGACATCGGGGGCACCGGTCCTAGGGACGAATTTATCATTCGGATCCAGCGCTCGATGCATTCGTCGGGAGTGGGATGTCTCCTCACAGCCTCGTAGGCCTCCCAGATCCTTTCCCCTTCCAATTTCACTAATTCGTTCAATATCGTTTTGATGGTTTTATTGCCGATTTCGTCTGCTGCGGTTGAGCCTCTGTGCTCGATGAGATACTCATGCATGGCTAAAAGCAGCCTACCGACCTCCAAATCCGCCTTCAAATTCCCGAGTATTTTCGTCAGTTTCAGCAAACAGCGGATAATCAGGCCTGACATTTTGGGCACTGATTGGTCGTTTCGGTAGTGAGTCAGTAGTCTTATTAGTACCACGAAGACCAGAGTCACGGGGCAGTTTTCCAAGATGCGAAGCATTGTGCCGTTTAGAGTTTTGAGCATTAGTTCGCCTTCTCCGCGCTCGCCCAGCTTGTCTAGGTCCTCTATGAGCAGGTCTCTAAGCACTTGTTCGGAGAGCAGGTAGAGCGTCTTTTCGTCCAGACAGGTCATGATTTGCTTGGATGAACACACCTTGTGAACGACACTCAGGAAGTACTTCGCAAATCGAATTTGCACTTCCGCCACCGGCTTCGCGAAGGTCTGCACCATCACCTTCGTAATCGCCTCCAAGAACGCACTCCCTCTCTCCCTAAAGTCCTCCAAATAAGTCTCCACCTTCGGTAGCAACTCATCATTGATATACACCAAAGAATCCACCTGTGCAGACATATCCTCGTTTAGCAAAGTGTGGATATGGGCGGTTAGTATGTTGGGCCGGGCAGGCTCCATGTCAGGGATGAGCTTGTCGAAGTCTTGGTATAGCAGTGTGTCGGGGCGGCCTAACTCTTCGGGGTGGTACTCCACGTCGGGGATTTTGCTGTCGTGATTGGGAGCTTTGGGAGGGAGTTCCTCGTCTGAGGGCTCGGTGAGGGTTCGGGAAGCCTCGGGAGGCCGTGCGGGTCTGCGGGGAGTGGAGACGTCGGCTTTGGCGGGCTTGGGAGGAGTGGTTTTACTGAGGGAATTGCCGCCGTTGAGCATGCGGAAGCGCTGTTCTAGCATTTCCTTGGCCTTGTCGTTCACTTCGCCGATGAGGGCCCACACTCTGTCTTCCAGGTATTTGTATACCTCGGCCACTGCGCCTACTGCTGCCAAACGCACAGCTCCGTCAGTGTGACTAACAAACTTAGCAATTGCCTTGATGTCTCTGGGCTGATACACAGAAATGCCGAAGTCCAGCACCAGAGCGCCTAGCTCTTCCAAACATTCCACCTTCGACCTGTTATTTTTCGAATTCACACCTTGCAGAACGCAATTGAACACCTTCCCTGGCTCTGCTATTTTCGTGCAACTGTGCATGATCCCTCGTATTTGTGTCCGAAAAGTTGCATTGTTGTGTCCGCTTTTGTCGCACATAATCATCAAAAACAGTTCCACTTCGACCTGGTGCAGGTGGTACTGACTTTCCTCAAATGCAGCAATCATTGCGGCACTAAGCTCTAAAATGCCCTTCATTACTTGCGTATTAATAGTTGTGTCCAGCATTTTCACAAAAATCCACTTGATTATTAGGTCCGCGGACTCGATAAACAGCAACAGCTCGGAGGAGAGGAAGGCTGTCAGGTGAGTCAAAGCCTCGACTTGCTTTTTGAAATCGGGGGAGGACATTTTGGTGAATAGATCTGGAGAAACACACGACCGCAGCTGCTCATTCATCCTCTCCACATAGTCCAGCCGCAGCTCCTCCACACTCCACTTGCACCTCATTTCCTGCTCCAATCGTCTCTCCTTCTTCCCACTGCTCAGCAGAGCAATATCTTCAGAGCTATTGGCGCTTTTGGACTTCGGGGCAGCGGGCTGGTCCTGGGCAGGGTCGACTAGGGAGCGGGTGGAGGAAGCCTTGACTACCTTGGCGGTGCCAGGACGCAGTTCCTTTTTCGAGGGAGTGGCCATAGGCGGCGGGTCTTCCGCTGCAGTTTGAGTGCGGTATTTGTCAATTACCGGCTTCAAAGTGTTCACAATTGCAGGCTTGATGTCCTTCAAGTGAGGAGTCACAGTGTCAAACCCCACAATAGCAATCACTTCTGCGAATAGTAGTTCTCCGCCGTTGCGTATGCCCGCCACTCGGTCCTGCAAGCACATCAGTAGCGCTGGTAGGAACGGCTCCAGCTCACAGTTCTTCAAGTTGTCCTTGTGTGCAAGCAGCCAGTTTATCAGTTCCGAGCGCAGTTCCGGGTTTTCCTGCTGCAGAGTAGCGGCTGAGTACTGAATAATTGCCTCAGGACCTGCTTCTTTGGCCCATTTGTCAATAGCGGCGATTGCGTCTTGTCGGAGCAGACTTTGCTTATCGGCTAAATTGCCGAGCAGGCCTGGAACCAGGAATTTGTTGAATTGCTTGCATTCGCTGCCCAGAGCTTCTGCAAATCGCCCCACTAGAGCCATGCTTTGCCTGCACAGGCTCTTGTTTGGATCTGCCAAGCGTCCTTTCAGACCCTTGATCACGTCGTTTAGTCCTGTGGGCAGGATGCGCATGCCGCTAGCGGTGAGAATGCCGTCAATTGCATCCATCGTCTCTTTACGGGTTTTCCAGTTCGAGTCAGTGAGTGAAGCCAGCAGTTTGGAAGTCACTTGTCCTGATATGTTATTGCGAGGAATCGCGTCGTCCAAGGCCTTCCTGGGGTCCACCGACTTCTGCTCTTCCCCCTTAACGGCTTTAAACGAAGAGTTTTGACGGATTTCTGTAGCAGCGAATTCAGCCTGCAGCACTTTCATGGTGGCTTCTTTGATGTCTGTGAGCAGAGCTGTGATGGTGTCGCCCATGAAGCTGTACAGGGTCACGAGGAGTCCTTGGCCTGCTTTCTTGATGGTTGGGTTGGTGTTGTTCACGCAGTTCTTGCCGTAGTCAATGACATCCTTCACATTCAACGTATGCGCCCCGAACTCAATCAGCAGTTTACTGAGTGCTCCACAACTCTCCACTATCACTTTCGGCTTCCCACTGTCCCCTGTGCCCTTCAATATCATCCCTGCCACGAAGCGAGGACTGAGCGACTCGCTGATAGCAGACATCACTTGCAAGTAGGTGTCCACTACTTTCCCGTCTGAAAGCTTGTCCAGAGCTGCGGCGTTTAGCACCATGGCTGCACCGCGCTTGGTCAGGGAGCATTGCTGAGTCAGCACTAAGAAAGTCTCGAAAGCCGCCTTGACCACATTAAAGTTGTTTTCCTTCCAGTCCTTGCACTTGACCCTCACATGTCTCGCCAAGGCCTCATTCTGCTCCGTCGCCCTATCCACATTCTCCCCAATCCACGCATTCAACTCCTGCAGTGCTGCCTGCTTGTCCTTCCAGCCTGCCTGGCTCAGTCCTGTGAGGATGCTGTCCGGCACTAAGCCTGTCAGTCTTTGCTCTGCTTCTTCTGGGGTGATTGCAGTGCTTGCGTCCTCTTCAGCGGCTGCAGCGGAGGCAGCGGGGTTGGACTTGCTGGCGGCAGGCGGAGCTTTGGATTCTTCTGATTTGGCACTTGTAGGAGGACGCTTGGGAGGCGGCTTGGGCTTGGGAGGCGGCTTTTGCCCCACAGGGACCTCTTTTACTTCGTCCTCCACTATAATCAGTTCCGCCTTTCTCGGACGAGAAGGAGGCGCAGGCGGGGAAACGACGACTTCCACTACTTGCTCCTCCCCTGCTTCCTCCCCCAGTCCCTGCGCCATTTCATTCAATTTCTGCAGCTTCGCAGGCGGCAAGTCCCCTACCACCGCCAGCACAGCCTCCGCACTGACCTTGGCCTTCAGCAGGGCGAGGGACTTGAGTGTGGAGTCACGGACGTCTGCACTACTGTCGTTGATGTTTTTCTTTATCATGACTGCGAGGTCTCGGCCGAGTCTGGCTTTTACCTTGGCCGGGAGAGTGACTGCCACTCGGTCGATTAGATTCGCTGCGTTAATTTTGGCATGGGGTGCTTTGTCTTCCAGAATTTTGGCTACGTCTTCGAGGAAGTCTTCGAAGTCTGCGCTTTTCAGCATGCTGTCAAGAGCGGTCTGGGTTTCCTGGACCACAGGTCCCTTCTTGTCCTTCAGCTTCAGCAACAGAGCAGGGAAAAGCTGCTTCGCGAAGGGCTCGAAGTACCTTCGTTGGCCTCTGGCCAGCAGTCCCGCCAGCTTGATAGCCTGCAACTGCACGTTCATGTTGTTATCCACCATCAGTCTCTTCACCAAAGTGACGAGTTCCTGAGGACTTCTCTCAGCCAGTTTAGGCGTGTCTGCCTCCCTGTTCAGTTCGTCGAGGGCGTCTTTCTTTTCCACCCACTTCTCCATGGCGAGGACTTTGTCGACCCACTCGCCGTTGTATTTCCCGAAGATGTCCTTTGCTTCTGCTAGGTCGTAAGCGTCAATTTGCGGTCCGCGAGAGCTGGAAGCAGGCGCCAGCTTTTGCCCCTTATTGAGTCGAGTGGGCTGCGGAAACTCAGTGATTTCTTCAAAGCTTTTCATAAGTTCGTCCACTTGCGCCTTTTTGAGTCTATCAATAGTGGGCTTGATGGCATCTCTGATCCAACGATACGCCTCTTTGAAGAAATTCATTACTTCAGTCCTGACTGCAGGGTTGGTCGAGGCAGCCAAACGCTCCATTGGAGTCAGGAACATTTTCAACTGGAAGTTGACAGGGCCGAAATCCTTCAAGACCAGAGTAACAGCAAAGACGCCTGCAGCCTGGACTTTGACATTTTTGTTTTCCAGAGTCGATATGACGGCTTCTGCGAAAACCTCAAAGCCACTGGAAAAGCTTTCAAAGAGGAGAAGCAGCAAATTGCCGGCTGCGGCCTTATTAGTGGTTTTGGCACTGGTAAGGCCCTTCTCCACCAAAGCTCGGACGCAATCCGGCGCCAAAGAAATGAGCATCTCCGGCCTCTTCTCCAAGGCAGCCGCAAAGGCCTCCATGACCTGTTCCTGCGCGCCCGGGTGTGCATCTCCCAGGTACTTGGGGAAGTTCGGGACGAACTGGTCGAAAGGCGGGTCTGGTGCAGATCGAAAGAGACCAGCAAGTTCCGTAAAGGCCTCTGTGCGGACTTTCCAGACCTTGGACTCGACTCTGCTTTCTAGTGGGCCTTTGACTTCTTCGACCTGAGTCTCTGGCAGCTCTGACTCAGGGATCTCGTAGTTCCCTTTGCCTCCTAATGGCCGGTCGTCACTCATATTCAAAGATTAGACTTCGAACAGGGAGGAAGGATTAGGGGAGTTGCCTAGGGTCTACGGAGGGACTAGGCGTATTCGGAAACCAGCTGTTGACATACGCCTCTACTGAGAACAAAGCGCCCAGTACCTTTTCCTCCACCATCTTCACTGTCGGTCTCTTCGTAAACTCGTTCGCGGACTCATACACAGTCCCTACCTTCGTCTCTACCGCTACCCAAGTAGCCCCCAAGTACCCAGTCACGTTGTCTATTAGTCCAGGCTCCACACTAGCTGGTGGAACTACAGTGACGTCCTCTTCACTCAGTTGTGTGAGTCCGAGCATTAGTTCTGGCGGCTCAGTGTCTTCTGCAGCCAACTTCTTCGTCCGAGCTCTATAGAACTCCGCTGCTTTCGTCCTGTATTTGAAGTCAATTGGAGCAGTTCGCTCAATTTTGTATAGGTTGAAGAAGTCCTCCAAAGCCTTATTGCCGCCCTCGGTCATGGACTTGAGCTGCTTCACGGTCCAGCCGTCCTCATGCAGGCCTCGCACGAAGCTCAGGGCTGGGCCTAGGCTGCGATGTTCTTCTGCACATGAGTCGCAAAGCAAGATGCCGTAAGTCACTGAGGCCCAATTGGGCTGTGCAGCTCTGCAGTCGAAGCAGCTTTGGTTCTCCTCTCTGTTCATCAGGCTGCGTATGACCTCGTCCTTAGTGTCAGGGGAGACCATATTCGATTAGCAAGAAAGCTGGAGTCGCCTAGGACCTGTAGGCACTGATGTAGCAGTCACTGCAGCTTTTAGTTACTTGAGGACAGTTTAGTTCGCCTGGGTGAGGAAAGGAGGGGACAGTCGGCAGGCTGTTTGCTCGCTTTCCCAGTCGGATAATTCAATATAGAGAGTCTGAATGTCTGCCGGGGACAATTGGGAATGCTAAGTTTCTCTATAACTGCTAGTTGCTATAGCTCACAGACCGCGTATATGCACAGTTAGCGACTGATATATTGCCATAGCCTCCCAGTCCTTCCGACTATCTCTATTAAGGTGGATTAGCTGCACAGTCCCACGTCTCTACACAGAAAGTATGAGAGTAAAGGTCGGATTCACCTATATGAGCAGGATTCTGTGGACATTAACTCAAAAAGTGAAAAATAACCCTAATGTATATCTTAGTCTTATAAGATCCACCACACTACAGGCCTTAGCTCCTCAGACTACTGTACATACAGACACTGAAGTTCAATCTAAACCCTACATAGTCCATTTACCCGCTCATTACCCTAGTGGCTTTACTTCCCGCCTTTATGTTCTATTCGCACACTAACTCCCGCCTGAGGATGAATAAAAAGCAGTGCAAGAGCGCGGGAGCGGGAGAAGTCCCGCCCTCTCCTTATCGTTAGCCCTATATTAACCTCTCATGGCCGCTACTCCGCCCAAGGTCGCTGCCCCTGGCACCTTTCCTGCTACGCCTGATCTGCCCTCCCAGGAGCGGCATAAGAAGCAGCTAATAGCGCTCAGCAAGCGGGTGCTTGAGAAGGTGCAGGCGAGCAGTGTCACGACAGGCAACCAAATCGCTAAGGAAATTCTCGCACAAGAGCCTGAAGACACCCAAGAAGGCGAGTTCAAGAACATCCAGCGGCGAGTCTACGACGCCCTGAACGTCCTGCACGCTCTCAACGTCATATCCAAAGAGCGGAACGAGATCAGATACAGAGGCCTAGTAAGCAGAGAAGACGTAAGCTCCCTGCAGCAGCGTCTGGAAGCACAGCGTGCCAAGCTGAGCGACAGGAGACGTGTGCTGTCCGAGCAGTTCCTGCAGTATGTGTCTTTGAAGAAGTTAATTCAGCGGAACTCAGGCAATCAGCCGGAAGGAAAGGTGGACTTGCCCTGTGTGGTAGCTTTGGGTGAGGGCGCTAGCACTGTGGAAGTGGGGCAGGACCGAGTGCTGGTGAGCAGTGAACGGCCCTTGACTTTGCTCAATGACACGCAGATCTTGGCGAGACTGGGACTGCACCGAGTGACTGCAGAGGAACTCAGCGATACTTTGCCTGCTGACCTTCTCAGACTGATGGAGGCGCCGGAAGAAGAGAGAGAATCCGCTAATTTGGACTTTGTGAAGCTCTTTTTCCAAATAAAGAGTCCCAGAGGAGTCTAATCAACTGATTGATATACTAGATCACTAAGTCTCCCGCCGTTCTCTCAGATCTATGGAGGACTGACTTCACACACATGAAGAACCGTAACTTACCGCTCTATTAGTATCATTAGACGTACTTTGGAGCGGAAATATGTGCAAATGTTAAAACTAATCATTATACAAATCGAGTTCTGAACGCAAATCGGGTAATTTAATTGGAAACTCACTGAGTAAAGAGTGCTAAAATGCAATGATCCTCGTTCCGGTGTACAAATCTGAAAAATATCTACCAGTTCGATGATTTTGAAGCGGAAATCCAAACTTAGATGTTTAAGAGTGCGAGTAACAGCTGAAAATGGACAAGAGATCTTACCAACAAGCTGCGCAGCTCTTCCAAAAAACCCCCCTCCCTCCCAAGTTCCAAGAAGCTGAACTGATTCGCGCACACCAAGAGCACAAAGCAGCGCTCCAGGCCCTTTCTGACCACTTCGCTCAGGCCAAGGAGTAACTTCTCCCCAGACTGCGGGCGACCTCTAAGGCTGACCAGCTCCACCGGCACAAAATCGATGCTGATGCGGCTTATGCACTAGAGAGGTGGGAGTCACACAGACAGCGCGAGCAGCGCATCCTTGCCCGGGAAACTCGGCGGCAGCAAGAAGTGCGCGATATGTACCGGCGAGGTAACTAGCAATGGATTTCCCAGACAAGGACTCAATGCCGTGGACTGAAGCGGCAGGCAGACAGGGCCTTTTCGACTACCCGCTCTTCATGCCTGAGTTCCCTTTCCCTGGACTGCCGGACCCGCAGCAGTTCTTCTTCCTGCCGGAACAGGACTTCCAGCTCTTTCCGGCCAAGAAGGAGGAGGACTCGGACCCGAACCCGCTCCTGTTCTACCAGCCGGAGCTGATGTTTGGTCTGCCGGAAGGACTCTCTGCAGTTGCGGAGTGGCAGGAACACGTAGAGAGGTCACGTCCCCCTCCACCCCGCTGCTCCCCACCTGTCATGCCATACCAGCACACCAAGCAAGTAGGGACCATCTCAGTGGAGGCGAGACGAGCCAAGATAGAGAAATACCTGCAAAAGCGCAGTAGACGCACCTACGGCAAGAAGGTCTTCTACGCCTGTCGCAAGCGTGTCGCCGACACCCGCGTCCGTGTGAAGGGTCGCTTCGTCACCAAGAAGATAGCTGAGTCCCTGCGAACTCAAGAAGCTCCCAACAGCTCAGACTAACTCTCTCTCCTATCTAGCCTACCACCATCTCTATAATATGTTCAGCTCCAGCGCACCTGCTCTACGCTGTCCGCATAGAGACTTCAAGGACTTTGTCGTGCACTGCCAGAGTTGCTGCTTCTTGTGTCATGGCTGTGTGGTCAAGCACTTGAATGAGCATGTGAAGTGCAAACACGCTATATGTGAGGATGTGGTGGAAACAGGGGTTATGGCAATGGAACTATTGGTCAAGGACGAGGAAAGGTGGAAAATGTGGAATTTGGCCTTTTCCTCCCCTACGATTTATGGGAAGTTTATGGGAGAGTTGGATGGGAAAGTCAAATTTGTGAATATACTTGCAGGGAAAAGCGAGGCAGCGGTCACTTTCGGTCCATTGATAAAGTTCGACAATTGTGCGGAAATAGCAATAGGAGAAGTGGAGCTGAGCAAAGAAGCCAACGCTCGCTTCCTAGCGGCCTGGATCCGCTCTCAAAAGCAACTTATTCGCTTTTCACTGCACAGGACTAAGCTGCTTCACGGAGCTTTCAGCTACTTGCCCCCTGCAGTTCTATCTCATCGTCTGAGGGAATTCAGTCTGTCGGATGTGCTGTTTCCGGAAGGCGGCCTTGGAGAGCTGGTCCGGAGAGTGCTAAATCAGGGCTCAATCGAGCGGCTGTCTCTGGGATATATCAAATTCGGACAAGCAGATTTGCACCATTTGGCCCAGATCAGCACCCAAACTTCCCTCAAATCCCTCGACTTCGCCTACCTTTCCTTCCTCCCACACACATCTCTGTCCGCTTTCACAAGTAAGCTCGCTACTGTGTCCACAGTCCAAATAGACACGAACTCCTGCTCCTCTTTGCGTGTAATTGCATTCAGTTTGCCGCCTTTAAAGCGTCTGCGGGAGCTGATTATGACCTGTGAGAAGGAAGAAGTCAGTTTCCTTGCTCTGGTCATACCAGCGCTGCCGCACTTGCGAGAGTGTTTATTCAATGGGGAGATGGTGCAGACGATATCTGCGCTAGAGGGCCGGGGCAGAAGTAAAAGCCTGATTTTCAGTAGTTCTTAGAGGCTTTTCCAGTGTATATCCTTGTAGTGCCGCAATATCTATGCCTAATTTGGTATGCTTAGTGAAGAAATTCATCGAGTAATAAATGGGTCTTTGCGTCTCTCAGCCCCAAGAGCAGTCCTTTCCCCCTCCCCAGTCCTTCGCCAGAGTGACCGACGCCGAGCTCCAACTTCGCACCTGCTCAGTCTCCTTAGCTGAATACCAAATCTCCAGTCTACTGGAGACATCCCGCACTCAGGCCTACGAGACTTTCCTCTCGAGGGTCAACACCGCCCTCAAGCCTGAAACTCGCCCTATGGAGTCGAAGGAATTCGCTCGCCTTTTGGCGGAAAGCAGAGACGAAGCAGCGAACCACTTCAGACTGCTGTTCAGACAGGGAAAAGAAGGCGAGAATGTGCCTTTCCCTTGCATAAAGGAAGGCGAAATGGAGCTGCAGCAGCTCTGTGCGCAGGACAGTGTCATGTTCGCGTACTGCAACACCTACCGGTCCTTCGTACTGTGCTCCACTGTCAAGCAACAAATAGTCCAAGGAGACCTGAAGGCGGGCAATTACAACAAGGAGAAATTGCTCAAAACCTTCGATAAGGAGGCAGCTGGAGAGTACTTCTCTATGTGCAGAAACGACCTTGAAAGCCTCATCGACTCCCGCTCCAAGCAAACCTACGAACACATACTGGCCATGCTAAAGAAGCAGACTGTCGCAGACAGGGAAATCCTGCGCAAGGAGAAACACCAAGCAGAGGCGTTAAGCAGCAAAACTGTGCCTGCGCTCTTTAGTACCTCCCGCGCTGAGGAAAACAGTGAAAGTGCCGGGTCCTACCTAGCCATGCAGTCGCGATTATCCCTGTTCGACCTGATTGATAGGATGAGGGAGGAGGACGGAGCTTCCCCGGAGGACTTTTTCACCTTGCAAGGACAGGTAGTGACTGTGGGACCAATAAAAAAGCATCGATCTGCGGAAGATAACCCGATATTTTACCCTCCCAAGGACCCTGAAGGACACAATTGCTCGCAAAAGGCTCAGAAACTGGCGCTGGAGGAAAGCACGGAGGACAGTTTCCCTGCGGAAATCGACTTTGCGGACCCAAAACTGTATCAGTGCAACTGGGTAGAGGGCAATCGGCAGGCCAAAGTCCCAGCTTAATAGTGCTTTAAGCTCGTTTCTATTAACACAGGCTTAGGTCCAGGCCGAAAGGTCCTGGTCACTGTCCGCATCCGCCAGCACTGACAGAAGGTGCAGCTGAGGAGCGAAATCAGAGGTCAGTGGCCTGTGTGCCATTTGCTTCACCGAGGGAAAACCCCGCTTCCCAGGCCTTATACTGGGCAGCGACTCCCTCACATCCAAGCACTTCACGGTCTTGATTCGCATCGGAGAAGTCCCTTTGATAACCAGCGACTCCTGCACTGTCACGCTCAAATAGCGTCTCTTCCTGCTCTGATACTTCCATTGCCCATCTCCGAGGGTATGAAAAGCTCTGAAAGACACAGGTTCCTTCCGAGGGCAGGGACTCAGGCCGGGCACAGGCGAGGCTTCGGTGCGGGTTTTCGCTGCAGAGGAGGCGTAGAAGTGGATGGGTCTGCGGTGGTATCTGCCCTTTGGCGACTTCACGAGTAGGGAAGAGGTGGGACGGAGGGGCACTTTGCGGCCTCGGAGAGGGGACATTTCCTCCATATTCCTAGTCCATATGTGTGGCTTTTAGCGCACTTCCTTGGGCAGGCACTACAGTCCTTCCTTGCTGGCTGCCTATAGAGTAAAGGGCGGGCTCTGTAAAGGTGCATCTGCTCGAATGAAGCTGCTGGCTCGGATTTCTGCGTTTTAAGCGAAATTCGAGGCTGGAATCAATAAATCGGCATAAAGTTATGTGTATATTACAGAGTCGGAAAGCCTTTTTAAGTAGAAAGAAGCCAAATACCGTCTCCTTCACCCCTTGCTGTTTGAACATATCAGCAACAGCTACACACCTGACACATTGAACCACCTCCCAACTTCGATTTTCTCCGTCAAACTGACACTCCAGACCTTCCAACCGCACAGGCAGCAAGCTAAATCCCGCCCTACCACAGGCAACCAAGGCAGAGCCTGGCTGGGCCTGTGCACGGATGTGCCGCTCACATAGCCTCTGCCTCGTTCTCGACCATAATATGTCAGGACTGAACTGGGCTTCGCATAAAGTCTTCTTCCTGGCCTGGACCTACTGCACTGTAGGCGTGGGCGCGGCGTATTACTACCGAAGTTTGGAGCAGGAGGAGAAGTACCAGAAGAAGCGGAAGTTCTGGATGCACTCCGGAGACTACAAGCACCCCTGGGAGCACCCCAACCAGCCCTATAACGACCCCAGGGCTATCGAGAAGCTGAAGGGCAAGGACTACGTCGAGTTCTCCAAGTTCCCTAAGGGCCTCTAAGCCTACCTAAGGAGCTTCCGCGATGCTTGTGAGGGCTCTGCTAGTCCTGTGATCTTAGTGAGAGTGCCGTTCTTGCTCGGTAGCAAAGCCGCCAGCTTCCACAAGTGTCTCGCCTTCTGGTAGTCTCTGCGAGACACACACAGCACATAGCCTGCCAAAAACATCACCAGTCCCACAGTGAACGCCGCCGTAGCGCCTTCTATCGAGTCCAGTTCCTTGTACACTGCCTGCGATATGTCGTCGTTGAAGTAGTTGATGTACTGCAGGGAGCTATTGGCGAGTTGGGTTTGTAGTGCATAGATGTGTTGCATTAAAGGTGTGCATGCACTGGTATCTTGACTCAGACAGAACATAAAGTCCCATCTGAGCGCCTTTATGCAGTTTCGCATGCCTGTTTGCATGTAGTAATCCGTCTCATTCGCTATATTTCGATACAAGAAGTCGAAATGACTCTCCGTCAGCGGAAATCCATCCAAATACTCTTGCATAACGTCATTGATGGACTCCACCATGCCTTCTAGATACCTATTTTCCTCTATCGCAGGGTGCACCGCCAATAGGTAATTCGGCACCAAGTAGTTAATGCTTTTTGTCCCATTCAGTAGGTACCGATGCTCCATAGCCCACACATAGGCCTGGGACAAAGAAGCCATCAGGCCGGAGTAGGAATTGACCATATCCGGGGCTTGCTGCAAAGTAGTAGTCAAAGGAATAAACAAGCCGAAATACAGCAAGAAGTAGAACAAACTGGCTCCTGCGAACATCCCTGCCACTGCAATTCCACTGGTTGTCAAGGGATTGGTGAGACGCAGGAGTCTCCGCTTGCCTCGGAAGCCCTTCTCTATGCCGCTGTCCAGATCGACCTCGTATCTGATGTTGAGACGGTCCACTACTCGCTTCTTTTGCTCCAAGTAGAGGGAAAACGGGTTGTCCAGGAGACTCTTCGAAATCGCCATTCCAGTCTTCATCACACTCAGAAAGACAGCAGCACTGCTGAGGCCAAAGATAAAGAGCACAATAAGGCCTATGACTGGGAACAAGAAGTAGCTCTGCACTGCCTGGTCCAAGAGGTCGGCTTCGATGCTTGCGTACTTGTTCCGAGCCTTCTCCATACTGAGCTTCATCTCCCCAATGCCATTGCGAAATAGGTAGAAAATGTTGGGAGTGACGTCGGACTGGTTCGTTGCTGTATACACAGGTGCACTCTGCCTATCCATTACCGCATCAATAAAGCTTCCCACTGCATCCACCAGTGTCCGCGGATGTCTCACAATCTCCCCATCCATCATTTCCCAGGTGTTAAGGTACTTCTCCGTGTAAAAATACGTGTAGTCCGCGTCCTGTATTTCCTCTATTTGATCCCACACGTTCTGATGCGCGTCTAACAACATGGTTGAAAACCACTGCAAGCCTAGTTGGAACTGGATATTTAGTTGTGGGCGGACATTAAAGTAGTAACTTCGGGCGTTTACAGTCATCTGAGCAGCGTATATTTCCTTCACTACGACTTCCCCACTGGTCATATTGCTGAGAATTCGATCCAAGTCCTTGCGCAGAGTGATGATAACGGCAATATTCAAAGCCACTAAAGCCGCAATCTGCCTAGTCCTTACACTGCCCAGCACTAGGTAGTTGCTCCAGCGGTACTCCACTTTGGCCTTTCTGCTCAGTAGAATCACGTCCACTCGCTTAGGGATGTTAGTGGTGGAAGAACTGAGGAAGCCCTTGTGGTTCGGCACTGTGGTAGTGAGTTTGCGGTTGGCTTCCTGGACGAGCGCCAAACTTCCGAGGTTTGTACGGCGTCCTAAGGAGGAAGCCTCATCGTCACTGGACCTAAAGAACATGGAAGTCCGCACATCCGACCTAGGTAGCGAAGAATGCAAGTAACTGGCCTTATAGTCATACGACGCAAAGTCCCATTTCGTGCATTCCCTGTCTAAATAGTCCTTTACCACTTTTGAACACATAGAAGAAGTAGAGTGTTTTGTATGCGAATTGAGCACTGGAGAACATCCCGCAGTAGGAGCGGTTCGTAAACAGCCGGAAACTAGGCGAGTTCCCTACTGCGCTGCGGTGCACGAAGAAGTGAGGACGCAGTTTGGACAGGTCGGTGCCTTCGATGTGGGCTTCAGGGCAGCCACAAAAACGGGAGAAGTTCTCAGTGTGGGACAGGACCACTCCGTCTTCTGTGATGATGGCGCCCTCTTTCAGCGACTTTAGTGGCCTGAAGGCGATTGCTATGAGCGGCGCAGTGCCATTAGACGTCAAGTACATCTTCACTGCCGAAAAGAGGATAAAACCGCTCCCGCACAACAAAGGCAGGTGGTCGGGGTGCACCATGGATGTGCCTTCTGCGTGGTCTACGAACTTGCGCAGGCTTTTGAGGTGGTTGGCGCCGAAAGGAGGCGGAATGATGTGGTTCAGCTTGTAGATTAGCAGGGACTTCAGGTCGAATTCGAGGTGTTCCGCTGCTTTTGGGTTCATAAAGACAATCCCCCCGAAATTGTTCTTATTGGTATCCGCCAAAATGATCCCAGCCGCAGGGTCAAAGAAACTAACAAACTCCGCTTCGTCCTTTTCCTCTTTCTTGATCTGCTGCTGCACCACCAGGTCCGCCTTCGTGATCCACCTCTGCCCCTCCTCCCTTTTCCCCAGCACATCCACCAGGAAGGACCCATAGAGCTGGTAGGACTCCGAGCCACTGGGGAAGTTCTTTATCAGTTGCTGGAACTCCGCCTTTAAGTAGGTGATATTGCTGCTGACTTCTGCACTGAGACGCAACACTCTACTGCTATCCGGGAAACTGGACCCTAACTCCGTCCACAAGTCGTTCAAAGTCTCGCACACTGCCTTATCCGCCTGCTTAATGTTCTCCAGCTTTTCCAAGTAGCGCAGAAACACGATTTCCTCCAACTCACTGGATGTAGCGAGCATCCACTTGGCCTTGAACTCCAGGAACGAGGAGGTGAGGCTGGACTTGTGCAGCATAGCTTGGGACAGACACACCCGGGCAGCCCGTTCGTCCTTCATTAGGTGGAGGTGCACGAGGTACTTCACTAGGATCAGTCGCTTGCGGTCGCTGTACATGTTGGACTGCAGGGCGATTTCGATGTGGTGGATAGCGCTGCGGCACAGACTGGTGTATTGATTGGGGTCTGTTTCCCTGAGTGCGCACAGGATAATGTGTCGAATTCCGAGTTCGAACTCGTACTCCCGCAGCTGGTCTTTGAGGTGTAGGGAGAAAGTCTTCATAGCATTGTCTTGGTACGCCTCGAAGCCCAGTCCAATGATAACCGCCAGGGAAACAGCGACCCCCAGCACCAGCATAAGTGAACACAATGGACTGATTCGCTCCCCGATGAGGAAGGCGAAGGAACTCCAAGCGAATGCGGAGCGACTCCATAGCGTTACGCCGTTGGGCAGGGACTGGTAGTAGGGGAAACGGCGGTAGCAGCGGATTGCTAGGGAAAGGGCAATCACAAGGGTGAGGCAGAAGTGGATAGTTTTGCTGCGACTGTACAGGACATAGTAGGAAATCATGGTCGTTTGCGCCACTAGCAGCGTTAGTAAGTCGTGGTCCATTTCGCACTTCCCACGCAGCAGCTTGAGAGTCAAGTCATGTTCGAAATTGGCGAGTATCATCGTGCATTGGAAACTGACCAAGCCGATGTATACGATTAGGGAAATGATGCCCGCCCAAGCGCGCATGTCGTCAGTTATTCCGTTGCCGAAGCGAGGGTCTGGAAACCACGCGGACAGCAGTATATTCGCCGAAGGAACGGAAATAAGCGACAGCAGCAATTGGCCGAAAATCTGCAAAAGCTTCCGCACCTTTGGATGTGTGCTTTTTTCCAGCAGAGTGCAGGTGAACACCACTGCAAAGAGCACCCAGCAGGCAGATACTCCCACCCAGACCAGTAACATCCACACCCAGGCGGCGTGCAAGTAACTCATCACCATGTCGGGGCGGATGCAGGATACTGCCAGCCAGAAGTCACGTACCACCACCCCATTATCCAGCGTTTCTTCCTGCTCCAGATAGGGCAACAACTGCAGAAACCAGCGCAATTCAATAAGCAACAAGCGCAGCACCGCAGTGCGCGTGCTTTCCTTCTCAGCTGGGGGAATGCCGATAAAGCACACAGTTTCGAAGAAGGCAGATTTGACTCGCTCCGAAAAGGACTTGCGGGAGATCAGCACTATTCCTCGAGTGCTATCAGAGTCCATTTCTTATACTACAAGCAGGAAAAGTCCAGCTGTGTACACACAACTCCCTATTAGCCGCATTTCAGCCAGTCCCATAGCTCATTGAGTCTCCTTTTCCTACTTTATTGCTCTACTGGAGAGGACCAAATCCACTACTTCCTTAGGTGAAATGTGAGTTCGCGCTCAACCACAGGCTTTGCCTTGGCCTTTCGGTCTTCGATGGACTGCTGGGCGTAGGCCAAGCGTCCCCTGCACTACACCAATACAAACTCTGAACATTTACCTAATTGGTAGCCAATCCTTATGTATATATCAGTTCAAATGGGTGTTTCGGTTGTATGGCTTGATTTAGGTCGAATTGAAACCACGCAATCATACTTCCTAAGAAATGAGGATCGCAGTTACTAAAGCAAACTATGCAAATGACTAATAACAACTACATGTACAGTCTAGTAGACAGGGCAGTTCCTTGCCTGCTTAGCCGCCGTCATGGACCTTCTTGTGACAATGGAGTCGCGCACCCCGGTTTATCATAGCCTGTGGTAAAGATCAGGAAAGAATCAGTGAGGAACTCCCCTGTGTACAGCTTCTTTTCCGGCTGGGCCAAATTGAAGTAGAACTCAAAGGCCTTATACACCCACCTTGCTAGTGTCCTGCACTATGAACCAGACCAAGTAGCCAAATAAACCCTGCAATCCTCCAGGGAATGCCTTCCATTTCCGGGATATCGCCGCTTTCGCCAGTTGCTCCTGAGAAGTTGAGGAACCAGTAGACGGTGAAGAGCGTGGCTACGGTTGTTGCTAGGCAAAAAGCAGCTAAAAGCAGTTTGCCTGGCTTGCGAGTGAAGAAAAAGGAGTTGGTGCGGGCTGCGAAGACTTTCAAGAAGTCCTGAATTGCCACTTTCATCCATATAACTGTCAGCAAGTCTCCGTAGGAGAAGGTGTGGATGCCGAAAGCCTCGAAGAGCTTGCTTCGATGGTCACTGTCCAGGCTGTTTAGGCCCAGTAGCAGCATTATAATAGAGGAAAAGAAGCCCCCAAATCCCAAGTAAACCGCTATACAGAAGACAACCAGTAGATTCCACTGCTCCGGCTACTTGCTGATCATCACTCTGTTATACGCAATAGAGATAATGGTGCCGTCATTGAGAATCGTAATGAGCACTAAGGCAATGACAGGGAGAGAAAAGGTGCTTGAGACGTCTTTGCAGTCATCGTGTCCGACACAAGTATAGGCACTGGGGTCCATCCCCACCATTGTAATGAAGAAGAAAATGAGGAGTTGGAAAGTGCATGCAATTCGATAAATCACGTAGTTCTTCCTTGCACGATATATTGCCTCGATAATTACTGATAAGCTACGGGCTGTCAGCACAATATCAGCTGCGTCTGTGGCGCCCTCCACTGCAATACCCACGTCTGCCTTCTTTAGGGCTGGAGCGTCGTTTACTCCGTCCCCTGTCATTCCGGTGCGCATCCCTCGGGCTTGGATCATTTCCACTATTGCGAATTTGTGCTCGGGGAACACTTCTGCGAAGCCGTCGGCTTCTAGGAGCAGCTGATCCAGCATCCGCGCTTGCGTCGGATTCGCACTTTCACTGAGCATTTCCGAGTTATAGATCTTATCCCCAGCTTCAACAGTCTGGCAGTTTCCTTCGCTATGGCGATTTGATCCCCAGTGATCATCTTCACACTGACTTCCATCTTTTTTGCCTTCACAATGGTCTCAGCAGTGTCTTCCCTAGGCAGGTCGTGGAGCGGAATCAAACCCAGCATTTTCCACTTGCCCTAGCGTCGCTTCGAGCCACTCCCAGGGTGCGGTAGCCTCCTTGGGCGAGTTCTAGGACCATGCTGGAGACTTCAGTTTTAATGGAGGCATCAGTGCAAGGACGAGTTGAGGGGCGCCTTTGGTCACTTTGAACGTTTCGCCCGTACTTTTGTTGCGAATAGTAGCCTCTGTACGCTTGATTTTCGGATCGAAGGGGATAAAGTCCTCTTCCTCGTATGCATCAAAGGTGAGGCTTTGTGTCTTTACAGCCATTTCAGTGATGCATTTATCGATGGCGTCCTGATTCCCTCCTTCCCTCTTCGCAGCCAGCGCTGCCAAGAATATATCACTAGCCGTGGTGTTCCCAATAAGCCTCGGCACTTCCACCGTCAATTCATTCTTAGTCAAAGTGCCGGTTTCATCACTGCACAGGACTTGCACCTCCGCTAATTCCTCTATGGAGTTCAGTCGAGACACGATTGCTTTCCGCCTGGCTAAGGCATGTGCCCCCACTGCCATAGTAGTCGCACACACTACCTGCATTGCTATAGGGATCGAGGCCACGAGCAGCACTACCAGGTGCTGAGCGTTTCGAGGAAGTTGTTGCCTTTGGTGAGGACCACTACGAGGATGATAATGACTAGGACGAAACTGACGCAGAGGAGAAACATCGCCACTTTGAATAGGATTTTCTGGAAGTTGCCTCGCTGGTTCACACTCGCCACTAAAGTCGAGGTCTTGCCGAAGAAGGTGTTTTTGCCGGTACCGCTCACTATAGCTTCCACGTCGCCTCGCTTGCATACAGCGCCTTGGTAGACTTCGTCTCCCTCGAATTTGGTAGTGGCCAGGGATCGCCATTGAGAGCGGACTGGTCCACTTCGCAAAAGCCCGGGCCGAGGACTGCGTCAGCAGGAATGATATCGCCCAGTTTTATCTTGATCCGGTCTCCAATGACGAGAGTTTTGGCTTCTACCGTCGCCCATTCGCCATTCCGCTTAGCCACTGGGAGCCAATTTCTGCTTCAAAGCCTCAATTGCGTTTCCAGCTTTCCGCTCTTCGTACCAGCCAATGATCCCATTCAAAACTGCAGTATAATCAGCACCACCAAATTCAGCCTTATTAGCTCAATGATAATCGCGGCCCAGATCTTCCAAGGCATCGGGCCCCAGTATTACTTGAGGAAGTTGAGGATAGGGTTGACTTTCTTTTCAGGCAGAGAGTTAGGTCCTTCGCGAGCGAGACGGCGATCTACTTCCTCGGTGTAAGGCCTGACTCAGAGGTCTGCATGTCTGCGAGCCGTTCTAGAGGGATGGAGGGACGACTCTTCAGACTCATCCTTCAGCTAAGTAGTCACGCATCGATTATATATCCCAATGTCGGAAGAGGCTGGACATGGCCGCGGAGAAGCATGCAAATAGGCAGAAGAAGAGATCTAATGGAGCAACGAGAAGACAAGGTTGCAGGGGACTTGGTCAGGCTGCCCACTGCGGACCATACATATATGGCCGCTAGATTAGGACTTGAGTATGTCTTTGACTCACATGGATGGAAGTGGGGAAGGGACTTGCAAGTCTGCCGGTGTCTTTATGACCCTTTGGCCTTATCCTTGAAAACCGCTCTTACTTGCTGATATTGACGCATCCGTAGGACCAAGTGTCAGCCTTCGGACTTAGGAAATGTATTGACGGAGGTAGATTTGTGGAAGCGGTAGCAGAAGGAAGAGCATAGACTAAATCTACAACATTGGTAGCCCTTATGTGTAGTTAGCAAAAATACTCCTCTGATATCAGTGTATCGGCTGAATACACTGAAAGTCAAGAAAAGTCCAATCTGAAATATGTCCTGTCATATGTCAATAGAGAGATTTACCTAGTTACACAAGTTTTGCTTGAAACAACGAGCTGCCAGCCTTGAAAATCAGTCCGTCCCATATAGTCACATCTTCAAGCACGTACACCCAAATGCCGTTCCGTGATGGCTTTGCTGTATTAAGCCCGTCAAATAGAGTCCAGCCTGCTGACCCTTGGTAAACTAGCGAACTTTGGTACCGACTCAGATGAAAATCGTGGAAAACCAAGGAGCAAGTAGCAGTCCGCCCGATCAAAATCGGACTTAAGGACGAGGAAAAAGTGAATTCTTGGCCTGTTTTTTCTCCAGTTAGAACTTTTAGATGGACATATAAGCTGAATACTCGAATTTCAATATGAATGTCACTGAAGGCGACTATGCACTTCGCAGGCATCTGGAAGAATCGATAGACCTTTACGAATGTACCACTTGCAGACCCCAAATCTCTCAGCAGGTAATTGCCTTCTCGATATGCCAACAGGAAGTGCCTTTTATCCAGTAACTCCCCATCTCCCTCCACCACAAAATCCGCCTGATCCTTATCACAGCCCACATAGGTGAGTCCATCCTTCCTTCTGCAGTCCCGCAAGCCCAGCGGAGTGATAGACAAGGCAGTGCTAGTGGGCAAAACCGTGCTTTCCAGCACCACCAGTCGCAGGCTATTGCAGCCCTTCGCAGCGAGAACTGTAGTGTCTGCAGCGAAGGTAGAAGCAGCGTTTAGGCTGGGATCGCGACTCATGGCAATACTTTCCCCCTGGTCAGAACCACTGAGAGGACAGCAAGAGAGCCAGGCCCACTTCATATTAACGAAGCTAGGGGTGGCTGTATAGACTGGGTGAAGTGAAGAAGATATTAGTGGTTTTAAGGTCGAAGAGCGGTGTCTAAGGCTCGAAGAAGGGAGGCGTTCTGCAGCTCCACGCGTCCTCTAAGGATTGAAGGCCCTACAAACCGGCTCAAAGCCTGCAGACAGTCTCTAGCCACTACTCTCAGATTCTCAGTTTGGCCTATATCTCAATTACTCCCAGTGTCACTCAGCAATTCCTCAATAAACAGTTCCAAATAGTCTTTGAAACGCCGCTTGCCCAGGCCTGTTGCTATCACAGGAAGCGACTTCCAAATACTGTCCTTGAGAAACACGTTGGCTGAGAAATCCTTGAGTCTGGCCAAGTCTGCTAGCAGCGGCATATGCAGAGCGGCTATTTCCGCCTTAGAACTCGCTAGTTCTCGCACTAGAAAGACACATCCGTCACTCAACTCCCAGGGGTAAGTATCAGTGCTGGACTGGACACGAGGAGGATGGGAGCGTTCGTATGCAGACTGCTCCCTTGCTTTCGCTCCATTGGTCCGAATATATGCATCGATGTCCGTCCAGAGGTCACTTTGCAGCTGCTTTGCAGCTTTGATGAGTCCATAAGCACTGTGTTCTCGCATAGATACTCTCTGGTCCGCAAGTCGTTTCACCCACATTCCCTTCACTTCCTCTATATAACTCGCTGATTCCGCAGAAAAGGACGATACTAACTCCGCACAGGCCAAACAGGCAGCGTCCTGTACCGCCCAGTCCGCATCCTCTGTGCACCCCAAAGCCGCTGAGAGCAGACTTGGGAGGAAACTGCTGAGGGCTTCGTGTGCCAAAGGCTCGATTTTGGTGGCTAGTTCCGCCATGCAGTGGCAAGCAGCCTCGCGAGCGGCAGCAGACTCAGCCCTGCTTTGAGCCTCGTAGAACTGGCACACTGCGGAAATATGCGTAACTAGGTAGTTTCGGCCATATTCACCCACATAGGAGCGCCAGGTCTCGAGAGCTAAGGTGCGCAGGCCTTCTGCAGGGTAGTGGCGGTTGAGGCAGATGCGAGGCAAGAGGAGTGCTTCCTGTGCTGCTGGGGTTGGACTGAGATGGGACAAATACACTTTTACTGCATGCAAAGCCTGCATTCGAACCGGACTCCAAGAGTCTTCGAGTCCTTGGCAAAGGCCTGGGAGGAGATTCAGCCTCGCTAGTAGGACAGAAGGCGCTTTGCAGCCTATATGCGCCAATAGCAGCTGTGAAGTTTCTCTCAAAGCTTTGCTCTTATGGCCGGTTTTCACCACTTCCAGTAGCCTTTCCGCCTGAGTTTCTGTCAGTTCGGTGGATTTCAAGACTGCGAGGGTTTGAATTGTCTGGCTGCAGGTTTCCAGAATAGGGAAGACCTCAGGGTCGCAGGTCTGTAGCACTGCCAGTGCACCGTCTATGCATTGGTGATAGAGTTCCAGACTGGTTTTCCCTAGGACTTCCAGTAGTTCCCCACTGCCTTGTCGTATTCGGACCTCACTATGCGTCATTCCTCTCAAAGCTGTGGCTACCAACTCTGCTTCTAAAGCCTTCGCATGTCCCGAATGAACCAGTTCCCGGCCCAGTAACAAGCCACCTAGTAGCCTGTCCGTCTCCTGAGTCTGTGTAAGGGAAATGCATATCGCAGCCAAAGTTCCCAGGTCTGCAGTTCCTGCGAGAATTGCAGTTCTAAGCGCCTTCACTCCTTGCTCTCTGAGGAAAGGTCTTGGGTCTGTAAGCTGCACTTGCACTTGCTCTTCTGCCATAGATTAGTCCTAGTTACTCCCATATTCCTGTAAAGCATTAGCGAATGGCGGAGAGCCGACACCGCTGGATAGATGACGTTAGTGACGAGTACGACTCGAGCTCAGAAGAGACTGAAACTCAGCCTTGTTCCGTCTCCCCTATGCGCAGAGAGTCCTTTTCCTCCAAGGAAATCCCCCTGGAACTGACAGCCGACTGCCTCACCAAGCAGCTCGAGCTGACCCTGCCGCCCTACCACTTCCTACTCATAGGCGTCCCCTACAAGACCAACAACGCGAAGAAGCTGGGCAAGCTGCTACTGTGGGAAGGCTGGGAACAGCGCCTGCAGGTCAAAATGCTATACAATGGCAACGCCTTTTCAGGGAAAGCGCTAGTGACTATTGAGTCTAAGGAAGACGCAAGGAGTGTAATTAAACTGAACGGCCGAGTAGTGGGCAATCGGACCATTTCTGTCGAAGTCTTCCGACAGATGGGAAAGGGGGAAAAACGGCCGATTAGCAAAATCCCTGCGGAAACAGAGGCAAATGAACAAGAAGAAGTGAAGACTGAGGCTGTGACTCCCACTGCAGAGGGCAGGTGTAGGGGGCAGGCAGCTCCCCGCGGGCGAGCCTTCCGCTATCGAGCTCGGAAGTAGCCTAATGGTGATAAGTCATAGCGGTAACTGGCCTTTTCTTGCTATTGGCTGCTGGGTAAAGCTAAAATGGCTTGAAAAGCGTAACTTTCCGCGACAATTTTCCAGACCTGCCCCAAAAGTGTCCAATTTGTCTGTAGTTTTGACCAGTTTCTGTCTAAAGAGCAGGAGAGAAGTAGCTAATTGCCTACTAAGGCTAAAAGCTGTTATCCCCTGCATATGCAGCTATCATATCTCGCCTTTTCCTGCCGACTGCCCCTCCCGACTTGGCTCTCCGGTGTTTCCTGCGTTTCCTCTCAGTTCCCAGCGAAGGCTTAGTGCTCCTTTCCGTAAAGCGCGCAGTTTCCCTCGGCTTCAGCTCCTCCCTCTCCCTCTTCCTAAGGAAAGTCGCCACCGTGTCCTTCAGCTCCTTTTCCGACATGGCTTTTTCCTGCTCCAGGAACAGGGCATCGTAAGAGTCGGAAGTGATCAAGGGCTGTGGATTGGCAGGGAGGACAGACCGAGGGGAAATGAAGGCGGGACTGAGTAGGTGGCAGTCTCGCTGGTACAGCACTTTGAAGGAGGCGGAGGTGCTGAGACTGGGCCGACTGGGGGGGATGGGAGTGATGGCTTTGGGAGGGTGCTTGGGCTTGAAAGAGGGAATAGGGTGCAGAAAGACAGGCAAGCAGGGTTTGGGCCGAAGTGTAGCGGAGAGAGTAGGTCTGGGAGGCCTGGGAAAAGGGTCCAAGTCCACATCTGTATGCAGGACATGTGTGGAACTGAGCGGCTGTGCATAGATTTCCTTCCTAACGAGCTGCGGACTGTACATTTCCTCGATCTCCGCACTAGAATCCAGCACTTCCGTCCTCTCCAGTCCCTCGTACTCCTTCGTAAACGCCTCAATCCACACCTGCGGCAGCGGCTCTGAGTTGATATAGGCAGGCTCAGGCAGGAACAAGCCATGCTGTCTGTATATAGAAATCGGCATTTCGCGGACTTTCACCTCTCGATCCTTCGCCAAACCCACCACTACATGCAGGCGCAGCAGCAGCACTTCGCAGTCGAAGAGGAGGATTTCGAAGGGCTGGCAGATGGCGTCGTTGTCGTGCATGTTGCAGGTGAAGCTGGAAAGCGGGTGGCACGTGCCTTGGGCGAGCACGCGGTCCCAGTCTTGTCCCTTGGTGAGGCGGAAGTGGGCTTCGCAGGACTGGGCGAAGCGGAGGACTTCTGTATTGGTCACAGCGAAGAAGTAGTGCAGTCGAGTGAGGCGGTATTTATCCTTCCCATCCACCCTAACAGCCTGCAAGGGGTAGGAAAAGCGCTCTCCCAACAGCGTATACTGCAGATACAGGCCCCGCTTAGGGAAATGCTCCCTTATAAACTCCATGTCTCTGAAGTATAGCAGAACCCGCCACTGGTGCACATGGTGAGGCATGAAATTGGGCTGAGAAATCACTGGTTCGTTCATAACGTCTGGCGCTTTGGTGGGAATATGCAGTACTTCGGCCAATTTCAGCTCCGTTTCCATCAATTCGCACTCATTTAGTACCAGCAAATAGCAAATTTCGCACAATCGGACCCAATGAGACAGGAAATCCATCGTATTCACCCTCAAATGCGCCAAGTCAAAGGGCTGCTGTCCTCGATGCGCAGTATGCAGTTTGAACAAAAGCAGCATTTTAAATGGCAAAACATGCGTCATTTCCGTAGGTTTATACGGCATTAGGCAGAGTTTGCAGTGAATCGAGCTTTGCTGCTCATTCAATCGGTCATGTTTGAAGGCTTCCAGCTCAGTAGCTGTCATTTCCTGCTGCTGTCGGTCGTGCACAGCCTTGGCGAGGAGGGAGGAGGGCTCGACGAGCAGGCCTTTGCAGGAAAGCAGCCAGAAGCGGTCTTTGGAGTCGCGTAGGAAGTCTAGGACGATACAGGTGATGCGGACTTTGTAGGCAGATTGCAGGAAAGACACTACTGTTTGGGCGTCTTTCACTACACGGTTAAGAGCTACGCCTGATATCGGGAAAACATCCATCGCACCCGGCTGTTCAGCAAGCAAAATCCAGTCTCCATACGAATACTTAGGCGCAGATTTGGACGCAGTGAGTGCAAATGCATAGGGACTAATATTCGCATCGCTCTGCGCGTAGTAAAAGAGCCTAGTGACTGCCAGTTTGTCAGAGTGACAGTGGATGTAGCGCTGCACGAGGCCGAGACTGGGCAGTTTGGAGGCGTTTAGAGTGGTGGACAGTTCTTCGAAGTTGAGGGGCATGGCTTTCAGGTCCTCGGCTCGGTCTCCAGGCACTCGCAGTATTGCAACTGGACGCTTTAGTGACTTCTCCCGAGGAAACGCCCTGTGGAACTCCCCAATTCTGAAGTCATTGGTGATTTGCAGCACCGGTCCTTGGGCCGTTTCCTCAGACTTCACCCATACAATGGAGTGCCCCACTAGCAGCATTTCCGGTATCCTCAAGGGCAAACCAGCTGCAGAGTGCTTTGGATCCGTGAGTAACTGCGTGAAGAAGGAAATGCCTGGCTGGAGCGGGGAGGTTTCGTAGTAATCAGCACTGGGAGGCTCTAAAGTCACCTTTTTCATCGTTATTCGCCACAGTCGCTCGATTTTCGCTCTTTTGGCTCGCTGGATTTCTGCCTTTTGGGCCTTTGCGGATGCATACAGCTCTTCAGAACGCCGCTTTTCTGCAAGGCGCTGGGTGCGATTTCGTTCGTTCTCGATTTCCTTCTGTTCCCTCTGTTTACCTGTAATAGCCTTGGCGTCTAGGATGTTAGAGGCCGAGCCCACTCCCAAGCTGTTGATAACCTGCGTCCTCGCAGTTTGCGCCCTCAGGAAGTCCGCGAATTCAGGGTTTGCGTCGAGTCCGTGCTAGGTAGGGAGTACCGGCAGCACTATTTGGGTTTTCGCTTGGGTTAGAAAGACTGCGTCGATGCTGGAGTTGGGAGCGTATTTGGCCATTATGGAGAGGGACTAGCCAGACTAGGGAAATACAGCGGGATTTAGTGGAAAAGGAAGTCTGTCTAGAGCCCTGCTAATGACTATAGTACTAATGGCGGAGTCCACTCTTCAATTCCAAGCCGCGCTCACTGACTTCTCAGGCCATTTGGCAGTGCTAAAGCAGGCTGCAAGCAAGTGGGTGCTGCGCTTCAGCGTGCTTTCCGACCCCGCCCACTTCCAACTCCTCATCACAGTGTCCGACACAGTGGCCCATCTGTGGGAACTAGGGCTCTCTGCTGCACAGCTCCAAGCACACCAGACAGCTCTGGGCCTGGAGCAGGTCGACTGGGGCATGTACTTTAAACTGCTGAAGGCTGCACTGGGGGAAAAGCGGGTCAGTGTGAGGGAAGCAGGGGCGGATTTGACACTAGATGTGGAGTATCCTCTGGCACAGGCCAAGTTGAAAGGGTCGTTTACACTTAGAAGGACTACAGCAGACAGCAAGGCGGTCATGGGGTTCCTTGTGGGAGCCTTGGAAACTGCGTTGCAGCCGAATGAGCAGCTCAAGCGGGAGCGCCAGCCTTCTCCGGAGCTGGTTAAGGACGCACCTGCTAGACCTGCTGCGATGCATAAGCCGCCTAAGAAAAAGAAGAAAGTCACAGAACTGGGCTCAAAAATAGTTTAAAATTTTCCCCTTCGCCTAACTTCGAATGGCCTTTTGTGGCCTTTATCGACAGTCAGTGTATGAAAATGGCCTTAAATTTCGCATATACCACATCTTATATGTAAGACACCGACCTGTATTACACCTAAACTGGTTCCAGTCCTTCAGTTCAAAGCCCCACACTACTCTAGTGATATCTACGAGAAATACGTCTATTTCTCCATTTTTCCCGTGGCGCTGTTATAAGGGTTCTCCGCCTCTGCCTGCAGCAAGCGTCTCAACCCTTTCGAAGTCAGCATACTCTTCAAACCCTCGTCTGTCTCGACCCTCACCCCGAATTCCTCTTTATTCATAGACGATTGGCGTTGAAACACCTGATTTACCAGTCTGTCTCGCACTGTTTCCTTGAACTTCCCTAAGGTCAGCCCCAGGGATACGCAGCTTTTCTGGGTCAGGCCGCCTTCGTCGGGCCTCACTGCGAAGGTGGGCAGCAAATCAATGGAAATTGCGAGTAGATCGTCGACTAGGTCGGTGACAGACTGAATGTCAATTGTGGCCTGCCCAGGGACTGCAGTATCGAACAGAATTGCGGCCTTTTCCTTGGCTTCTCCGCGGGCTAATAAGGCTGTTAGCAGCCGTAATCGCTTCAATTCGAATCCCCTTCCATCCCGGAACTGTTGGTAGAAACTCATCAATGGGGACTTTTCCTGCTCCAGTCCCTGCACACAGAGTCCCATTTCCCGCAGCAAGCCAAAAAAGGAGGCTTGGTAGAGTTTGCCTTTGTTTGCACAGTTCTCCAGAGCGGTGCATAGATCTGTGGCTTTGTGGCGCTGGAATAGCAGGGCGTCTTCAAATCTGCTCACCACGCGTTCTTCCAGAGAGCCGCTTTCTGCGGTTTCCGTAGTGCTCTGAGCAGCTGGAGCACAGCCCATATTACCAGGAATAGGCTAGTTTCAGTGGTCGAAATGAGAGATTCGGTAGGAACTGTAGGCGGACTTAGTGGAATTGGAGTAGAAAAGGCACGATTTAGCTACAACTTGAGAGGCGCTTCAGTGCCCACGGTGGAGTGCATGCGTCCATGTCTGCCTCTCAGTCGGGAAGTAGCCAGCAGCGGCAGCTTCGGGGTGTCTCGAGGGGAGCGGTAGCGGGCACTGGACAGTGTGTCTCTGGGACTCCAGAGGTCTCTGCGCTCCTGGGGCTCGTGGTAAATCCCTGGGTCGAAACCGGCTACCCAGTTCCCCAGCACTTCACAGTGCTTCAGCAAGTACTCCCTCTGCTGCACCTTGTGCTGTCTCGTGTCCGTCTTCATCAAAGTCCTAAGCACAGCCGTAACCAGCACTGTCACCTGCTCCAACTGCTTATGGTGCAGTCGCAAATTGGAATGCAGGATACTTGCATCTTCTCGGTCGCCTTTTTGCTCCCTTAGTAGGACTATTTCTTCCTGCTCGACTTTCCTGCTGAGGTCTGCCTTCAGATCCTCAATTTGCTCGCGAAGGACTGATAAGTCGTCCGGCTTGACTGCGTTGGAAAGGGAAAGAAGCTGGGAAGTGTGCGTTTGGGCGGTTTCTTGTGCTGATAAAAGGCTGTTTTCGCAGGTGTCAATGCGAGTTTCTAAGCCTTGTATGTATACATGCAGGGCGGACACTGGCGCTGGGTCCTGTATCTGTATACTCAAAGCTTTGCAGTCCTCTCGAGACGCTTTGAGCAGGATCACCTCATCAAACCGCTCCAACACGCTTTCAAAGCCCTCCATCTGTCCTCTCACTTCCTCCTCAAACCGCTCTTCCCGCTGCCCCCAATCTTCCAAGTCCTCTTTCACGCCTCGCACTTCACTCGCAAACGCCCTTTTCTCCATTTCCCCTCTGACTTTGGTCAAATCTTCCATCCAAGGTCGGGTTTCCAATTGCGTTTGTAGGGAGTTGAGAGCCTGGGAGGATATTTCCGCCTGGGTATCAATTAACTTGCGTGTTCGGTCATATGCGTTTTCCAAGTCTGCAATCTTACTGTCCAGGGCTGATTTCAGCTGCAATAGGGAGCGATTCGGGGCTAGGTCCTTCACAGCTTCCTGGATTCCGGTCCTGACGCTGAAAACCGCCTCCGTGAGTTCTCTGCCAGTTACATAGTCGGAGAGAGCAGTGGAAAGCTCGTTGACACGGTCACTGAGTCTGCTCAAGTCTTCGTAGGAAGGGTAGGTGCGCAGTACTGCCTCTAGCTTTTCAGTAGTGCGGAGAGGGGTGTAAGTGCTCATTTGCTCGATAGCGTCGTTGAGGTGGATGGCTTCCGCCTTCATCCTGACTTCACTTTTCAGCTTGCCCAGGTCTTTTGTGAGGCTGGAAACGTCATCTCGAAGGGTTTGGAAAGTTGCTTCGGTGGCTACTTTTGACGCTTGGAAGTCGGAAAGGAGCTGCTGAGTCTGTGTAGTGACTGTGGAGAAAGACACTGCGGCCTCCGATATGCGCTTATCAAGTGCAGAGGAAAGACTCGATAGGTCGGATTTTATCATTTGCGTCTTCGCCTCCATCCTTTCCTCAAAACTTCCCTGCAATTCCCCCGCTATCAGCCTCTTTAGAGCCGCAAAAACCGGTCCAGACACATCCCCCGACTGCACCACAAGCGCCAACTCCTGCAAAACCTGCGTCCCCTCCAGTCCACTAGTCCCTTGTGCCTCCCCACTACTGTCCATATGGACTGTTAGTCCATAATGGCCTGTCTACTCAGTGACCCCGACCTGGGAATCATCACGGAAAACGACCACAAGGTGGGGAAATGCCTGTGCGTGATGTGCACATGTGGGAAACACCGCTGTCCTGGTAAGCGACTGGTGCGCTATAACAGCCTGGAAAGCAGTTATCAAGCGGACTATAAGGCACATAAGGCGGTAGTGGTCGCTAGAGCGGGGCCGTTTCTGCCCTATTTGCAGGCTGGAGGGGTTATGGACCTGCGGAGTTCGATGAGAGTGGACTACCAGCCACCGGCCTCGCCTGTGAAGACAGAAATGCTGCGAGTGGAAGCTGTTTCCCCTCAACTGCCCTTCGTAGGCTCTACCAGCTACTCCGCAGACTACCCAGACTGGGGTCCCTCCCAGCCCCAAATCGAACACCGTCCCTACCCCCACTCCCACACCGACGCCCTCCACTTCCAAGGCCAGTCCTCCTACCGCCGAGCCTACCAGCAGCTGGAAACACGCAGCTTCGACCGTCTCAGTCCTCCCCCCAGGTCCAGAAGCATACTAGGCCTGGCAGGCGAGGGCATGGCCAGAGACACCACTACTCGCAGGTCCTTTCAACTCCGAGCTGCTTATGGAGACTTCCCCTTTCCTCGTCCCCAGGGCAATAGTGACTATACGCCTATGAGGTCTCCACCGTGCCACCATGTCACTACTTCGCTGGTGTCCTTTTCAGGGGCGAAGTCGGGCTATAAGGATCCACAGTTGATGCGGAGGAGGAAGCCGGCGCCTTTGTAAGCTAGACTATTGCTAGTGCAGACTGAGGAAAGGGACGCCACCGAGGGAGTTCCGCCTTTTCCTGCTCAAAATGACGATATCGGTCTCGGCAAAAGTCATATATTCGCCTATTTCGTACCTTTACACAGTCCAAATTGCTGCTTTTTACATATTCCTGTTTCCTTGCAGGCCAGATAGCCCCAGCGCCTTGTTCAAACGTACAAAAATTGCTCCGAGAAGAGACTGATTCCTGCCAAAAGACTGAAATTGACGTAGTTTCTTCTAATTTCCAGCGTTTCCGCGCTATCTGTAGTCCTTCCCCTCCCTTTCCCAGCCCAGTTTCCCAATCCGGTCCCCAGTCCGCCATATATCCCGTGATCTAGAACTTACGTTACAGTAGCAAAGTCTAGGAATGCCAATTCACGGCTCCCCACGCCATTCTAGAACACCTACTAACCTAGATATGAGTCCAGGCCACTTATAGTAATGGTCTATTCAGGAATACACCCGTAAAGGCGAATTTTGTGAAAGCTGAAAAGGTCATATGCGCTACTGAGGGAGATTTGCTCAGAGGAACGGAGTGCACCCCTATAAAGGCTGTGGAAAGGGTCCAAATCGCTCAGGAAGCTGCAGGGCTATTTGACATTCTAGAAGGTCAAAAAAGCATGGCTCAGTCTCAAGCTGCCCTGGGTCTATGGACGGAACTGAGTTATAGCTAGCCTCGACTGGGCCTTCCTAGTGCTTTCCAGGCCTTTCTGGCTCTGTGGGAGCGGCGCTGGACTTTCCTTAAAACCCTGCTACCTGGGCTGATTTAGATGAGGACTAGCCTTTACTACTCGCTAGGATGCTAGAGTAGCCCGCTATCCTCCACCCGGTGCCAGCGCTTGTGAAGGGACAACTGGCTGGCCTGTCTGAATCTGCGGCGACAGAGACGACACACGAAGGGTTTTTTGCCGCTGTGGAGGTATTTGTGCTCCGCCAAGTTCTGGTTACTGGAAAAACTGCGCTTGCACAGGTCACACACGAACCTTTTGCAGTTGGAATGGTGGGTATTGACGTGCCGCTTGAGGTTAAATTTGGTGTTGTAGACCTTGTCGCAGCCCGGAGCCATGCAGCAGTACAGCAGGACGAGGTTTTCGGACATTATTACGAAGATATAAGGAAGCAAGGAATGGCGTATTTCGATATATTACCAGGTCTCAATGGACCTTACCTTAGTTGGATAGCATCCTTTAGACTCAGGTTGGACAGCAAACTACAGTATATCGAACTATATCCGACAGAAATGCTTAGCTAATTTAGAGCTGGTGTTTATTTAGTTCGATATGTGGCTGCTGCCATCTCTGTCTTGTTAGTCACCAAATTGCTAGCGCCTTTCACCTCTCTACCCAGGCCGCTCTTCCCTATGGCTGATATTCGCCAAATGGACCCTGGCAGCCTCTTGGACAAGCTGGACTTAGACTCGCTCTGTGAGGGAAATCGACGTCTCCGCGAGCTGGCAGAGGCCCAGAAGCAAGACCTGAAGGTGGAGCTCTCCCGTGAAGGCTTCAAAGACCCGCCTCCGCGCTTCGAACTCAATTGGGCCAATCGAGTTATCCTCATAGGACTGCCACTCATTACCCCAGCCAAGCTGGAAACCCTCAAAAAAGTCCTCATCAAACTCACCACGAAGCTGAACATTTCCCTCGAAGCCGGGCAAATCGACATACCCATAGAAGGGGAGCAGTCCTCAGGAGTCGCATTCCTGTCACTTGCAAATGAAGACTTGGCGAAGCAGGCGATAAGGGCGTGCTCAGGACTGCCACTGGATGCCAAGCACACCTTAGCAGCGTACAGCTTTGAGGAGTTCGACCGGATTTTAGGCACTCCGGAGACCTACACGGAGCCCGCGATTTTCTCGAAGTCGGAACTGATGGGGTGGCTGGTGGACTCGAGAGACCAATTCGTGCTCAGACATGAAGACAAAACGTCCGTTTACTGGAACGACGTAGCCAGTCGCCAGCCCGAACTCCTGCCCACCCAGCGACTCTGGAGCGACCGCTACGTCTACTGGTCCGCCAGTGGCACCTACCTCGCCTCCCTGCACCAGAACGGAGTCATCCTCTGGGCAGGCGGGGAGTTCAGCGAATACAAGCGATTCAGCCACGCACATGTGCTGCAGTTAGAGTTTTCCCCTTGTGAGCGCTACCTGCTGACCTGCAGTCCTGCTGTGGACGGGAATTACACGTATGTGGTGTGGGATGTGAGGACAGGGAAGGAACTGCGCACGTTTACAGCCATTTCAGAGGCGTGGGGAGCGTATAAATGGTCCAATAGTGGCGATTACTTGGCGAAAATCAGTCAAAACCTGATTAGTGTGTACAAAAGCGAGGATATGCAGCTGCTGGAAGACGGGAAAGGCAATAAAACCAGTATAAAGGCGGAAGGCATTAAGAGCTTCATGTGGAGTCCGGGGTCAGATATACTGTCTTACTTTGTGGTGGCGGAGGAAACGTCTAGGATCAAGCTAGTGGTCATTCCTTCTCGCGAAGAACTGCACTCCCGCACCCTGACCAACGCCCAGGAGTGCTCCCTAGTCTGGCAAGGCGAAGGGCAGTTCCTAGCCGCCCTGGCCACCAACTTCACCAAAAAGGGCAAGCCCAAGCACTCCACCCTCGAAATCTTCTTCTTCCGCAAGCGAGACATCCCTGTCTGCACTCTGAAACTCGACTACATCGCACAGCAGCTGTGCTGGGAAACGCAAGGAAGCCGCTTTTCCCTGCTCTCGGAGGAAAACCATGAACTGAGGCTGAAGATATACCAGTTGAATGCGGAAAGGGCGGAGTTGGAGGTGGTGTCGGATACGGAGGCGGAGGGGAAAGAGGTGTTTTGGGCTCCGCAGGGAGGGCACTTTGTGGTCTGCAACAGAGCGAAGGTGGCCACTGGGCCGGGGCTTTTGAAGTTTTTCGTCATTAAGGGGAAGTCGCTGCACTGCTTGAATAGCCAGATGCACCCTTATTTGTCGCATGTGGAATGGGATCAGAGCGGCTTGCACCTGATTTCCTCCGCGCGCCAACCCTTAGGCGCAGCAGGCTCCTCCACCTCCTTCACCTACACTATCTGGACCTGCCAGGGACAGGCCATCTACAGCACCAACGTCCGCGGCCTCTACCAAGTCCTGTGGCGGCCGCGGCCCAAGTACGCCCTTCCTCGTGAAAAGCAGCAGGAGGCGGAAGCCAGAATGCAGCAACAAGCCCAGAACTACATTGAGTCCGACAGACGCAAGGCAGAGGAAGCCAAGCACCGCTTCACGCGGGAAAAGGACTTCAAGCACAAGCAGTTCTTCGACAACTTCGGACCTTTGTCGAAGAGGTGGACTGATACGGCGAGGGAAAGAGCGGCTCTTGTGGGGTATACGGAGGAGCAGGAGAGACGCAGATGGAGGGAGGAGATGACAGAGGTGGAGACTTTCCTCAAGACGAAGATTGGCACTATGCACAGGTCGGCTGCAGCGGCCATAGCTAGGTAATGAAGAGGAGCGCGACAGTGCTGATGGGCGGAAGTGAGCAGTAGGCAGTGCTGGCACTAGCAGTGCCCTACTTGATCCAGAGACACAAGCAAGTGGGAGTGAGGCCTGGCGATTTCGGGCGACTGGGGTTCTTTGGGGCAGTGGGCGTGACTATAGGACTGGAGATAGTGGGAATGCGCTGGCGAAGTGTAGCCCTTCAAAGACTGGTAGGAGCTATAAAGACTGCAGTGGTGCTGCTCGTAGTACTGATTTGGAACCTCTACTTGGTCGCTTTCGGTAACAAAGCCGCAAGTCTGATAGCGCTAAGTGGCTTTATAGTGAATCTCGAGCCTGGAGTGACTTGTACTATGGTATCCTGTCAGCAGGACAAACACACCCAACAGTCGCTGGGACTGCTTTCTGTACAGTTTCTCCCTCGCAACTCTCCTTTTCTGTGAATCCTTTCTACTGACCTACCAAGCGAATTCACTGCTCTGCCTTCCGTCCTGCCAGCCCGCCGCTTTAGACCTGCAGCAAACTCGCTTCGACAGTCACCACGAAATCCAGTCCTTTTCCCAGGCTGAGTCCGTCGCTGCTAAAACGCCTTCAGCTATTACTCTCTCAGTAGACCAAAAAAGGCCCTACCAAAGCACTCAGCTTTTCCCTTCCCAGCAGTCCAAGTCAATAAAGTGGGCACACCTGGTCAATTTCATATAGAGCCATAACTTGCCTATTGACTAATATTGCTCTGGGACTAGTATGGAGGAGTGGACAAGGTTCCAGGAGGCGCCTATGTGGGGAGTCCTGACGAAGGCTGTTTGGTGGGTGTGTGAAAGTGCAGCTCAGCGGGTTTACGTGCTTGCCAGGGCAGACCCAGACACTGAGCAATTCGCAATTGTCGTTTCAGACCTGAGAAATGTGTGGAAGTGTGAAGGGGGTGCAGCGGAAATACACGCTCAGCATGTGGACCATAACAAAGGCTTGGAAAGCGATAATCGAGGGATTGCAGCGCATATTGACCGGCTCATTGCGAATTTTGACCCTGCCGCGGCATATGAATTCCTCAATGGAGTGTGGAAAGTGAGCACGCTGCTAGGTGGAGTGTACCGCTTTCAGTGTGTGTTTGTATGTACGCAGGTGTCAGATACAGTGGCGCAGGCCATTCTGCACAAATACCTGCTAGGCGCTTTATTCACTGCCATCCAGACGCAGGAAGCCATCATCGACAGACAGCAAGCGCAGATCCGCGCACTGGATGGGAAGGCGAGGGCTGAGCAGGAGGGAGATATCCGCAGATTGGCGCAGGAAAGCAGTCGTCTGCGGCCTGCCTTCAGCAAAGTGGGAAGAGAAGTCCTTGCCGAGGTCCTCAGCTCTGATCTAAAAGCCGCGGAGGCCCGAGTTCAAGCCAGAGCACAAGAACTCAAGCGAAAACGGACAGAAGAAGCCCAAAAGCAGGCTGAAAATATAAAAAAGCCAAAGCCCAATGCCCCTCCCGCAGCCATTTACAACGAAACCGAAGCCGAAGTCCTCCGAAGACTCGAACTCGCTCAAAAGCTGCAGAAGCCAGAAGCCAAAAAGAAGGGCAAAAAGCTGGATTTCCTATAGATAAATGGAAACAGCAGAGACAATTCTCGAGTTTTGGTATGGGGAAACCAATGTCGAAGTGCTGAATTTGGATAAAAGACCACTGTGGTTTCAGAAAGATACGGAGTTTGATAAGGTGGTAAAAACGAGGTTTGAAGATATAGTGATTAGAGCGGGAAATGGGGAATTACATGGTTGGAGTGAGGAAGCGCCGGCTTCAGCATTGGCTTTAGTACTGCTTTTAGACCAATTTCCGAGGAATATATATAGAGGGTCGGGGCAGTCCTTTGCCTTTGACTCCCGAGCACTGCAGGTGGCTACAACTATGATAGAGAAAGGGTGGGACCGGACTGTTGCGATGGCAGGTCGGTTCTTCATCTACCTCTGCTATGTCCACTCTGAAGACCGGAACATCCAAGAAAAGGCGTTGGAGTTGGCAGAGAAAATGATCGAATTAGCTCCGGCCGACCAACAAGACCGAGCCTTGTCCTATAGAGAATCAGTCAAAAAGCACTATGTCGTAATCGAACGATTTGGACGTTACCCCCACCGCAACGCTCTCCTAGGCCGCCTCAGCTCTCCTGAAGAACTGGCGTTTCTAGCGACTAACCCAGGCTTCTAACTTACTTAGAGGAAGTCATGATACTGAGCGCCGCTTGCTGCAGAGAGGACCTGGCCTGAGTCCTCAAATGCTCCGTCACCGGCTTCTCCCGCATAGTGGACTGAGGGAAGGAAGGCCGTGTGTCCTCAGCGGGAACGTGGCTAATCCCGAGTTTCTGCCTTATCCTTTCCACTGGGTCGGGCATGTCGGAAGTTTGCGTTTTGAAGGCGTTCCTTTTCTCTTCGCCTTCTTCTTCTTCTTCGTCGGAAAAGTCTTGCATGCTGCCAGTCATGAAGGCGTCAAATACTTCTTCTTCATCCTTCGCTTTTAGTCTCGTGACTATTTCATCATAAACTCTCGAGTGAATCTGCTCCGAAATGTTCTGCAGCTCTCTCCGCCTCAACTCGTCTCTCTGGCTATTATCCGGCCTCACACTCCAATGCGGATCATTCCCTAAGACAAGCGAGCCCAGCCGCTCCCCGTCATAGGACCAAATATTGACATTGCAGTCGAAGGAAGAAGTGATGAGCATTGGAGGACGCTCAATACGGTTCATGTGAGTAATGCCGTCTTTATGCGCCACCCACTCCCTCTCCATCACCACATCACTATCATCAATCGGCAGCATTTCCCGCAGGTTCCGACCGGCGATGCCCAGAGATACATTGGTGAGGAAGGTAGAGGAGGCTTTTGCAGCCCGAGCCAGGCCGTCCTCACTTTCGTGTCTAACATCCGCTCTGGTGCTTCTCAGCTTCTCCATTAAACTTGCGACTCGCCACCGCCGCACATTGCCGTTTTCATCCCCGCAGAATAGCTTTTCCTCCCGCTCGTCGAAGATCATGTATGTGACAGCACAGAAGTCTGCAGTGCTTGCGGCCGTCATGACTACGTTTTCCTTGGTTAGGACTAGGGTGTTTTTCAGCTTGCTGTTGGAAATGTGCCAGAAGTTGATGTGGCCGGAGAGGTCGGCGCTGACGAGGCAGTTTTCAGGACTTAGGAAGAGGATGGATTTCACCTCAGTGGCGCTTTCGCCCTGCCTTGTTTCCTTCTGCAGTACTGCGTCTTGTCGGAACGTCTCCATAGATGTCAGAATCACAGTACCATCGTCACTACAAGACGCCAGCAACTTGTTCCTGCTCATAGCCAGGCAGTTCACTCCAGCCCGGTGCTTGATGCTTTCATTGCGAGTGACAGGGTCATCTTCCGCCTTGGAGTCGTCATGTATGAGAATGCGCTTGTCCCGGGAGGCGGAAAAGAGCTGTTTTTCCTCTTCCCAGTACTCTATGCAGGTCACTTCGTCTCGATGCTTTGCGAATTTCTTGATGCGGGCGCCGTTCTTCACATTGATGGACACCACCCGGCCTTTGGAGTTGCCCAGGTACAGCTTTCGCTGGCGACTGTCTAGGGAAATAGCAGTTATTTCCGCGTCTTCCTTGACTGCGTCTCTAAAGACCTGCACCAGTTGTCCATTGGTAGCGTCCCAGATCTTGATAGTATGCGGATGTGCAGTGATGAAGGTATTGAACAGTTCATTGTAAATTGCAGCCACTGCAATTCCCTCGTCTGCCAAATGTTGGTCTCTGGGCTCGTCATAAGTAAATTGATGCAAGAAGCGGAAACCTGCGTAAATGCGTTTTTCAGGGTAAGTGGCAACAAAGCTGTTTAACTGCGAGCAGGGCGCATTGAAGGTTTGCACGCATGACAAAGTCCGAATGTCCCAGATTTTAAACATACTTGCAATATCCGCGGTTATGACTTGGTAACTATTGGGGATGCAGCGGATACCGATGAGACTGTGAATGTGGCCTTTTAGCTTGAAAATGTGCTTGCGGACGTAGGGGTTCCATACGAATGCGTCATGTTCAAGTCCGGCGGAGTAGAGGGAAGACACGTCAGGACTCCAGTCGAGGGAGTAAATGCCTTTGTTGAGAGGCTCCATAGTGCTTTTCCGCTTGTTGGTGGGCATGTCCCAGAGAATCATTTTCCCGCCTAGATCTGCGGAAACGAGGATGTTTAGCTTGGGAATTGGCAGCAGGGCGGATACAGGACTGCTGTGGCCTGCTTCCTTTTTCCTGTTCTTACTAAAAGGGTTCAGCATGCCGATGTTGCTGATTTCCTTAAAAGTGTCCAAGTCCCACTCATATATCATCCCGTCAGTCCCAGAACTATACAGCACCCCAGTCGTACCGAACCAGCACCAGCTCAGAACTAAGGGCATATCAGGGGTCGGAATCCTCTGCTTCAATGCATAAGTCGTATCATCCCATAGTGAAATCGTCAAGTCATTACTGCAAGTCGCTATGAAGTTCTTCTCAGGGGCGTCAGTCGCGGAAATAACCGCTCCTCGGTGTCCTGAGACCTTTTGTATGAATTTGCCATTGCGGGTGTTGTAGACTTTGAAGTATTTGCTGTCTTTGTCCATGACGAGGAGGTGCTTGGTTTTGGGGACGTAGTGGATGTGCTCGATTTCGCCTTCGTGTTTGCTTTCGTCTTTCCACTCGGAAGGGTTGTAGTTCTTGATGGCGTCGATGAAGGCTCGGTCTTGTCGCACCATTCCTTGCTCAATTATATGGTTCGTGAACTCCGACCACTCCAAATGTCCATCCCCATTCACATCAATCTGGTCAAACATTTCATTCAAGTTTTCAATCACTTTCGGATTCTGGTACTTCGGCGGCAAATGGTACAGCATCAAACTGATGAAAACGTTCTTTTCCAGGCCTTCGTCCTTGCCCAGCTTCATGAAGTCTCGCTTCACTTCGAGCATCTTCTCGCGGCCGAGCAGAACCATGATGTCGGATTCGTCGGTTTCGTGCAGCGCCTCGGCACGCTCGGGTTCTGGAGGCTGGGGACGTTGGTTCCGTCCAGAGTGCTGCGAACTCGCCCGGCTATGCGCTGTCTGCACCTCACTCATTATATCCGCGAAATGGGCAGGAATCAAAAGGGCCCTGGAGAGGCAGAGAAGAAAGGCACACCATTGCCTTTAGAATGAGTGGGGAAAGCGGCTGTAACGGTTTGAGTTTCAGACGAGCGGACGGACTGCACTTCGGAGAAGTCCTGGGAAGTGACGATATGCACTATCAGGTCAGAGACTTGGTAGCCGCGGAGCTAGTCCCGGCCAAGCACTTGCCTGGGTTTACAGGGGAGAAGGAGTATTTCCGGCTTAGTTCTACTCAGTTGGTGGACAAGTTCGACATTGAAAGGATGCTTAAAGTGGCGGATATGCGGGAGTTCCGGCCTGGCAGAGGGGGGAATATACTAGTAAGACAGAGCTACGATCCAGAACTACAGTCATTCACGCCTGCAGAGCCTGATTTCAAATGCACATGTGGGAAAGTACTGAACCCGGACGAAAACTACAGCATCTGTCTCGAGTGTCCAGCCGGCTTCCATACTGAATGTGTATCCGCCGCCTGTCCCAACTGCTCCCACCGACTCAAAGTCCGCAAAGACGATGTTTTGGTAATTGACTGCCAACAGCCTGTGCACCCTTCCCTACCTTCCATACCCACCCCACTCCCTACCTCCCTCCAAGCCATGCGCTCTGCAGTCGTTTCTCGCCTATGCACTGCTCTATTTGAGCCTATCAATACCTGCAGTGACCTACTCCAATCCCTACCCGAGTCCATCGAATCCGCTCTCTACGAAGCCAGTGGACGTTTGGACAACAGCGCACTGTACACCCGCCAAGCACGAGCGCTTCGCTTTAACCTCAAAGACAACGCTGAACTCCGGGAAGCTGTGCGACTGGGACTTATTGCGCCTGACAAACTGGTGCTCATGACTTCGCAGGAGATGGCGAATCAAGAGATTCGGAAGTTGCGGCAGAAAAGAGAGGAGTTTACCATGAAGAAGAGAAGAAAGTTCGGGGAGAATGAGAGGGAGGACCAGGAAGAGGATCCCTTTGACCCCAATAATCACTAGTGTTCGCTCAATATAGGAGTTAATGTAGCTACCAATCAATCTCTTTACCACATATGTTTGGTATAGGAATAGCTTTTGAGCACTTTTCCATATATTTGCGAATACTGCAGAAACTGCATACGCCATGTAATTAGGACTTAGTGAGTTTTTGCTCTGAAGTGACTAGAGACCGAGTGCTGATCTCACTGAAAAGCCGCATGGGAGTTTCAGCGTCTTGCAGAATTAGCGGCGTGGCTTCCTCCTCGACTGGACGCTCCCTAGGCAGCAGCATGCCCACAGCCGCATCATGATATATTGGGTTTTCGACGAGTTTGTAGGATTGTCCTCCTTCGATCATGTTCAAGTAGGCGCTGTCCAGGTCGCGCTCCGACTTCCGCATGAACTTCTCTCGAATTCGAGTCTCGAGTCTGTGAGTGATTAAGGGTAACAGCAGGGAAACCGCTGCGAGCACTAGGAAAGTGATTCCGCTGAAGTGAGTGACTCGGGTGATGTAGGAGTTGTCGATACTGGTCAAGTAGGTTTCCAGACTGAAGATCAAATGGCCTGACTGGAGGAAGCCGCCTATCAGGTCTGAGGAATTTAGTACTTGGCAGCCAGCGGCTGTATCGCTTCCAGACAAATTCCGGATCATCGCATTAAGAACATTCGCATTGTCGAAAGACCCAAATGACTGCAGGCCGTTTTTTAGTACAATCGTAGCGTTATAGACCTGCACTCCAATCAGGTTCCCTTTCCACTCAGTACCGAGGGAGTCACAAGGAGAGCCGGGAAAGGTGTAATTGACGAGAACGGCGGAGTGGACAAAAGAGTTGGAATAGTCCTGTGCTCCATACCACTTCGCAGGGTTTAGATGTGGGAAAATGGTCTCTGCGTCGATACTATACAGAGAAAACAGACAATGGCAGAATATCGCCAGCGGCAGTAACTTCACGAACCAAGTATTGAGGATAGTGGAGTGCTCATTGGGCATTTCATAGTACCGCAAAAGGTACCTTTCACTGATGTACATGCCCAACATGGTCAGTGCACATATAAGAAGCATAAGGGGAATACCGCCCGCATACATATAACAGCAAAGAATGACTGTAAGCTGGTATGCGACTTTGATCGGCAAGTCAATGTCGCAGCCGATGACCCAGTAGTTGTAGGCGATCTGGGTGTCGTAGAGGTTGTGCACACAGCGCAGACAGTGCTTCTTGAAGCTGTAGTACAGGGAGTAGGGCAGGTGAGGCATGATTATGCCAATAAGCATGGAAGTCAGGATCGGGAAGCCTACCTCTGGGTACCAGTAGCGACTCACGTCCTTGAAGTCGCCGTCCACTATTGGAAGTGCCTTGTGGACTTTGTACTCTTTGAAGTTGGCGTACGCCAGTAGAATTACGAAGGAAGTGTTGAATGCCAGTCCAAAGAAGCACTTCACCATTGTCGACAATTTCCTTCTCGGCATCGAGGACTGCTTTTCCTGCGCAGAGATCAAGCTAAGCACAGCAGGGAGCAAGCTGTTGACTACAATAATAACCGCCCCTGTAATCACTCTCAAAGCCACGTCTCGGGACTTCTGACTAGAGCAGGATTCATCGGTAGAGTCGAGGTTGAGCAAGCAGTTGCAGTAACTCACATTGTTTTCATTATCCTCCATACATTTTTTCATGCTCATTTCGCCTCCGCTGGTTTGGGCCCGTTTCAGCCAATACACAACTGCGAAGCAGAGGACTATCAGGAATATTGAAAGGCAGTAGTACAGATAACGTCGCAGGTACCGCTTCTTTCGGATATTTTCCCAGTATATATCATTGGGCGTCGGCACTATTTTAGCGTTTATTTCCCGCAGCCAGTCCTTATGCTTCTCTTCCCCCTTCACAAACCAGTACCTCATTTTCAGGAACAGGTTCGCAAGCCAGTTCTTGTAGAACATTTTATGCACTAAATAGCAGTCCACCCGCCTTTCAAACACGAAAATCGCCGAGTGTCCGAGTGCCAGAGCGCCTGTAGGACTGAGGCAATTTTTAGTGTATTTGATTAATTTGTCGTTGGAAGTGCGCATATTTTTATCTGAGTAGCGCTTGCCCTTGCGCTTCAAAGCCTGCAGAAAGCGGAATTTATCAGTGTGCTTCGTGCGCTTTAATTGGTTATTGAGTTGGACGAAATGACGCACTGGGACAATTTCGACTATTGGGTATCCGCAGGTTTCGAGGATTTTCGCCAGTTCCATGATTTTGCCTTCCGGCACATGCGTTAACTTCAAGGCGAAATCAGCCAAAGTGGGTCGTTTTTCCCTCCATTCCTCTATAGCTTTTCTCGTCCACACCGCATAAATAACCACCGCAACCATCACAACAAGCGTATATAATCCGTCCACAATCACATGCGATTCCTGAATTCTGCCCAATTGGTCGTACCTGCTAATCGCATGGTGCAGCGCAACGTCTCCAAACAGGGTGGAGTTAGTCTCGAATCCCACAATATTCCCCAACATGCCCAATGTTCCGCTCCAGTTCTGTTTCTGGTTTTCAAAGTACTGTCCTTCACAGTTGACTTTCAAGCTATAAACGGCTATTAGCGTGCACAGGAAGAACACCACCGCAAAGAACTTGAGCGAAAATAGGTACAACTGCAGTCCTATCCCGCATTTCGCCACATTGGGCATTCTTTCCCAAAACCCATATACCCGCTTCGCATCATCTCGGATGCAGTGGGTAGCGAGGTAGGCGTCTGCCTGCTCTGCGGAAGGCTCGCGGAGCAGTTCTTCTCGCTCCTGGTGACTGCGGAAGCGGTAGGAGTTGCTGTAGGAGGTCCGGGTGAAGGCGACTGCGCCCGCGTTTGTAGAAAAAAAGCGGGAGATTAGCGTGGCGCAGCTCATATGATTATAAAAAATGAAGGGAAATCTTGCAATTAAGGGAAAACTGAGGTGCAAGCAGCGCTTTAAGTAGGCTGTTAAGAGCTTCTTTTTGGCTCATTTCCGCCCTACAGGTAGCGACTATATAATGGCACAGGACAAAAACGATGAAAAGACACAAGCGATGCTGAACCGCTGGGTCTCTATGAAGCGCGAATTAGCTCTTGGAGGCTTTGCCCGTCGTCCCACCAACCCCCTAGACATCGCCACAATTGACGAGTGCAAGTCCTGGAGAGACCACGCCTCCTTTGAAATCGCGAAATTGGTCACGGACATACAAAACGCAGGGCTGGGAGAGCAGAAACTGCGGGCAATGAACGATGAAATAAATAAACTGCTGCGGGAGAAGTCACTGTGGGAGGACAGGATTAGGCAGCTGGGAGGGCCGGACTTAAAGAAGGTGGTGATTCGGCAGGTGGACAGCCAGGGACAGGAAATCGCAGGGACGGACGGATACCTCTACTTTGGAGCGGCTAAGGATCTGCCGGGAGTGAGGGAGTTCCTGCAGCGCGAAGTGCCTGGACCGCCCACTAAGACCAAGGACGTGTTGCTGAAGCTGATCCCTACGGACTACTACGAAACTCCAGAGGACGAAGAGCTGCTGAAGCTAGAGCAAGAGGCTGAAGAGGCGCTTGTCACAGGAGAAGTGCGGAAACGAAGAAAAATCGAAGACACCTCAGATGACGCATTGATGTTTTTGAAGGAAGCAAACAGCAGATACAGAGAAGAACTCGCAAAGACACAAGCGACTACTTAGGCCTTTTTAGCGCTCAGGTGGACCAGTCATTTCCCAATCGACCATCACTTGCCTGAAAGGCTTCACAGTGCCTTGCGAATAGCCTCCACCACTTCTGCAGGACTTCGCTGGCCCCAGAACCCCACTCCAGTCTTCCAGACCAGCACCTGGCTTTCCTCGCCTCTGTGCAACTCCACCTTCAAAGTCTGTTTCGCCTCACTACGGCGGATAGTGATATCCGCCCTTCGTATGGGTAGCTGGGCGGCTTGGAGGGCATTGCTGATGAGCCACTCCTTAGTGGAGTAGCCTCAGTTCCCACACACAGTGATGGTAACACGGGTGGATTCCATTGTAAGGGTAGGGAATGGAGCCTAGGAGACCTAGGAGATGGGTGATGGTGCTCTTGTTTCTAGGCTTCAGCTCTGTCAGTGGCACCTATTGGTGCAGCTTTGGGGCGGTGGCGAGCCAGACAGCGGCGTATTACTCAGTTGACGAGCGACTTGTCAACCTGTTTAGTCTGAGTTTCCTCATTGTCTACTTCCCGACAGCTCACTTGACTAGCTGGCTGCTCAGTAAGTCGCTGTACTGGACACTGTTGGGGTGCACTATTGTGAATGCGGTGGGGGGAGTGGTGAAGTGGGTGGTGGGGAGAAACTATGCATTGGCGCTGGGGGCGCAGTTCTTATTGGCCACAGTGAACTGTGCAGCACTCGTAGCGACCTCTTCAGTGGCGGAAACCTGGTTCCCCCCTGAGGAAAAGCTGCTCAGCACTGCAATAGGCGCCCTTGCCAACTGCCTGGGCCCAGGCCTCGGTCTCGCTCTGCCTCTCTTTCTACCAGATATCCCTTCGATCCTGCTAGTCTCCGCCTCCTTTGGAGTACTCATTTGCGTGCTTTTTTTACTACTGGCTAGGAGAGACCCGCCCCGGGAGGACCACTCTATACACCGCTCCAGCCTGGCCAAGTATTTGCGACAGTGGCGGAAAGTGGGTCTAATGGTCTTGTGCGGCTCTGCAGTGGGCACTAGCTTCGCTCTCATGAGTCTCACACAGCAGATACTGAGCCACAGTGGCTTCGATACAGCTCAAAGCAGCTTAGCTGGGGTTAGTTATATACTGGGCGGAACAGCGGGAGGACTAATAGCAGCTGCACTAGAAGCCAAATCCGCCTCTTACCTACTACCCTTACGTACCTGTCTTCTACTATCTCTCCTTACAGTCACACTGTTATGTCTGTTCCTCAGGTCCTTCCCTGCTGTGCTGGCGTTAATGGCCCTCTTCGGACTCGGCTTCATGGGCTTGATCCCACTAGCAGTGCGCCTGGGAGTAGAGGCCGCCTACCCTCTCGACGAGTCCGTCCCTACAAATGTGTTATATGCGTCTGCAGAGTTGTGGGGTCTGGCGCTCACCTACCCTATACTGTTCTTTCAGCAGGGAACAGGACTGTCAGGCATGTGGGGAGTGGCGGCCTGCACCTGGCTTTTCCTCTTTCCCCTGCTTTTCGTCAGCGAGCCGAAGCGCAGTCCCTCTCTCCTAATTGAGGAGATGATTAGAAGCTAGTAAATGCTAAGCTTGCACATTGGACAGTTGCGGTTGTCCTGCAGCCAGGGTCGGATGCAGGCAGAGTGATACATGTGGCCTGTGTGGAGAGTACTGCAGGGTAAGGTCACAGCAGAGCAGCCTGGATCCAGCTGAGATTGGCAAATGGTGCATATAATTTCCGCGGAAGAGCTGAATTCCCGGTCTTCCAGTACTGGCAAGGGACGGCGGAAAGAGGACATTTGAGGCCTGGGAGCAGGAGGCAGGTACTCCCGCACAGAGGACAAAACCTGCACATTAGTTTCGGACGTCAGAAGGGAGGGGGAAGGGTCTGCATAGCAGATGTGCAACTGCAAGCCTCCCAATTTGAACTGCGCTCCGGACCGAACTACGAATCTTCTGCCCAGCCTGAAGCGCGCTACCAACTCGCCAAGCAGTCGAATTGCTGCGAATATCTGGCTTCCGGATAGGTCCACGAACCCGGTTCCTGGGGCTGGAGCCAAGGCGCAACTCCTAGTATTCTCCAGTTCCTGTACTTTCACATGAGTGAGCGCTGTAACTACTCCACTTCCCTCGGCTACACTCCACAGCACCACATTTGCACCTGGGAGTGCGAGTTCTTGTCCTGGGTAGACACTACCTTCATGCACAGGGAAGTTGTCTCTGGGAATAAGGCGCTCCAGCCCCAGTGCAGCGATGCCTGTACCTGAAAGTGTGACTTCAGGTACAGGTCGGCGGGTTAGGATAAAGTCAGATAGGAGCAGTTCTGTGCCTACTTCCACAGCGCCATAAGGCGGATAGCAAGCCAACACCTGAAACTCCACTCCTTTGTTATCAAACATAAGCCCAGTTGTCAGATATTTCAGGCTTTCCTCGAATAGCAACACCAGCAGACTGCGGTATTTGCCGAACTGTCCTTTGGGATTAGCGCTGAAGACTGCAATTTCAGCGAATTGCAAGTGCGGGATAGGAGGCCTGGGAGCTGACACACTAGGCCAGTGGCTGCCTGCTGCTTCAGGCAGCTGTCTAAATTAGCCTTACTCGAGATCTTCCCTCGGGAAGTTCCTTTTCCATACTGTTCCACAGTCACACGTGACGGAAACTGAAGCAAATCCGTGGTCGAAGCAGGGAGCCTGGCAGTGTAAACAGAGGAAGCCAGGCGCCCAGGGAGTCGGCTTCTTTGCTATGCGGAAACAGGCCTTTTTCATCCACCCCAGCCTTGGATCGAGTCTGTGCGTTTTGGGTTTGTGCTGAGTGCCGCTGCAGCTTCCCATTACTTAGTTCTCCTTTATATCAGGGAGGCTCCTAGATTTCTTAATGTCAGAGAATCGTCGCAAATAGCCCATTTGTATACACCTCAAAGCGCCTTGATTTGTGCATGCTTTATACAACTATTCCATAGATGTATGCTTCCTGCAAAGCCGACTTTACCTTAAAAACCCTAGTGAGTGATTTCAAGCCTGTTAAGAAATACTGTAAATCCAAGTCTTTGTGACTCGGCACTGCACGAGGCTCCAGGTCTGGGAAGCGCAAATAAATGGTGCTGATTTCGAAGCAAGAGCGCCGTCTGGTCTACGAGTACCTGCTACAAGAGGGCGTGATCGTAGTCAAGAAGGACGTAGCGCTCGAGAAGCACCAGGAACTCCCAGTGGCCAACCTAAAGGTGATGATGCTGTGCAAAAGTCTGCAGTCCAAGGGACTGCTGGACATGCAGTTCAATTGGCAGTGGTTCTACTACTACCTCACCAAGGAAGGCATTAAGACCATTCGAGACTACTTGGGCGCGCCCTCGTTCGTTATGCCCGTTACCTACAAGGCGCCTACGAAGCCCACTAGGTCAGCGGTGGTGGGGGAAGACACGGAGGACAGACCGAGACGCGGGGGGTTCGGCAGAGGCAGGCGGCCGCAGACAGACGCTTAAGTTAGCTTCCCAATAGCCACAGACACTGCCCTACATCCTAAAGTTAGACGGTCACTGTCTAGAAGGTACTGTAGCTGGAGACGTCAATGCTGGCGGGCAGCTCGTTGATGGCGATTTCGAAGCGCTCTTGGATCTCGTTGAGGCTCTGAGAGTCTTCAGGGGAGGAAACCATGCTGATAGCCAAGCCCTTGGTGCCGAACCGCCCTGCACGACCAACCTGAGTAGAATATACTCTATGCAAGTAGGTGTTGGAGGCCGTCAGGCTGTTAGTGGCTTCCTCGGAGACCGTGGCAGTAGGCATGTCATAGTTGAAGACGATGTTGACGCGCTCGATGTCGATGCCTCTTCCTAGCAGGTCGGTGGCGACCATGATGCGCTTGTTGAACTCCTTGAAGCTCTTGTAGCGAGCGATTCTGGCTCGAGGTAGTACCTTTCTTCTTGGGACAAGCCGCTGTGGATGGCAGTGCTGGGAAAGCCCGCCTCAATCAAAATCTTGTTCAACTCATTGGCCCGGGGCACGGAGCGGACAAAGATGACCACTTGGTTGAACTGCAAAGCGTCCAGCAGTTCCACCAGTTTCCGGTTCTTCTCCGCCTCCGCCAGCCGCACATAGTACTGCTGCAGTCCGTGAAGGGTCAACTTCGTGTCGTCGTCAATGAAGATTTCGACTTGGTTCTGCACGAACTTGCGACACACGGAGCGGATTTCCTTGTTCATGGTGGCGGAGAACATCATCACTTGCTTCTCGCGGGGAGTCAGTTTGAAGATGGCCTGGACGTCGGCGCGCATGTCCACCTGCTCTAGCATTTTGTCGCACTCGTCCATCACGAAGTACTTGACGTTGCCCGCGGTCAGCTTCTGCTTCTTGGCCAGAGCCAGGATGCGCCCTGGGGTTCCCACCACAATAGGCGTCGGTGCCTCTGTCAGGCGCTTGATATCGCCCGAGATCGGAACTCCGCCATAAAAGACATCAGCCTTGATGCCCTTAGTATAGCGGTAGAAGCGCTCGAACTCGTTTTTGATCTGGAAGGCGAGTTCACGTGTGTGTCCAAGGACAATGACAGTGCAAGGCTCCGCGGGTACGGAGAGCTGCTGGAGCAATGCAAGCACAAAGACAGCCGTCTTGCCCATGCCACTCTTCGCCTGACAAATAATGTCAGTGCCGAGAATTGCTTGTGGCAGAGCCTCCTGCTGGACTTCGCTAGGGTGCTCGAAGCCGCAGTCCTGGATGGCGTGCATGAGTTCCGCCTTCAGTACGAAGTCTTTGAAGCCGGAGGAGTGCAGGCCGGAGTAGTTCCCCTTGCGCACTTCGCCCTTGGTCGTCTTCACGGTCTCTTGCTGCTTCTCTTCGTCTTCATACTCGGGTAGCTCCGCAGTTTGCTCGTACTGCATATTATTAAACCGCAGCCACTCGTTCCATAGGGCTCCTCGGGAGGTCCTGGCCAATAGGGCAGGTCATTCCACCTGACGACCCGCGCTTACTGCGTCGAGTGTATCCAGGACAGGTAGTAATGAAGAGCATATTGAGGGAGCTGGACTGCTTCGTGTGCTACGAGCCACTTCGCGACCCTGTGTACTTGCACACATGTGGACATTCTCTGTGTTTGAGCTGCAGCAAGACGCTGCTGGACTCTACGGCTCTCACAATTACATGTCCACTGGATAAGGGCAAAACGCAATTCCGCCTGTCGCCTTCTGGGGATGTGGCTTTGCCCCTAAACCGCCCGCTTATGGCAATCAGTGAAGCAGTCACTCAGCACTTGAACTCTTGCGAAGTGTGTCAATCCCGCCCAGCCGCTCTGGTATGTGCCAACGATCTGCTACGTCTCTGCGACTCCTGCGCCCACCGCCACACCTCCAGCAAGCACCTCAAGTCCCACACTCTCTGCGCCGCCGCCAGCCAAACCATCTGTCCAGACCACCAACGGCGGGTCCTGTGGATATGCTTCACCGAGCTCAAGCTGCTCTGCTGCGAGTGTGGCGAGTTCGGGGAGGCACACAGACTCTGCCAGGTGCTCACTTTGTCCAGGGCTCGGAGTCGTATCCTGAGAGTTCTCCGCAAGGCGGAAAGGAGCAGTGAAGCTTTGGCTGGGGAAGTGCGAGTTCTAGGCGAAACCCAGGAGTTGCCAGCGACTCTCCAACGACACACTGAGGAGTTACGAGCAGGGATTCAGGCTCTAGGCGAGGGACCAACTGTCTGGCTCCGAGCCCTGCAGCAGGCTACGGAAGTGGTGAGGTGTCAGAAGGCAGTGGCGAGTGCAGTCAAGCAGCTACGGAGACGCCATGCGTCCCTTTAGGTCTTGGTAAATGTTGAGGGTGCCCAATGCAGTGTGGGTCAAGTTGGGGAAAAAGACGAAGGCCACTCACTGGGCGCTGTGGCGCTTTCTCATTACCCCAGCAGTGATACTCTCAGTCGTGGGGATCACAATCATGATAACTGTGGATCTAGCGACCGGCCTCAATCCTGCAGCCACCACTGCAGTTACTTGGGATGGACAGCGCTGTCAAGCCGCCAAAGCAGCGGAAGTCAACTGGGACCAGTTCCCTGATTCGCTACTTCTCTGCGTGCCATTAGACGCTCGATGCCTTCCAGAACGGCTTATCGGAGTGAAGGAAGGCCAATTAATCCTGCAGACCCAATCAGGAACACAGCGGCTCTCCCCTCCTTCTGACTGCCTTCTGTATGCCTTATCAAACTGCCTTAGCACTAATTAAGAAATGGGCTGCGTCGTTCCCAAGTCGAAAGCCGTACTGCCGCGACAAGTCTCAGGCGTAAATGATGAGCCCAGCCAGTACACTCTGCCCTCTCCTATGCCTCAGTCTCGACCTGCGAAGGCGCTTTTTACAGTGCACGAGGAGTCTTCGGCCCTTGAAGAGTCGCAAAACACGCAGCGACTTACCTTCCGCAGGATGTGGATTAGCTCACCTAGAGGATAAATGTCGCACAAAGACCCAGAGGCCCCGGGTGATATAGGCAATGAGGCGGAGGAAGTGGTGTATACCGTGCTGGGCCACAACGAGCGTGAAAGTGCGCGCATCCCCCTCAACCCCAACTTCCTCAACTTCACCGACGACAAGGTAGACTTGAAATACAACGTCAAACTGATGGGATTCAAAGAAGACGAGGAAGCCATGTCAGACACGTTGAAGAACAACCTGATTCTTTTCAACCTTGTGTTATTCGCCTTCTGCGCCTGCGCCATAACTGTCAACATCGTCCTCTTCTCCCGAGACCGCATGAGCAGCAGCGAACTAGCCTTCCACTTGATCTTCCTGATCGGCCTCATGCTCCTAGGCGTGGCAATTCTCGCTACCGTGCTGCGCTCTCTACGTATGCGCTACCGCATGAAGCGGATTTACCTCTGCTACATGTTCATCCTCATGTTCTACCTGGTCTTCGGAGACCACCGCGTCTTCGCTATAGTGTCTGAAAACAGTGCTAACATCCACCACCAGAACTACACCATTCTACTGCTGGTCTTCCTCTTCCTGTACAGCTTGATTTCCTTCTCCCACTTTCTGGGAGTGCTTGTGCTGTCTATGTACACGGTTGCGCTGTACTTGGTTGTTTTTATGCTCACGGCGGGACAGGACCGGATAGTGGTGGTTGCAGACAGTATATACATCTTCCTGTTTTGCATACTTCTTTGTGTGCGCACTCATCAAACTGAATCACGAGCGCGGAACTTGTTTTGGCGGCTGGACAGAGAGGAGGAAGCGATAGACGCGAAAGCTGTGGATGTGGCGGACTCGAAAAACAACTCCGCGAATGCCCTAAATACCGAGGTAGAGCGACTCATCGAACTATGCGATAACATAAAACGGAAAATCAAGGCCGCAGCCACCATTATCATGTTCACAGAGGTGAAGACCAGTCTCAAGGAAGCGCAGGTCGACATCGAGAAAATCAAGCGGAAAATCGCCAGAGGCAACCTGAACGACCTGGTGAAACTGGACTTGCACCAGGGCATCGATGAAGAGGACAGAGCCTTTATTTACCAGCAGTACTACAATGTATCCACTGTGAGTAGACGCAACTCTAGCAGACATTTGACTATTGGAGACAGGAAGGCTAGCATTGTCAACTTTGACGAGTATGGGATTGAAGAGTTGAATAGTGTGCTGATGAGTATTGGGAAGAACTGGAATTTCGACATTTGGTTTGTGCATAAAACCACAGGCCATAGTGTGTACATGGTGGCCAAGTACCTGCTGCGCAAGTGGGAGTTCAATACTGCACTCAACATTGCGGAGAAGGTTTCAGACTGCTTCTTCCAGAAAATGGAGCACGGGTACCGCAGCAATCCCTACCACAATGCATGTCATGCCGCCGAAGTTTGTCACTCCCTGCTCTACTTCATTGAAAATTCCGAAATCGTCAAGTACATGACCGGCTTCGATATGATTGCAGTCATCATGGCTTCGCTCGGACATGACCTAGGACACCCCGCCCTGACAAACCGTTTCCTAACAACCAATAGAGACAAAATAGCTATGCGATATAATGACAGCAGTGTGCTGGAAAACATGCACGTGTCGAAAATCTTCAAGTTGCTGAATCAGACGGAGTCAGATATCCTGCAGACACTCGTAGTGGAAGACTGGTCGCATGTGCGGAAGGTCGTGATTGAAATGGTGCTGCATACAGATATGGGGAAGCACTTTGAGTTCCTCGGACAGTTCCGTACTCGCGCCACTTCCATCTCCGACATTTCCCTCGACAGTAACGAGGACAAAACCTTCGTCCTGTCCATCGCCCTCAAATCCGCAGACCTCAGTCACGCAGCTAAAAACGACGATTTACACCGAAAATGGACCGACCTCGTCTGCGAAGAATTCTTCAATCAGGGAGACAAGGAAAAATCTCTGGGCCAGCCTGTGTCTATGTACTGTGACAGGGAAACTACAGACATCCCCAAGTCTCAGGCGGGATTCATCAAGAACATCTGCTTGCCACTGTATGAGGCCTGGCTCAACTTCCTGGGCTCACCTGAGGCGAATGTCAATTGTTTGGACCAGTTGCGGAAGAACTTAGCCATGTGGGAGTCCAAGTCGAAGACGAGAAGAAACACTGTGGCGATAAAAGTAGTAGAATCCGCTATGAAGCAGACACCTGCTGTGGTGGAAAAGAGGTTTAGTAAGGACTATGCAGCGGAAGCTAAGGGGAAGAAGATAGAGGACTAATCCAGTCTGCTGGCCTTCACTTGTTTCTGAGTTATAGGCAGTGTTAACAGTCCTTGGACTTCCACCGCTGGTTGCGACTGCATGTCCACATCACTAGTCCATACACCACTCCCACACCTACCACCAGTGGGATTCCCACGAAGCCCGCAGTAGTGCAGGCCTCACCTGGCCCATTAGCGGAATGACCTTCCAAGCAGTAGCACAGTCCACCGCGGCACACTCCATTAGACCCGCATTTGACTTCTGCACATGCTGCTTCTTCAGGCACATCGCAGATTGGAGGGTTGGTCCAGCCTGCCACACACAGACACACCCCTTCCACACAGTGGGAAGTGAGAGAGGAACAGTCAGTACAACGCAGGGATAACTCGCAGAAAGCACCTAAGTAGCCTTGGGAACAGCGACAACTGCCGTTGATGCACACTCCTCTTCCGCTGCATTCACTCCCTTCTTTCATACAGGCTGGTAGGAGTGAGAGTGTGAGTTCAGCTTTGCAGGCGAAGCCAGTCCAGCCCGCCTCACAGTGACACTCTCCGAGTAGACATTCTCCATGTCCATTGCATCCTGCGGTACAGCCAGCTACACTCACTCGCTCTTCTTGTAGTCGAAGTGAGCAGTCTAACCCTCCTCCAGTCATACAGACACACGTTCCTTCTAAACAGGAACCTCTGGAAGAGCATGTATGCGAGCACTCTCTACGGCTGCAGTCGTCACCTGTCCACCCTGGTATGCAAAAGCAGAGGCCTCGACTACACACTCCATGCAAATTGCAGTCAGCAGGACAAGGCTGGGCGAGACTGCAGGCAAGCCCTAGGTAGCCAGGCTCGCAGTGGCAAGTTCCGTCCACACAGGTTCCGTGGCCTGAACACACTCCTGCTCCTGGACACAGAGAACGCACTCGCTCCTCACAGTGACTGCCTTTCCACCCAGGAAGACAGGTGCATCCCCCCAGCTCATTCAGCCTTCCATTCACTCCACACCCACTCTCTTGCAAAAGCGAGCAATTTTCACCATAATATCCTGCCTCGCACAGGCAAGTTCCTGCTTCCGCACAGTTTCCATGGCCTGAACACATGTCCGGACATCCAAGTGAACACAGAGGTTCCACACAGCGGCAACTTCCGAAGACACAGACTGAGCCTGATCCGCAAGTGGGAGGACAGACACTCTCCAAAGAACAGTCTGTCCCAAGCATCCCCAAGTCACAGAAGCACTTCCCTAGGTGGCAGCGCCCCCGTCCTGAGCAGTTCCGGGGACAAGCTGGAGGAGTAAACACGCTGCAATCCCTTCCACTGTAGTGCTGTTCACATGCACATGTCCCTTCTTTGCACTCTCCGTGTCCTGAGCAGGTACAATTGACAGAAAGCCCACAATCCTTCCCAGAGAATCCGGGGTGGCAACGGCACTCACCTAGGATGCACTCCCCTGCACTACTGCAGTTATTAGGACAAGCAGGTTGACAAAGTCCGGATTTGCATACCAATGGAGAGACACATGAGGGCTGACAGTCCGTCTTTTCACAGTTAGGACCAGTATACCCAAACTCACATTCACACATTCCTGCTCTACAGAGACCGTGTATGCAGTCGGCACAAGGATCCAGCCGAGCAGCACACCCAGGCCCTGTCCACCGAGGTGCGCATAGACATCTACTATTCACACACATACCATGTAGTCCACACTCGCACTCTGACTTTGCACAAGACTCGCCTGTGTAGCCTGGCCGACAGAGACAGCGTCCCTGCACGCACTCTCCCTGTCCGTTGCACTGAGCAGGACAAGGAAGTTCCAGTGCACAGTCCTCACCTTCGAAGCCGGCTTCGCAGAAGCAGCGACCAAGATGACAGATGCCTCTGCTGAGACAGGCCTGAGGACAGGACTGCGAGACCGCGCAGGCTAGACCATAGTACCCAGGACTGCAAATGCACTTAGTGCCTTGGATACTGCCGTGGATGCAGGCTTCTGAAGCACAATCCGGCCCTGCAAAGTTGTCTTCGCATTGGCAAATCCCCGCCCGACACTCTCCGTGTCCCGAGCATTGGTTTGGACACTCTATCTCGCAACTAAATCCTGAAAAGCCCTTGATACAGACACAGCCACTTTCTGTGTAATGTCCATTGCCTGAGCAGTACACACAGTCCTGTCTTTCACAGAACTCCCCACAGAAGCCTTCCTCACATCGACAACTTCCGTCTTTCCTATTTCCGTGTAAATAGCAATTCGCAGAACTTGGGGTTGCAGCCACCGAGTCCATGCAAAGTCCGTCCCTCACACAATAATTGGCTTCGCAGTCAGGACAATGGAATTGACACATCTCGCCTCCATAGTCATGCTTGCAACTACACTTCCCAGTCAGACTGTTACAATGTCCGCGGCCCTGAGATTCACCACATAGCGAGGAGCAGCCAGTTAACTCACATTTGAGACCGTGATAGGGCGATGTGCATATACAAGAGCCTTTCTCGCAATGTCCATTAGGACCGCACTCGCAGGGAAAGTCTTCAGCAGGCAGTGCAGCTACTTCATCAGAACAGTCTTTCCCCGTAAAGTTCGGATAGCATGTGCAGACTCCACTGAGGACATCGCAAGTCCCTCGGCCACTACACCCTTTAGAACAAGCTGCTCGCTCACATGCCTGACCTGTGAATCCCGGCTCACATACACAGACTCCTCTTAAGCATGCACCATGTTCCAGGCAGTCTTGAGGACAATCAGCTGCATGACAGTCGGAGCCTACTCGTCCGTCTGCACATATGCACCGTCCGGACTCGAACCGAGCGTGCAGGGATGCGCAGCCCTGCTGGCAGCTTGTATGCACGACCAGGCCGTAGGAGCTTTCTATGGGCTCGGAATTGAGTCCGCTGCCACTGATTACCACCAGCTCTACAGCAGATATAGGCAGAGCCAAAGCTCGTTCCCTCGCAGATAACCCGGAGTTGAGTGGAGTCAAAGCACTCCAGCGGAAAAAGGAATCCTCAGTCAGCGCCAACTCCCACACATCTCGGAAACACATTCGCTGTTGATAATTGCAGCCTCCAAGAAGCAGCAAGCGGTTCTGAAGCAGAACAGTACTGTGGCCTTCCCTGGACTCGGGAACACTGCCTTGCACAGCCACTGCCACCCACGTGAGCACCAAAGCTCCGTCACGCAGTTGCGTCTTCAGTACATTGACATCAGAGTAATACTCCTCCTCCCCTCTGCCTCCTATCAGCACCAGGAAGCCGAGCGACCCTGCCTCTACGAAGGTAGCGGAATGGCCCTTTCTTGCACTGGCTGGCCGACCTGCTTGAGTCTGCTGCTGCCACTGCTCTGACCTGAGGTCCAGCACCCACAAATCATTCAAAGTCAACACGTCGTTTTGCCCACCAAAAAGCACGAGAAAGTCCGAAACAGCTGTCAGCGAAGCGTAGGCTCGGGCTGCCGGCCGAGGGCCTTTCGTGCGAATGCGCCGCACTGCACAATCCTCGCCTAGTCGCAACTCATACAGGTCTTCTAGCCACCCGCCGTCTGTTGCTTGCCCTGAAAACAGGTACAATCGTCCATGAGCGGGAGTCCAGCTAAAGCCAAAGCCCACCGGTGCGCCCTGACATACACTCGAAGACAACAATTGCCCAGCGGAATTCACTCGATACAGAGTGAGTTGACAGAGTTTCTCGCCCATACGACATGAATTGACCAGGCTGAAGCTTCCTTCACCCGCCACACCCATAGCTTCATACAGTGCCAGAGAGCAAGGGAAGGTTGTCCACAGCAGACAGCCCCAGTCTTCGTGCTGTAAAGCCTCGCGCTCAGCCGGCTTCACCGCGCCCACAAGTGTAAGTAGCAGAATTCGAATCGTTTTCTGTTAGTTGTGCAATGGAAAAGCAGAAGTCAGTGCACAGCGCATACAGAGTCAACTACTGGTGCAGGATGTCAACGTTTATTTCACTAACTAGAACTTCTCTGTGCTTGGCAGCAGAGCGAGGTCTAGAACACGCCGCACATGGCACAGGAGGAGCTCTGGGACTGAGGGAGCGCTGCAGGAGGCGCAGTCCGAGGCGGAGCCTCTGTTCTTTGTGTGAGAATGGGCGCTGCGGCAGGCTTGCTGGCTCGGTAGACAGGCTGGCGAGTTGTGTCTACAGGGGGTGGTCGCAGCACTTCACGTTGGATCCCTTGATTTGAGCGGCTGTCACTGGGGGAGGCGGGACTCCGCACAGACTCCATTCAAATGTCGCTAGAGGCTACTCCTAAGTATGACGGATTGGCTATTAGGACTGAAGACTCGTTTGGGGCACTTGCGGTTGAGAGTTGTGGATTTTGAGCCGCAGGTTGAAAGGCAAGTTCTGCTGGTACAAGCGATGCCAGTAGGCAAAGCAGTCCTGCGAGCAAAAGGAGCCAGTCCAATCCTGCACCAGTTCCTGAACAGTGCCCCCGCAGAGCCGGCAAAGTAGAAGCTGAGGCTGCAACACAGAAGACTGGCCTTGCTGCGACCAGGCCCGGAGCTCTAGAAAGTCCATGCGTTGATGTACCTTTAGCATGAGTGCAAGTAGAGGCTGGAATTCGGAGGGGAGCTGAGAGAGCAGGTGGTCTGTGACGTCCTGCAGGTGGTCGGCTACAAGCAGTTCAGGCGAGGAAGTGAGCAGAATCATATGCAGGAAGGTGAGTCCCAGGGAGTACACATCGGATCGATAGGCGTTGTAGCCGCCACTGGGTTGGAAACGCAAGGACTGACGGTACTTCTGCTTCAGCTCAGGACTCATATAGTAAGGACTGCCCTTCAGTGTATCGGTTTCCTCCATCCCCACACACTTCGCAGTGCCGAAGTCTCCCACTTTCAGGGAGCCGTCTTTGGCGAGGAAGATGTTCGGTGGCTTGATGTCGCGGTGGCTGATGCCCTGTTCCTGTGCAAAGCTGAACACCTCTAGTAAGAAAGCGAAGTGCTGCCAGAGTTCCGCTGCAGTCCAGAACTCCTGAGCTAGCCGTCTTCGAGTGATTTCCTGTGCTAAATCACCCTGTTGCCACTCCAACAACATCCAGGCCTCGCCCTCCTTCCAGCCCAGTCCCAGCGCAGCGCAGATCCCAGGGTGTTGCAGACTGCGCTGCGCCATGAACTCGTTTTCGACTTCTTCCTTTGATATTGCATTGAGAGAAAGCACCTTGACTGCTACATCATATCCTTCGTAACAGCCGTAGTACACCCGCACCCCTGTTCCCGTGTAAATCGGCGGCTCTGTATAGTTCAACTTTGCGAAATCCATTTCAAGTCTACAAAAGAAGGTATTAGGCGCTTAATTTAAGCGGAGATTTGAAGGAATTCGATGCAGTTTCCGAAGGGAAAATTATTGGGTAAGTTTGCAAGAGTGCCAGGAATCAGCATTTATTCATCCTTAGTTTTTATTGGGGATGTCGAAAACAGAGAAGAAAGGACGACACCTGAGAAGAAAAGGCCTCATCCGTCTTCATTATCCTTCAAGACTCAAATACACTATAGTCTCTACTAATAGTTTGGCAAATCAAACCCAGAAGGACTATAAACATTGCAGAAAGGACAGAAGTCCCCCCCATAAGTCTCTACACTCTGCAATTCTCGAGAGTAATGGTCCTTTCTGCAAGCTTTTAAAGCCTTTTTTCGCCACTCCATTCGAAGGCTCCTCTCGTTCAGCTCTGCTAAGGTTTCCTCAGCCGATTCCAGCGAAGCTAAGCGTAAATCAACCCACTTTAAAGCAATTAATCAGTCCGACAAATGCTAATCGAATAAACTGAGTGGAGCTGCAGCAGGACTAAGAAGAAATGGTCAATTCAGTGAGAGAAGCCACAGGGTCATTTTGACGGCCTACAAGAACATTAGAGGGCAAACTAGTGCAAAATGCTGATCGGGTTGTGGTGTGAAATTGCTTTTGAGGAAGAAACTGCTCTCTTTTCATTTGAAGCTGCATAAACTCCCGCATAGTTGTGCAAGCTCGCTCTCTACTGCTCGAATTGTTGGATTTGCAGTTTTTCTGCAAGGCTCTATTGGATATGCTGCCTACGACTGTTTACTCCACTTGGCTTGAGGCGCAAAGACTGTTAGCTGACAATGCTGAAGTGGTTGAAGAGCGCCAACTCGGAACTTGAGGGTATAGATCCAATGGGGAAACTATGCACAGTTCCCCTGCGAGATACCCTGGATGACCGACAGGGCGCCACCAGAATGGATTTGCACCACTGCTCTGATCCCGTGTTCCTTCAGTAAACTCACATTCCGTCGCAGTTGCCCAGGTACAGGCACTCTCCACTTGGGAAATAGGGTTGGCTATTGAGTTG